>Ga0105052_10006611_pt1 | contig 11663 bp, 12 predicted proteins | sample FRY03_FD_78094 | JGI IMG/M metagenome (GOLD analysis project Ga0105052, IMG submission 78094) | Freshwater microbial communities from Lake Fryxell liftoff mats and glacier meltwater in Antarctica - FRY-03 | ecosystem: Environmental > Aquatic > Freshwater > Ice > Glacier meltwater ... | reverse complement strand
GAGGCCGACATGGTCGCAGTGGCGAAGCGCACGCGCCACGTGTCGGGGCTCCCGGCGAGCGACGGCGGGGCGGCGGGAGGCGATCCCGGCCCGTTCACCGCGATGGGCATCTATCACGGGATCAAGGCAGCGGTCGCGCACAAGCTGGGGCGTGACAGCCTCAGTGGCGTCCATGTCGCGGTACAGGGAACCGGCAGCGTCGGTGGCGGGGTAGCGCGACTGCTCCACCGCGACGGCGCGCGGCTGACCTTGGCCGACGTCAACGCCGACGGCGCCGGCACGCTGGCGAAGGAACTCGATGCAACGCTGGTTGCCCCGGAGGCGATCATGGGCGTGGCCTGCGACGTGTTCAGCCCCAACGCGCTGGGTGCGGTTCTCGACGACGAGGGAGTCGCGCGGCTGGACGCCCAGATCGTCGCGGGCGGTGCGAACAATCAGCTTGCCCGGCCCGAACATGGTGCGGCGCTGGCAGCGCGCGGCATCCTTTATGCGCCCGATTACGTCATTAACGCGGGCGGGATCATCTCGGTAACGCTCGAGCATCTGGCCCGCAGCCAGGGCGCGCCTTGCGACATCAACGAGGTCAGGCGGCGACTGGCCCAGATTCCAGAGCGCCTGATGGCGATCTGGCAGGCCAGCGACACAAGCGGGCAGTCGTCCGACGTGGTCGCGGACGCGATGGCCCAGAAACTGATCGGCCGCTGATCAGGGCGCGATCGAGCTTTGCGACCAAGCTAACTGCTTGCTCCCACTCGCTACCGGTGGCAGAGCAAGCGAAGCCGCTGGCGGGGGTCATCGGTGCGAGCGGAAAGACCGATCCTTCCACCGATGCATGGCTTCGCCAATCCTGCTCGTTTCCTGCGCATCGCGCGCTGGCTTACTCCGCTGCTGTTGGTGGCCGGGTTGGTGCTGGCGGGCGGCGCGCTGGTCTGGGGCCTGACCCCTTATCGGAATGGCTGGGGGGTCCCACCCGACCGCTTGATGGGCGAGACAGTCCGCATCATGTTCATTCATGTTCCCGCCGCGTGGCTGGGAATGGCGGGGTGGACGACGATTGCGGTTGCTAGCCTGATCGAACTGGTCTGGCGGCACCCGCTGGCGGGCATTGCGGCCCGCGCGGCAGCCGTACCCGGCGCAACCTTTACCGCCATCTGTCTTGCCACCGGCTCGATCTGGGCACGCCCGACCTGGGGCACCTGGTGGGTCTGGGATGGGCGACTGACCAGCTTCCTCGTCCTGCTGTTCCTCTATTTCGGCTACATCGCGCTGGCCGACGCGGCGCAGAAGGATCAGGCCGGCGGCGGTGGCGGCAGCCGTGTGCTGGCGATTTACGGCCTGGTCGGCGCGATCAACATTCCGATCATCAACCGATCGGTGGTGTGGTGGAATTCGCTCCATCAGCCCGCCAGCATCACGATGGGCGAGTCGAGCATCGATTCGACCTTTCTGATACCGCTGCTGATCGCCGCGTTGGGCTTTTCGCTGCTGTTCGGGGGGGTGGTGCTCGCGCGGATGCGGACCTTGCTGGCCGACATTCAGGCCGAGGCGAGGCTGCGCCGCAAGGCACAAGTCCCGGCAACGGCCTGAACGATGCGCGAAGCTCTCGATCAATGGGATTTCGTAGTGCTTGCTTATGCGGTAGGGGTGGCGGCGGCGTTGCTGCTGGCCGGATGATCATGGCTGGCGATGCGCCGCGCTGAACGCCGCCGTGACGAATCGAGGGGCCGATGACCATCGCCAATCCGCTGAAGGCCAAGCACCAACGGCTGATCCTGCTGGTTATCGCGCTGGTCGTGCTGATCGGGGCGGGATTGCTGGCGGCCTGGGCGCTCCGCAGCCAAGCCTCGTATTTCTATCTTCCCGCGGACATTCAGGCCGATCCGCCTGAGGTCGGCGTCGCGGTGCGGTTGGGCGGAATGGTCCAGCAGGGCTCGCTGCGGACAGCCGCCGATGGGGTGACGATCGATTTTGTGGTCGAGGATGACAAGGCGCGTACCCCGGTCCGGTTCAGCGGGATCACTCCGGCCTTGTTTGTCGAGGGCTCGGGCGTGGTCGCCGAGGGGCGCATGGTTGAGGGCGGGGTGTTCGTCGCCGATAACCTGCTCGCCAAGCACGATGAGAAATACGTGCCGCGCGAGATGGCCGACATGACCAAGGCGCGCGAAGCGGTGGCTCAGAAACGATGAGTCACCCCAAAATGAGCCATCTATCGATAAGGGCAAAACGATGATCGCCGAACTCGGCCTGGCTTGTCTGTGGATGGCTGGCGCGCTGGCATTGCTCCAGCTTGTTTCGGGCGCGCTGGCGCTCACCTCCAGAGGGCGCGAACTGGCCGGGATCGTCCGCCCGGTCGCGGTGGCACAGGGGTTGCTGTGCGGGGTGGCATTCATCTGCCTGATCGCGCTGTTTCTGCGAACCGATCTATCGGTCAAGCTGATCGCGACCAACAGCCACTCGCTCAAGCCGTTCATCTACAAGCTGGCCGGAACCTGGGGCAACCACGAAGGCTCGATGCTGCTGTGGGTCACCGTGATGGCGCTTGCGGGCGCGTTCATCGCGGCGGTCGAACGGCGGTTGCGTGACGACACCATGCTGGCGACACTTGCAGGGCAAGCGTTCGTCAGCATCGGCTTCTATGCCTTCCTGCTGTTGTCATCCAACCCGTTCGAGCGTCTGGCCGAGCCTGTGCCCGAGGGGCAGGGGCTCAACCCGCTGCTCCAGGATATCGGCTTGGCGTTCCACCCGCCGACGCTTTACCTTGGCTATGTCGGGCTCTCGATCGCGTTCAGTTTTGCGATCGGCGCGCTGGTGACGAGCGATGTTGGCCCGGCCTTTGCGCGGGCGATGCGGCCGTGGGTGCTGGGGGCGTGGATTTTCCTGACCGTGGGGATCACCGCGGGCTCGTACTGGGCCTATTACGAGCTGGGCTGGGGCGGCTGGTGGTTCTGGGATCCGGTCGAGAACGCCAGCCTGATGCCGTGGCTGGCGGCAACCGCGCTGCTTCATTCATCCAGCGTGCTGGCCACGCGCAATGCGTTGCGCGCCTGGACCGTCATGCTGGCCGTAGTCGCTTTCTCGATGTCGATGATCGGCACGTTCCTCGTGCGCTCCGGCATCCTCACCTCGGTTCATGCCTTCGCGGTCGATCCCGAACGCGGCAGTTTCATCCTGGCCTTGCTGGTGATCTACATCGGCGGGGCGCTGGTGCTGTTCGCCATTCGCGCGAGGACGATCACCGAGGGCGCGCGGTTTGCCGTGACCAGCCGCGAATCGGCGCTGGTGGTCAACAACGTGATGCTGAGTGCGATCCTCGGCATCGTGCTGCTCGGCACGCTTTATCCGCTGCTGACCGAGGCGTTCGGCGAGAAGGTCTCGGTCGGCCCGCCCTATTTCGACCCGGTCGGTGCGATCTTCTTCATTCCGATGCTGCTGGCCATGGGAGTGGGGCCGCTGCTGCACTGGCGCAACGACCGGCTGGGGCGAATAACCGGCAAGATTGCGATTCCGGCGCTGCTGATCGGCGCGGTCCTGCTGGGCCTTGCCCTGTTCGCACCGTCGTTGTTCACGCCCAGTTTCAAGCTGCTGCCGTTCATCGGCATGGGGCTTGCGGTGGGGTTGGCGGTGGCGAGCGTGATGCCGTTGATCGGCCGCAACCTGCGCCGCACCCCGCTGCCGACTTGGGGCATGGTCGTCGCGCATCTCGGCATTGCGGTCAGCTTGTTCGGGGTGGCCACCGACAGCGCCTTTTCGACTGAGAAGCTGGTCGCCTCGCGCGTGGGGCAAAGCCACGTGGTGGGTCCGTGGACGATCACGCTGAAGAATGTCGAACCGATCGCCGGCCCGAACTGGACCGCGCTCGAAGCAACGATGGCGGCCAGCTATGACGGCGGCAAGCCGAAGATTGTCGCACCTCAGGCGCGCAATTTCACCTCGCCACCCACCGTGACCAGCGAAAGCGCGCTGCTGACCCGCTGGAACGGCCAGCTCTATGCGGTGCTGGGCGAGGAGGCAGATGATGGCCGCTGGCAATTGCGCCTGTGGTGGAAGCCGTTTGTACCGATGATCTGGTATGGTGGTCTGCTGATCGGGCTGGGGGGGCTGCTGTCGCTGATCGGACGGGTCGCACGCGACATGAAACGCAGCCGGGCCGAGGAAAAGATCGCCGACCGCCGCGAACGGCAGGGCCGATGAGCCAAGAAATCAAAAGCAAGCGCTCGGGCCTTTGGCTGTGGCTGCCGCTGGCACTGTTCGCCGGGTTCTTTGTGCTGGTCATGACCGGGTTGCTAAGCCCCGCCGACCGCAACGTGGCGAGCACGATGATCGGCAAGCCGCTGCCGCAGTTCGATTTGCGCCCTGCAGTGCCCGATCGGCCCGGTATTGCCACCGCGCAGCTGGCGGACGGCAAGCCGCGCCTGCTCAACGTGTTCGCCAGCTGGTGTATTCCCTGCATCGCCGAGGCGCCGCAGCTCGAGGCTTGGGCGCGCCAGGGCGTGCCGATCGATGGGATTGCGATCCGCGACCGGACCGAGGACGTCCAGCGCTTCCTGTCCGCCAACGGCAATCCCTACAAGCGGATCGGGGCAGACGATCTCAGCGCAGTCCAGCTCTCGATTGGTTCGTCGGGGGTGCCCGAAACCTTCGTGATCGACGGCAAGGGCATCATCCGCCATCAGCACATCGGCGATATCCGGGCCGAAGATATCCCCAAGCTCATCGAAAAATTGCGCGAGGCGGGCCAATGACGCGCCTGTTGCTCCTTCTCATGGCGCTGGTCATGGCCGCACCGCTTCCCGCCCAGGACCTGCTGCCGCCCGCGCCCTATGCCTACAAGCAACTCGATGACCCGGCGCAGGAGGCCAAGGCGCGGGCGCTCATGGAAACCCTGCGCTGCCTCAAGTGCCAGAGCCAGGCGATCTCCGACAGCGACGCGCCGATGGCGGGCGACATGCGCCACCAGGTCCGCAGTCGTATCGCTGCAGGCGAGGAACCCGAAGAAATCCGCCAGTGGCTGGTCGAAAGATACGGCGACTATGTCAGCTACACGCCACAGTTGCGGGCAATGACCTGGCCACTGTTCGCGGCGCCGCTGGTGTTTCTCGGCGTCGCCGCGCTGTTGTTGCGGCGTCGCTTTCGCAAGACACGCGGAGCCGTGAAATGACCTGGATTCTTGTCATCCTGCTGGGCCTCGCGGTATTCGTCGCACTGGTCTGGCTGCTAAAGCTGCCGCGCGCCGGGTGGGAGCTGGTCGGGGCGGCGCTGCTCCTCGGGGTCGCGGGCTATGCGCTGCAGGGCAATCCTGCGCAGCCCGGTGCGCCCAAGGCCCCGGTCGAAACCGCCGAAACCGCAGGGACGGAACTGGTCAAGCAACGCCAGGCGATGGGCGCGTCGTTCGGATCGGGTCAGCAGTGGATGATCATTGCCGACGGGCTCAGCCGCCGGGGCCAGTTCGGCAGCGCCGCGCAGATCCTGCGCAGCGCCGTGCGCCAGAACCCGCGCGATCCGGACTTGTGGGTCGCGCTGGGCAACGCACTGGTCGGGCACAGCGACGGGTTCATCAGCCCCGCAGCGCAGTTCGCATTCCAGCGCGCCGCCACCATCGCGCCTGCGCATCCCGGCCCCCCGTTCTTCATGGGACTGGCGCTGGCGCAGTCCGGGCGGCTGGCCGAGGCGCGGACGATCTGGGCCCAGCTTGCCAGTCAGGCTCCACCGGGCGCGCCGTGGAAGGCTGATCTCGACGAGCGGCTGGTCCGGCTCGATTCGCTGATCGCGCAACAGGGCGGGGTCGCTGCGGGGCCGGTTGCGCCGGGCTCCCTTGCTCCCGCGCCCGTAACGCCTGCGCCCGCTCCATTCACTTCGGCCCCCTGATCGCGCGCCATGTCACGGCTCGCAATTCAAGCGCGCCGGATAACAGCGACACCCAGTCTTCAGTGCGTGTTGCGGGCGGTCCGGACCGCTGCTAAGCGCCGCGCTTCGCCGGGTGGGCATCCCGTTTCATCCGATGCGAAAGCCGATCCGTGCTGGGCCGATCCGGGGACACTGACGCAATGAGCGACGCCGTCACCAGCCCCGGCGATTTGCCGGCTCCGCCGCCGACCGGCCCGGGCGGCCACGGCCAACAGCAGCGCGGAGTCGCCAAAATGGCGATCGGCGCAATCGGCGTGGTGTTCGGCGATATCGGCACCAGCCCGCTCTATGCACTGCGCGATACGTTCGCCGGGCACCATCCGCTCCCGCTCGACCGGCTGCATGTCTATGGCATCATCAGCCTGATGTTCTGGTCGATGATGATCATCGTGACGCTCAAATACGTCAGCATCATCATGCGCGCCGACAACAAGGGCGAGGGCGGCAGCCTGGCCCTGCTCGCGCTGATCAACCAGAACTTCGGCGGTAAAAAGTGGACCGGGGGGATCGTCCTGCTCGGGGTGTTCGCCACCGCGCTGTTCTATGGCGACAGCATGATCACCCCGGCGGTCTCGGTGCTGGGAGCGATCGAGGGCTTTGCGGTCTACCAGCCCGAAATGAAGAACTGGGTGGTGCCGATCGTGGTCGGCATTCTGGTGTTCCTGTTCTTCATCCAGAGCCGCGGGACGGCCAAGGTGGCGACCTTCTTCGGCCCGATCATGCTGGTCTATTTCGCGGTAATTTCGGTGCTGGGGATCGCCTCGATCGTCCAGATGCCCGAAGTCATGACCGCGCTCAGCCCGCACTATGCGGTGCAGATGTTCATCGAGGACCCGTTCCGCGGCTTCCTCGCGATGGGCGCGGCGGTGCTGGCTGTGACCGGGGCCGAGGCGCTTTATGCCGACATGGGTCATTTCGGGCGCGCGCCGATCCGGTTTTCATGGTTGTTCTTCGTGCTGCCCGCTCTGGTCCTCAACTATCTCGGCCAGGCTTCGCTGCTGATGCGCGATCCGGCCGCGCTGGAAAGCCCGTTCTATTTTCTTGCCCCCGAATGGTTCCAGTATCCGCTGCTGATCGTGGCCAGCCTGGCGGCGGTGATCGCTTCGCAGGCGGTGATAACCGGGGCGTTCTCGGTCACCCAGCAAGCGATCCAGCTGGGCTTCATCCCGCGCATGACGATCAAGCACACCAGCGAGACGGCTGCCGGGCAGATCTATATCCCGGTGATCAACTGGGCACTGATGATCGCGGTGATCCTGCTGGTGGTGGTGTTCCAGCGCTCGTCCAACCTCACCGCCGCCTATGGCATCGCGGTGACCGGAGCGATGCTGATCGACAACTTCCTGCTGGCGGTGGTGCTGTTCCAGCTGTGGAAATGGAAGTGGTGGATGTCGGTCCCGCTGCTCGCGCTGTTCTTCGTGCTCGACACCGCCTATCTCGCCGCCAACCTCACCAAGATTCCTGACGGCGGGTGGGTGCCGCTGGTCATCGGACTGGGCATTTTCACGCTGTTGACCACCTGGTCGCGCGGGCGTGCGCTGATGCGCCAGAACATGGCCGAGGGCTCGATCCCGATCGAGGTGTTCACCAAGAGCGCGCACAACAGCGCGGCGCGCGTTTCCGGCACCGCGATCTTTATGGCCTCGTCCAGTTCGGGCGTGCCTTCGGCGCTGCTCCACAACATCAAGCACAACAAGGTGTTGCACGAACGCGTGGTGATCCTCACCGTCGCGATCCAGGACGTGCCCTATGTCGAGGAAAACGAGCGTTACACGGTCAAGGATCTCGAGCAGGGGTTCTACAAGATCGTGCTGCGCTTCGGTTTCCTCGAAGAGACCGACGTCCCCGCTGCGCTGGCCAAGGTAACGATGTGCGGGGCGCCGTTCGAGATGATGAAGACCAGCTTCTTCCTCTCGCGCCAGACGCTGATCGCCGCCAAGCGGCCCGGCATGGCACTGTGGCGCGAAAAACTGTTCTCGTGGATGCTGCGGAACGCAGCCAGCGCGATGGAGTTCTTCAGGCTGCCGACCAACCGCGTGGTCGAACTGGGCAGCCAGGTCGAGATTTGAACCGAGAACCTACGGAGTTCGCATGTCCAAGACGATTGCACTGAAGCTGACCGAGGAAGAAGTCGAAATGCTGGTCGACGCGCTCGAGGTCGATCTGGAAGGCTATCTCGAAGCCGCCAAGGAAGCCCGAGGGAATAACAACCGCGAGGACGTGAAGACTTTCACCGAGGCCGGCGAGCGGATCAGCGCACTGATGGAAAAGTTGCGCGCGCTGGTGGAGTAGCGGTCAACGGAGGCAACTGGCTGAGAGGCGCCTCATCCGCTGCCGCGAATGTTTCGTCTTCATGACAAGGCAGTTCAGTCGTCCGACATATCGGTCCGGCCAAAGCGGCTTTATGAAACCGAAGATTGCCATTCTCATCGCAACAGCTGCCCTCGCCAGTGGGTTGCCTGTAGCGGTCTCCGCAATGCCGCCCGCGGATTCGTGGGATATTGGACCCCTGGTCCGTGGCCGGAATTATTCGGTAGGCATGCCTCCCCATCCTGCGCAGGCGCGCGATGGGTCGCTGGAGATGGAGTTCCCGATTGCCGGAGCCGGGCAGGTCGATGCCCTGACGACCGCGATTGGCCCGCTTGCAGGCGCACGCCAGATCACGCTGCGTTACAGAGTGGATGCTGCGCGCCGCACACGGTTTGTGGCAGATGAGACGCCCGATCAGGCGGCAACGGTGTCGCTGTATTTCCAGCGAGCTGGCGATAGCTGGAGCGGAAAAGGCCGTTTTGCCTCCTATCGCTGGTATGCGCCCGGGCGTGCGGTTGTTCCCTTAACCCCGGGCCAGCACACTGTCACGATCGGGTTCGACGAAATCTGGACGAACGTGAACGGCCAACCCAGCAATGCTGTGGGCACCGGGTTTGCCGACGCGATGAATGACACCGCACGGATCGGGATAGCCTTCGGTTCGGCGGCGCGCCGCAGTCACGGGGTCTATGTTACCGGACCGGCGCGGTTCACGTTGCTCAGCCTCGACGTCGAGTGACTTGAAAAGCTTCCCTGAAAAAAAGGCGCGGCAATCGCTTGCCGCGCCCTTTTGCGTTTGGGGTCAGCACCTCACCCCAGATTCGCGCTTACCATGCAGTACAGCATCGGCAGCGATAGCAGCAGGTTGGTGCGGCTCGCGGCCAAAGCGCGCGGGGCGAGCTTGGCTTTTTCCTCGGCGGTGGCTTCGGCGATGCCGAGGATCTTCTTCTGCGCGGGCCAGATGATGAACCACACGTTGAACGCCATGATCAGCCCCAGCCACATGCCCAGCCCGATCATGTTGATCCCGTCCGCGCCCTCGCCGCCAAAAGTCAGCGCCTGTGCGCCGTAGCCGTTGTGGAAGGCGATGATCAGGCCGAACAGCACGGTCAGTGCCGCCGACCAGCGAAAGAAAAAGAACACGCGCGGCGCGATGTGCCCGGTGATCCCGGCTTTCAGCTCGGCGGGGATTTTGGGCATCGTCGGCACCTGTACGAAGTTCAGGTAATACAGCAGCCCGATCCACACGATGCCCACGAAGGTATGCAGCCAGCGGAACACATCGTTGCTGATTTCCTTGCCGCCCTCACCGGTCCAGCCGACGAAAGCCATGATGACGACGAGCGTGAGCACCAGCCCGGTGACGAGCACCAGATGCAGGTTTCCGAAAAACTTGGCCATTTGCATTCCCCCTCGATGCGCCGGGCCGTGGGGCGACCCGATTGCCATGCCGTATTGCCACGGAATTGACCCCTGCGGCAACCTCGCCGTCATTTTCGCCGACGTCACCCCTCGGGCGGGTTGGTTTCCGCTTCGACCAGTCCCTCGCCGCCCAGCCCGTGGCGCAGCAGCATCGGGATCTGCGCGAAGGTGAACAGGAAGGATAGCGCGGTCACCCCCCACAGCTTGGCCTGCAACCAGCTCTCGAAACTGAGCGTCTGGCGCAGCACCTCGTTGAGCCCCGCCAGGACGATGAAGAAGATTCCCCAGTTGCGCGACAGCTTGAGCCAGCCGGCATCGTCGAGCCCGTCGAACGCAGCCTGAAGCAGCACTTTGAGCATCGCCTTGCCGCGCATCAGGCCGATCAGCAGCACGGCGGCAAAGAACAGGTAGATCACGGTCGGCTTGACCTGAATGAATCGCTGATCGTTAAAGTAGATCGTTAGCCCGCCAAATCCGACTATCAGGATCGACGAGAGCCACAGCATGGGCGAGATTTTGCCGAGCCGCCATTTTGATACAATTAGGGCTGCGAGGGTCGCAACCATGAAGGCGGCGGTTCCCTTCACAACTGCTCCCAAAGGATTGTCGGTCGGATCGGCCCAGCGATAAACAAGGAAGAACACGAGCAACGGGCCGAAATCGACCACGAGATTGAGCCACGAGGACTTGGGCTTGGGCTTGGGTGGGGCGGCAGTTTCGGTCATCGACATCCCAAACAAACTCCATCATGCTGAACTTGTTTCAGCATCCATCGTGCCGCATGCGCGGAGTTTAGCGGCGAGGAGCAAACCGCACGGCTCGGCTGCCATTTCGCGCTCCGGGTGCTTGGCGAAATAGACCCTGAAACAAGTTCAGGGTGACGGCGGGATTGGGGGGAGTGTAACCCTCTCACCGCCCAACCCCTGCAATAACCTTGGCCAGCAGATCAGGATCGAACGGCCGCAGGTCGTCGATCTTTTCGCCAACCCCGATGGCGTGGATCGGCAGGCCGTATTGCTCGGCTGCTGCGACCAGCACGCCGCCGCGCGCGGTGCCGTCGAGCTTGGTCATGATCAGGCCGGTCACGCCAGCGACTTCCTTGAAGGTTTCGATCTGTTGCAAGGCATTCTGCCCGTTGGTCGCATCGAGTACCAGCACCACGTCGTGGGGCGCCTCGGGGTTGAGGCGGCCAAGCACGCGGCGGATCTTGGCCAGTTCGTCCATCAGTTCGCGCTTGTTCTGCAATCGGCCCGCGGTGTCTACCACCAGAGCGTCGATCCCGGTGGAAGTGGCCTCCTTCAACGCATCGAAAACCACGCTGGCCGGATCGCCGCCCGCTGCGCCCGCCACGATCGGCACGCCGATCCGATCGGCCCAGACTCGCAGCTGGCCGATCGCCGCGGCGCGAAAGGTGTCGCCCGCCGCCAGCATCACGCCATAGTCCTGTTCCTGGAACAGGTGGGCGAGTTTGGCGATGGTGGTGGTCTTGCCGCTGCCATTGACCCCGATCACAAGGATGACCTGCGGGCGCGGGAAAGCGACGATTTCGAGCGGCTTGGCGACGGGCCGCAGGATTCTCGCGATCTCGGCGGCCACCGCCTCGCGTATTGCCGCATCGTCCAGACCGCGCTCGAAGCGTTCGTTGGCCAAGGCCTCGCGGATGCGCGCGGCGGCACGCGGGCCGAGATCCGACATGATCAGCGCATCTTCCAGCGCGTCGAGCTGCGCCTCGTCGAGCTTCGCTTTGGTGACGAGCCCGGAGAGGTTCTCGGTCAGCCGCTCGGAGGTCTTGCGGAAGCCGCCGAGCACGCGGTCGGACCATGTTGCTTCGCTCATGCTGTCAGCAGTCCGTCGGTCAGCATGGTTGCGGCCAGTTCGACGATGGCCCCGGGCGCAGTGCCCTCGGGCATTGCGAACCGCGCGAAATCGGGAGCATGCCCGGTCCCGTCGCGCTCGGCCAGCACCGCCTGGCGCATGCCGAAATGGCCAGCGAGCCAGTGGTCCCTTCGTGCGGCAACGGTGGCGCG
>Ga0105052_10006601_pt1 | contig 11685 bp, 8 predicted proteins | sample FRY03_FD_78094 | JGI IMG/M metagenome (GOLD analysis project Ga0105052, IMG submission 78094) | Freshwater microbial communities from Lake Fryxell liftoff mats and glacier meltwater in Antarctica - FRY-03 | ecosystem: Environmental > Aquatic > Freshwater > Ice > Glacier meltwater ... | reverse complement strand
TGTGGCCAGTGGAATACTCTCCTAGAGCAAGAAGAGATAAAATCAGTCGGCAGGATCAAAGTAGCTGGTAAAAAAGGAGATGTAGTACATCTTAGGCCTCGTTCGACATCACATACTCGTCTTCCTGTCGAAAGTGTCGAACTTGCTGGAGTACTCGGATGATGATTGGTACGCGGAAGTCTCACACTTCTTTCTGGTGAACCGGGTATAGGAAAGTCGACACTCACTCTCCAGTTGGCTCAATGGTGTGCTTCTGAAAAAAATCCTGTTCTCTATGTCTCTGGTGAGGAAGGTGAGGAGCAAATAGCTGGCCGCGCACATCGTCTCGGAGTCGTAAATCCTCATATTCATTTTCTTCATGGCGAAGTTGTCGAAGATATAATTGCCACACTTCAATCGGGTATGTATCCTATCGTTATTGTCGACTCTGTCAGTGTCATGTATTCTAATTCTCAGGGTGGTGCGAGCGGTGGCATGGCACAGATTCGTTCTATTGCGGAGACATTTATGCACTTTGCAAAGAAGACCAATACAGCCGTTATCCTCATCGGACATGTGACAAAAGATGGCGATCTTGCTGGACCAAAAACTCTCGAACATCTCGTCGATACTGTCCTCTTTCTCGAGGGTGATCGATATCAGAGCTACCGCATTCTCCGAGCGATGAAAAATCGATTCTGACCGACAGACGCTATTGGTCTCTTTGAAATGGGCGAAAAATGACTTCTCGATCTCAAAAACCCTGCAGATAGTATTCTCAAAACTTCAGCTCAAGTCTGATCAGCTCTGACTATTGCTCTCGAAGGAAATAGGCCGGTTATCATGGAAATAGAAGCTCTGACACATTCGACACGGTTTCCTTATCCCAAACGCTCTGCTCGGTGAATATCGACACAAAAAATCGAACTCCTCCTCGCAGCAACAGCAAAATTTGGTCGCATCAATCTCGATACTGATGATGTCTATATCAATGTCTCTCACGGGCTCTCAGTTGGCGAACCTGCTGTCGACCTGGCGATCGTAGCCGCTCTCCTCTCTTCTGATCAGAGAAAGCCTCTCAATCATGCCCTTTTCCTCGGAGAGATATCATTGACCGGTGTCATAAAACCTGTTGCTCAACTCGAGAAAAGACTGGAAGAGGCAAAAAAACTCGGCTTTCAGACTATTCATATCCCAGCGGTACAATCCAGACTTCAGTCGACAAAAGGGGTGAGCATTATAACTCATGAATCAATAGCATCTTTGGTTCAGTGGATAAAAAATGTCTAGACTTGATTTTCCCGGTTCATCTATACACTCCCTGTATGAATTCTTTTCGTTTTACTGTCATGACGACACTCTTTTGTGCCGTCCTTATCATCTCAAATATCGCTTCTACCAAGATGACACAGTTTGCTTGACTGACGCTGGACGCGGGGACTATCCTCTTTCCTCTTTCCTATATCTTTGGAGATGTCTTCGCAGAAGTGTATGGTTGGAAAGTTTCTAAAAAAATTATCCTCCTCGGATTTGCCTGCATCGTCTTGAATGCTCTTATCCTCTATATCGTCCAAGTCTTACCTGTGGCGAGTTTCTGGGAAAATCAAATGAGCTATGAGACTATTCTCGGATTGGTTCCTCGCATTACTCTCGGGAGTATCTTTGGATATCTAGCTGGAAATTTCTCAAATACATGGTCTCTCCTCGCGATCAGAAAAATCACTGGTGCAAAATGGCTCTGGATGAGAACAATTGGCTCAACACTTGTTGGGCAAACATTTGATAGTACAGTGTTTTGTCTGATAGCATTTCTGGGCACTATGGGGCACGTCGATCTCCTCCACCTTGTGATTTCCAATATTGTCTTCAAAGTCTTCGTAGAAGCTCTTTTTACCCCAGTCACGTACAAAGTGATAGCGTTTATGAAGAAGCAAAATCTCACTGAGCCTCACACCACGTAAACGAACTCACACATTTCAGCGTATCTTCTCGTGTATTTATGGGGCAGCCTTCCCCTGGTATGAGCACAGCCCCTTTTGCTTCCATATTCGACACAGATGAGAGACAACAATTGACACTTTCTCGATTGTAGCATTCTCTAGCCAGTCCTTGATAGTAGGAACTAAATGCATGAATAATTCTTTCTCGAGATTGGTATTTCATGTAGTTATTTACCGCAATCCCTATTCAGGCGAGTGAAAGGAGAATTATGACAACGATTGATATGGCGGGGAGGGAACGGGGCATTTTTTTATTTTATTTCTGGTCTTATTTTTTCTGAAAAGTCCTTACTTTGATCTGCTAACATAGCCCTTTCGTTAATAGTATAGTATTTTCTGGCTTCTTCCAGAGAAAGTTGAGTATCTATGAGTCAGAGATTATAGGCTATTTCATCGGAATATTTTGGGAGTAATATCTGCTTGCTCCATGATATTTGTTTTTCTGGTGGTAATAAAAAATTCGCATGATCCTGTATAGCGGTTGCACACGTGTTTGTAATAGTGTTATACCATTCTGGTGCTTCGGAGAGTTTTTTTGCTCTCTGCATGGCAGAGATGAAGAATTTTTGGAGATTCTGAGGTTGGATTTTGAGCGGATACATCATAACAGTGTCCTTCCGATAGTTACTTCGTAGTCTGATCAAGTCACGTTCATCTCACACCATGTAGACGATTTCGTATTGTCTCAAGAGTCATTTTACCGCGTCGAAAGATTCTCCTATTTCCTTTCGTATTTCTGCTGATACTGCAATACGCTGACCATCAGAGAAATCAAAAGAAAGCATAGTATGTGCTGGCCCATCACGCTCACCGAACGGTTCTATGATAAACCATGCACGAATGAGCTTCGTGATGTCATATGTCGCATCATAGTACGCTGGAGTGAAATCATCTGTTGTTTTGTAGTCGAAATTGCGAGCATTTTTTACCTCTACGAAGTTTTCGTTTATACTAATATCGGCGAGCATTCTCTGATCAGTGTTCCAGTTTCTTTGGAGACTTGGAAACTGGAGAAAATACCAGATGAGAAAAATCCCAACGAGAATGCACACAGTCCAGAGTGTATATTTCAGTATTTTCATCTACTATTCTATAGTTATTGTACCACCTTTTTTGGCGAAGTTTTTTAGTAATGTCTTGCCTTTTGCGACTGCTCAGGGCCCGTATTTGCTTTTAATATTTGGAGCAATCAAATCATAGAACGGTTCGAGTTCCCCAGGTTCAAAAGTATTTTTGCCAGTTTTTTTCACGATGTATCTAGCTATTCTTTTTAGATTTTCCTTCATTTTCTTGGAAGAGAAAATCTCTCTGAAGCGCTCCATCTCCCATGAGCTTCTTGTAGAGCATGGAAAGGGCTATAGATATGATTCAGATAAACATAATCATACCAATACCTACATAGACACCACTGCCACCACTGGAAGAGAATATACGCCCAAGGTCTACGAAAATAATCCTACCAAGAGTAAGGAGGTATATCAAGAGACCAAGAGATCGCAATATTGATATATTCATCTTCATCCCAGTGGTGAGGAGGGTTCCAATCCAGAGAGACCACCAGATGGTGAGCATGTAGGGGTTATCAAAATGACTACTTACCCAGAAACTTGATACAATAAATGTCCCAATGCCTACTATGAACCATTGTATTTTGGCAAAAATTCCTGGTTGTTTTTTCGCAAAATAGTATTGAGAAATGTATAAACAAAATGGAGCAAAGAAATAGAGCCATTTATCCGTATCCATCATCTCTATAAATACTCATAGAAACATCACGGTGAAAATCATAAGTCCAGTAAAATACACTTTTTTAAATGAGTGTGCCAGGAGAATACTATAGACTATGAGGAGTATTTCGGAGAGAATGAGTATATCTCTCGTGTCCCACCTATCCTGTGAAATCAAAAATCCATACCAAATACTAGAGCTGATAAGGAGTACCAATTCAGCACTCCATGTTTTTTCAGTGGTAATGTTTCTGAGAGACCATATGTTCCAGAATGAAGATAGTAGAACCACGCTAAATACAACTACATTGTCCGGAAGCATTGGTCACATGAGGACAAATTGGCCTATGCCGACAATTTGTACGACGATAGCACCGAGGAGTATCCATGGATTAAGGAAACGTCTGTACACCGTAAATATCAGTGATGATTGGATAATCCATGCGAGAGTTTTCGCGCTCTCGGATCCTGAGAAGAGATAGGCGATTGCGAGTGTGAGAATACTCGTAGCAATTCCGAGAAAGGTTACCGTCATGTACTCTGAAATTTTTTGTTGAAAAGGTTTCAAAACGACAACAAATGCTCCGATGTAGAATGCTGCTACCACCAGGAGTATTCATCCAAGAGCAATTCACCAATTCGCCTGAATCGTACCAAAATAGAGGAGAGTACTAATCAAACTCGCTGCCCCAATGAGTGGTACGCAGACGTGATCGAGAGTACTCTGAAGTTTTTTATTATAGGAATAAAAGCTGATGCCTATAGTCGCCAATGCCAATAAAGACACAGCAAGAATTGCCCAGAATGGATCAGCCCCAGGATGATTTAATGCGATGAGTCAGAGACTTGAAAGCGTGTGAATAATAGGTGTCGTTGATATATTTCTCTTGAGTGTAAAATAATGTCCAAATGCGAAGAGAAAAACACCTATAGCCATCAAGAGGTACCGTGAAGTCAGACTGATATCGTCGAATAATCCAGGAGTGAAAAATACACCAGCGACTCCAAATAAGACAAAAAGCATCGAGCTAAACCATGTTGGAATAGCGGTAAACAACATAAATAGTACTGCATAGAGCATAATCATACCCCCAAAGGCAATAACTGGTGCAAACCAAAATCCAGTAATATATCATGTTATCCAGAGAATAAGAGGTAAACTAACAATAGCCATCAGAGTCCCCGCCGAGAGTTTCATCCTATATTTTCCGACCATTCCAAACAGAGTAATTAAACATAGTCCTAAAAGAATAGAGCCACCAAAAGTATCGTTGTTAGGAGCTCATATCATTGTGAAAAAGAGGCTAGCTCAGCCTGCTAATAAGAAAATACTGAGAGAGGCCGTACTCGCTAAATAGCTCGCCACCCAGGTTGCCAGAGCTGTCAATCCTACTATCACCAAAAGAATACTATTGAATTCGTAGGACGTATTTGAACTCACACATACTATGCTTATCAATCCACCCCAAAATCCTATGTGCAGGACAATTGATGCCAGTGATTCTTCACGTTTTTTGAGTATCAGGTATGAGGCTGTTGCCATAGCTCATCCAGAAATCAATACGACATAGACGAGAAATTGTATTGTCGATAGACTGACTCCAATTAGAAAAGGATTGATATATGCTATAGCAATTGAAAATACAAAGAGAGAAGATGATCCGAAAATCATCCCAGTGATAGATCACCATAACACTGCTATTGTTAATAAAGAGAGTATAATATAGGGAAGTGCTGTACCAAAATTTGCTATAAATACAGGCACACGGAAAATATAGAGAAGTGAGAGATAGAGTGCCGCTACACCAACTCCGAGGACGATTTGCGATTCATGGATAAAGCTCTTTTTCGAAAAGAGATACACACCGACTCCATATATGCCGAGCGATACGAGTACACTGATTATGAGTCGTCCCACTGGACCGATTGCAGCATATACGACACTCAGAAGTGCAAGTACTGCTAAGAATATCAGTACTCCGCCGACCTTTGCGAGTGTATTTTCTGCAAACCAAGCAATGAGGACATTCGGTTTCTGCGGTTTTGGTTTCTCATAGACTGCTTGTTTGACCATTTCACGGGCTTGAACACGTGGACTTGAGATTACTGGTAATTCTATTTCGGGTAATTCACCCCACGTCTCGTCTCACTCAGTCTGTTTTTTAGGTACTTTCTTCGCTCATCCTAGAGTTATATTGTCGAATAGTTTTTTAGGGAGAATTACACTTTTTATTATCAATCCAACTCCTACTCATAGAATAAGAGAGGATATTCAGTCGCCATAGCTTATCAAACTGAATATCAATATGTTACTGAGTGGCAATCAGAGAGCGAGAGAAGCTATCCAAGCGAGTTTATTGAGAGAGTTGCCCATAGAAATAAATGATTAATGAGATGAAAGAAGTTTTTTACCGAGAATAAATATCCCCATCAGCAAGCCAATTCCAATTAGGACAAATATAACTACGAATATATTTTTATTTGATTCGAGAAATCTGTTGTCTTTTTTGTCACAGAGATCACCAATTCTATCTTTGTCGGAATCGAGTTGTTCGGGATTGTAGGCATAAGGACAATTATCCACGGAAGCTCGGATGCTATCACCGTCAGTGTCATCACAGAGGTCGCCGACACCGTCATTATTTTTGTCAGCTTGATCAGCATTGTTATCGAGAGGACAATTATCTTGATAGGATTGTCGACCATCGCCATCTATATCTTCGCACATATCCCCGATGCTATTTTTGTTGAGGTCTTTTTGATCAATGTTTTGAATATTTGGACAATTATCACAGAAATCACCAATACCATCACTGTCTATATCTGACTGAATTAATTCTTCTTTTCCTGTTTTTGGATTAAACATTTTTGTCCGAGGATTGGCAATTTTTGGACAATTGTCTTCCCAGTTTATGACACCATCTTTATCATCATCGTGTGATTTTTGATACGTTTCCCATTCGCTACAAACATCTCACTTTCCGTCATTGTTTTCGTCTCTCTGATCTGGATTATATCTCTCACAGTTATCACAGAGATCACCAATTCCATCAGAATCGGTATCTTTTTGATCTGGATTATCCATTCAAGGACAGACATCGACACTGTCGAAGAATCCATCGTTGTCCCTGTCTGATTCGCAGACATCACCAATTCCATTCACATTGACGTCTTTTTGATTGCTATTCGAAACGGTTGGACAGTTGTCGAAGTTGCCCTGAATTCCATCAATATCGTCATCACTACAGGCATCTCATCGTCCATCACTATTGATATCTCATTGGTCTGCATTTCTGACAAATGGACAGTTATCTCGTGCATCATCGACACCATCATTATCACTATCTCAGAGGAGGGGATTTCGATTTTTTGGGTCGATATCACAGACATCACCAATGAGATCTTTATCGCTGTCTTTTTGATCTTTATTAGATTTTAGAGGACAATTATCGAGATTATTTTTTATCCCATCACTGTCTTTGTCGTCATTATAGGAAGTATTCTTACTCATTAGAGTGTCTACTTTTCTGGTATTAATATCGGTGCTCATTTTCGTTGATATACCTTTTTGGTATGCCGAAGAGAGAACATTATTTATTGCCGCATCTTCACAGTTGAGCTGTGAATATATATATATTGGTTCAGCTGAGAGACTTTTTATGAGATATTTCTGGAAATCTTTTTTTTGGAAAAGTATATCTCGAATTTTTGTTGGTGCAAAGAGGGTGGTTTTGGAATTCTTGAGTGTGTCGACGAATGTGAGACGGAGGTATTGAAATGAGAAAAGCTCTATATCAGAGAGCAGTATTGATTTGAAACTTTTACCATCTCCCGATATTTCTATTTCTCCCAAATCAAACACATCAGCATCCAGAAAAAAATGAAAATCCCTAGGGTTGAGCGGCTCATTGAGTTTCAATGTAATTGTTTTTGGATTTTGAGAAAATTGTAAAAAAGTTGTCGGATTATTGTCTAAGAGAAATTGAAATTGATGAGTTTTAAACCCGCTAGATGCTATAACGGAGTAATCAAAATAACTCTGGGTCGGATTCTCTATACTCTTGAGAGGAGCAATAGTATCTCATTGTACTGGATATATCTCAAAATAATTCTCTACTTCGAAAACCTCACCAGGAGTAGCATAAATAGGTTTACTCTTCAAGAGGAGACACGAAGTGTCGAGAGCATGTGCGCAGCCAAAAAAGCATAGCACTATTGCCAGAAAAACTTTCTTCATGCTTCCATGATAGATTTCGCATCCTCTTTAGCAAACAATTGCTATTTACAAGTGAGCAGAAATGTTTTCTATACGGAAAAAATTATTCCTGAGCAGGATTACCGCATATAATTCTCGATATGCCCGTACTTCGTGTTATTACGCAAATCGTGGAGGACGAAAAGCTCGAGAAATAGGAAGCCTATGATGATGATAATGGAGGGAATCATGACATTGTCTCCTATGAAGATATTGTAGGCGCCGTGAATTATGCTGGCGATGATAACACCGAACCAAAAACCCTGAATACTTTTGAGCTTGGTATATCATTTCCATCCGAGAGCTTTCTGTCCGAGGGAGAGATTCCCAGCACTATCAATCAGTCTCAGGAAGGCAAATCGACCACGAGCATACAGAGCGACACAGACCATGGAGAAGAAAGTGTGTGACAGATAGCCAAATATAGCCCTGAGAAAAGCGTTATTGACGATGGCCTCATGGCTCTGTCCGGCTCGAGAGAGATCTATCATATATTTGATATTTTCAGCAAAGGCAAAACCGAGAGCCACAATTGCAATACTATACATATAGTTTGCCACACTTTCTGTTTTTACTGGTGTGCCAAGGAGAAACCAGAGCAATATGAGTCCTATGAAAGCGAATCAGCTCATACCAGCTATGAGTATATCAGAATTTCCTGCTCCTAGAAGTCTGTGGATGAAGGCTCCTACAATGAATAGGTAGACTAAGATCACAGGGAGGCGGAGAGATTTGCGTATACAGAGAATGAGGAGTGTGAGTTTTGCGAGCTCTTCGAGAAAAGCGAGGAAAAAAATAATAGCATGTTGACTGTACCGCACAGGTATATGCAGTACATCAAGATAGTTGCGAAAATCACCGATGAAATTATTCCCTTCGATATTGAGATCAAAGAAAAAGAGGGAAATCTCTTTACCACTTCCAGAATTCTGGATAGACCAATTAAAAGGAAGAAATATACAGGTGATAACGATGATACCCGTAAAGAAAAGAGCGAGACCCTGCCAGATACTTATCTTCCCATACCACATCACAAAACTCCCATAGATAAGTGCTCCGAGACTAGTAATTAGGAGAGGCATCCAAAAAGTGTGAATAAATTCTGTGATAAGAGATATGTGCATATTAGCGTACTGTATAGATAATAGAGTCTGACTCTTCTATACCAGAAGTATATTGCACGCGGACTTTTATCGTGTATGTTCCTGGACTGGTAAACCTGTAAATAATACTTTTACCATTTTTTTCACCAGAACCATCACCCATGTTCCAGCTAATGATGTTGTCTGTACCACGGACGGCAGCATCAAATGTGATAGGAAGATTTGATTCAGCGAGACCAGAGGCGATGCTGGGCTCTATTCTGACTGTTTCTTGTTGTTTTTTGAGTATGAGAGTGTAGGTTTTTGATGCTCGCACTCACTTATCTGTGACTCCAGTTACTGTAATCTCGTATTCTCCAGGATTTTGATATCGGTATGTTGTTACGACACCTTCTCCTTCGTAGGTTTTTCCATCACCAAAATCGTAGATAAATTTTCGGATATCACCTTTTTGAACTTTTGATCCTGAAGCATCAAATCGGACGTTTGTAGGAGCGTAGTTATCATCTGGAGTTATTTTTACACGTATATCGAGAGGTTTTTGTATGCCGACAACTGCGATACGGTCTATGTGATAAATAGGTATATTTTTGCCATCAACAGAGAGGTCTGTGAACGTATAACGAGCACGGATATCGTATCGTCCAGGAATCTGTAGATCACGATCGAGGGTGTATCCCTCACTCTCATATATCCCATCACTGTCTTTGTCCCATTCTACTTTTTCGAGGCTGAGTCGTGAAGAATTGGCCCGGATGTGCGTAGCATCGAGGGTCAGAATTCATGGCACTGGGAAGTCCGGGAGGAGATATGATTGTGTTGTTTTATCATATGTTCCTTTGTTGAGATTTGATTCAGTTTCATCAGTTATCTTGAGCGTATAACCTTCTTTTAAATCAACCATGTCAGCTGTATATACAGGTTCAGGAGTACTCACTTTTACTATATTTCAGAGCGTATCCTCTATTTCTGCTTCTATTTTATACGTTCCAGATTTACGAAAAGTGTAATCAAATATTTTCTCAAATCCTGAATCAAATTTCCCAACATAGAGATTTTCATCTATAAACCAGCGAACAGCATCTATATCACCTTGAAGTGTCTTTGGATCTACAGAAAATTGGTATTTGAGTGGATTGAGCGGATCTAGTTTGATAGTGATATCTGTATTTTGTATATTGCTTTTTGTTGTTTCTTCTGTCACAAATTTCCAGTCACACTTATTTGAAAGAGGTTCTTTTCCACGAAATATCTGGAGACAGATCATCGTCGGAGATTCATATATCTTGTCAGGAGAAAATTGATAACCATCTTTTATCGCGAAATCTTTATCGATAACGGACCAGCGTACTTGTCATAAATCTGAGAGTTCCGATGCATCAAATGTATATTGTATACCTCCACTAGCGAGATTGGTTCTGCCTATTTTGACTATTTTTTGGAGAGTGATAGTGGGGAGTTCGAGCTGGAGAATGATAGGTTTTCCTCCTACATCGATACCACGTATAGTTGCTTCTGGTTTGTAGTTTCCTGGTTCGTTGTATGAAAACTCTGGAGCTATCACTGGAGCGTAGTCGATGTCACTAATAGGCCTATCGATGTAATTACTGATGCCACTCCCACGGTCGAGACGTTTATCCCCATTGTAATCAATTTCAAATGTATATGGTTGCGTAAAGAGGAGGCCTTCGAGACGAGCTACTTTTTTCATATACGCACTGATATCATATCGTACATTGATTGGTCAGATTTTTACATCACCATCTATGATAGCGAGCGATTGATTGTCTCCTGGTTTGAGATATTTGAGTATAGTATTGTCGTAGATGATCACTCGACCATCGAGATTCCCAAAATCTATCTTTCTAAAATAATCATAGGTCCATGCGAATAGTGCTATATTCGAGAAAAAGAGGATACAGAAAAATGCTGTAATAAGCCAGATATTTGTGTGCTTGCTACGACTTTTTGTACGGATAGTGAGGGCTCTAAATCCAAAGAAGATCAATGTAGTTCCAAGCACAATACCAAAAACACTATAGACGATATAAATCGTATATTCGAGAATGGTCCGAATGGTGAGATATTGTACCCCGAGAACATTATTGAAAAAGAGCGCGTATTGCGGGTTCAGCAATACAAATGCACAGAGCATGACATAAAATGTCACAACAACGATAATCAATGCGCGTATGGTTGCCAGTATATTTCTAGGCTTCTTTTTTTCTGGTGCTTTAGTGATTTTTAGGGGCGTAATATAATTCTGATCATTGGCTGTATAGTTTACAATTTTTGACCAGAATGATGTCTTGGTGACTTGTTTTGGTTTTTCAGGAGTGTTGGACTTATTGAATATCATATTTATGCGAGGGGAGTGTTATCTTTTGGTGCTATGAGATGGTCTGGAGTATCGAGGAGGTCTGTAGCTGGCCCGATAAGATGCACCCCTTCTTCTAGGAGTTTATTTTCTGGAGACAGAGCAGGAGATTTTTTTGTGCTTTTTTCTTTTTTCCAATGTTTTATCCCTTCCCTTTTTTTCTGTGTCGTTTTTGTTTTAGGCATAGGTGGTGTATTTACTGGAGTTGCAGGTTCTATCATAGCTTTTGCTGAATCTTCTCAAG
>Ga0105052_10006596_pt1 | contig 11689 bp, 9 predicted proteins | sample FRY03_FD_78094 | JGI IMG/M metagenome (GOLD analysis project Ga0105052, IMG submission 78094) | Freshwater microbial communities from Lake Fryxell liftoff mats and glacier meltwater in Antarctica - FRY-03 | ecosystem: Environmental > Aquatic > Freshwater > Ice > Glacier meltwater ... | reverse complement strand
TTGACCTTTGTCATCAACACATCGGAGTATATGGATACCGAAGGGACGTATTGGAAAAGTTGACGGCCCTGGATCCAAGCCCATTGGAGAAGAAAGAGTCCTTGGAACAACTCCGTTGGTTGGAACATGGATTCAACATCCATGCAGCTATAGTAGATCGAGCGCCCATAGGGGTAGATACGCCTGAGGACTTGGAACGGGTTAAAGCCGCTTGGTCCTGAAGTGATAACTGATTATTGATTCACTACCTTAGCGCGGTGAATGTCACCCATCCATATATCGCTGAACAGATCCACGGATTATTACACCATTATGACTGTGTGATTGTCCCAGAATTGGGGGGCTTCGTAACGGATTACAGGCCAGCTCATATCGACAAGGAATTGAACCTGATCTATCCTCCCAGCAAGGAGTTAAGATTCAATAACAGCCTGAAGAAGAATGATGGACTCCTTGCCAATGCGATCGCCAATGCCAAGGAAATCACCCACGAAGAAGCCAATGCCTTGCTCAAAGCTTCCGTTGAAGAATATTTCAGCCAATTGAACAATGGTGATCGGGTGCTCTTTGAGAAAGTAGGAGTGCTTTATCTGGACAGCCACGCTAGGCTGCGATTCCATCCATTCCAGAGCGTGAATTTCCTTTTGGATTCTTTCAGACTGAAGAGCATACATGCAAGACCATCATTGACCACGCCATTTAAAGAACCTATTCAGATTGAAAAAGATGGAGAGGGGATAAGTCCGATTATCCTGTTAGAGCCAGAGTTGGAGGAACCAGTTCTTGAAGAAGTGGAGGAAGTCCCTTTAGTAGCCATCGAAGAGCCTAAGGATGGCAGGAGATATTGGATAGCAGCTTCTTTGCTTCCATTCCTTTTCCTAGCAGTATATGCCTTGATGAATACAGAGGCCCTTCCTGAAGTGAAGCATCAACTTTCTGAATTGAATCCTTTCTATGATAGCGTGACCGTACGATATATAGAGCGTGATGGAAAGACAGAATATGAACCTTTTGAAACCAAGAAGGAAAAGCTAGGATTAACAATCACTTTAATGGATTCTGACGGCCCCATTGTCCTGAGAGAAAAAGGATTGGAAGCCAGCGCTGAGAGCTTATATGTAGCTTCACCTAGGCCCATAGAGCTGGAGTATCATGTAGTTGGAGGATGTTTTGCAGAGATGAGCAATGCGGAGAAGCTCGTGAAGGACTTGAAAGGACAAGGCTTCGATGCTTACATCTTCGATATGAAAGACGGACTTCATCGGGTGGTCTATGGAAGTTATCCGAATAGGCTCATCGCACTTGATGCGCTCTATGCCGTAAAACAAGAGCATCAATCGGATGTATGGTTACTTCATAAGAAACATTGAAAACAACCGTTCTGAATTCAAGCACTTAGAAAGAAAAGATCCATTGGAATCCCATCAGATCATATTAGAATAGGTAGAAGCCACTTTCCTGCAAGAAGATCTTCTTGAATTCCATTTCATAGAGACCGAGGATGAGATAGGGGAAGAGACCATCATTGCCCTGCATGACTGGGCGGTTGCCCAACTGGCAGGAAAGAAATGCTATCTCTTGGTCTACACAGAACCAGGAGCCCATTTGAATCAGCAAGCGAGGGATTATGCAAGTTCTGAGGAATTTGACAAAATCTGCTTTGCTGATGCGATCATAAGGGCAGATTATAATCATGAGATGGCGGCTAATTTCTTCATCCGCTTCAACAGACCTAGTCGCCCTGTGCGACTTTTCCCAGATAGAGAACATGCATTGGCTTGGATCCAAGGATTGCGTGATGGGACGGATTCAGACGAAAAAACATCCTTTAACCCATGAGAAAGAGCAGGAAAGCCTCTGAAACATTGGCTATATCAACACGCATCGTCATGCCTAATGAGACCAACACCCTAGGGAACCTCATGGGAGGATGGTTGCTCAATTGGATGGACATTAATGCCGCCATCGCTGCGCACAGGCATTGCAGAAGGGTAGTAGTAACCGCGTCAGTGAACAATGTTTCTTTCAATCGCCCGATCAAGCTTGGGGATATCGTCACCATTGAATCCAAAGTATCCCGCGCTTTCACATCTTCTATGGAAGTGTTCTCTGAAGTCTTCGTAGAAGATCATAACACAGGAGAGCAGATTAAGAGCAATGAGAGCATATACACCTTTGTAGCAGTGGACCAGAACACTGGCCCCATCGAAGTGCCAGAATTAGTACCTGAGACAGACTTGGAGAAGGAAAGATATGCTGGAGCATTGCGCAGAAAGCAGCTGTCAATGATTCTGGCAGGAAGGATGAAACCCACTGATGCTACAGAGTTGAAAGAGCTTTTCTTGGCCAAAGACTGATTGGTCATTCCCTAAGAATAGCTATACTTACCTCAGCCTTGAGAAGTACCCTTGGCCATAAATACCAAGCTATGCTATCCCACATTCCACTGAATAGGATCCTCTTTCTGGACATAGAAACGGTCCCTGTGCACTACAGATTCAATGATCTGGAGCCAAGAGCTATGGACCTATGGAACTCCAAGACAAGATGGGTCCAAGAGCGCGAAGGAAAACCAGCTGAAGAGTTATATGACCGCGCAGGTATCTATGCTGAGTTTGCTAAGGTGATCTGCATCAGCCTCGGCTATTTTCATGAAGTAGAAGGAGAACGCAGTTTCCGTCTGACCTCTTTATCAGGCCATGATGAGAAAGGGATTTTTCAGTCATTGACTGCATTGCTTAAAAAATTCTTTCGTGAAAGAGACGCACTGCTCTGTGCGCATAATGGAAAGGAATTCGATTTCCCTTTCTTGGCCAGACGCTATATCATCAATGGATTAAAACTCCCTGAAGTGATGGACCTAGCAGGGAAAAAACCATGGGAAGTGCAACACCTAGACACCATGGACCTATGGAAATTCGGGGATTACAAGCACTATACCTCTATAGATTTGCTCACCTATTGCTTGGGAATTCCAAGCCCTAAGGACGACATCACAGGAGCTGATGTGGCCCGTGTGTACTATGAAGAAGAGGATTTACCGCGTATTACGGAATACTGTGAGAAAGATGTGATCAGTATCGCTCAGGTAATGTTGAGGTTCAAAGGACTGGAACTCCTTTCTGAGAAGGAGATTATCAGACTTTGATTGGGCATTCAATCAAAGAGTTCATCGCTTTCGAATATATCTGGATTATCACCTGGATCTACTGAGCAATCCAGTTCCTTATCAATATTCAATCCCGGTGGCCGCTCAAAATCTTTATGGCTCATCTCCAAGCTTTCATCAGCATAAGCTTTCTTCATGTAATAGCCCCACATAGGCAAGGCCATATTGGTACCCATTCCCAGTTTCAGCGAGCTGAAACGTACGGCACGGTCTTCAGCACCCACCCAGACACCGGTCACCAGATCAGGGGTCATGCCTATGAACCATCCATCTGACTGGTTCTGCGTGGTCCCCGTCTTACAAGCAATATGTATGTCCCTAGGGAATCCATCATAACCCCTAGAATCCTGATCCAGACGCAATCGCATGGCTGTCCCTGAAGACTTTCCTGTATGGCGGTTATAGACTCCATCAATTGTACCCTTCATCATCTCTAGCATGATGGCAGCTGTCCTTGGATCCAAGGCCTCACGGGTCTTGGGCATGACATTATAGATTGCATTCCCAGCCTTATCCTCGATACGGGCGATGATGATAGGCTCTATGTATACGCCTTCATTGGCAAACACTGCATTGGCAGCTGTGATCTCATAGACAGATAGATCAGCAACACCCAGGCAAAGCGATGGTACAGGGGCAAGGGCGCTAGTAATCCCCATGTCCCTAGCCAGTTTGATTACAGCTTCAGGACCATATTGTTTCATCAGATGGGCGGTGATTGTATTTACGGAGTTGGCCAATCCCCATTGAAGTGTACCCGTATACCCATAGTCATGATCAGCATCCTGAGGTGTCCAATCCTTAATCAGTCCGAAGGTGCCTTTCTGGAAAGTGGTAGGTACTTTAGGAATCTCCATGCACGGAGAATTCCCTTCACGTATCGCGGTGGCGTATACAATGGGTTTGAAAGTAGAACCTACCTGCCTTTTTCCTTGCTTCACATGATCATACTTAAATTCCTTATAGTCAATACCTCCGACCCAAGCCTTCACGAATCCCGTTTTAGGATCCATGGACATCATGCCCGCTTGAAGGAACCTCTTGTAATAACGTATGCTGTCCATGGGAGACATGAGCGTATCAACCTCGCCTTTCCAAGAGAAAACCTGCATCCCTTTTGGAGCATTGAAAATGGAATCTACTTGCGCTGTAGTGTAGATTGTTTGTGATTTTCCGCAGTCAGCATTGCTGCATGTGAACATATCCACTCCTTCAACCATTCCTTTGGTCAATGTCTTTGTTCGCTCACAATTTCCGCATAAGTCACCTTTCAAGACCCTGTAGAACCTGCTTCTCACCTTAGCAGCATTCAATATTTCGTCAGCTATTGCTGTGCTTATGTCATTGGTAAAAGGAGGATTCTTCAGATTCTTCGTGTATCTATTGAACTGAGCTTGGAGCTCGGATTGCAAGTGAGTGCGCACACCATACTCAGCATATTCCTGTAAACGAGAGTCAATGGTGGTATAGATCTTCAATCCATCGCTATAGAGGTCATAAGGCTCGCCATCTTCAGGATTGGCATAGATGTAATTTCCGTCCTTATCCTTGGAGTTCAATAGAGTGGTCACTTCAGCACGTAAGATCTCTCTGAAATATGGAGCTAAGCCTTCATCATGTGATTCCCTCACATAATGGAGCTCCATCGGAAGCTGTTTCAAGCTATCGAAAACGGCCTTACTGAGATGTTCATTCCTGACCATTTGTCCAAGGACCACATCCCTGCGGGCCTGCACTAATTCTGCCCTGCGCAAAGGATTGTAAAGCGCTGAATTCTTGAGCATACCCACAAGCATGGCTGCTTCTTCTATGTTCAAATCCTTGGGAGCCTTATCAAAGTATATCTTAGAAGCACTGCGTATTCCAACCGCTTGATTCAAGAAATCATATTGATTCAGATACATGGTCAGGATCTCCTGCTTCGTATACGAGCGCTCAAGTTTTAGAGAGATCACCCATTCCTGAGCTTTCTGAAGGACCCTTTGAATGAAATTAGTGGCAGGCTCATGCATGAGTTGCTTGGCCAATTGTTGAGTCAATGTGCTTCCGCCCCCTTTGCTTCCTAGATAAACGATAGCACGTCCTAGAGACTCTAGGTCTATGCCTGAGTGCTCCATGAAACGCTCGTCCTCTGTGGCCATAAGCGCATCTATGACGAAAGGAGAGAGCTCATCATAGGTGACATTCGTGCGGTTCTTACGGTAATATTTACCGAGGACTTTCATGTCCGAAGTGATGACCTCTGTAGCCAATTCGCTCTTTGGATTCTCCAATGTTTTGAAGTCAGGAAGGTCGCTCATCGCAGCGAGTGCTGTGAGTAGAAGAAGACCGATTAATGGACTGAGGACCAGTAACCAAGTGAAAAGCACCCACTTCTTCTTACTTCCGCTGACGTTCTTAGAATTCTTCTTAGTTGCCAAGTGTTCTGTGGGGTTTGGGCACGAATGTACAGGATATATGAACGTGATCTCTAGCACATGGGTACTGGAGACCTCTATCAATTCGCTCGTTGCCTGAACTTTTTGACCAAGGTCAAATCTGGATGGCTCCTTTGAATCTGCACTGCGTTAATCCTCAATCAAGTAGCTATTGCTATTATCTTTCACCTCACCTTGTTTGAATACAAATAAGCTCATACTCAGACACATTCAGAATTAATAGATGTCCCCAATAGTCTCAAGCCCATGGTCCTGCTCAAATAGCTTACTTTGCCCTGATCAATAGAAGGCCCATTGGATTTATGAAAAAAGTAATCACCCTCGGTCAATTCATCGTTAAGAAGCAAGAGGATTTTCCTTATGCTACGGGAGAATTGAGCAATCTCCTCTCTGCGCTTCGTCTCGCCTCGAAAATTGTTTCACGTGAGGTCAATAAGGCCGGTTTGGTCGATGATATACGCGGAGCTTCAGGTGTGACCAACATACAAGGGGAGACCCAGATGAAACTGGATGACTATGCCAACTTGGAATTCATCAACTCCATGATGGCCCAAGAAGAGATATGTGGAATCGCCTCTGAGGAGAATGATGAGATCATCTCGTTCGAGAATGTGCAGTGTCAGCATGGGAAATATGTACTTATGATTGACCCGCTTGACGGTTCTTCAAATATCAATGTGAATGTATCCATAGGGACCATTTTTTCTATCTACCGGAGAGTAAGTCCAGTTGGAACCCCGGCCGTATTGGAGGATTTTTTCCAAAAGGGACGTGAGCAAGTGGCTGCAGGATACGTGGTCTATGGTTCCTCTACTATGCTCGTCTATACTACGGGAAATGGAGTGAATGGATTCACCTACGACCCATCCATCGGGACATTCTGTCTCTCACATCCGGATATGAAGATCCCTGTTGATGGGAGCATCTATTCGGTCAATGAAGGAAATTACCGCTATTTCTCTGATGGAGTGAAGAAGTACATCAAGTATTGCCAAGAAGAAGCTGAGGGAAGACCTTATTCAGCGAGATACATCGGTTCCTTGGTGGCCGATTTCCATAGGAATCTGATTAAGGGAGGCATCTATTTCTACCCCGCTTCAGGTCCAAGTCCCAATGGGAAATTACGCTTGCTTTATGAGAATAATCCGCTGGCATTCATTGCAGAACAAGCAGGAGGAATGGCCACAGATGGCAGACAGCCTATCATGGATATCCAACCCAAGGAATTGCATGAACGTAGCCCCTTGTTCATAGGCAGCAAGAACATGGTAGAAAAGATCCATGAGTTCATAGCCCAATACGATCAGCAAGGCTGAGAAGATGAAGAAAGAAGACATCTTGAGATTATATCTGGAAGCTCCTAAGGTGCAGGAGCTCTCAACTGTATTGGCCGCATCAGGGGCTGTAGTGGCCATGAAAGGCTTCATAGGCAGTTCCAGATCCTACATGATCGCAGGGTGCGCAGCCAAGTCTTCCGGAGTGCATTTGGTACTCGCCAGGAACAGGGAAGAGGCAGCATATCTACAAAATGACCTAGAGACCATCTTGGAAGGAAGGATGCCGGTGCTTTATTATCCAGCCAGTTTCAAGATTCCATATTCCACTGAAGAGACGGATAATGCCAATATCGCCATGCGCGCTGAGGTCATGCAAGCATTGAAGAATCATGACGACCTGGTCCTGGTGAGTTTCCATGAAGCTATTTCAGAGCACGTGGTCAGCAGAACAGAATTTGCGAAGCACAGTATCACTGTGAGCAGAGGGGAGGCTTATGACATGGACATGATGAATGACCAGTTAGTCGACATGCACTTTGAGAAGATGGATTATGTCTTTGAGCCAGGTCAGTTCTCCATACGTGGGGGTATCGTTGATATATTCTCCTTCGTCAATGACCGGCCTTATCGTATAGAGCTCTTTGGAGAAGAAGTAGAGAGCATCAGGGAATTCGATCCTGTGACTCAGCTTTCAGATAAGAAGATGGACCGCTTAACCATACTTCCTGATGTCGGATCTTCTAAGATCATAGAAAACCGCGAGTCATTCATGGAACACATTCCTGAGCAGGCGGTGATATGGTTCGAGGACATCAAGGAAACCATGGCGGGTATTGAAAAGACCATGAGCCTGGTAGACAAGGCGTATAAGAAATTGAATTCTCCCCTGGAACATCTGGCACCTGAAAGACTCTATCACAGTGCTGAGGGATATCAAGAGAGGATTGCGGGATTCAGAAAAGTGACCTTGGGCGGAGAGCCTTTGGTCAATGCAAGGTTGGTCCAAGCATCCCAGAGTCCTCAACCCGTCTTCAACAAGAAATTCGACCTGCTCCAGCAAGACCTGCACAAGCATCATGAAGAAGGCTATCAGAACGTAATCACAGCCGGAAACGCGAAGCAGATAGAACGTCTGTACAATATCTTCGAGGACATAGGAGCTGAGGTGGAGATGAAGCCTGTGGTGATCGCATTGAAAGAAGGATTCATTGACCATGATAATAAGCTGGCCCTCTACACGGATCATCAAATCTTCGAGCGATATAACCGTTTCAGGCTGAAGGAAGGCTTCAAGCGCACCAAGGAAGCATTGACCCTGCAAGAGCTGATGGACCTGCAACCGGGAGATTTCATCACGCACATAGATCATGGCGTAGGGAAGTTCTCAGGATTAGAAAAACTGGATGTGAATGGGAAGACCCAAGAGGCGATACGCATCCTATATAAGGACAATGACATCCTCTATGTGAGCATACATTCCCTGCACAGGATCTCCAAGTTCACTGGCAAAGAAGGGACGGAGCCCACCTTGCATAAACTGGGCAGTGCGACTTGGGCCAAGCAGAAGAGCAAGGCCAAAAGCAAGGTCAAGCAACTGGCTTTCGACTTAATCAAGTTATACGCAGAACGCAAAACGAAGAAGGGCTTTGCCTATACGCCTGACACCTACCTCCAGACTGAGCTGGAAGCATCTTTCATATACGAGGATACTCCAGATCAAGAGACAGCTACGCAGGATGTGAAGAATGACATGGAGAAGGAGATGCCCATGGACCGTTTGATATGTGGTGATGTGGGATTCGGAAAGACGGAGGTGGCCATCAGAGCGGCATTCAAAGCAGTTACTGACAGCAAACAGGTAGCTATATTGGTGCCAACTACAGTGCTTTGCTTCCAACATTATCAGACATTCTCAGCACGCCTCAGGGACTTCCCAGCCAAGGTTGATTACCTGAACAGATTCAGGACACAGAAGGAACAAACAGCCGTTCTGAAAGCGTTGGCCAATGGTGAAGTAGATATCGTAATCGGCACGCATAAATTACTCAGCGAGAAGGTAAAATTCAAGAATTTGGGGCTCATGATCATCGATGAGGAACAGAAATTCGGGGTGGGGGCCAAGGATAAATTGAAGACCTTAAGAACAGGGGTAGACTCGCTCACCTTGACCGCTACGCCTATTCCTAGGACGCTGCAATTCTCCCTCATGGGTGCTCGTGACCTCTCCATCATTCGCACTCCACCTCCCAATAGATACCCGGTAGAGACCCGGGTAGTAACCTTCCATGAAGAGATTATACGTGATGCGATAGCGAGCGAATTAAGCCGAGGAGGACAGGTATTCTTCGTTCATAACCGTATAGAGAACATCCAAGAAGTAGCAGGAATGATCTCACGCTTATGTCCTGAAGCGAGAATAGAAGTTGGACATGGACAGTTGGATGGGAAGAAACTTGAAGAAGTCATGCTCGACTTCATTGACGGGGCTTTCGATGTTCTGGTGTGTACGACTATCATCGAAAGCGGAATAGACATTCCCAATGCGAACACGATGATTATCAATAGCGCCCAGAACTTCGGCTTGAGTGACTTGCATCAGCTACGCGGCAGAGTGGGAAGAGGAAATAAGAAAGCGCTTTGTATCCTCATCGCGCCACCTATGCACATGGTGAGCAGTGAATCCAGAAAGAGACTAGAAGCCATTGAACAGTTCAGTGACCTGGGAAGCGGGATGAACATCGCTATGCGGGACTTGGACATACGAGGTGCAGGAGACCTGCTTGGAGCCGAGCAGAGTGGATTCATATCTGATATAGGCTTTGATACCTATCAGAAGATATTGAACGAAGCCATTGATGAATTGAAAGAGACGGAATTCAAGGAATTATTTGCTGAAGAATTAGCGGCCAAGAAAGGAGAGGTGGATGATGTGATCATGGAGACCGACTTGGAAATTCTCTTGCCTGATGAATATGTGGCAGGGACTACAGAACGATTGAAGCTATACAGGGAATTGGATTCCATGGAAGATGAAGAAGCATTACAGCGCTTCATTGTGAAACTTAAAGACCGCTTCGGTCCACCGCCCAAGCCCAGCACAGAGCTATTCGACTCCATCAGACTCAGATGGATGGCCAAGCAAGTAGGGCTAGAGAAGGTGACTATCAAATCGGGAAAGATGATCGGGCAATTCATTGCTGATAAGGAACATCCATTCTATCAATCAGCCAAGTTCACGCATATCCTCCGAAGTCTGCAGCAAGGGACACCGGAATTACGTATGTATGAAAAGAATGATCGTTTGAGGATCGTGTTCGAAGGCGTGGGGGACATTCATAAAGCACTGGCAGCAGTGCAGGGATTGATCCTTGAAGAGTCAGTTGCCTAAAGGGAACTCTGCCTATTCGCTCAAGGGCTGAACAGTATGGCTATGGCCATAATTTGATGGCTCTTCTGAATTCATAACCCTCATTCAATTCACTGCGGCTATTATCTTTCGGAGTGTCTTGACTGAATTCAAAATAGATCATCCCTTGACTCATTCGGAATAAATAGAGACCCGCTTAAAAACAAGAAAGTCCTAGATTGCTCTAAGACTTCTTGTAACCAAAACATTGACTGACAAGTCAACCTAACTAATGAAAAATCATCGTTACCTGCATTTAAGACAGGAATTAAGCGGCATTTCGCTTCCTGGGTTTCCAGCCTTCTTTGACCTTATCCCACTTATTCTTGAATTTCTTGTTCTGAGACTTCTTATAAAAAGTATCCCAGAGGGGAGTGTTGCCATAAAAACTCAGAAAATCATCGTTTTCTTGTAGTGTTTTCTCCATTTCGATTCGATTTAATTTGTTCGTACTGTGACTTTCATCCTCTCTGAGTCCAATTCGTAGGCAAATCCCATCGTATTGCAGACTACTTCCAATGCTGATTCCAGGTCAGTCCTATCGAACTCTCCTGTGAATAGACCATCCTCAGGACTACCCTGATCTATGGCGATTCCAAATTGTCTTTCAAGCTCTTCAAAGACCTCATAAACAGGGCGTTCAGTGAAGAGGAATCTTCCTTCCCTCCATTTTGGCTCAACGCTAATCTCTTTCACTTCTCCAAGTTCATTTCCCGCAGCTCTGACTTCAAGGCCAGGCGTAAGAATTACTGAAGCACTGCCACGTTCTACGTAGACCTTTCCGGTCGTGCACAGTACATGGAACACATCATCACGGCTGTTCATATTGAAGGAAGTTCCCAGCACGGTCACATCTCCCTGAGCACTATGAACGGTGAAGGAGGAACCTTTTTGAACTTGGAAGAAAGCTTCTCCCTTCAATTCCAGCGAGCGATTTTCCATGAATGCATCAGCATCGTAGCTGATAGAACTCATTGCATTCACGGTGACTACGGAGCCATCAGGAAGCGTGTGCTCAATGTGTTGTCCCGCAGTAGTTTCAGCGAGAATCATCTGTTCTGTTGGTTGCATGAACCAAGCAAGACCTAGAACGAGGGTAATGGCTGCAGCTATTTTCAAGAAGGTCCTTAAAGGGATGACCTTGGCGGCAGGAGCGAGATGCTTATCCATCTTGGACTCGATAGCATACCATGAAGATTCTTTTTCCTGGAAGGGGCTCTTCCAGTTCTTCAAGGTCTCATCTACTCTATGATTGATTTTATCTGACACGCTTCTCTTCGTTTACAGAAGAGATACAGATGACTATGGAATCACCCTACCAAGGTGCGGAAAGATTATGCAGGAAAAAGAGAGAGGAATCAGCGGATATCGATGACGGTGCTGAGAACACTGGTTCCCA
>Ga0105052_10006593_pt1 | contig 11695 bp, 10 predicted proteins | sample FRY03_FD_78094 | JGI IMG/M metagenome (GOLD analysis project Ga0105052, IMG submission 78094) | Freshwater microbial communities from Lake Fryxell liftoff mats and glacier meltwater in Antarctica - FRY-03 | ecosystem: Environmental > Aquatic > Freshwater > Ice > Glacier meltwater ... | reverse complement strand
TCCGGGCAGATGTAGAGCTGATCGAAGGCGATGTCGCTGACCGGGGGGCGGTGGGGCGTGCGGTGCGGGGTGCCGACACGGTCTTCCACCTCGCCGCCCAGACCCTGGTCGGCCCCGCTGCCGAGGACCCGGAAGGGACCTTCCGCTCGAACGTCGAAGGAACCTGGACCGTGCTGGAGGCCTGCCGGACGGCCGAGGTGGGTCGGGTGGTGGTCGCTTCCTCGGACAAGGCCTACGGTCCGAGCGACTCGCTGCCCTACCACGAGCAGGACGAACTGCGGCCGGCTGCTCCCTATGAAGGCAGCAAGGCCGCAGCCGACATAATCAGCCGCAGCTACTGGCCCAGCTGGGGCCTTCCGGTCGGCGTGACCCGGCTTGCCAACGTCTATGGCGGCGGCGACCTCAACTTCTCCCGCCTGATCCCTGAAGTCGTGACCGCTTATCTCTTCGGCCGACGGCCGCGAATCCGCTCCGACGGATCGCCCCAGCGGGACTTTCTCCACGTATCCGATGCCGTTACCGCTTACCTCGCGTTCGAGGCGGCGCTCGGCAGCGACAAGGCCAGGGGGGAGGCCCTGAACGCCGGCACCGGGCGGCCGCGCTCGGTCCGCGAGGTTATCGACCGGATTCAGGTAGCGACCGGCAGCGACCAGCAGCCCGACTACCTGCTCGATCGTAACCCTGAAGGTGAGATCGACCGGCAGTTCGTCGACCCGTCGAGGCTCTGCGATCTGACCGGATGGCAGCCGCAGATGTGCTTCGGGGATGGCATCGAAGAAGCGGTGGACTGGTACGGGTCGCACGGCGAAATCGTTCCTGCTCGACCGGACCACGTGAATTAGTCAGAGAGCAGCTGATCTGAACCCGGGAACGACTGCTTCGCTGAAGTGACAAGCGCAGTCGGCAAAGCCTGGCCCAGTCAACGGGGGCCTGATCAGGTGGATCAACCTCAGGGGGTCGGGTCAATATGTCTCGTTCGGTTCCAGCTCCGGGACGGTGCAGACAGGGATGGCTGTTTTCTGGTCGCCAGCCATGGCTGGCTGCAAGTAGAACCTCAGTTATCCAGCTCGGGATCGAAACCTGCTCGGTCACCGAGCCCGCTCCGAAGCTCAGGTGCTCTACTTCTTGGCGGACTCGAAGTAGGGGTTGGTGCCGACCGCGTGGTCGGTCACGTCAACCACCCGGGCGATCTCCGGGACGGCTTCTGAAATCGCGACCTCGATCCCCTGGCTGAGGGTTACGGTGGCCATTCCGCAGCCCTGGCAGCCACCGCCCAGACGCAGATAGGCGGCATCCTCTTCGACCGCGACCAGCTCCGCGTGCCCCCCGTGCTCGGCGATGGCCGGGTTGACCTGCTGCTCGAGCACCTGGATTACTCTTTGGGCAACGTCGCCGCTCAGGTCGGCGGGTGGTCGAGCGTCGATCGGCGGACTCGCGGGCGGTGCTGTCGCCGGGCTCATCATCGGCAGCTCCGTCGGAGGTGCCTTCGGGGCCGGCGGCTTGTTCGGGTTCACAACGGTGAACCCGCTTTGCTTGGGGGGCTTTGACCAGTCGATCGTTGCACCCCGGAGCTTTTCGACGCTCGATTTCGGCACCACGATCGCCAGATCGCCGTGATGCTCGACGACGTCGGCCGGGCTTGTGCCACCCAGGCCGCCGAGAGAGATCCTGTGGACGTACTCGCCTCCCGAGATGCCGCTCACCTCCACCCACAGCGCCTCATCTTCGGGGTCGTCAAACTGTCTGCGAAACTCCGCGTCCTTCTCGATCGCCTGATCGGTGATCGCCAGTAACGGTTCGGCTGTGCGTTCGGCAGTCATCTCATATTCCGTAGGGTCGGCTTTTTGCCGGGGCTTCGGCTGTCGCTACCTATGATACGCACGTGCCTCGCATCCTTTTGCTGCTGCCCACCGCAACCTACCGCGCGAGCGATTTCCTGGCTGCTTCGCGGGCGCTTGATGTCGAGGTGGTGGTTGCCTCCGAGCAACGCCAGACGATGTCGAAGATGATGGGAGACCGGGCGCTGGTCGTGGACTTCAGCCGGCCGGAGGCCGCCGCCGAGGCGATAGTTGAACGGGCGAAGGAGATGCCGCTTGATGCTGTTGTCGGCGTCGACGAGCAGGGTGTGCTCGTGGCGGCGCTCGCCGCCGGGCGCCTGGGGCTTAGCGGCAACCCGCCGGAGGCGGTGGTGGCGACCACAAATAAGATCACCATGCGGAAGGCCTTTGCGGCCGCCAACCTGCCCCAGCCGGGGCACCGGATCGCCGGGCCCGATGCGGATGTGGCGAGGCTCGCCGCTGAGCTCGGGTTTCCCTGTGTGCTCAAGCCCGTCTCATTGTCGGCAAGCCGCGGCGTTATCCGGGTCGACGATTCGCCGGCGGCCGGCGCCGCTGCCCGGCGGATCCGGGCGATCCTCGCCGAGGCCGATGAGGACCCGGATGCGCCGCTTTTGATCGAGCGCTACGTTCCCGGCGTAGAAGTGGCCGTCGAAGGTCTCTTGCGCGGCGGCGTCCTTGAGACCCTGGCGGTCTTCGACAAGCCGGAGCCGCTCGAGGGCCCCTACTTCGAGGAGAGCATCTACGTCACTCCCTCACGCCTGCCCGTCGAGACCCTCGAGGCGGTCAACCAGCTGACGGCGGTGGCCGCCGCCGCGCTCGGCCTTCACGAGGGGCCGATTCACGCCGAAGCACGGATCGACTCGAACCGCATCTGGATACTCGAACTCGCCGCCCGCTCGATCGGCGGACTCTGCTCGCGTTCGCTCCGCTTCGGGATCGGCATGAGCCTTGAGGAGCTCATCCTGCGCCACGCCCTCGGGATGCCGCTGGATGACCTCGGTCGCGAGAGCGTGGCCTCCGGGGTGATGATGCTCCCGATCCCCAAGGCAGGGGTGCTCAAAGAGGTGCGCGGGCAGGCCGACGCCCGGGCGGTACCTGGCGTGAACGGACTTGAGATCTCGATCCCGCTCGGCAGGACAGTACGCACGCTGCCCGAGGCGGACCGCTACCTCGGCTTCCTCTTCGCCCACGGCGAAACACCGGAAGCGGTCGAGCGCACCCTTCGCAGCGCCCACGGCCGGCTCGAGATCGTGATCGAGGAGCCCCCGGAGTGAAGTAGGCGAACGCTATCCTTGGAGGATGCGGGTCCTTTTGATCTCAACTTACGAACTCGGTCATCAGCCGCTGCAGCTGGCCTCGCCGACGGCCGCGCTGGAAGCTGCCGGGCACCCGGTTCGCACAATCGATCTCTCCGTCGAGCAGCTTGACCCAGTCAGTATCGAGTGGGCCGAAGCGATTGGCATCTCGGTTCCGATGCACACCGCGATGCGGTTGGCGATCGGCGCCGCCGAACAGATCCGGGTGCTTCGGCCGCGGTTGCCGATCTGCTTTTACGGTCTCTACGCCGCAGTCAGTGACGACCTGATCGGTGGAGTGGTCGACCGGCTGATCGCGGGCGAGTACGAGTCGGAGCTTCTGGAGTGGGTTGAGACGCTCGGCGACTCTTCGAAGCGGCAGCCAGCGACCAGCTCAATCGATCTCGGGCGACACGAGTTTCACACCCCGAACCGGGAAAAGCTGGCACCCCTCAGCCGCTACGCGCGGTTGGAGCGGGATGGCGAGGAACAACTCGCCGGATATGTCGAGGCCAGCCACGGCTGCGTGCATAAGTGCCGGCACTGCCCGGTGCCGGTTGTCTACGACGGCCGGATCCGGATCGTCGAAAGCTCCGTGGTGCTGGCGGATATCGCCCAGCTGGTAGCGGCGGGGGCAAAGCACATCACCTTCGGCGACCCGGACTTCCTGAACGGCGTAAAGCATTCCCTGAAGGTGACGCGCGAACTCCACGACCAGTTTCCCGAGGTTACTTTCGACTGCACGACCAAGGTCGAGCACATCCACGAGCATCAGGAGATCTGGCCCGAGCTCAGCGAGTACGGCTGCCTTTTCGTGATCTCGGCCTTTGAGTCTCTAAACCCCGAGATCCTGACCCATCTCGACAAGGGTCACACCGCCGAAGAGGCCGCCCGGGCGGTCGCTTTGCTTCGCAAGCACGGGATCGAGATCCGACCGTCGTGGTTGCCGTTCACGCCCTGGGCGACGCCGCAGGACATCCTCGAGATCTTCGATTTCGTGATCGCCAACGAGATGGTCGGGAACGTGGATCCGATCCAGTACACGATCCGCCTGCTCGTGCCCAAGGGTTCGTTGCTGCTCGATCGCCCCGAAATCGCGCCCTATCTTGGCAACTACGACGGCGACCGTCTCACCTACGAATGGCAGGCCGGCGATCCGCAGCTGGACCTTCTGCATCGCGAATTCGCCGAAATCGTCGAGGCTGATGTCGCGGCGGAGCTCGACAGCGTGTCGACCTTCGGGAACCTTTACCGGGCGGTGGCCTCTGCCGCGGGTCGTTCGGCGGGCCTCCCCGAGCTCGGTGACGTCGAGCCACGGCCGCGGCTCACCGAGGCCTGGTTTTGCTGCGCCGAACCCACCGACATCCAGTTCGCCTCGATGGCCGGCAGTGAAACGACCCCTTAGCGAACTCGCCCGAGTTCCGAGATCGTCTCGCGCTTTCCGAGCTACAGCGTGATCACCTGGTCCGGCGGATTCCCCGCCAGCCCCTCATAGAGATCCGGAAAGCAGCCCACCCGCACTCCCTGGACCGTGTTGGCAGGACGGCAGTCTCCCGGTTCACCTTCGGCGAGTTTCCGTTCGATCGCGCAACGGTCGCAGAGCATCAACATGATTCCCTGCTCCTCGGCCAGAGCGGCGAGGCGCTCGCCGAGAGGATCGCCCGCGCGCATCACGTAAGTGTTGTCGTCGAAGAAGAACATCCCGACGACCTCCACCCCATGATTCCCCGCCTCGAGCTGGGGCAGGATCATCTTGCCGAGCTTGTAGCTTGCGGTGTGCCCGGAGGTCGAGAATATATAGGCGACCTTCACGGGTCACAGCCTAGCAAGAACGGGAAGTTGATGCCCTCCTCGCGGCAGTCATCGGTGAAAGCGTGGGTTGCTCCGGCGCGCCGGTTCGAACCAGGATCTCGCGGTCATGCTCGGCTTCAGCGATCTGCTCAAGGCAAGCTCCAAGACCTTGAAATGATCGGCGGCGGTATTGGCCCCGGCGTCGCCAGGGCGAAGCAGTCCGGCCAGGGGTTCACCGGTACCTGAGAGATAGGCAATCAGCGGGTGAAGGCCGAAACCGCCTTTGTAGTTTCCGGCAACCTGCTCCTTTTCGGAGTGGACCGTAAGGAGGGTGGCGTCAGGTCGATTCTCAGCTCTTCCGGGCTCACTACTGACTACCAGGCATTTGCTCTGGCCGCAGCCCTTGTGACCCGGAGGGCCTCGAGTTTGACCTCGCCAACCGAGCCGATCACCCGGCCCGGATCATCAGTCGAGCGGGGGTGATCTGGTTGCGGCCATGGCCGATGAAGAGCCGAAGTGAGGCCGAGTTGGTCGGCGAGTTCAGTCAAGAGGCAGGCGCCGGAACGGGAGGTGAGACCTTCGGCGTCTGACGTAACTTTTACGCTTTTTCCAGCAGGTTTGAGATTCACCCCCGGGGTGTCCTTTCGGGGAGCTGAATGGGTCGTTGTAACCTGCATTCTGGCTGTCTAAACGGACGCTTCCGAGGATGTTTTCAGGTGCTTGCTGGAATTTCGAGGCCAGAGCGCCAGAGGTTGTTGGTGGCACCGCGGGCGGCACTAGGCTGAGGCTATGTGCGGCAGGTACACACTCACATCGTCGGACGAGCGCCGGCTCGGCAGTCGGTTCCGGATCTCGCTCGACGAGACCGGCGATGAGGGTCTCGGCCGCTATAACGTCGCGCCCACCCAGGAAGTGCTTATGGTCAAGGTCGATCCGGAGGCCGGGAGCGGCAGGGAGGCGGTGCTCGCCCGGTGGGGCCTCGTCCCGTTCTGGGCCAAGGACCTGAAGACCGGCTATCGGATGATCAACGCCCGCGCCGAGGGTCTGCTGGAGAGCCGCGCCTACGCGCCGCTGGTCAGGAAGCAGGCCAACCGGTGCCTGATTCTGGCCGACGGCTTCTACGAGTGGATGAAAGCGGAAAACCCGAGGAGCCCGAAGCAGCCGGTCCGGTTCACGGTTGACGACGGGGAACCTTTCGCCTTCGCAGGACTGGTGACCAGCCGGGAGTGGGAGGGGGAGAAGCTGACCACCTGCACGATCATTACGACCGAAGCCAACGACGAGGTCGCCCGCGTGCACAACCGGATGCCGGTGATTCTGCCCGACCCGGAAGTCGAGGCTGCCTGGCTGAGCGGCGAACTCGACCCCGGGGAAGCGGTCTCACTCTGTCGCCCGCTTGATCCGGCGAGGATCACTGCGAAGCTGGCCAATCCCGCCCTGAACAAGGTCGGCGGTACCAAAGAGGGACCGGAGTTTCTCGAGGCCTGAGTCCGGTCAGCCTCGAACCGCGCCCCAACCGCTGCGGCGGGGGTACCGACCCGGACGATCGCGTGCTACTCGTCCGGTGTGGTGACTTCAGTTCCGGCACCGCTCGTATCGACTGACGGGTCGAGCAGCGGCCATTCCTGCTGGACTGCTTCCAGCTTGACCCGGGCCTTGTCGCCTCCGGCTGAACCGGTGCAGACGATCTCGGCTCGGGGTTTCTCCGCTGTTTTGAAGACGACCAGGTAGGCCAGGGTCGCGCCACCTTCACCGGTGCCGTTCGGCATGGTCCAGAGCCAATTCTGGGTCTGTAGAGAGAAGCCGTCCCAGTCGACGTCGGTCTGGGCGGCGGAGTCGGTGAAGGCCCGGAAGGAGTCCCGGGCCGGCAGCCCGAGGACGTCGTTGCCCTGGCGCTTGAATTTGACCACGAGTTCGTCGGGCACCGGATGGGACTGCAGTTCAACGCTCGGACGTGGCCATGCGGCGCGCCGCTCCGGGGTCCGGGCGATCGAGGATCCTTCAGTCGGACTGGTCACGTTGCAGCGCACGGTCGCTAGCCCGGAGCTCCTGCCGGAGTCGATCTCGACTACACCGGCTACCCGGAAAAGCAATTCGCCACTTTCAACCGGGGCGATAGCAGTGGTCGTGGTTCGCTCGAGGCCGAAGCTGCCTTCTTTGCCGAGCCTGGAAGGGGCCGGGGTCTCGACTGGCTCGACGGTGAGCCATTCGGTGGAATCGGAGCCTCCCGTGCCTTCCGTACCGAAATCCACCGCGACGATCATCAGGGTCACGATCAGGCCCGCGATCACGGTGGCGATCGCGCCCCGCGGCATCCGGTTCGGCTTCGGTTTCTCTTCTGGCTCGTTCATTGAGGGTCTGTTGTCGGTCTTGGCTGAAGGCGAACGGATGCGCCCGGCAGGATTCGAACCTGCGACCTCATGCTCCGGAGGCATGCGCTCTATCCAGCTGAGCTACGGGCGCCGAGCCGGTGAGTCTAGTGATCCGGGCGCGATCTCAGGGGGCAGCGGTCGGGCTCGGTTGCTGTCCATCTACGCTAGGGGCCATGGATCTCTCTGTTGCCTTTCTGGGAACCGGCGGACCGGTGCCGACCGCCCTGCGCGGGACCGCCAGTCTGCTGGTTACCCGGGGCGGCGACCGGCTGATGTTCGACTGCGGAGAAGGCACGCAACGGCAGCTCCGGCTCTCGACCGGGTTGGTACAGGTCGGTGAGCTCTACCTGACCCACTTCCATCTCGACCACTGCCTTGGTCTTCCGGGACTGCTCAAGACATACGACCTGAACGATCGCACCGAGCCTCTTGCGCTGTACGGACCGGTCGGCCTGAGCGGCCTGCTAAAGGACTTCTCACCCCTGATAGGCAGGCTCGGGTACGAACTCGAAGTGCTCGAACTCGAACCCGGAGATCTCGTTCCGCACCGCGACTACGAAGTCGAAGCCTTCGCGGTCGAGCACCGGACCAGGGCGCTCGGGTACGCGATCCTCGAGGACGACCGGCCGGGACTCTTCGATCCAGGGGAGGCCGAGCGGCGGGGAATCTCGCCCGGGCCCGATTTCAAGGCCCTGCAGGACGGAAAGACGGTTCACGGGAGCAACGGAGCCGTGACATCGGAGCAGGTCATGGGTAAGGAGCGGTTCGGCCGGGCGATTGCCATCACCGGCGATACGGCCCCGTGCCAGTCGACCATGGAGGCGGCGGCCGACGCCGATCTGCTGGTTCACGATTCAAGCTTCATGAGCGAAGACATAGACCGGGCGGTTGAGACCGGTCACTCGACCGCCGTCGGCGCGGCGAGAATCGCGGCCGAGGCAAACGTGAAGATGCTGGCCCTGGTTCACATCTCCTCCCGCTACCACGTTCGGGAAGCACTGAAAGAAGCCAGGGAGGAGTTCGGGAATTCGGTCGCTCCGCGCGACTTTGACCTGGTTGAGCTGCCTTTCCCCGAGAGAGGGGAGCCGACGCTGGTCAAGCGGGGGGCCGTACGCGGAGGCGATGAGCCAGTACGCGGAGGCGATGAGCCAGTCCCGGAAGCGGCGAGCGAACGGCAGCCTGAGACCGGCAAAGGGCCTTAGGCATCGGGCTGTGACCGCCGCGCCGTTCCGCCGCGAACGGGTGCTAAGATGGCGCAGTCGGTTCTTTAATCAGGTCCAGAGAGGCCAGGAAGGGTCGTAGTGAGCAGCAGAGAAGTCCTCAACAGCGACGATGTCGACCGCACCCTGCGCCGAATGGCGCACGAGATCGTTGAGAAGAACCCGGACCTGTCCGAGGTCGCCGTCGTCGGAGTTCATACACGCGGTGTTGTTCTGGCCCGCCGGATACACGCCCTGCTGATTGAGCTGACCGGCGTCGACGTGCCGCTGGGCGAGATCGACATCTCCTTCTACCGGGATGACCTCCAGACCCGCTCGGCCGATCGTCAGCCGGTGGTCCACGCAACCCGGCTTGATTTCCCGCTCGAGTCCCGCACGATCATCCTGGTCGACGATGTGCTTTTCACGGGGCGGACTGTGCGTGCCGGAATCGATGCCCTGTTCGACTATGGCCGCCCGGCCAGGATCCAGTTGGCCGTGCTCTCTGACCGCGGCCACCGCGAGCTTCCGATCCGTCCGGATTACGTCGGCAAGAACCTGCCGACTTCCCGCCACGAACGGGTTGCCGTGAGGCTCAACGAAAGCGACGGCTCCGAGAGCGTCTCGATCTCCAGCCCGGTGGAGGTTGTCGAATGAAGGATCTGCTCTCCATGGAAGAGCTCGACCGGGAGCAGATCGAGACGATCCTCGAACGGGCGGCGAGCTTCGCCGAAGTCTCCAGGCGGGAGATCAAGAAAGTCCCGACGCTGCGCGGCCAGACTGTGGTCACGCTCTTCTACGAGTCGAGTACGCGCACGTCATCCTCCTTCGAGCTGGCCGCGAAGCGGCTTTCAGCCGACGTGATCTCGATCAAGGCCGGCGGCTCGTCCGTCGACAAGGGCGAGTCCCTGAAGGACACGGTCGAGACGCTCTCCGCCTACGGCCCTTCGGCGATCGTAATCAGGCACCCCCACGCGGGCTCCGCGCGGATGTTGACCGAGTGGGTGGACGCAGCCGTCATTAACGCCGGAGATGGCATGCATCAGCACCCGAGCCAGACTCTGCTCGACCTGTTCACGCTGAGGAACAGCATCGGCAGTATCGAAGGCCGCAGTATCTGGATTGTCGGCGATGTACTCCACAGCCGGGTTGCGCGCTCGAACATCCAGGGCTTTCAGAAGATGGGTGCCAACGTGACAGTGGCCGGCCCGCCGACCCTGATCCCCAGGGGGATCGAGTCCACCGGTTGTGAGGTCCGCCACTCGCTCGACGGCATGGAGTCGGCCGACGTGGTCTACCTGCTTCGAATGCAGAACGAGCGCATGGGTGAGAACTTCGTACCTTCGATCCGTGAGTACGCGCGTCTCTTCCAGGTAAGCCGCCGTCGCCTCAGCCCGCGACAACTTGTCATGCATCCCGGGCCCGTGAATCGAGGAGTCGAGATCTCCAGCGACGTGATCGACTCGGACCAGTCGCTGATCTCGGAGCAGGTCGCTTCCGGCCTGGTGGTGAGGATGGCGATCCTGTACGAACTGCTGACCGGCCCTGAGAACGGGCGGGCCGATTCTGCGCCGGAAGATCCCGTCCAGATAGGGGAACCCGCATGAACACAGGTCCGGAAACAGTCGAGCAGCCGCTGCCCGAGCCGCTGGTCCAGCGGGCGGGCCGGCCGGCGTCGATGATAATCGCCCGGGCCGGTGTGCTTGACCCGGTCACCGGCCTCGACGGCAGTCGTGACCTGATGATCGAGGACGGCCGCATCACCGGGATCGCCGCCGCGGGTTCGCTCGCCGCCACTGAAGGCGTGGAGATCGTGGACGGAGCCGGCAAGTACGTGTTTCCGGCCTTCTTCGACCCGCATGTCCATCTGAGGACACCCGGACAGGAGTACAAGGAAGACCTCGAAACGGGAACCCGTGCCGCAGCAGCCGGCGGCTACGGAGGTGTGCTGGCGATGGCCAATACGAGTCCGCCAGTTTCCAGCCCGGCAGACATCGACGCGCTGCGCCACCGGGCTCGCAACGAAGCTTCGGTGCCGATCGGATTCCTGGCGACCGTGACCCGCAACATGGAAGGGCGCGAGCTCACCGACATGGCCGAACTCCGTGAGGCCGGTGCGGTTGGATTCACCGACGACGGCGTGCCGGTAAGCAACCCGGGAATCCTTCGCAAGGCACTCCAGTACCAGGCGATGTGCGGAGGCCGGATCGCCCTCCACGAGGAGGACCCGGACCTGACTGCGGGTGGCGCGATGCACGAAGGCGACGTCTCGACTGAGCTCGGCCTGCGCGGTGTGCCGTCGATCACCGAGTCGGTCATGATCGCCCGGGACGCGGCGATCGCCGGCTACGAAGGCGGGGCGATACAGATTCAGCACCTTTCGGCGGTCGAGTCGGTCGAGGCGGTCCGCAGGGCCAGGGCCGACGGTGTGGACATCACCTGTGAGGTCACCCCGCACCACCTCTGCCTCACCGACGAGGCGGTGCGTGACCTGAACGCGTCGAGGCACAAGATGAACCCGCCGCTGCGCTCCGAAGACGACCGGCAGGCTTTGATCGAGGCACTCCTGGACGGCACGATCGACTGCATCGCAACCGATCACGCGCCTCACGCGGTCGAGGAGAAAGAGGTCCCGTACGAAGCGGCGATGATGGGTGTTACCGGCCTCGAAACTGCCTTTTCCTCGCTTTACACCGAGCTTGTACTGCCGGGCACGATCCCGCTGTCACTGCTGGTCGAAAAGCTAGGCTGCGGCGGGGCCGCGTTCGGGATCGACCCGTTCAGGATCGAGGAAGGCCGGACGGCCAACCTTTGCCTGGTCGACCTGGAAGCGGACTGGACCGTCGGCGAGCAGGGATACGAGAGCCGGTCGCGCAACTCGTGGTGCGAGGGGCGCACCCTCACCGGCAAGGTCCTGATGACCCTTGCCGGCGGGCAGGTCGCCTACCGCCTCCGCAGCTTCAGCCTGGGCGTGGCATGAGCGGGCTTACTCCCGGATACGTCCTGCTGGAGGACGGCAGCCGCTTCGACGGGTTGCTCTGCGGCGACCCGGTGGGGTCGACCGTGGGCGAAGTCGTCTTCAATACGGCCATGACCGGCTACCAGGAGGCGGTCACGGACCCGTCATACGCCGGGCAGATCATCACCTTCACTTATCCGATGATCGGCAATTACGGGGTGTCGTCCGCGGCGATGGAGTC
>Ga0105052_10006591_pt1 | contig 11696 bp, 9 predicted proteins | sample FRY03_FD_78094 | JGI IMG/M metagenome (GOLD analysis project Ga0105052, IMG submission 78094) | Freshwater microbial communities from Lake Fryxell liftoff mats and glacier meltwater in Antarctica - FRY-03 | ecosystem: Environmental > Aquatic > Freshwater > Ice > Glacier meltwater ... | reverse complement strand
TCTGGTGTGTCTCTGGGGGCTTATCTGGCGTGTCTTTGGGGGCTTATCTGGCGTGTTTGTGGGGGCTTCTCTGGTGTGTTTGTGGGGGCTTCTCTGGTGTGTTTGTGGGGGCTTCTCTGACGTGTTTCTGGGGGTGCACATTCGAATAATGATTGGTGTGACAACTGACAAAAAACGCGAAAGTTTCTAACGCGCGCGTGTGTTGATGCAGGGCCCCAATCAATGGATCACCGACCGCGTCGACGGGCTCATCACAGACGCCACAAATTCGCCGTTTACGACAATTATCCTGCCATACATGTACATGGATTACCCCGACCGCAAGATCGAGTGGAACGTGTGGACCTTTGACCAGGGCCTGGCATCGCGCGTGCCTTACGAAGCTGCTGCACGTACCCTAACGCAGCGCAAACAGAGCTTCTCGGGATACACCGTGCGCCAGGGCCTGGCAATCACCATGGAACACAACTTCATGATGAGCGATGAGGGCATGACCAATTTCCACAACCAGGTCACACAGGTGGTGGGCAGCATCCAAAACACAAACGACCTTGACGTACATATGGCGCTCATTAATGCTCCCAGTTACCTGACACAAGTGCGCGAGCGATACTATCTGGAAGATTACCTGACAAAATCCATCCGTGATTACATTGACATGTTTGGATTTGTGCAGAAGAACATGAACTCGCTAGACATTATCATAGAGGACACACGGTCGCTCATCAAAAACTGGGGCGGCGAGGACCCTGATTTCATGCTGTGCAGCGGCAAATTAACATACCAACTGACAATGACACAGGAGCGCACCTCCTATTACACACAGGGCGTGGAGGGCCAGAAACTCCTCAAACAGGGGCCCGACTTGCCCATGTACCGCGGCCTCAAAATTATCAAGAGCAAGGCGTTTTCGCTGGACGAGGGCTCGGCGCCCCGCGACATCATGCGCCGCCGCGTGCGTGTTGCCGAGTTCTATCTCGTGAAAACCGACAGGCTGCAGGCCGTGCAGCTCTACGACGAAATGGCCGACAACTTTGCCACGCTCAACTATGTCGAAACCATCAAGGAGAAGGTGCAGAAGAGCGACAAAGGCGACCCCAAGGCCCTCCTGCTCATTCGCCCCAACATCGAACACTACATGCTCGGTGTGATCATTGGTCGTGGCGGCATCGACCATCTTGGCGCCACGCTGTGGGGACAGACCGAGATGAGCGTGTTTGACGACGGGCAGCATGGCGTGTGGGGAATGACATACAAATACCACGAGCGAGCTATCGTCTTTAACGAGCGCAACCTACACCGTGTCTGGGACGTGGCTTACGACGGATACGTCGGTGGCAAAGACATGACCATTGTAGACATGAACAGCCCGGACAGCAAGCGCGCCTTTATCGACTCCTCCAACAATTACAACACCGAATACGACGGCAGCTCCATTGTCCCCGTCGGGCTGGACGAGAACCTCGCATGGCTGCCCTCGCCCATGCTCCTCTGCGACTTTTCCAACATGAGCAACGCCACCACCGCACTCGCTACCGCTGACATGTTCATTTCCGACGTGGCCCGGTTCATCGACAAGATTATGACACGGGTCGACGGCGACGTGCCGCGCAACGAGCTCAAAACCAAGCTCTCGGCCATGTACACCGACCTCGAACTCTGCAACAACCACCAAATCGTCAAGGACGCCACCCTCGCCTGCACCAACAACGAGTCCACAAGCTGTCGACTCATGTACCAGGGCACGTCCACAGCAACATACGAAAACACTGCTGCCATCTACATGGCAGGCTCAGGTCACCATGGCAACGACTATGCGGGAGTGGCCGCAGTTCGCAACGGCAAGCAGCTGGCTGCCTCGGCGGCTCCGGCCATCCAAACATATACCAGTGGTGTAGTTGCCAAGGCCGCATAGCCATCTTTTGTGTTTTTCCGCATTCGTTTTCAAATAAAGTACTCCTCCTGCGGCAAACTTTGTGTTAATTCTGGACTTTTCCGAGATGTCTCTGTTTCGTACTGCGATGCAGTCAGGTTTCACAATGCTGGTTGTCTTGCCCCCAAAGTGTGTCGCCTGCAATATACCCAACATCGTGAGAACGCTTGCAGGGACCACGAGGAGGCAGCCTGAGCCTTTGACACGGGCTGTCACATTGCGTCGTCTCCGTGGGGCGTGAAAGCAGTATGTGTTCGAAACCCACTGTGGTCAAATACACGTATATAAAGCAGATTCGCGACGGTTTTCGCGGTTTCTATAAACACAAGTTTTTTTTCTGCAAACAGAGTATACATAGCAAGATGTCATCGCCAGCCGAGTCCACGAGTGTGATTTGAACTTTTTTTTAATGGCGTATTTATAAAAAACTATCAAAATCTGAGCATCTGCATGTGGTTTTTCGCCGTTGCTAGCTGCAGTAGACGAAGCACCAGCTCGCTCATCATCTACTTTGTATGCACTCACGATCCGCGCACATACAGTGTGCAGATAAGGCATGTTGTCTCATGCACAGAAGAATGCACCACTAGACCGCCTATACCTCATCAGAGGCAGTCAACAGCTGGCGGCAGTGGTGCGCGTGGTGCGCCACGTGGTCGGGTCTGTTTGCATATAAGTCCTCCACCTGCGCCAGCAGCACGTCTGCCTGTAGTGACAGCAGAATGCCCTTCGCCCCGACACACGACAACAATTCGATCATGACGAGACACGCAAAGTGCATGATGGTCTGGGCATATACGTGATTATGCAGGGTGCGCGTGACAGCGGCAAAATCAGTCTCGTCCAGGACCACAGCAACTCCATTACAATTGGCCTCGTGCAGTGTGTTGTGGATGCTGACTAGACAACACCACTGCACTCGCTCCGAATATACCAAATCCTTCATTACGCTGAACAGAATTTGCAGTTTGTCAACATTGGCCTGCGCGTGGGGGTTCCAGTGGAAAAGGAACCGCGCCCCGTTTACAAGCACGTTCATCTGCTGTCTCGGGATCGACATGATTTCCACGATTGTGCGTTGCATTTCCGACTCATGCACGGCCACCACGTTGCTCACCTCGTTCTCTGGACACATCTGGTACATGGCTCCCATACCGTAAAAACACACATCGCTGTTGTAAGGGTGGTTCTTGAGCGCCGTGTGCACCGCACGCAGTCCCGGCACTCCGACTTGCACTCGCATCCGAGGTTGCTGAAACTTTGTCAATATATGCAGCAATATCTGGCATCCACGGCTCTGTACCCCCCCCACCAGACGGTACTTTTGCATGCCCGCAGTCAGTCCTGCAAGGTCGAGCTTGTCCACCGCGTCTTGTAGACTACCAGCGCAGAATAAGTGCGCGCCTTGGAGGTACTCTGCCCACCAGATGCCATACTGCATGTTCCACTGCTTGCACACCAGAGCGCACTTTTTTGTGTCAAACAGACACTCTGCTCCTGCGACCTCGGCCTCAAAGATTGCCATGAGGATTTCGGGGGGATGCCACGTGCCCGCGTCGCCGGCATTCGCCACCAACGCCATTTCACGTGCCTCGTTCTTTGGGATATTTCATGCGCCAATGCCCGCGTGTTTCAAGGCAATCCGTCTGAATTTTTCTATTTCGGGAACCTCTCCCTGGACCGTGGAAACCGCAGCGCACACCCTGCTGCTGCATGGCGCACCTGGACAGGAGCGCGCACATGTGCAACACCGACTACTAACACGCTCCACGCAAGCAAAAATAACATGTTGGCTACCCACTTTTAAACATTGACAACGTGCATACTAAACAAGCCTCCAAATGACGCTAAACATTTATTATTGCATGAAACACACTCGTATTACGCCTCGTCTGGCACCACACGCGCTTTCTTGACACGCGGTAGCACATTCAGGCGTCGGTAAGGCTTGTTGTTGCGCCGCTGCGGAAGTTGTATTCCGCCCAGGTCGGCGGGCTTTGGAGTGAATCTGTGTAAGAGATGGGGATGCATACTGCGTGTGCCTGTGGTGTTGTGCCCCGCGGGCTCCGCGACAGTGGCGTTCTTCTCGGCCTTGTACTGGCGCTGGGGTTCACGAGACGAGTGTCGCGTGATATTGCCAAACACCTTTTGCATAAACGCCGCCACCTGTGTCACCAGGAAGTTCGAAGTGTTGTTGTGGTTTTTCATGTCTTTAGGCACGCTGTCGTCCTTTACGGGTTCGATGGTCATGCCTGTCGCGTTCCTTGCATCGACAAGGTTGGCCTTGTGATTGCCTTTATTATCTTTGAAAAGATGATTCGATGTTGCAACGTCGCCTGCCAGGTCACTTGCGGGCTGGACCAGTTTGCCCGACGCCGGCTTCGCAATATCCTGTGCCAACACATGCGACAAACACAGCAGCAAAATACATGGTACCCTGAAGCTCGACATGCCAATTGTCATGATTGTATCACCAGTGCCAGGTCAATGCCCACTTATATACTAAAAGCCTATGCTTGCATACGTGCCAGTCCATATGTCAGGTGTTGTGTGTGCGTGTGTGTTGTTGATATTTTAGTTATACCTTGATAGTGCAACCAAGTTCGAATAATGAGTGGGTTGACAAGCGACAAAAAACACGAAAAACTGGGTTTCATTAAAAAATTTCAAGAGTGTCTTCAAGGTGTCTGATGTGTGTATTTTCGATTTTTCTGGTATTTTCAAAGTAGTCCGCTCGCGACGGGGTATACGCGGCCTGTTTTTTAGGGGCGGTAAGCGTAACCGGTGTGGCCCGAGCCGCCGGCCGTGGCCTTGTGCGTGTCTGCACCTGGCAACATCTTGTTAAACACAGTGGTCCAACATGTGGTGGCAGGCTGGTCGGCAGGGTCCATGGCGGCGTTTGGGGTGTTGTACATTTCGTCGCTCTTGCGCTTCTTGGACGACTCGTTTTGGGCATGGGAATCGTCGGTGAGGGCCGAGGAGAGGATGGCGTGCTGGCGGTTGCGGTTGTTGTTGTAGTTGGTAGATTCCTCCTCTTTGATGCGCTCGACCTTGTTGTTGGCCTCCAGCAGCTGTACGCGGAAGGCCTCGGCCGACTGGATGGCCGTGCCGTGCGCCTCGGCGGCAGCACACGCGATGCTAAAGGCAGGGTTGCTCTGGAAATCCAGCATGCCGCGCTTTTTCATGCCCTGCTCGCACGCCAGCTGGATCCCCTGCAAAAAAGACGCCTTTTGATCGTCAGGGATGTTCAGGGAGGTCACCCACGGCTGGATTTTCTCCTGCACCTCGACATGGTACTTTTCCATGTTTTTCTTCTGGATCCCCTCCAGTGTCTCTGACATTTCGGCATTCGAGTGCTTCAGACTCTCAATGTGTTCGAGGAGTTTTGTTAGGGCGTCGGGATCCGACGTCTGCACTGCGTTTTTCAGCATGTCAAGGGACGCAGACGGAGCCGCCATAGACCCCCCGCTCCCCTGCACCACGCTGTCGTTTTGTGGTTTCGCAATACTGTTGTTTGGCGTGGAAACGTCCACATTCGCGTGCACATCAACATGTCTCGTCGCTGTGTCCTCTGCCGCTGAAAGCATTTCAACTGTACACCCCCTGTATATTCTCATTTATATACCACGCGAGCTCTTGTCGCACCAACACATGTTGTCATGCTGTTTTCTCACCTGCCTCAACATGCCATTCCCGTGTGCGAGCGAAACGGCGCAAAAACGCTGCCAAAACGCTGCAAACCTGCACATATCCCCCACTCACGCCACGCTGCTGTCCCACGCACCCACGCCGTTTGTGGCATAATGGCGTGTTTGGCCGGTGTTTTCGACGTGCCACTTTGGTATGCCGCAAGCTCATGCGCAAGGAGACAAGCTCATTTCTCATCAATACAGTAGCAGGAAAAATTTACTTGACACCAGCGTGCCAGCAAACGGTGTTTCACTTGTGGTGAGTACGAATGAAGCCCACAATTCGACAACCCAAGAATACACACTGCAAGACGCCAAGAAGAACACCTTTTTGCGTGTAGAGACGTTTTTGGCGTAGAATGCATGCATTTTTCTGCAGTCCAAACGTGAGTGCATTGGCCCACAGCTGTCTGGCAGACGCACATTTTGCAAACAGTATACTCCCAAAAATAACACTTGCTGCTACGCGTCGCTGTGTACAAACATTTATAATACAAGGTAGTAATTCGGCACGGCATCACAAAACATGGATTACGACATGCAGCACGGCGTGTGTGGTGACGTGTCCTCGCTCGGGTCTGACACGGAGGATGACGCATACACCGCATCTGTATCGAACGACCCGTTCCACTGTGATTTCTGTGAGTTTGAGATCTTCTGCTCTGAGTGCAATCTGAGCGCGTGCACCGAAAAGTTCAATGGCGATTACAGCTTTGCATATGTATATAAGCCCTCAAAGCTGACGAATAATAATGTCCTCGACATTTTCCAACTTCGACTTTATAAAAAGCCCACCACCGCTGGTATACTCGCCGAAAAATACGGAGTCACAGCCAAGGCAATCCGCGATATCTAGACGGGCAGGACGTGGCGACAACTCACTTTCGACATGCAAAACTAGCACAGCACATGTGGTATAGCCTCATTGCAAAGTGCGTGGAAATCAGCCAATCAGCACTCTCGTACAGGCGTGCATGACTACCTAGGAAACAGAGATTGCAACACAGTGCGAGTTTATGAAGCAAATATATAAAGCCCGATTGTGTTACAATACCAAAAATGTCTATGCGCGTAAAAACTGGTCACTCTTTGGCGGTGCGTTTTGGCTGTGTCTATTACGGGCACAAAAGACGCCCCTTTTGTATAAAGTGTGGCATTTTTGGCGTCTAGTGAGCATCGACACACGCGGTTAGGCATGGCACGTCGGAGTCTAGCCAAGTGCCCCAAGGCGCTGTCCAAGTACGGCTTTTGTGGGCTGCTCGCGGTGATTTATGCGGCAAAGCTCGAAATGCCTGCCAACCTGACACAGCTGCATGCATTTTTTGCCGAGGTGAAGCGCATCTGCGCAATGGACTCCAGCAAGTGGCGCAATGCGCTTCCGAAGAAACAGGGCGGCATCTCGTTTGAACACACGGTGTGTTTGTTGCGGCACTACAAAGGTTGTGAATTTGAGGAAGTGCCCAAGCCGGTCGACGCCCGCAAAACCAACCTTTCCATGTGGCTGAGGACCCGCGTCTTGGCCAACTCGTGCTACATTGTGCACGTAGGCAAGCATGCGTTTTTTGTCGACGTTGGCAAAAGCAAGGGCAAATGGAGAATCTACGACCAGCGCGGCCCTCACTCCAAGAAGGACCTCAAGACTATGTGCACCAAGGGTGGATACGGGCGCAAACTGGTGACACGAGTGCTCAAAATCGCAGAGTGTGTGTAAGTTTATGAACAAAAGGCACAAGCACTGCATGCAGCTCGATTTTGTATTTCTTGGTAGTAAATGTCACTATTCGTCGTCCTCGTCCTCGTCCTCCTCATCCTCCTCGTCCTCCTCATCCTCCTCCTCCTCCTCATCGTCATCGTCATCGTCCTGTGAATTCAGATCCATAGGCTCGGCGATGTCTTTGCCGAAGCCGCTGCCATAGTCCATGACTACCTCGCAGTTAGCCTTTATTTGACTCGTGGCAACCAGCACCGTGAGCATCAGAAATTTGCCATCGATAACGATGGGTAGTTGTTTATATATGGCATTGCTGATGGGATCTGTGTCATAGAAATGGCCATTGGCAGCCGCCCCGATGATCGATGCCTCTTCATTGATTGAAAAAAGCAGGTAATACCTGCGGCGCTCTGCAGACACAGCCGGTATGACGTAAGATTGTCGTTTCTTTGGTTTTTTATATTTTCGTTTCTGGTTGCTACACAACACTGCGCAAATTTCTCCAATGTTCACTGTATTTTGGCCTTTTACAAACAAACCGTTGTGTACCTTGCCTTTGTCAGACCTGTGCAGAACAAATTTCGATGGCGCCACTTTGGTTTTATTGATCGCAGAACGGCTCTTCATAATATCGATGACGTCACTGAGGGTGACACATCCTGCGCTTTTGATATCAGTACTGTATGACTTCATTGTAGCCTCCCATACTGTGAACCAGGGCTCCATGTCCTCTGCTCTTTGTTTCTGTAGCTCCACCTCTGTGGCATTCTTGCCACCCACGGGCCCTGCCATACCTTTGTTGCGAGTTTTAGGGTGCGCCTCGTTGCACTGTATGCAATGGTTGCGGAAATTTTGCAACTTTTTCCTGGTGTTGTGTTGTAACCAGCTTATCAAGCAGCCATTGCATAGATAGTGCATGGGGTTTTTGCAGTCCAGCGACCTCGACTCCTTCGCCGGGCTTTGAAACCCGGTAATGCCTTCTGTCATCATTGTTCTGGCAATATCCATGTTGTACACCTCGGTTTCATAGTCATTGTTCGACCTTACCTCGTCGTCCAGGCAGGACGGACAGCCCGCTGTGGGACAGAGCCGGGGATGCTGCGTATATAAAGACATGGTGCTGATTCATATTTATGGTCTGTGTGTTGTACTTATATAGGCTCACTGCAGTCAGTGTATACAGTCTCTCGAAATAGCAGACACAACGGCAGCGAAAATCCCCACATCCCCATAAAAGCACAAAACAGATTCAAAACACGGGTGTCACATTCTCCACCAATAACATGCACACTTTTCTGCGGCAGAACGGAGTGCTCAGAGAGGTTCCGTACATGGATTATGAGGTATACCTTGGGCCCATACCTCTGTACGACTGGGAGGGACAATCGGAGTTTGACGTCGACCTTGCCAGATCGCTCTTGTTATGGCATAACTTGTACGGCGTGTGAAATGGCACGTGCACAGAGTATATATACGTGCAGTGGTGTTGCAAAAAACGGTCAGACAGGCCAATTTCGCCGGTGCAAAATCAGCATGGTTGTCGTACCTGCCAGTCATGTTGGAGGAATTACAGAAAAACAGGCACGCATCTGAATACCAAGGGAATACGCGTGAACACGTGTGTGCCGAACGCCAAACAAGCAGGCAAGACAAGACACGCTGGTAGGACCAAGGGCGGCTAGCCGAAACTGTGGTGGTGTAGCGTGTGTGGTTTATGTGGCATTTTCAAGGTTTATGAATAAATTTTCACAGGGCATACAGTTGCGATACGCCAAACTATATAAGTTCTCTTTGCACACGAGTGGTGTCTTGTGTATCTCTAGCTTGTTTTCCCAAATCTCTGATCGTCTCACTGGCATTTTTGGGGAGTCTGTTTCGTGGCACGACATTGTCTTGTTGTTTGCCATGCGGGGCTTCGTCGTGCTCTGTGTGCTGCTCGTTGCGTGCGCGCTCGCTGTTGTTCACGGCATGGATGGCGGCGACGAGCATCGCAAAAGTCCTCGCAAGAGCCCCGGCAAGAGTGCGGGCAAGGATGCCGTGTCTGTGCATACCATCCGTGCGGTGGTGATTGCAGGCTTGACCATGCCAATGAGCAGGCGTGCTGCTCTGGTGCGCGATCGTGATCCTCACGTGGGGCACCTCACAACCCGCACGCCCGCTGTAGGCGACCGTGTGTGGGCCGAGTATTCGAGCAGCCGCCGTGCCCGTCATATCATGTTGCCTGCTACCATCGCGGCATTGAACTACGATGACAATGGTGTTTTTATCAGTGTGCATGTCACCTGGTGGCACCGTCACACCGACTTTACCCATAGGAATCTCGACCAGGTCTACTATCGCAACGAAGAAGCACCTGGCGACTTTCCTACCGCTGACGAGCACTACAGCGAGTCGTATGACGACATCACGGAAGAGAGGAACTATCAGGCCAGTATCGGCGGAATTGTGCTTGGAATGCCACACCAGCTGCCCATGCCGATGCCTGTGCCCATGCCGATGCCTGTGCTTGTGCACATGCCAGTGCATATGCCTGTGGAAGCCGGCTCCGGTGACACCATGGAACAAATGCGGGTTGAACTACGCGAGACACACCGGCTCCTGGCTGAATCACGGGCATCATTGGCAATGGCGTTGGCGCATAGTGAGGAGTGGAGGCTCATGGCGGAACAGCATCAGGCAGCCCCCCTCGTCCTTGGTGTCTGTTCGAGGAACTCTTCGACTCACAGGTACCTCATGGCAACAGGAGACACCTCTCGTGCGCAGGGCTCTTCGTCTGGCGCACAAGCCAGAGCCCGTAGTATCGTACAGCCGCCACCACCGCCTACGGAGGCATTTGGTGCCGCTGGTTTCGTACAGCAGCCACCGCCGCCTATGGAGGTATTTGGTGCCGCCGGTGCGCGGGCAAGGGCTCCTCGCACCGCCGGTGCGCGGGCAAGGGCTCCTCGCACTGCATCTATGCATGGCAATCACACACCTGAGAGTCCCGACCCCTCTGAGCCCTCATCGCCTGTGGAAGAAGGTTTTGGGGGCGCCGGTGCAGCTTTGTATCCGCCTGTGGTGTTTTTTGCGCCTGGAGTGGACGGACGCAGAACCGGGCGTGTCCGAACTGCCATCAATTTCTACGCCCCGGCCGATGAAATGGACGAGAGACCAGGGGACTGGTGGCCAGGCCCAGGGCCTTGTCCGCCAGGGTGGCCAGCGGTAGGAGGGGCCGCGTCGTGATCTTGCTAGTGGAACTGGCAAGAACTGCGTCAACCCACACGGGTCGATGACACGACATTTGCACACGATTGACAGTGCGTAGAGCACTTGGCGATTCGTTGCAAAAATTTACATACATACATACCACACCTCACATACATACATACATACAAAAAACTTTGATGTGTTCAGCGCCCCGCTCAGAAAATGGGGTGTCAAGGGTCCGATTCCCTGTAAGTTTCCATAATAAAAGACAGTCGACACCACTCAACTTGAATAGCCTGTTTTTTCGACGCAAGGTTGCAAGAATGACATCCAGTGTCACAATTACACACGAAGCGCTGGTATCTACCATTGGGCTGCTCCTGTCACCTGCAATTTCCCCAGACACGCATGCACTGCACTTTTTTTTTCGGGAGCTGGCGGTCAGTGCTATTTCGGGCACTTTTTGCTTTATAAATAGAGAGTGCCTGGATTTTCTCTGACATTCAACACGAGAGACATGCCACCCGTGGATACCCCAAAGTGCATCAACCTCGTCATCAACCTGAGTGCTAGCGCTGCTATGGACGCCAACTCTTCCACGGCACAGGCTGTCGAGTTGTTGCCCGTGGTACACCCTACCGACGACACCATGGTGACGGACGTCGCTCGCAAAGTGGTCGTGTCGAGGCCCTTTCCAGTGTTCAAGACTGATACTTGCAAGTCTTTCGAGGCTGGTATGAAGATTCTCGAAGGTACCGACGCGCTGCACGATCACCATGGTGTGGCGATGCAGCTCACAGCACAGGCATACGGCAAGTCGTGGCAAGACGGCAATCGTGTGGCAGGCCAGGGGGAATGTTTTGGCACGGCTACCAACAGCGACACCTTTGGAGCGCTGGCCGAGGACATGGTCAACGGGTGCACTAGCGAGACCATTATGCAAAACCAAGCCCTGTGTATCTCGGTGGGCAACACCCGCGACAAAGTGGAAGTGCAAGCCATCCATGCCCGTGGCCTGTTGGTGTTTGTGGGCGTCGGCAAGGACGTTGAAGAGGACAAGAAAATGGTCCAGCTTTATTCTGCTGATTACTACGAGGCCTTTGCCGAGTATTACTGTATGGCGGGTGGCGTGTTTACCGGCCCGAAATCGCTGGAGGATGGTGCCAACATGTCTATG
>Ga0105052_10006585_pt1 | contig 11703 bp, 7 predicted proteins | sample FRY03_FD_78094 | JGI IMG/M metagenome (GOLD analysis project Ga0105052, IMG submission 78094) | Freshwater microbial communities from Lake Fryxell liftoff mats and glacier meltwater in Antarctica - FRY-03 | ecosystem: Environmental > Aquatic > Freshwater > Ice > Glacier meltwater ... | reverse complement strand
AGAGCACAACTCGACGTCACCGCGCACCCCGTACCCACATTCGCGTGCCGCATGTTGGAGCGCCTCCACAACCTTCTCCCGCGTCTCACCCCTCCCAAACCCCCAGACAGTAGCATTTGCGATTTTCAACTGCTGCAACTGCGCGTTGCAGCGCCAGGCGGTAACCGCCCGCAGCGACCGTTGGATCATAGCGGCGGCGGGGTCGCGCTCTTGTTGCGCGAGATTGTAGTGTGCTGACACCCGCTGGTAAAAGGAGTATGACAACTCTGCCGCCTCCACGTTGAGGACCGGCTGGAGAGCAGCGACGTACATTGCGTCAACAGCGCACGACAGCCGCAACCGCTGAGTCTCAAGCTCAAGCAGCCCCTTGCAATCCCGTTGCCGCGCGTAATCTTTGATCATCTGTGGGGGCCCGAGCAGCTCTTTCATGCGCGCTTGTTTGGCCGAGTTTTGCGCCAGGAGTTTCCGTGATTTCTCGCGGCGAAGTCGGGAATCTTCTGCCTGCACCTCCTCAGCGACTGTCATCGTCGGGGCAGGCACACGCCGGTGCGCTGGATCGCGCGATCTGCGAAGCGCCACGGGGGCCGCAAAGAAACGGCGCGCAGCCGCCGCATCAAAAGACGCTCGCAAGTCCCCCATTCCACCTCCCAGTTCGTGCCATTTGAGCACATTGATGAAGTCCAGCGGCCCCACCACGTTAAGGCCTGTGGGATCGAGTTTGCGAATCACACCCTCGATATCACAGGGTTCTTCTGCCAACTGCAGCAGTGCGGCTTTCTTGCGGAAATTCGCCGTTGACACGTCCCAGGAGGCGTCTGGATCGAAAAAACACCAGGCGTCATAGATGGTTACAAATCGGTACTCCAACGCCGCTATCATTAACACAGGCGCCGCGCAGATGCGCGTGGCAGTCATGGCTCCCCAACGCGAAGACGACACCACACGCCCGAACGAAGTTGCGCGCATAATCGAAGGCGCGTGGGTGATGCAGGCGCCTGAGCCCAGAGGCATCTGGGCAGGCGAGTGTTTCGCGGGCTTTTTGAAGTCGTCGCCGAGCACGCGCGCGCGCGCGATATCTTCAAACCACCTGAGGGCTTGTTTCACAGATTGTGACGGGAATGGTATGTTGGCCCATTCTCTGTGCTGCAGCGAGTCTGCGCGCTTCAGAGCCTCGTCGGAAATGGCGCGGCGGCGCAGCTTGGCCTCGTCAAGACCGTCCAAGATAAGCTGATGTTCGCCTTCGATTGCCAATTTGCGCATCTCCCGATTGTGAGCGAAGAGATCCTGCCGCTTCACACGTTCCCTCGTCGACATGGCCATGTCAGCGACCCGCACGTCTAACACCTTGTTGCCGTGCAACTTGAACCTCAGAATGGCTGCCTTGATGCTATTCACCTTTTGCACCAGCGCTGCCAACTCAACACGATCATTTTTGCCCACCCATTTCAACAACACCTCGGCAGGAGGCGGAACGACCGCGCCCGTTTTGAAACCCTTCAATTTACGAGCATACATGTCATCTTGTGACCGCTGCACCGCATCCGTCACGATTGCTGCTCGCCGCAGCCGCGCACGATCCAGCAGCACGCTCAGACCTCTATCAGACAACTGCAGTTCGCGCGCTTTCAAGTCATGACGCGCGACATCCTTACGTCGTTGCACGTCATTTTCCGACATTGCTAGCCGCCCGTCGAAGGGAATGCCGAAAAAGGTCTTGATGCGCTTGAAATCGCGTTGCAGCGTCTGGATTTCGAGAATTTGCTTCTGCAAATTCGCAACTATGACCTCATCTTCAGGCCGGATGGCTAAGATACCCTCCTCATCCCGGCCTAGCTGTCCCGACTTAGCGAGGTTCACCGCGCGCTCCACCACATCTGCGCGTTTCTCTTTCGCCTGATCCAACGCGCGCCTGAGGCCAGGAGCGGTGCCGGGTTTCGGGTGCCAGGCGAGATTTTTGGCAAATAGTTTGGGGTCGACGAAGATTTCATCGCGGAAGTTCTTTTCGCGCATGATTTTTGCAATCGTAATGTCCAGGTCCGATGTCGTCATGTTGAGCTCAAGGTGTGGCAGCATTTCGTGCATCTCCTTGTTCGTTACTTGCCAGTCGCCATCCATGTCGAAAAACACAAACGCCTCAAAGACGCTATCAAAACGTGTTGCAAGCAGCGCGCTAAACTGCGCGATGGGGTCATGGAACGTGACTAGTTTGTCGTGCAGCAGCATGCGCTTTTGGCGCGCGTCGGCCGTTATGCGCTCAAGCCGCGGCTGCAACCACACGGGGATATTGAGGAGATAGACATGCAGAACGTGTTTGAATTCGACCCAACTGATCGTATTCTCGGTGTCGCCGGCCCAATTGACAGTATCGAACGCCTTGCGCGCTAACTCGAGATGCGCCTCTTCGATGCCACCGTTCTTCAACAATTTGATCGCCCGCAGAAAGCCTTCAAAGCCCTCAAATGGCATTCGCGCGCCACATGTCACGTCACGTTCCTCTGGCTCCAACGACGCGTCATGCACTGGCAGCTGCATCCCAGTATTCAGCCGCGAAATTGCCTCAGGCGCGCTCATGGTGTTGGGTTGGCACGCCCCCCCACTCGCAACCGCGACCATGCGTCGTGGCGACTCGACTTCGCGCACAACTGAGCGACGGCGCGAACTGGGGGTACCTGCCATGGGCGTCGACGTCGCAGGTGAAGCAGTGAGATCCGACGCTAACAACGACTGCGGATTCGAAATGTCACACCAGCGCTTGAAGTCGTTGAAAAGGCGCACTTCGTTCGTGTTTAAGTCGAACACCTCCTTGATCTTGCGCACGTCGTCCTTGGTCCACTTGAGCCGCCGCACGAACTCGAGCGAATTGATGCCGCCGCCATGCGAGGCGATAAACAATGCCTGGAGGGCGGAGTCGACATCGGGTTTTGAGAGCGGCACATTCAGCCGTTTAATCATGTTGAGCATCTCAGCCTGTGTCACCGACCAGTCGCCCTGGATATCAAAAAAGACAAAGGCGTCCACTGAGTCATCGAAACGCACACTTAGCGCATCCTTCAAATCTTCCAATGGCGCATCCGTTGACGGCGCGTATCGAGAAAGACTTGTGCGCATACACAAAAGCTGCAGCTCCGTGTCGCCGAGTTCCCTGAGTAGGGATTTGGAAGTGAGAAGTAGATGCATGCACTCCATGAACTCAGGCCATTCCAGTTTTTTTTCTGTGCCCAACACCGAGCGAAACACACGCAACGCTTCGCCGAATTCTGCGGAGCTGAGGTCCGCCTTCATCTTGCCCGCGGGCCGTTGGAGGTGAATGGGGATCAAGTCAACCACTTTCAAAAAATCCACAAATGCTTGAAATGTCATGGATCTCTCTGCAGAATCAGCCACAACTTTTGTTTTTTCACTGGAAAACATGTTCTCTCTGCCCCCCCCCTTGTCGCCGCTGATTTTTGGGGGAGAAGGGTCCGTGGGAGATTCCGCTTCAATTAAAGGCATCAACTTGGTCGCATGCCTCGCTCGGGAAAATGAAACCCCCCCTCTCCCCCCCCCTCCATCCTCTCCTTCGCCATTGTCCGATGGGGCTTCCTCTTCCTCGCAAAATATCTGCGATTCAACGGCAAAGGCAGACCGCAAAGTTCCTTCTTGATCTTGTATCAAATCCAGAACGCCTTCTGCTCTACACCCCGCTGCCAGCCATGAAAACACCTGATACAACTTATTTTCCCGCGGCATTACCGTATATCCACTCACCCAGTATTTTGGTTTTTCCACGAGAGGGTACCACCTGAAGCAGCGCACAAAGGACATAGAATCGAGTTCTTCTAAATGACACTGATCTGACATAGCAATCTCAAGATCTGCAGGGGTCAGTGGCAACTGCAACATTTTGCAGTATTGCACGAACTCATTTTTCGTCACAGTCCAGTCGCCCGACACGTCGAAAAAGATAAACGCCTCGAATATGGTCTCAAAAAGTTGACTAAATACCCGTTTGACCTCTGCAAGTGGGTCGCCCAAATTAGGGACCATTCGCGCAATTTTATGCGTGATTTCCAGGACTTCGGCGGTTTTCTTTGAGTGTTGATGCGACAGCATCTGCGGGCCACGATGCAGGAATTGATGGATGACCTGCTTGCACTCTGGAAAGTGGAGTGTTCTCAGTTTCATTTGATGTTGCACTGCTTTGAAACACTGCACTGCCACCGCGTATTGCAGCGGGATAGCGTCGCCGTGGTTTTGCGCAGGAATCAGTGCAAGACTTTTCATAAATGCCACGAACCCGCGCAAATCTATCACCTTTTCCGTCTTTGGTCCGTTGTCCTCCGCATCAGAACCCTCGCCCTCAGACGCTGAATTGTGCTGCTTGCCTTCATTTCCCTTTTCTTTCCCTCCAACCGCCATACTAGACCCACGAACAAACTTCAGAAATCGTCTATACAGGGCCTTTTCATGGGGGAAAATCACAGGCCCTCTGCCCGCGTACCCCCCTCCACCCACCTCGGAGTGGGAGCGTCGGAGCATCTGTGACACGTCTGGAGTGGGAGGATAAAAAATTTGCCGCAACATGTCCTGTCCGTGCGTGGAGAGGGGCCCTGTCGCAAGATACTCTATCAGTTCCGTTTTCTAAAAGAAACAACTTTTCGAAATTGCCTTCAGAAATGTAATTTAGTCGGACAGCTTTGCAATCACCGCACATGAGCAGCGCCGTATTTCATAGATAAGAGCGCAGAGACGAATTGTTTGCAGTGCCGTTCACCTGTTTGCAGTTTCTCAAGCGTGTGCTTCTTGTTGGTTTTCCGAAAATCTTGAAACTGCTTCATGGATCCCCCCTCTTTTGTCAGGGATCTGATTGGACTGCCCGCGCCTCTCCTCTGTTTCTCTCCATCGTTTCCGCCACCTGGTGCTGCCACTACCTGCTGCGTAGCGTATGGGGGGGAAGCGGGAAATATGGAGTGTTTTTTACAAATATAATGCATTGTTGGTATGATGAGTAGAAGACAGATGAGGGAATTTGTAGATCAATACAAACTGCAAATATACACCCATGACGACCCACACCCAAACATAGATACCTCATCGCTGTCGTGCACGCCCTTGTGTGCGGGAAGTCCAGAGCGTACCACGTCACTTGCCAGTGGCAATGTCTGTGGAAGTGTGTGTGCAAATGTGTTTGCGTTTTGTCGCTAAGCAAACAGGAACAAAACCACGCAAAAAGAGACCACCGTGCAATTATGCGCGAATAAAACTTGACTCACATGAAGCAGGTATTAGCAAATGAACACACGAACCACCCTGCCACCCAGTTACGCCAACTCCCAAAAATCACCCTCACCTGCCCGAAAGGTAACCTTTCGGATGACACATCATCTCTGTTGGGTGTGCCTGTGGGGGATGCAATTCTGGGCATGGGTTGGCTGATTGCTGGGCGACGCTGTGTATGAGCTGGGTTCTTGCCCGGCGAACTGTGGCTAGCAAAAAGAGAGGGTGTGGATACGGTGTGTTTGTGTGTATATACACATATTCAAAAGGAGAGAGCAGCAGGATAATCAGTACGTGAAGTGGCAGCTGACATCAATCAATTGGCTTTTCCATCACACACGGCTGCTGCCCACGAGGAATACTCGTGGGCAACAAACTTTAAAAAAAAACCTCATCAATGTGGGAAGAACAGCGGTGCGCGTCTCGCGACTCCTGCCGTCGCGGTCCAGCCTCGAATCACCGGCCCGCATAATCCAAGCCGCGTCTGCACCCTTATTCTCACCCTCTCGGCCAGACGGTGAAAGCGGCATCCTCTTCAACGTCGTACCATCCCTTGTCATGTCGGTCCAGCGTCGGTCCGGCTTGAGCTAAACTGTGCAAAAAGTCTTGAAACACGGCTGTCACGGCCCACTCAAACTGTTTAGGTTGAAAAAGTAAAAAATTTCTTAAACTCGAATCGAAAGACGGGAACTTGTTGGAGAGGAAGAGAGTCTGTGTATAGCACACAGAGCGCGGGGCCGAGCGGTGATCCGCCGCGCCGCGCCACTTCATTTTTTGGGGGTCACCCAGTGACGAGCATAGCAGTAACCTGATTTTTGGTCAGCCTGAACGCTGCCAGATTGGCAAGGCACAGAGGTCTAAACACGAGCAGTCATGAAGGACTACTCGCAGATCACAACTAGCAAGGTGGCAATCCACTTTCCCGCACACGCCGCTGTTTCCCGCCCGTTTCCAATCCTCTGTTTGCCGTGCTCCTCACCCTTGTCGACGATGCCTCACCTCGTTCGTCCGGGGCGTGCTCTGCCCACGGATGCTGGCGCTGAGCCCAGCGTGCTCGAGCGGCGGGCACATGCATAGTCTGCGCCGCTGGTGTTGGCCATGGGTGTTTTGCGGCTGTGTGGTCTTTCAACCCGTTGGCAGGAGGGCGCGGAAAGGAGAAGCACGAGTGATCAGCAGGAAGGTGGTTAACAGTAACTCGCCCTTCACTTCTCGGCATCTGACGCCACCGCTAGCGCACATGCGCACGCGTGGCTGGTGCAAACAGATGCAGTCTTGTGCGCGATTGTTCCATCTGCCACTCGTGCTCCAGCCCTAGAAGTCATATAGCAAGCATTGAGCACGAGCAGATGCGTGCGTCTGCTCTTGTTTTCCAAGGCTTGCATGCTGTGGTCCCCTCATGCCCCAGAAAATTTGCTGTGTCATACCCCCGAGCAACCGCTGTGGCACTTTATAGCACTCTGATGTTGCATAGAGACTGACTGAGCCAATATCACTGCCAGGCGTGCGAGCTTGTCAAAATCAAATGTGTGCAATTTGGCCTGCTGTCTCCGGATGACATCAAAAACTTTTCCGTCGCCGAAATCAAAAACCATGAAAAATTCGACCAGCGTGGTGTACCCAAGGAGGCAGGGCTCATGGATGCTCACCTGGGCGTGCCGCCTCGCGCCGGCTACAGGTGCAAAACTTGTCAGGGTAATGATATGACGTGCCCTGGCCATTTCGGGCATATTAACCTTGTGAAGCCTGCCTTCCATTGTGGCATGTTGACAATTATTCAAAAGCTGTTGTCGTGCTGTTGCCACAAATGCGGCAAGATCATGAAAGACGAGAACGATATCAATTTCCGTGCCGCGCTCCGCAATAAGCACCCGCAAGCCCGTCTTGCAGCCCTCGCCAACATTTGCAAGGGCCAAAAGACGTGCAAGCACGAGCCTACCGATAAGGGCGATGACACCGTGGATCTAGGTTGTGGCGCATCGCACCCTGGTGTATTGCGCTCGGGTCTCAATTTCCGCGTGAAGTATCCGCCAGCGCCGCCGAACGAAGCGCAGGTGGATGACACTACAACAGGAGAGCGCGAGCTGTATGCCGAGGAGGCGCTCGAGATTCTCAAGAGAATCACCGACGATGATTGCGAGAAGCTTGGGTTAGACCCGCGCTTTTGTCGCCCAGACTGGATGGTACTCACAGTTCTGCCCGTGTCCCCGCCGCATGTGCGTCCGGCCATTATGACTGACGGTGGCTCGAGGGGCGAGGATGACATCACGTTTAAGCTCTCAGATGTTCTCAAGGTGAACAATACGCTGCGCAACCAGCAGTCACAGGGGCTGGCGCCGTCGGTGTTGCTGGAGCAGCAACAGATGCTGCAGTACCACATTGCGACTATGTACAACAACGAACTCGCAGGACAGCCCCAGGCACAGCATCGCAACGGCAAGTCAATCAAGTCCCTCCGCCAGCGCATCAAGGGCAAGGAGGGCCGCGTGCGTGGCAACCTCATGGGAAAGCGTGTCGATTTCTCAGCACGCACTGTAATTACAGGCGATCCAACCATCAGCTGCGATCAGGTGGGCGTGCCGCGCTCAATTGCATTCAATATGACGTTTCCAGAAACCGTCTCGATCCATAATATCGACAACATGAAAGTGCTGGTACAAAATGGTCCCGATCAACACCCTGGAGCACGCTCTATCATCAGGTCGGACGGCAAGCGTGTGGATTTGCGCTTTGTCAAGACGCAGGCGGACCAAATTTTGGATTATGGCTATATTGTCGAGCGACAGATGCAGGATGATGATTGTGTCATTTTCAACCGCCAGCCCTCGCTCCATAAAATGTCTATGATGGGTCACAGGGTCAAGGTGATGCCTTACTCGACCTTTCGTCTCAATTTGTCAGTAACGTCGCCCTACAACGCCGATTTCGACGGCGATGAGATGAATTTGCATTTGCCGCAGTCGTACGAGACCAAGAGTGAAATCTCGAACGTGATGATGGTGCCGTTTCAAATCGTGTCGCCGCAGAAGAACGCGCCTGTGATGGGTATCGTGCAAGACACGCTGCTGGGCTGCAGCAATCTCACACGCCGCAACACATTTGTGCAAAAAGATCTGATCATGAATCTGCTCATGCACGTGCCTGATTTTGATGGCCGCATCCCTATCCCCACTATCATTAAGGCGCCTGGTTGCAACGGGCCGCTATGGACCGGCAAGCAAGTTATGTCGCTTGCTATTCCCTCTAAGAAAATCAATTTTACGAAGTACAATCAGTACAAGGTAGACAAAGAGGACACTGGCGGGTTCCCCAACCAGATCATGACACCAAATGATGCGTTCGTCACCATTGAAGACGGCGAAATTCTGACGGGCTCTATCGATTCGTCTGCTATCAAGACTGCGCAGGGAGGTCTGGTGCACATGTGTTGGAGCGAACTTGGGCCTGCGGGTGCGCGTGATTTGCTCAACAACACGCAGATTATCGTCAATTATTGGCTGTTGCAGCAGGGCTATAGTGTGGGCGTGGCAGATATCGTAGCCACTGCGAAAACAATCAAGGCGATTGGTGATTCTATCGATTCTGCCAAAAAGGAAGTACAGCAGTTCGTGCGCCAGTGGCAGGGTGGGTCACTCAAGAAGCAGCCAGGATGTACTATGCAGCAAGTTTTTGAAATGCAGGTCAACGGCCGTCTCAACAGTGCGCTAAGTGAGGGCTCGAAAATTGTACAGAGAGGAATCAAGGACGACACGGTAAGTGTGTGGCATGTATATATATATATTTGTATATACACACGTACATTCATATACTCACATGTATATTCATATACACTGACGTATATACATATCTCATCTATATATATCCATATTTATATCTATGTCTATGCATGTATATGTACATGTATATGTATATTTATACATGTATGTATATGTATGTGCATATAAATATAAACAAATTGTGCGTGTGCGTTTGCGTGCGTGTTTGCGTGTGCGTGTGCATGTTCGTGTGCGTTTGCATGTGTGTGCACTTGCACGTGTGCGTGTGCGTGTGTGTGTTTATATGTTGGTACACATGTCCACATGTGTATGCCTACATGTGCACCTGCAAACCACTGGTTCTATACATTTTCACACGCACACATCCATGCACAGATACACACGCTGCGTACATACATTCTCCCAGAAATCTGACACCTTGGGCTTTGGCAGGCGACAAACTGTATTAATGAAATGCGGAAGTCGGGCTCCAAGGGAACCGATATTAACTTGTGTCAGATTATCGCGCTGGTAGGTCAGCAGAACATTGAAGGCTGTCGTATTCCCTACGGGTTCAAACGCCGCACCCTCCCCCATTTCCTGAAAGACGACCCTGGTGCAGAGAGCAGAGGCTTCGTTGAAAACTCATACACGCAGGGGCTGACACCCCAAGAAATGTACTTCCACGCTATGGGTGGTCGTGAGGGTCTGATTGACACGGCAGTCAAGACATCAGAGACGGGATATATTCAGCGGCGTCTGATCAAGGCGTTGGAAGATGTGGTAGTGCGATATGACGGCACAGTTCGTAACTCGCTCGGCTCTGTCATTCAGTTTTGCTACGGCGAAGATGGTCTTGATGCGACGTTTTTGCTCACGCAGAAACCGCCGCACGCAGAGATGCGTCGCAAAGATCTCAAGTTCAACTATGAGGTTGATCTCGACAAAGTGGATGCCTCTAAAGGCTACCTGTCGAGTGAATTGCGTGCTGAGCTGCAGGACGACTTGAGCCTGCGCGAGCGCCTCAAGAAAGAGTTTGAACAAATCACTGACGACCAGGAGGAGTTGCGCACGCGTATCTTTAACAACGACGTCGACAGTGTGCACCTGCCTTGCCACTTTGACTGGCTCATCAAGCAGGCACAGGTGTGCATTATATGAATATATATATTATGTACATATACATTGTACATATACATGCATTCGTATACATTCATACAATTATACATGTATATACATATATACAAGCTTTGTATATATATTGTTTATATTTACATATATGTATATTACCCTGTTTCACCTTCTCATGCGCCATTGGGCTACGATCTGATTCCGAGGATTCGTTGCAGTTTGTTGCAGCATGTTGCATTGTGTCGTGTCGCATCTGCATCCCGTTGTTCGTATAGCGACTTGCAGCGTGTAGTAATGTGTGGTAGTGTGTTGCATCTGCTTTCAGTTATTCGCGTATACACTTGTGAAATCCAATTCGAAACAGAATTTTTAATCTTCTGTCAGCACTCGATCTGCGCACATTTGACTCGCCTTATCTCTCTCTTTCGCTCTCTCTCTCCCCCCCTCTGCCTCCCCCCCCTCCATCTCCTCTCTCTTTCTCCCTTTCTCACTCTCTCGCTCTCTCGCCCGCTTTTTTCCAGCGCGAATTCAAAATTATGCCCAGCAACCGAGTACTCTCCGACCTGCATCCCACCGAGGTGCTCGACGGTGTGGCACAGCTCTCAGAGCGTCTACGCATCGCCTTGTTCCCGGGCGAGGATGCGATTTCTATAGAAGCGCGCAATAACGCGACACATCTTTTCAATATTTGCCTGCGCTCGCAGCTCGCTGTCAAAAAAGTGCTCAGCGCCGACAGGCTGAACAAAAAGGCGTTTGAGTGGCTCATTGGCGAAATCGAGTCGAAATTTAAGCGCGCCATTGTGAATCCTGGCGAATCTGTGGGGTGTATTGCGAGTCAGTCGCTCGGCGAGCCCGTGACTCAGATGACGCTCAACACTTTCCATTTTGCCGGTGTGTCTGCGAAGAAGGGCACCAAGGTACAAGCGCAGTGTGTTGCAGTGTGTCCAGTGTATTGCAGTGTGTTGCAGTGACTCAGATGACGCTCAATACTCCATCTTGCCGGTGTCTGCAAAGAAGGGCACAAAGATACGAGCATGGTGTGTTGCAGTGTGTTGCAGTGCGTTGCTGTGTGTCAGCAAAGAAGGTCACCATGACACGAGCATGGTGTGTTGCAGTATTTGCAGTATGTTGCAGGTTTCAGTGTGTTGCAGTGTGTGGCAGTGTGTCTGCAAATAGGTGCACCATGGTACGAGCACAGTTTGTTGCTTTATGTTGCAATGTGTTGTGGTATGTTGCAGTGTACCTGCAAAGAAGGGCGCCCTGGTACGAGCACAGTGTTGCTGTGTGTTGCTGTGTGTTCCACTGTGATGCAGTTTGTCCACCAAGTAGAGCGCCATGGTACGAACACAGTGTAGTGCAGTGTATTCCAGTGCGTCACAGTCTTTCTACGAAGAAGGGCACCGAGGCACGAACACACGCACAGACGTGCACATATACAACCGCAATCACTCACATATCCACATACATCCACGCACTCACTGGCGCGCGCTCTCTCTCTCTCTCTCTCTCTCTCTCTCTCTCTCTCTCTCTCTCTCTCTCTCTCTCTCTCTCTCTCTCTCTCTCT
>Ga0105052_10006570_pt1 | contig 11724 bp, 10 predicted proteins | sample FRY03_FD_78094 | JGI IMG/M metagenome (GOLD analysis project Ga0105052, IMG submission 78094) | Freshwater microbial communities from Lake Fryxell liftoff mats and glacier meltwater in Antarctica - FRY-03 | ecosystem: Environmental > Aquatic > Freshwater > Ice > Glacier meltwater ... | reverse complement strand
CATATGCCTTTCGCCATCAAACTGCGTGTGTTCCTGCAGTTCAGTCACCTGCACTGCATTCTGACGGGTTTTCTGGGCTCTGAATTCATCTATCCACAGATTCCGACACACCCGGAATGCCCACTTAATAAGCTCTACATCCTCTGGCACACCTTTGACCAGAATACGTTCTACAGTCGCCTGCAGTAGGTCATCCGCATCGTGCACTGAATTAGTCAGTGAGTATGAAAAGCGCCTGAGCGCAGGCAGCAGCTTGGTCAGCTCATCTTTCATTGACAGATGTTTCTCCTTCTATTACCAGGTTGACGGATGTTAAAGTAATTTATTCCACGATTGCTGGATTATTTTTCATACCCACACGTCATCACAGTGAATCTTCTTATAAAGACAGGTAAGCAATGAAACGCCGGTATTTACTATCCATAAGCCTTGCGGGCTCTATTGTGCTGCCATTGCTGGTTGAAGCGGCAGTTCCTGCCGGAGCACCTGATGTTACACAGCGCGTTGATGCGGTGATCGAGCGGCAGGTCGAACGCGCTCAGCGTCAGGCTGAACAACGTGTGCCACAGGTCCTTGATCAGGCGCAGGAGCGGGTCGCGGAGCAGGCCCGGCAAAAAGTCACAGAACAAATCCAGGAACGAACTACCGGCCAGGTCCAGGAACGAACCGCAGGTCAGGTCCAGGACAGAGCTACCGGCCAGGTTCAGAACAGAGCCACCGGCCAGGTTCAGGACAGAGCCACCGGCCAGGTTCAGAACAGTGCTGCCGCTCAGATCCAGAACAATGCTACCGACCAGGTCCAGAACAGAGCTATCGGCCAGCTTCCGGACGTGGCTGCCAGTCAAGCTCAGGACAGAGCGGGTCAATTGCCACAGCGCGCTCCAGCCCAGGCGCGGCCAGGAACAATCGGGCGAGGTCCGGAAACAGCGCAGCGACCTGACTCAGTGACACCGCCTGATCGTTTCGCTCAATCCGCACAGACGGTTAATCCCGCCTTCGTGGAAATAATGATCGAGCCCAATGTCCGGGTACTGGAGCGCGAGTGGGTAATGCTGCTGACGGCCTCACAGCGTGATGTACTGGTCTCGTATGCGCCGGAATTGATGCGCTACCATGTGCAAACCAGCCCGTTTCAGGCCTTGGACAGCTACCTGTTCAGATTTCGTGTTCCCCCCGGACTGGATTCAACCGAATTAATGCAGCAAATGGTGCCTGAAACCCTGCGGGACCTGCTTGATCGCAATCATATATATTCCACCCAGACTGGTCGCTCAGAGCACACCGATGAGCTGTCTCTGCCAATGGCATCCGTGTGCGAAGATCCCGTATCAATCGGGATGATAGATACGGTAGTCGATAGTAGGCATGCAGCATTTGCGGCCAGGTCAGGGCGCGCGGCGGGGCTGGTAAGCCGTCATTTTATTGCCGAGGACATAGAAACTCCGACCGGCCACGGCACTGCGATAGCAGGCATCCTGGTCGGTCAGGGACCTGATTTTAATCCTCTGTTGCCCAATGCAACTCTGTACAGCGCCTCGGTGGTTTACTCCCAGGGGGATAATCATCAGGGGGTAACAGTTATCCACTTGCTGGAAGCACTGGACTGGTTGATTTCCCAGGACGTGTCGGTCATTAATATGAGCCTGACCGGGCCCGCCAATCGCCTGCTGCAGCAGGGAGTTAATGCGGCGTTTGCCAAAGGAAAAGTGATTGTTGCGGCGGCAGGTAATCAAGGACCGCATGCTCCGGCCTCGTATCCGGCAGCCTACGAAGGGGTGATTACCGCAACAGCAGTCGCCAGAGATCGTTCGATTTACCGATGGGCTAATCAGGGCGAGCATATCGATTTTGCGGCTATCGGAGTTTCTGTGCCGACCGCAGGAGACCCTGAACATTTCAATCACGAGTCAGGTACTTCTATGGCGGCCCCGGTGGTCAGTGCGTTTATGGCCTGTGCCCTGGCAGCAAGCGGGCAGGATCGTCAGCAGGCGCTCTTAATGCTTAAAAACCGGGCCGTTGATCTGGGTGAACCAGGCCATGATCCGATCTTCGGGCATGGCCTGCTGCATCCATAAGCGGCTTCAGAAGGACAATCGCATTCCCACCGAAGCGCGTGTCTCATCATAATCTGCAGAGCTTAGATTCGAACTGTAGTTGCTAAATTCCAGCTGGCTGACAAGGGTCAGATAACTGTTCATTGAAACTTCAAAACGCGCTTCGGCAATTTGTTGGCTGTCATCGCGACGGGCGCTGATACTGGGAGTCACATTGCTGTAATCCCGCTCCTGCATACGCAGACCCAATTGAATTTCAGCATCTTTAGCAGCCACCATGAATCGATTCGAATAACGCGCTCTCAGCGTATGACCCTGATAGTCGAACTCGCTGGCAAGGGTATCTTCGTCATTATAGGCATAGCCCAGCACGATTGAGCTTTTGCCTTCGTTGAAGTACCAGAAACCGTCGACATTAACGCCTGCACTGTCAGCATCCCGCCCGGCAAAAGTATCGAAAGACTTGTCGGCAAAATTCAGCGCACCCCGCAGATAAAAGCTGTCACCGAATAATCTGGCGGCGTAGACGGAATATTGTTTCAGAGTGAGAAAGTCACTGCCGCCAAGATCGGCATCACCGTAGTAATGATTGGCGCCAATGGTAAAAATATCGAGATCATAACTGGCATCGGCGTACAGCAAATGGAGATCAAGATCGAATTCGTCAAAGTCCTGATACTGGCTTGATGAATAGCTGTAACCCGCATCGGCGGAGAAACGCTCGGTTGGTTTCCAGTTCACGTCCAGGCCGGCATCAAGCAAACCGGCGAAATCCGCTTCGCCAGAGGCACTCTCGAGTTCAGTGACACTGACGTTGCTGTTGTATTCGGCAGCAACTTCAAGCTGGCCGGACACCGTAAAGGTTTCGCTATCCTGGGCGACCGCAGCAGGTACAGCAAGCATGGCAGTGATCGCGGCTGCAGAACTGCAGCATACAAACATTATTTTTAATTTTGTACTCATCCCTAACTCCCATTTGAAAGGCGAAAGACCGGTGCCTGGGGCACCGGTCTCGTTGTTAACTTCTACTACTGAGATTTAGTTTCCGCCACTACCCGGCAGGTTGGCGCGAACGCCGCTGCTGGCATTTTGACGAACAGTGGCGCGAACACTCTTACGTACGCTCTCACGGACACTGTTGCCGACATCGCCAGAAACTTCAGCACTGACAGAGGCATCAACATCTGCTTTCACTTCTTTGCGAACCTGACTGCGAACGTTGCCACGTACATCCTGGGTGGCCAGTTGACGCGTGGCTCGCATATCAGCCCGGGCATCAGCACGTGCTTCAGCTGCGGCGGCGTTAGCTGCTGATCGGGAACCAGCGACGGTTGCGGAAGCGGCATCATCAGCGACGTCTTCGGCAACGTCGTCACGAACTCGACCGGCTCTGATAAGTCTATTGCCTTTACCCAACTCTGCGCGGGCTGCAATACCCGCAGCAACAGCGGCCGCAGAAACGGATTCGCCAGATGCCTGAGCTGCATGTACTGCAGCAGAAACACGGCTGCCTAAAGTGATTGGTCTTACTTCGTCAGGAACGTCAGCAACATCATCAGTTGCGGGCTGGGTAACATCAGTTGAGATTTGAGTGACGGTGGTGACGGTCGCCGGAGTAGTTACATCGGTGTCCTGAGCAAAGGCACCCGGAACAGCCAGCGCACACGCCAGCGCCAGTAATGAGGGTTTGAATATATTAGACATTATCATTCTCCTGTATTTGTTCGTATTGAACACCCGGATAACGTCTGGATCCGCAGCTTTATTCCATCAAAATTGAAAAACAATCAAAAAAGATTGCTGGTGCCCAGTACGATGCCGCCAAGTGCCGCTGTCCAGAGCAGACAGGCAAGCCCATCCAGCACTGTATAACGAAGACGGTTGAACGCGCCGATACCCAGGAGGGCCGGGATCAAACTGCGTATCGCAGGAATGAACCGACCGATAAAAATTGCGGCAGAACCGTGTCGACGGATGAGATCTTCAGCTCGACTGAGGCCTTTCTGATATTTACTCGCAAACTTCGTGTGGTGAAATCCAGGCCCGATCCAGCGGCCGGCATAAAATCCTGCATGATCTCCGAGCATGGCCCCGGCAAAAGCCAGTGGCAGCATCTGCGCGAGACTGGCGATCTCGCTGCTGTAAAGCAGAGACGCGATCGCCACGAGGATAAAGCCTGAAACCAGTAGTCCAATGCCGACACAGGCTTCAGCAAATGCGACCACCGGGATCAGCAACAAGGCATATTCCCGATGGTTTTCCAGCCAGTCAAAAATAAATCCGTTGATGTTGATTCCTCCGTTGTTTATTCAGGCAATCGATAAGCGAAGATATAACCACCCAGCGGATCTTCCTGATCGGCAGGAAGAACCCGGACACCCAGCGCTTCGGTGGAATTGAATACCGGTACAGTGACTACCACCGTCTGCCGACCACTGTGCGGAGCCTGGTACATCATCGGCGTGGCCTGCGCGACAAAGGGCAGCGGATTTTGCCACAGTTCTTCACCGGTGCGCAGATCCATCGCACGGATGGTGTTGTCATAGGTGCCGGCAAGAAAGATCAGTCCCCCTGCAGTGGTGACCGTGCCACCACCCTGCGGTGTGCCAATGGTGATCGGCAGACGGCTAGGAATGCCGAAGGGCCCGCTCGCCTTGGCGGATCCGATCGGCCTCTCCCACAATAATTTGCGGGTCTGTAGATCGACCACGGCCAGCACGCCATAAGGGGGCTGGAAGCAGGGCACCCCAAGCGGGGATATAAAGCGAACAGTGGTGGAAGCATAGGGTGTGCCGCGTTGGTTGCCGGTACCCTCAGGCAGCTGATCCCGGGGGATCAGCGTCAACTGATTGGCCATGATCAGGGGATTCACGATCATCAGATGATTCACTTCATCAACGCTGACGCTGCCCCAGTTGTGTCCGCCGGCATTGCCTGGAAACTGCAGTATGGTGTCGGCACCTGGCACCGTGAAATGACCTTCATAACGCATCTTATTGTACTCAATGCGGCACCAGAGTTGATCCAGCGGCGTAATACCCCACATTTTACGTTCGCTCAGATCGGGCCGGAAATGCGGCAAATCCATGGCGAAGGGCTGCGTCGGCGCGACATAATCTTCAGGTACGCCACCACTCTGAGGTACCGGCAATTCCTGGATATCAAACAGGGGCTCACCGGTAACGCGGTTCAACACGAATACTTCGGAACGCTTGGTGGGCTGCAGCAGGGCGGGAATTATTTCGCCGTTCTCGCCGGGCAGATCAACCAGCACGGGCTGCGAAGGCGCATCATAATCCCACAGGTCATGATGCACAGTCTGGTATGACCAGCGCAGGGCACCGGTTGCACCATCAATGGCCACTACCGAACTGGCAAATTGCTCCGATACTTCCTGCCGATAACCCCCGAAGTAGTCAGGTGTCTCATTGCCGGTAGGCGCATAAATCAAGCCAAGCTCCTCGTCGACGCTGAACAGACTCCATACATTAGGAGTGCCGCGGGTATAGACCTCACCGCGCAGTGGCTGGGTATTGATGCCTGGGCGGCCCATATCCCAGGCCCACGAAAACTCCCCACTGAGCGCATTGAACGCCCGCACCACACCGGAAGGTTCACCGACGCTGTTGTTATCGAGCACCCAGCCACCGACCACCGCATTGCCGCGCACAATACCCGGAGGCGAGGTTACGAAATAAAATATGCGCGGGTCTGCACCCATATTTTCACTCAGATCCACTTCTCCGAGTTGACCAAATTGACGGCAACGGTCACCGGTTAATGCATCCAGCGCAATCATGCGGGCATCAGTCGTCGCAGTCAGAATGCGCTGCTGACACTCACCCTGGTAATCTTCCGGGGCCTCATAGTAAGAAACACCTCGGCAGCCAGTGGTGAAATAGCGTGCGGTCTCCAGATGGGCAGGATCAATCTGCGGGTCGAACTGCCAGCGCAGTTCACCATTCTCGGCATCCAGGGCGATAACCACATTGCCGCCAGTGCAGACATAGAGCAGATTGCCCACTTGCAGCGGGGTCGCCTTGAAGGCACCGCCTGCACCGGTGCGATAACTCCAGGCCAGCTCAAGGTCGCCGACATTATCGGGTTTAAGCTGATCGAGCGGAGAATAGCGGGTCCCCGCATCGGAGTTGCCGTAAGCGGGCCAGTCCGTTCTATCGTTAACCGCCGCTGCGGGTTTGCGGGCCTCCATGGGTTGCACCTCGAAACCGAGGCCGCTGATGATCACGCCAGCCGTTAACGCCACGGCACCAAGTGCGATCAGGCGGGCGGTTGTTGATTGCATCAAGGCAGGCGAATGAGGGTATAAAGCTGTGCGCGCCCAGGGCGTCAGGAACCACAGACCCAGCGCCGCAAAAGGCAGTACGCGTGGCGCCAGCGCCCAGAGGTTATTGCCAGCTTCCCACAGCGACCAGACGACAGTAAGTACCAGCAGAGCACCGTAAACAGTCATGCCCAGGCGCCTGCCGCGCCACAACTGTGCGGCACTGAACAGCAACATGGCACCTGCCAGCAAATAGTAAAACGAGCCGCCCAGAGCAATCAGCTGTACGCCGCCGACCATCAGCGGCAGCGCAATCAGTGCCAGCAGCGGGGGGAAGAATCGGGGTGGTCGTCGAGTGCGTGGTGCGGTGTCAGGGGTTGTGCCGAGGTCGGTGTGGAGTCCAGCATGAGGATCTTGAGCCATGATGATGCACCTGTTGTTGTATTTGTTTTTTTGGCAATCGACACAATCATACGTGGCGGCTTGTTTTTTGTGAACCGCCAGAACCAACACAATCCCAGTGGTGAACCGAGCCCAGAGTTTTATTGAGGTTTTCGGGTAATACCCGATTGCTGCAGACAGGTAGATTCTTACTATGGATGGGTAGCCTTTGCCGTGGCTCAAAATCCAGGAATCTGTTGTTTTCAAGGAAAAATTTTGATGAGTGAACTAAACGAAAATAAATATGGATTGGGCGCAATCAAGCCACAGGAAGTGAAGTTTGTGGAATGGTCGGAAACGGCACGGGCAGAGGATCACGATATAAGAAAAATATTGAATAAACTGTTGGACTTCAAACAGGAAGAAATCAGCATATTGGATGTTGGTGGGGGGATTGGCTCAGTCGGGCGACTGCTGATTACAGGCAGTCCAAAAAAAGTTTCTGTAGATGTTGTCGATATGTCAGTGTTGGCAAAAAACAAATTCATAGCACATGCGAATCTAAAGCTGATATTCGACGACTTCTTGAATATTCAGACGGGGAAAAAATACGATGTAATTATCTTTAGAACGGTATTGCATCACATTATTGGTGACACTTCGCGAAGCACCCGGCAGTTGCAGAACAGGGCGCTGAGCAAGGCTTATCAGCTGCTTGGTGATAATGGAAAAATTTTTGTAATTGAGAATATTTACAATCCTCTGGTTTCAGATGATGTGACCGGCGAGATGATTTACCAATGCACCCGCTCAAAAGCGCTGGCGTCGGTATTTCGCAGATTTGGAGCAAACACCGCCGGAGAGGGTGTGCGCTTCAGAAGCTGTAAAGCCTGGATGAAGATGTTCGATGATAATCTTTTTGAGATCATCGACCACGTGGTAGTAGAAGAGTGGAATGAGCAGCTGCCGCTGTGGCAAAAAGTGTCTTTTCTGTGTAAAGAAAAATACCAGGCGCTGATTGAACTAAGAAAGAAACCAGCTCTAAGCATTGCCGGGTGATACTTCTTCGAAGGCATGAGTTTTTTCGCCATAAAATTAAACAGAGCCAGCAGCTAAGCTGAATTTCCGCTTGCCTGCCATTGTCAAAATCATAATCTTACCCAGCAGATTCTATTGCCTGCCTGGACACAGAATCCTCAAGAGCTCCCACTATGGCCGAACCACTGACTCTGGAGCCGGACTCGTCACGCTTGTATCTGCATGGCGACAGGACTCTGCAATACTATGAGCAACTGCTGAAGCAGTCTGTTCCGCCTGCGCAGGAGGTCGGTCTGCTGGACGCCTCCGGTCTCTCCGCACTTGATACTTCTGGAGCAGCTCTGTTGGTAAGACTGCTGGGAGCAGAGCAATTGAGTCGGTTGATCGGCACTGCGGTGGGGCTTCCTGATGAACGCCGTGCGTTGCTGCGTGCTGTCGCTGAAGCCATGGCCAACCGTGAAGAGATCAGGAAGGCAAAGACAAAATACAGATTGGGGGATGTGCTTACGCGATTCGGTGCCAGGGTAGCTGCGCATTCGTCGACAATGGTGCTATTCCTCAGCTTCACCGGTCAGACGCTGAGTACTCTGATCATGGTGCTGCCTTGTCCCTGGCGCTGGCGAGTGACCGCACTGGTTGCGCAGATTCACCAGACTGGCTTGAATGCAGTGCCAATTGTTGCGTTGTTGAATTTCCTGGTCGGAGCGGTGGTGGCATTTCTGGGAGCCACGGTACTGGCAGATTTCGGCGCTACTGTTTACACGGTGGATCTGGTTGCGTACTCGTTTATGCGTGAACTGGGACCCTTGCTCGCAGCAATTCTGATGGCGGGTCGTACCGCCAGCGCATTCACTGCTCAAATTGGTTCTATGAAAGTGAATGAAGAGCTTGATGCATTGCAGGTTCAGGGACTCAGTCCTATTGGGCTGCTGGTGCTGCCGCGGCTGCTGGCCTTACTGATTACGCTGCCCCTGTTAAGCTTTATTGCCATCCTTGCCGGCATGACAGGGGGCGCGGCGGTATCTTTGCTGTCACTGGATATTTCGCTGACCCGTTACCTTGCCATTGTGCAGGAAGTGCCTTTGCAACATATGTTGCTGGGACTCAGTAAAACGCCGGTATTTGCGATGTTTATCGCTCTTATAGGCTGTCTTGAAGGCTTCAAAGTCCGTGCCAGCGCTCAGTCGGTCGGCGAGCACACCACTTCTGCAGTGGTACAATCGATCGTCGCAGTGATTGTGCTGGACGCCATTGCTGCCTTATTTTTTATGGGGATGGGCTGGTGAGCCAGGATACTGTTATTCAGGTATGCGCACTCAGCAATCGCTTTGGCAGCCATGTGGTGCATGAAGATCTTAATCTGGATGTTTTCCGCGGAGAGATCCTCGGTGTAGTGGGTGGTTCCGGTTCCGGGAAATCGGTATTGCTTCGCTCCATCGTGGGGTTGCAGCAGCCAACAGCGGGCAAGGTGATCCTGTTTGGCAGCGACCAGCAGTCATTATCCACCGGCGCACGTTCAAAATTAAAACGCCGCATGGGAGTCCTGTTTCAACAGGGTGCTTTGTTCTCGTCGCTGACTGTGCTGGAAAATATTGCGCTGCCTTTGATTGAGCATGCCAATTTTCCGCGCTCTGAGGCCGCTTATATCGCGTCGGTAAAACTGGCCTTAACCGGTCTGCCGGCTTCTGCAGGAAGTTTGTACCCGGCCGGTCTTTCCGGGGGCATGATTAAACGTGCAGCGCTGGCCCGGGCATTGGTGCTGGATCCTGAAATTCTGTTTCTTGACGAACCGACCGCCGGTCTTGACCCAATTGGCGCAGGTGCCTTTGATCAGCTGTTGATAACACTTCGCGATGCCTTCAACCTGACTGTGTTTCTGGTCACTCATGATCTCGACACTCTTTATACCACGTGCGACCGGGTGGCGGTTTTATCGCAGAAGAAAGTGCTGGTGGCAGATCGGCTGGAGGTCGTCGCCGCTACTGATGATGAGTGGATCAATGATTATTTCCACGGCCCGCGGGGACGGGCGGCCGCTCAGGCCGCAAGTCGCCTGGTGGATCAAGCCCTTTAATACACTGCAGGCAGCCTGCAAAGAGAACTTTATGGAAACGCGTGCACACTACATTGTGGTCGGTATTTTTACTTTGACGGTAGCCGCTGCGGCAATGGCGTTCGCGTTGTGGATATCAGGGGCTGGTGTCGACCGTGATTACCACCGCTACGACATCCTGTTTCGTGAGCCCGTTTCAGGTCTTACGCCGGGCAGCCCGGTGCAGTACAGCGGTATCCCGGTAGGTGAGGTGGAGAGTCTGGCGCTGGACCGCCAGGACCCCCGCCAGGTCTGGGCGCGGGTAAGGGTTTCAACGACCGCACCCGTTAAGGTCGATACCCAGGCCCGTCTGAAATTGCTCAATGTAACGGGAGCTTATGCAATCGAGCTCAGCCATGGACTGCCTGAAAGCCCTCTTCTGCGTGCCGACGATGGTATCCCGGTTATTGAAGCGGAACCTTCGCCGATAACCCTGCTAAGGCTGAACAGTGAGGAATTGCTGGCCAGTTTTACTACCCTTATGGACAGTGCTAACAGGCTGTTATCTGCAGATAACGCCACTCATCTGGCTCAGATTCTCAACAATCTGGATACCCTTGCCAGTGGGCTGGCGGAGCAACAGCATAATGTTCGGGAAGGAATGGAGAATCTTGCGCAGGCGGGTGTCAATCTAAGCCGCATGACTGCCAGGCTGGATGAGCAGACCAGCCGTTACGGTGAACCACTGCTCAGTGATGCCGCCACCACCATGAGTAATCTGCAGCAGTTCAGCGAGCAACTGAATTCACTCCTTACAGACAACCGCCAGGCGCTGGACAGCGGTTTGCAGGGGGTGGCTGAACTTGCGCCGGCCATGCAGGATCTGCGGGCTACACTGGCAACGATGAGCGAAATAGTTAATCGTCTGGAAGATGATCCAGGCAGCTTCCTCCTGGGTCGAGATCAGATCAGGGAATATCGACCATGATTAAGCCGCTGCTGTTAATAATAGGCGCCGCACTCGTCGCCTGCACGGTGTTGCCAGAGCGTGCTCAGGTAAATCTTTACCAATTACCGCCCTCCTCAGTGACACCATCGGCCGCCTCTGAACAGTTCAGCGGCTTGCGGCTGGCACGACCTGCCAGCAGCGATGCACTCGGTGGCAGGTTGTTACTGATAATGGCAGCTGATAATTCCTATCAGGCGTATCCAGACGCATGCTGGACAGCGCCGATACCCGTGCTGTGGCGTGACTGGCTGCTGGATGCTCTCTGGCGTGACGGCAGAATTTCTGAGCTGAGCACCGACAGTGATCGCCTCCAGGCCAGTGTGGAGCTGGGTGGCATATTGCGCGGGCTGCATACCGAGCACAACGCCGACAGACCGGAAGCCTTGATAAGCTATGATGCGCGGCTGGTGGATATCAACAGCCGCAGGATTCTGGCCAGCCGACGTTTCGAAAGCCGCGAGCCTTTAGCGAGCCCGGACGCAGCTGACGCAATTGCAGCGCTGGGAGTCGCAGCTGACCGACTGGCCGCCGACTTGATCAGCTGGCTGCTTGAACAACTGAACGAGCAGGATAAGTGAGCAGGGATTTGAACAAACCCTTTAGCAGAGTTGCATAAAGTGAACGTAGACATTAATGATAATCGCGTCCTTCATTATCTGATCGCCATTTTTTTGAGCGTTGCGATGATTGCATTGAGGTATCAGCTTAACCCCTGGATGGGCGGCAGTACCCCCATGATTCTGCTGCTGATGGCACCTCTTATCTCAGCTTTATTTGGAACCCTGCCCGGCCTTCTGTCCACTGTGTTATGCCTGGTTGGCGGCGCCATTTTTCTGGTAGAGCCGGTTTCTTTTGTTTATCCAGAAGAGTTGGATGATCAGCTGCGAATGCTGCTGTTCGCGATTATTGGAATTTCGATAAGTATTAT
>Ga0105052_10006568_pt1 | contig 11724 bp, 4 predicted proteins | sample FRY03_FD_78094 | JGI IMG/M metagenome (GOLD analysis project Ga0105052, IMG submission 78094) | Freshwater microbial communities from Lake Fryxell liftoff mats and glacier meltwater in Antarctica - FRY-03 | ecosystem: Environmental > Aquatic > Freshwater > Ice > Glacier meltwater ... | reverse complement strand
CAGTCCGAGGGTCGTCAGTCCGAGGGTCGCCAGTCCGAGGGTCGCCAGTCCGAGGGTCGCCAGTCCGAGGGTCGCCAGTCCGAGGGTCGCCAGTCCGAGGGTCGCCAGTCCGAGCGCCGCTCGTCTGATCGACGCCAGGCAGACCCGGTCGAAGAGGAGCCCGGCCTGAACGGTGTGGCCTTCCTTCAAAAGGGCCGCGCGACGGCGGGTAACAACGATCCCGCGGCCGACGAGCAGCCTGAAGTGCCGGAATTCGTTCCCGCCAGCGGCGGCCGGCGCGGCTGACCGGCCAGCGTCGATCCAACTTCTGAAAAGACGCCCGCCGGCAGCTGCCTGCGGGCGTTTTCGTTGGTCCTAGAGGTGGATCAGTGTGGGAGCGACGAAGGCCAGGACCGTGAAGCCGAGCCCCACCACGCCGAGGCCGGCCGACAGGAAGGTCAGCCAGATCACCGAGGTGAGGGCGGCGGCGCCCGCCAGCACAATGGCGAGCTGGAAGCAGGCCGAGCCGTATTCGAACATATGATAGGCGGCCAGCGATCGGTCGCGATGCTCTTCCTTGGCCTTGGCACGGCTGGCCAGCTCCTTGCGGCCCTCACCGGTCTCGGGCTCGGAATCGTAGCGCTGCGCCGTGCGCCGCCACTGCTCGGTCTGTGTCTTGAGCGCCGGCGGCATCGACGCCGGACCGTCCTTGTAGGTGGCCTCGACCTCTTCGGCGGCGGTGCGCAAGGTCGTCTGCCGGATGCTCTTGGACTGGAAGAAGGACCACAGGTTGGACGCATCGATGTGGCTTGCCAGGGAGTTGGTCTGCGAACTCTTGCCGCCCATTTCCGATACCGCCAGGAGGGCCGCGAGGATCGCGACCAGCAGGGCGATTTTCTTGTTCGATGCGTCGACGTGGCCGTGCCCCGCTGACATTCAGTGCTCCACCTTCTTGTTGGGCGGCGTTCTTAGCCTACGCTCGAGACATGCGGAAGTCGCACGGGGGCTGAGGTCTTGCGGGCCGCCGATCCCACCCCATATCGCCTTCAGGATGCTTCTCCGGAGGGTCCGCTCTTCCGCCCGCCGCTCGACGGGGGCGTAAAGGAAAGGGTTAGTGATGAACCAGGAAAAATACACCGAACGTATGCGGGGCTTCCTGCAGAGCGCACAGATGATGGCGCTCCGCGAAGGCCACCAGCGGCTTATTCCCGACCACGTGCTGAAGGTCCTGCTCGACGATCCGGAAGGCCTCGCGGCCAACCTGATCGGCTCGGCAGGCGGTGATTCACGCGCGGTCTACCGCGCCGTGGAAACCAACCTCGCCAAGCAGCCCAAGGTCGAAGGCCAGGGCTCCGGCCAGATCTACATGGCGCCGGAGACCGCGCGCCTGTTCGATCAGGCCGAAACGATTGCCGAGAAGGCGGGCGATTCGTTCGTCACGGTCGAGCGCATGCTGATCGCGCTGGTGCTCGCCAAGGGCACCGAGGCGGCTGACGCGCTGGCCAAGGGCGGCGTGAAGCCTCAGGCCCTCGAGAAGGCCGTGCAGGAGCTGCGCAAAGGCCGGACCGCCGACTCGGCGTCGGCCGAGGACACCTACGACGCATTGAAGAAGTACGCGCGCGACCTCACGCAGGCCGCCCGTGACGGCAAGCTCGACCCGGTGATCGGTCGCGACGAGGAAATCCGCCGCACCATCCAGGTGCTGAGCCGCCGCACCAAGAACAATCCGGTGCTGATCGGCGAACCGGGCGTCGGCAAGACCGCCATCGCCGAGGGCCTCGCGCTGCGCATCGTCAACGACGACGTGCCGGAATCGCTCAAGAACAAGAAGCTGATGTCGCTCGATCTCGGCTCGATGGTCGCGGGCGCCAAGTTCCGCGGCGAGTTCGAGGAGCGCCTCAAGAGCGTCCTGTCGGAGATTTCTTCGGCCGAGGGCGAGATCATCGTCTTCATCGACGAGTTGCACACGCTGATCGGCGCGGGCAAGGCCGATGGCGCGATGGACGCCTCCAACATGCTGAAGCCCGCCCTGGCGCGTGGCGAGCTGCATTGCGTGGGCGCCACGACGCTCGACGAATACCGCAAGCATATCGAGAAGGACGCCGCCCTCGCGCGGCGCTTCCAGCCTGTCTTCGTGGCCGAGCCGACGGTCGAGGACACGATCTCGATCCTGCGCGGCCTCAAGGAGAAGTACGAGCTGCATCACGGCGTCCGCATCGCGGACTCCTCGATCGTGGCCGCCGCGACCTTGTCCAACCGCTACATCGCCGACCGGTTCCTGCCGGACAAGGCGATCGACTTGATGGACGAGGCGGCGAGCCGCATCCGCATGCAGGTCGACAGCAAGCCCGAGGCGCTGGACGAGCTCGACCGGCGGATCATGCAGCTCAAGATCGAGAAGGAAGCGCTCAAGAAGGAAAGCGACCAGGCGTCGCGCGACCGGCTCGAGCGCCTCGAGAAGGAGCTGTCGGAACTCGAGCAGAAGTCGGCCGCGCTGACCGCGCAGTGGACCTCGGCCAAGGACAAGCTGGCCGATTCACAGAAGGTGAAGGAGCAGCTCGACAAGGCGCGCTCCGAGCTGGACAGCGCGCAGCGCCGGGGCGAACTCGCCAAGGCGGGCGAGCTGGCCTACGGCGTCATCCCCGACCTCGAGAAGAAGCTCAAGGAGGCCGAGACCCATGAGGTCGCGGGCGGCAAGGGCGTCAAGGAAGAGGTCATGCCCGAGGACATCGCCGCCGTCGTATCGCGGTGGACCGGCGTGCCGGTCGACAAGATGCTGGAAGGCGAGCGGTCCAAGCTCCTGCGCATGGAAGAGGACATCCACAAGCGCGTGATCGGCCAGGACGAGGCCGTGGTCGCGGTGGCGAATGCGGTGCGTCGCGCCCGCGCGGGCCTGCAGGACCCGAACCGTCCGATCGGCTCGTTCCTGTTCCTTGGGCCCACGGGTGTCGGCAAGACCGAACTCACCAAGGCGATCGCGGCGTTCCTGTTCGACGACGACACCGCGATGGTGCGTATCGACATGAGCGAGTTCATGGAAAAGCACTCCGTGAGCCGCCTGATCGGCGCCCCGCCGGGCTATGTCGGCTACGACGAGGGCGGCGTGCTCACCGAGGCGGTGCGGCGCCGGCCCTACCAGGTGATCCTGTTCGACGAGGTGGAGAAGGCGCATCCGGACGTTTTCAACGTGCTGCTGCAGGTGCTGGACGACGGTCGCCTGACCGACGGGCAGGGCCGCACGGTGGACTTCAAGAACACGCTGATCATCCTGACGTCCAACCTCGGCAGCTCGCATCTGGCGGCCCTGAAGGACGGCGAGCCCACCGAAACGGTGCGCGAGCAGGTCATGGAAGAGGTGCGCCGGGCCTTCCGTCCGGAGTTCCTGAACCGTCTCGACGAGATACTGCTGTTCAACCGGCTGAGCCGGGCGCACATGACCGACATCGTCGCGGTGCAGATCCAGAAGCTGCTCAAGCTGCTGGCCGATCGCAAGATCGAGCTGAAGATCGACGACAAGGCGCTGCAGTGGCTGGCCAACCGCGGCTACGACCCGGTATACGGAGCGCGGCCGCTGAAACGGGTGATCCAGCGCAGCCTGCAGAACCCTCTGGCCACGCTGTTGCTCGAGGGCAAGATCGGCGACGGCGACATCGTCGAGGCCGGCGTCGAGAATGGCGAGCTGACGGTCGGCGGCGAGCGCGTGATGAGCGACGCTGCCGACTGAATACTAGTCGCCCTTGGCGACCTGAGACGGCGCGGGCTCCCTGGGAGCCTGCGCCGTTTTCTTTGGCGCGGGCCCCGATTCGGCGGGCCTGGCGGCGTCTCCGGCAACCGGCGCGCTCTTCAACTGGGCGAGATACTGCTTCGCCAGGGCCTGGAAGCGCGCGGCATCCTTGCCGCCCACGGTGCCGCGCATCGCGAACTTCTGGGTGAGCGGATTGACGTGCTTGCCGCCCTTGAGGAACTCGTAATGCAGGTGCGCCCCGGTCGACATGCCGGTCGATCCGACGAAGCCGATCACCTGTCCCTGCCGCACCGCCACGCCGGGTTTGATGCCGGGGCCGATGCGTGACATGTGGGCATAGGCGGTCGCGACATCGTGCGTATGCTGCAACTTCACGTAGAGACCGTAGCCGCCGTTCGGCCCGGCCGACATCACCCGGCCCGCGCCGGCGGCGAGGATCGGCGTGCCCGACGGTGCCGCAAAATCCACGCCCGCGTGCAATGCACTGAAGCCCAGGATCGGATGCTCGCGCATGCCGAAGCGCGAGGTGATGCGCGAGGCATCCATCGGCGTGCGCAGGAAGGAGCGCACGACGCTCTCGCCCTGGGGGTTGAAGAAGCCATCGGCCCCACCCTGCGGCCGGTAGCGGATGATCGTGACGGTGCGCTTCATGAGACGCAGCTCGCCCGCGAGCAGGCGTCCGGGATGCGTGACCTTGCCGTCGCTCGTCACGAGCTGCTCGAGCAGGACGGTGAACTTCTGGCCCTGCTTCAGCTCGCGCTGGAAGTCGACGTCGTAGGAGAGCGCCCGCACGAAGTCGACCATCGCCGAGGAGGGCGCTCCGGCCTTGACGCCGCTCTGCTGAAGCGAGCCGTCGCGCACCCCTTCGACGCGCACGATCCGCGGGCTGACTTTGTAGATCTTCTCCTCGGCATCGTAGGTGCCGTCATCCTGGCGGCTTACGATGTACTCCCTCTCCGGTTGTGGACGAACCGACAATGCCAGCACCCGTGGTGCGTCGGGCTGCTCGGGCATCGTCTGCATGGTGAGTTCGATGGTCTCGCCCACCGCCAGCCGCTTCTTCTTCAGGAGCGACTGGAGCTTCTCCGCGACCTGCTTGCGGTCGCCTTCTGCCACCTCGATGTCGGCCAGCATCTTCTCGACCGTGTCGCCCTTCTCCAGGCGCAGCGTCAGTTCGTAGATATCGCTGGCGGGTGGTTCGGCATCGGCGCTGGCATCTGGCGGCTTCATCTGGAAGCCCCGGAGATCGAGCAGTGGTTTGCCGAAATCCGCGGCCGTTATGGGGGGCACGGGCTCGGGATCGGCGAGGATGACGGGCGGCAGGGCCGTCTTCGTGGCCCCTGGATCGGGCGCCATCGGCATCCTTGCGGCCGGCGGCAGCGAGGCAATCTCGGGATTGGAGCGATGGCTGAGCACAAGTCCTCCCATCGCGAGCCCGATGACGCCAATCGCAAAGAGGACAGGCCGGAACAGCCCGAAAGTCATGCCGTTGGCACTTTTCTGCCGTTCCGACGGAGAGGGGGAGTCCGTCATGACCGCTGACCTATTGTGAACCCGGTGGGCCCGGGCTTCGGGTTAGGGGGGGAGCCGGTCCGGAAAAATCTATCCTCGCCAGCCACGCGCTACATATTGATGCCGGAAAGGCTTCTGTCGCACAACAATACTATAGGTTCGATCCGATTCCTGGCGATTCAGAGTCATCATTACGAATTCGTAAAATTCCCGTTGACGGTCAAAAGGCCCCCCCATATAAGCGCGGCTCCCGAGACGAACGGGGCCGCCGGAACCGCCCCAGACACTGAGGCGACGGGGTCGAAAGATCCCTCCGGCACAACGTTCGTAAGAAGGTCTCGACCCACAGGTCGTGCGCTCTATGCATCGTTTGTTAGGAAAGGGATACGCCGGCGGCGGCGAACATAGTGCTTCGGCATGAATGTTTTCGTCGTCGCTAGTTCGGAAGTCCGACGCAAGTCGGATAGATTAATTAGTGACGGGATCTAAGCTCCCCTATCTCCTCGGAGAAACAGGGAGCACGTTAAACTTGAGAGTTTGATCCTGGCTCAGAACGAACGCTGGCGGCAGGCTTAACACATGCAAGTCGAACGCGTGTAGCAATACACGAGTGGCGCACGGGTGAGTAACGCGTGGATATCTGCCTTTTGGTTCGGAATAACCCCGGGAAACTGGGGCTAATACCGGATGGTTCCTTCGGGATAAAGATTTATCGCCAAAAGATGAGTCCGCGTACGATTAGCTAGTTGGTGAGGTAATGGCTCACCAAGGCGACGATCGTTAGCTGGTCTGAGAGGACGATCAGCCACACTGGGACTGAGACACGGCCCAGACTCCTACGGGAGGCAGCAGTGGGGAATATTGGACAATGGGGGCAACCCTGATCCAGCCATGCCGCGTGAGTGATGAAGGCCTTCGGGTTGTAAAGCTCTTTTGGCGGGGACGATGATGACGGTACCCGCAGAATAAGCCCCGGCTAACTTCGTGCCAGCAGCCGCGGTAAGACGAAGGGGGCTAGCGTTGTTCGGAATTACTGGGCGTAAAGCGAGTGTAGGTGGTTGTTCAAGTTGGATGTGAAAGCCTTGAGCTCAACTCAAGAAATGCATTCAGGACTGAGCGACTAGAGGACCGGAGAGGATAGTGGAATTCCCAGTGTAGTGGTGAAATACGTAGATATTGGGAAGAACACCAGTGGCGAAGGCGGCTATCTGGACGGTTTCTGACACTAAGACTCGAAAGCGTGGGGAGCAAACAGGATTAGATACCCTGGTAGTCCACGCCGTAAACGATGGGTGCTAGACGTTGGCGAGCTTGCTCGTCAGTGTCGCAGCTAACGCGTTAAGCACCCCGCCTGGGGAGTACGGCCGCAAGGTTGAAACTCAAAGGAATTGACGGGGGCCCGCACAAGCGGTGGAGCATGTGGTTCAATTCGACGCAACGCGCAGAACCTTACCAGCCCTTGACATGTGACTCGCCGGCTCCAGAGATGGAGCCTTCGGTTCGGCCGGAGTCAGCACAGGTGCTGCATGGCTGTCGTCAGCTCGTGTCGTGAGATGTTGGGTTAAGTCCCGCAACGAGCGCAACCCTCGTCTCCAGTTGCCATCAGGTTATGCTGGGCACTTTGGAGAAACTGCCGGTGACAAGCCGGAGGAAGGTGGGGATGACGTCAAGTCCTCATGGCCCTTACGGGCTGGGCTACACACGTGCTACAATGGCGGTGACAGTGGGATGCGAAGGGGCGACCCGGAGCCGATCCCCAAAAACCGTCCCAGTTCGGATTGCACTCTGCAACTCGAGTGCATGAAGTTGGAATCGCTAGTAATCGCGGATCAGCATGCCGCGGTGAATACGTTCCCGGGCCTTGTACACACCGCCCGTCACGCCATGGGAGTTGGTTCTACCCGAAAACGGTGCGCTAACCGCAAGGAGGCAGCCGGCCACGGTAGGATCAATGACTGGGGCGAAGTCGTAACAAGGTAGCCGTAGGGGAACCTGCGGCTGGATCACCTCCTTTCTAAGGAAGATTGGAAGCAATTCCGGTCTTTACTTAACACTAAATCGAAGTCTGGTTTCTCAAACTGGACCGCCGCCGTCGACGCATCCCTTTCCTGTGATGGTATTTTGGCGAGACAGATCCACGTCTGGTTCTGTGGTTTCGTCTGTCCGAACCGGGCTAGTAGCTCAGCTGGTTAGAGCGCGCGCTTGATAAGCGTGAGGTCGGAGGTTCAAATCCTCCCTGGCCCACCAAGTTGCTCTGACGGCTCGTTCTAGGACAGCCGGCAAGAGCCGGCGACGAAGCGGAATCGTGATGACCGATTTTCTCAAACGGGGGCATAGCTCAGTTGGGAGAGCGCCTGCTTTGCAAGCAGGAGGTCGTCGGTTCGATCCCGTCTGCCTCCACCATCACTCGCATAGAACGCAGCATCGCAACGCGGTGCAGCATTGTTCTTTGACATCGTTTATCGGAATGTGAGGTCTTTAAAGTCTAATTATTCCTCGCTCTGCATCTCTCAAAGGCAGAGTGGAAGGAATGGGTAACAAGGCCGTTTTCGTAGTGGGGGTCGTCCCCTGCACGGAACGAGCCGATAGGGCGATCGCAAGATCGTTCCATCGCTGACAAAACGTGAGATCAAGCACAATAAGGGCGTTTGGCGGATGCCTTGGCACTGAGAGGCGATGAAGGACGTGGCAGGCTGCGATAAGCTTCGGGGAGTTGCCAGCACACTTTGATCCGAAGATTTCCGAATGGGGAAACCCCATCCATCAGGATGATCGTTGACTGAATACATAGGTCAACGAGGCAAACCCAGGGAACTGAAACATCTCAGTACCTGGAGGAAAGGACATCAACAGAGACTCCGCTAGTAGTGGCGAGCGAACGCGGACTAGGCCAGTGCCTCGATTGTAAGAACCGGAACACTCTGGAAAGAGTGGCCATAGCGGGTGATAGCCCCGTACGGGTAGAAAGCAGTCGAGGACTCGAGTAGGGCGGGACACGTGAAATCCTGTCTGAACACGGGGGGATCACCCTCCAAGCCTAAGTACTCCTCAGTGACCGATAGTGAACAAGTACCGTGAGGGAAAGGTGAAAAGCACCCCGACAAGGGGAGTGAAATAGACCTGAAACCGAACGCCTACAAACAGTCGGAGGCCGCAAGGCTAACGGCGTACCTTTTGTATAATGGGTCAGCGACTTACTCTGTGCAGCAAGCTTAAGCCGATAGGTGTAGGCGCAGCGAAAGCGAGTCTGAATAGGGCGCTTAGTTGCACGGAGTAGACCCGAAACCGGGTGATCTAGTCATGGGCAGGTTGAAGGTGCGGTAACACGCACTGGAGGACCGAACCGGTTACCGTTGCAAAGGTATCGGATGACCTGTGATTAGGGGTGAAAGGCCAACCAAACTCGGAAATAGCTGGTTCTCCGCGAAAACTATTTAGGTAGTGCGTCGTGTGATTACCGTCGGGGGTAGAGCACTGGATGGGCTAGGGGGATCCAAAGTCTTACCAAACCTAACCAAACTCCGAATACCGACGAGTACAGCGCGGCAGACAGACGGCGGGTGCTAAGGTCCGTCGTCGAGAGGGAAACAGCCCAGACCGCCAGCTAAGGTCCCTAAGTCATGGCTAAGTGGGAAAGGATGTGGGAAGGCCAAAACAACCAGGAGGTTGGCTTAGAAGCAGCCATCCTTTAAAGAAAGCGTAATAGCTCACTGGTCTAAATAAGCCAGCCTGCGCCGAAGATGTACCGGGGCTCAAGCCATGCACCGAAGCTGCGGACTCGAAAGAGTGGTAGCGGAGCGTTCCGTAAGCCTGCGAAGGGAGACCCGTGAGGGCTCCTGGAGGTATCGGAAGTGAGAATGCTGACATAAGTAGCGATAAAAAGCGTGAGAGACGCTTTCGCCGTAAGTCCAAGGGTTCCTGCGCAAGGTCAATCCGCGCAGGGTTAGCCGGCCCCTAAGTCGAGGGCGACAGCCGTAGACGATGGGAACCACGTCAATATTCGTGGGCCTGCTGGTGGTGACGGATCCGAAAAGTGGCCCGAGCTCGTTGGCGAATGCTCGGGCGGCCCAAGGGTTCCAGGAAATAGCCCCAGCGTATAGACCGTACCCTAAACCGACACAGGTGGACTGGTAGAGTATACCAAGGCGCTTGAGGGAACCATGTTGAAGGAACTAGGCAATTTACCCCCGTAACTTCGGGATAAGGGGGCCTCTGACGGTCTCGTCAGAGGGGCACAGACTAGGGGGTGGCGACTGTTTACCAAAAACACAGGGCTCTGCTAAGCCGTGAGGCGAAGTATAGGGTCTGACGCCTGCCCGGTGCCGGAAGGTTAAGAGGAGAGGTGCAAGCCTTGAATTGAAGCCCCGGTAAACGGCGGCCGTAACTATAACGGTCCTAAGGTAGCGAAATTCCTTGTCGGGTAAGTTCCGACCTGCACGAATGGCGTAACGACTTCCCCGCTGTCTCCAACATGGGCTCGGCGAAATTGAATTCCCCGTGAAGATGCGGGGTACCCGCAGTTAGACGGAAAGACCCCGTGCACCTTTACTACAACTTTGCAGTGGCATTAGAGAATGGATGTGTAGGATAGGCGGGAGCCTTTGAAACCTTGGCGCTAGCTAGGGTGGAGGCAACCTTGAAATACCGCCCTTTTGTTCTTTGATGTCTAACCGCGGTCTGTTATCCAGATCCGGGACCCTGCATGGTGGGTAGTTTGACTGGGGCGGTCGCCTCCCAAAGAGTAACGGAGGCGCGCGATGGTGGGCTCAGGCCGGTCGGAAATCGGCTGCTGAGTGCAATGGCACAAGCCCGCCTGACTGCGAGACTGACAAGTCGAGCAGGGACGAAAGTCGGCCATAGTGATCCGGTGGTTCCGCGTGAGTGGGCCATCGCTCAACGGATAAAAGGTACGCCGGGGATAACAGGCTGATACCACCCAAGCGTCCACAGCGACGGTGGTGTTTGGCACCTCGATGTCGACTCATCACATCCTGGGGCTGGAGCAGGTCCCAAGGGTTCGGCTGTTCGCCGATTAAAGTGGTACGTGAGTTGGGTTCAAAACGTCGTGAGACAGTTTGGTCCCTATCTGCTGTGGGTGTACGAGACTTGAGAGGAGCCGTCCTTAGTACGAGAGGACCGGGATGGACTTACCTCTGGTGTACCGGTTATGGCGCCAGCCGTAGCGCCGGGTAGCTATGTAGTGAAGGGATAAACGCTGAAAGCATCTAAGCGTGAAACCCGCCTCAAAACTAGGTCTCGCTGAGAGCCGTGGTAGACCACCACGTTGATAGGCCGCATGTGCAAGTGCAGTGATGCATTCAGCTTAGCGGTACTAATAGCTCGATCGGCTTGATTTCATTCGTTCCGTGCAGCGGTCGACATCCGCTGCGTGGCCTTGTACACGACTTCAAAGACCTCACACCTTTGCGTTCCGACGATCTGGTGGCTTTAGCGAAGGGTCTACACCCGATCCCATCCCGAACTCGGACGTGAAAACCTTCAGCGCCAATGGTACTGTGTCTCAAGGCACGGGAGAGTAGGTCGCTGCCAGATCTTCCGAACGCAAAGGCTCACATTCCGATAGAACGACAACTGCATACGCTGGATTTGACGCGGGGTGGAGCAGCCCGGTAGCTCGTCAGGCTCATAACCTGAAGGTCGTAGGTTCAAATCCTGCCCCCGCAACCAGCTCTACAGTACTTGGTAAGATCTGCAACAAAGGCCGCTCCTGTGAAGGGGCGGCCTTTGTTGCGTGTGTGCGTGCAAAATCCAGCCTTGGTATTTCTGTCATCGTCTATCTTGCTCGACAGGGCATTCGATGGCCACACGGACCATCTTCGCTGGCGATGGCGTAACGCTCGTAACAACTCCGGGGCAGCGCGTTCCGACCAGGACGAAGCGGGAGAAGATCGGGGCGGCCGCGACATTGGCGCCGAGCAGCGCGAGGTCGAGGCAGCCGCCCCGGGCGATGAAGAAGAACAGCAGTAGGAATCGCGTAACGGCGCCCGGCGCGCCGCGACCGGCTCGAGGCAGGGCGTCGATGCGAGCGAGCGGCGCCTGGCCCAAGGCGAAGATGGCGGGCACCTCGGGCGCGCGGCTGCTGTCCCTGGAGGCGAACCGCAGACTGAAGAAGCCGGTGGCCGAAGCGATGCTCGAACGCGGCCATGAAGGATGTCGGGTCGGGAAAATGCCAGGGCAAGCCGTGGCCATGTCCACACCGTCTCCGACAATTGAAGGACATGCGAGGCCGGGCAGCTTGGCCGGATCGTGTTCATGGCCGTGGGCAGCCTTCTCAACTTCAGAACCGTCGCGGTGTTCCGGGCCGGAAGGATCGCCGCGCGGCAACGCCCCTTGCCGTTATTGCTGGTGCGCAGTCGGCCGGGCTGGCTGAAGCCGTGATTCGCGCCGCCCTGGCCAATGCCGCCGCAAGTTCAAGGGGCGGAGTCCTTGTCCGGCTTGCGGGCCCGCTTAAGGGCGACCTTCGACAT
>Ga0105052_10006566_pt1 | contig 11727 bp, 10 predicted proteins | sample FRY03_FD_78094 | JGI IMG/M metagenome (GOLD analysis project Ga0105052, IMG submission 78094) | Freshwater microbial communities from Lake Fryxell liftoff mats and glacier meltwater in Antarctica - FRY-03 | ecosystem: Environmental > Aquatic > Freshwater > Ice > Glacier meltwater ... | reverse complement strand
TCCAAAATAAAATTCACGGCTGATGCTACCACCGTGTATGATTTTAGACTGCGGTACAAAGAATATGATACCTTTATAAACCTATTACTGCGCTCTTACAGTGGTATTATGGAGCAATATTGCAAAATAGACGAGTACAGACTGGCCGCCAAATTGCAGATTTTATCGAAAGATGTTAGTACCCTTTTGGAACAACTGCAGCAGCGCGATTTGCTAGAGTATATCCCTAAAACCGATAAAGCCACCATTACCTGGCTCAAAGAGCGCCTGCCTGAAGAAAGTGTGATTTTAGCACCCGAACATTACGAATTGCTGCTCGAACGCAAAAAAATGAAACTCGAATCCCTGCTGCGTTACGCCGAAAGTCCCGGCAAATGCCGCAGCCAAATGCTCCTTGCCTACTTCGGCGAGCAGGAAAGCGCTCATTGCGGGCAGTGCGACTACTGTATTGGTCTGCAAGAAGAGGCCCCCAGCACAGCGCTGCTTGAAGAACTCAAGCCGCACTTGCGCGATGCTACCGAAAAGGCTATTGGCTTTGCCGAGTTGGTGGACATCATCCCTTTTGAGAACAAAAAACTACTCATCAATTGCATTCAATGGTACATCGACCGAGATCAAATGCAGCTTCTACCCGATAACTTTCTTCAATGGAAAGCCTAAAACGCATCTTTTTTGCGGTCACCAACGACCTCAACAGCGACCAAAGGATGTTGCGCATTTGCAGTACCCTGGCGGCGGCAGGTTATCAAGTGCATTTGCTTGGTCGGGAGTTACCTGAAAGCAGAACACTGACCAAGCGCAACTTCACACAATCCCGCATGACCTTGTGGTTTCGTACAGGGCCACTTTTTTACCTCGAATTTAACATCCGCTTGTTTTTGTACGCTTTGGGCGAAAAAACAGACTGTTTGAGCGCCGTGGACCTCGACACCCTGCCAGCCATGCGCCTAGCAGCCTGGCTTAAAAACAAATCGCTGGTGTATGACGCACATGAAATTTTTACTGAAGTCCCCGAATTGCTGCATAGTAAGTCCAAGCAACGCCTTTGGCAGTGGGTTGAGCGTGCTTTTTTACCCGGCGTGCGGCATGCTTATACCGTAAATTATAGTCTGGCTCAATGGTACGCCCAAAAGCACGGCATCCAAATGCAGGTGGTGCGCAACATGCCCTTTGCCGCCAAAACAAAAGCTCAACAGCCACACCAAGGCTTCATTTTGTACCAAGGCGCCCTAAACGAAGGCCGCGGACTAGAAGCGCTTATTGCCGCCATGAAACAATTGTCTATGCCTCTTTATTTGGCCGGAAAAGGCGACGTAGTACCCCAGTTACAGGCGCAGGTGGCCGCCGCAGGACTCCATTCACGCGTGCATTTTACCGGCCAACTTGACCCTGAAGCTTTGCGTGAGCTCACCGCCAAAGCTTGGTTGGGCGTAAATTTGCTCGAAAGTGCCTCGCTCAACTACTACTACTCGTTGGCCAATAAATTTTTTGATTACGCACAAATGGGAGTGCCGCAGTTATGCATGGATTTCCCGGAATACGCCTTATTAAATGAAACGCATGAAGTAGCTGTGCTTACGGCGAGTTTAGACCCGCAGCAGCTCGTCGCTCATATTCAAAAACTGGCCGACAATCCTGAATATTACCAGCGGTTGCATCGAAATGCCTTAGAAGCGGCACGCGTATGGACCTGGGAGCAAGAGGCCCCGAAACTCTTATCCCTTTACAAAGAAGTCTTTCTCCGGAAGTAAAACTCAAAAAGCGCTAGTTTGTATAGACTAAAAAGATTCAAACTGCCCTTTCCTGACTTCAAATAGCCTTCCATCCAAGATAAGAAAGGCGTTAAAAAAAACAATAATCCGGTAGCTTGTGCCACTTGCCAGGTGCGAATGAGTCGTATTTCACTAGCGTATTTTTGAAAAAGCGGATCAAGGCGATACAACTGCGCCAGGTTTTTAACAGCCTCCCTGCTTTTAGCTACAAAAACCTGATCGGTATCCAATCCTGTGTGCAGGGCGGGACAATCAATGTGCAAAACTGGCCATTTACCCGCCATCAATTGTAGTCCAAAATGCGTGTCTTCATGCCCATAACCCTTGTGTGGTTCAGGAAATTGGAGCTTATTTTTCAACCCAACAGGCATAACAAAATTCGCCGCGGTAAAGCTCCTGTATGGATGTTTATTACGTGTTGCTGCCGACTTCTCCTCTACCTTTCGACTGTATCTGGCCCTAAGTCCATTGTTGCCATCTGCTAAACTAACGATCCCTCCGCATACCAGTTGTTCTTTCTTCAAAAAAGGGAGTAATTTCTCTAAAAATGCATCAGGCAATTCCATGTCTCCATCCAAAAATAGCAAGAAATCACCTTGAGCCCCCTGCATCAAGCGATTTCGTGCAGCCGACCTGCCCAAATTCTCTTCAAAACACATTATTCGAATACCACTGTGCGCTGCGTATAGGTCGTGCCATCCAAAAGCGGTGGTATCTGCGCTATCATCTAACACCAAAATCTCCGCTGCAATGCCAGTTTCGACAATTTGTTCTGCCAGCGCCTTCAGCAATGCTTCAGGATGTTGCCGATAAACCGGAATGAGTACCGAAAGCAGCATTTAGAACAAAATACCGCCCAAATCGAGCACCTTGCCGCCTTCACACTTAAGCAAACGGGCTGGGAAACGTTCGATGATCATATAATCGTGGGTAGCCATGAGCACAACTGTGTTTTCAACTTTGCTGATGTTAATGAGCAGTTTCATGATTTCTTGCGAGGTGTCGGGATCGAGATTACCAGTAGGTTCGTCGGCCAATATGAGTTCGGGTTTGTTCAATAAGGCCCGGGCAATCACCACACGCTGCTGCTCACCGCCGGAAAGTTCGTGCGGCATTTTAAAATCCTTGGTCGGCAGTCCCACCAATTCGAGCACTTCTTTGATGCGTTTGGTCATTTCGGCTTTGTCTTTCCATCCCGTTGCCCGCAATACAAATTTCAAATTATCATGGACGGATCGATCAGTTAACAACTGAAAATCCTGAAAAACAATCCCTAGTTTTCGACGCAAAAGCGGAATTTCGTTGCGTTTTAACTTAGACAAAGAGGTTTCGGCAATGGTGATTTCTCCCGTCATTAGGGGCAATTCGCCATAAAGCGTTTTGAGTAAGCTACTTTTCCCTGCCCCAGTTTTTCCGATGAGGTACACAAACTCACCCGACCGGATATCGAAATTAAGTTCTTGCAACACCAAAGTCTTCTTTTGGTAGATGTCTACCCCTTTAATACTAATTACTGCTTGTTGTAAATCAGACATGCCTCTTGCTTTATGACTACAAATAGACGAAATTTTACAAACATTTTAAGTATAAGTGCTGTCGTTGTTTAATCGAGTATAATTAATATATTTGCGTCAAACAAACTCTTTACACCTAATTAAGGTAATCAAAACACATCATTATGACTTTCTACAAATCCGCTACTTTCGTACTCCTAGCTGCGAGCTTCACCGCTGGTTGCTCGAGCAAAATGCTCAAATCGCCAGATCAAGTGACTTATAGCACCAATCCGGAGGTTTTAGAACTGCAAGGTGACAGTGTTCGTTTCACGATGAACCTCGAATTTGCACCCAAGTTTTTTGCCAAAAAAGGTGTTTTAGAAGCTACTCCTGTGCTTAACTACAGTGGAAATAGCGTTGATTTACCCGCAGCCAATTTTAAAGGTGAAAGTGTTGAGGAAGGCACTGGCAAAACCGTAAGTAACGAAAATGGCGCTAAATTTAGTCAGTCAGCTGCTATTGCCTACAACAAAGGCATGGAGAAGGCTGAGTTAAATGCCAAAGTGAAAGTTGGTGTTAAGAAAAAGTCGGTAGATTTTCCAAATGTAAAATTGGCTGATGGCACCATTGTAACCCAGCAATTGCTTAAGCAAGATTACCGTACAGCCACTTCTGCCAGCAATTGGAAGGAAGTAGCGATTGAAAAAAGCGCTACGATCAACTTTGTGATCAACCGTTCTGATGTGCGTGATTCAGAGAAGACTGAGGGTGACATCCAAACTTTAGTAAACTTTTTGCAAGCAGGTTACGACTTGCGCCAAATTGTTGTAAGCGGCTACGCTTCCCCAGACGGAGAATTGCAGTTGAACGACAAATTGGCTGATCAGCGTGCCAAATCAGCCAACGACTTTGTATTCAACGCCCTCTACGGTAAAAAAGGCATGAAGAAGGGTAAAGAACAATTGTTCGACGATGGCTTCTACCAAGAGCAAAATGGCACTGAAGACTGGAAAGGTCTTTCTTCTGCCATCGCAAATGCAACAGACTTGCCTGAGAAGGACCAAGTAATGACAATCATCAACAGCAATAGCAGCAGCGAAGAAAAGCAAGCTGGCTTACGTAAGTTGACCAAGTCGTACAGCGTTTTAGCTGACAAATATCTCCCACCATTGCGTCGTGCGAGCATGACTGTGAAAGCTGTTGAGCCTGTAAAATCTGATTCGATGTTGCTCGTTTATGCAGCTAACAAATCGGATACGCTTTCTGCCAACGAATTTGTAAAGGCTGCGGGTGTTGCTAAAACTGCTGAGCAGAAGAAAGCCGTCTACAACCAAATGGCAATTACACATCCCAACGATCACCGCAGCTTTAACAACCTCGGCGTAATGGCCATGGAAGCTGGGCAGATGGCAGAAGCTCGCTCACAGCTTGAGAAGGCAAAAGCTGCTAATGACAAAGCTGGTGAAGTAATGAATAATATGGCGATAGTTGTTGCCATGGATGGTGATCACAAAAAAGCTAAAGAACTGTTCACACAAGCTGGTAACGCTGGCGTGAAAGTAGATTATAACTTAGGTTTGGTTGCAGTACGTCAGGGTGACTGGAGCCTTGCCAACAGTAAGCTGGCTTCTGAAAGCGGCAATTACAACAAAGCATTGGCGTACATATTGGTAAAAAACTACAGCGCTGCTGAAAAAGAAACCGATAATATCGAAAACAAAGATGGTTCAGTTTATTATCTCCGTGCTTTGATTGGTGCCCGCACTGACAACCGCGATATGATGACCACTGGCTTGACCCGTGCCGTTGCAGCTGACGCCAAGTTCCGTGAAATGGCGAAGTCAGATGCTGAATTCATCAAACATTTCAACCAAGACTATTTCAAAGTAGCCATCCGCTAAGCGAAATAAAATCATTTAAAAAGGTCTGTGTAATCGATTACACAGACCTTTTTTTTTACTTTGTAATATGAATCCACCCTACGTTATTCAAGTTGCCGTGGCGCCTGTTCGGCAAGAGCCGTCGGACCGCGCTGAGCAAATCACTCAGTTTTTATATAGTGAAGGCATAGCGGTGCTAGAACGCCGTGAGAAATGGAGTTTGGTACGCTCGCAACTCGATGATTATGAAGGCTGGGTTGATAACAAGCAATACCGTGCACTACCAAAGGGCACATTTACTCCGCACTTTGTACACAGTCGCCAAGCCGCCCTCGCCAACGAAAAAGACGTTCTGTGGGTACCTCATGGTTGTTTACTTTTGCTCGATGATCAAGGCCGCAGTTTCGATGGGCGCTTTGCCGAACCAGCCGATATAGGAAGCATACTTGCACCAAGCGGCGATAGTTTGCTGCAAACTGCCCAGCAATACCTCAATACGCCCTATTTATGGGGTGGTCGCAGTCTTTGGGGCATCGATTGCTCCGGCCTCATGCAGCAGCTTTTCAGATTGCATGGCATTGCCTTACCCCGCGACGCCCATCAACAGGCCACAGTAGGTTCAGATGTGCTGTTGATTGGAGAGGCCCAACCAGGTGACCTCGCCTTTTTCGACAACAACGAAGGCCGCATTACCCATGTTGGCCTGTACCTCGGCCAAGGCCTCATTTTACATGCCTCGGGCCGGGTGCGCATCGATAAGATTGATCATTTTGGGATTTATAACAGTGAAGAAGCACGCTACTCCCACCCCCTGCGTTTGCTCAAACGCCCCGTATGAGCACCTTCATTTACAGCTCAGCCGCTATCAAAGCTTGGGATGATTTCACGCTGCTAGAACAAAAAATCAGCAGTTTGGAGCTCATGAATCGCGCGGCGGCGGCCTTAACGCATAGCTTTAAAAGAAATGTGCCAGCAACCTCTCGGATTTTATTGCTGGCAGGTCACGGAAACAACGGCGGAGATGCCATCGCTATGGCCCGTTTGCTGCACGAACAGCATTATCAGGTGCAGTTGTACCGCATGGCAGCCGACAATTACAGTCCTGACAACCAAGCCCAATGGCTATTAGCGCAAGCCGCAGCTGTGCCTATCATTTCCGAAATGAATAGTTTCCAATTGCAGCATGCCAACTGGGTGGTAGATGGTTTATTAGGAAATGGCGTCAATCGGCAGGCTACTGGTTCCTATGCCGACTGTATAAACGTGGTGAATCAGCTGCAGCTGCCCGTATTTAGCATCGATTTACCATCTGGAATGCCTGGAGCAGGGGCATTCGACCATACCTGGCCTATTGTGAAGGCGCAAATGACCGCTTGTTTGGGTCAGCATAAATTTAACATGCTGCTACCTGCTTCTGAAGCGCCTATTGGTGAACTAGAGCTTGTGGATATCGGTCTTTCGAAGCACTTCAGGCACCTGGACCGCTTGGCAGAGATAATTTCCCCTACTGCGGAGCAGCCAATTTTGCCCTCACGGACGAACTTTTCGCACAAGGGGAGCAACGGTCATGCCCTCCTAATCGCTGGCAGCGAAGGCTATTATGGCGCTGCACTGTTGGCTGCCAACGCTTGTGTTGCTTCGGGCGCGGGACTCACCACTGCTGCCATTCCTGCTCTTTTTCAAGCTGCTTTTTCAGCTAGCTTGCCCGAGGCCACAACCATCGCCACAGGTGCTCGTTTTTGGGAGCAGCCCATCGCCCTTCTCCCTTACCAAGCCATTGGCGTGGGTATGGGTATTGGTCAAGAGCATGCTACCCGCGCCGCGCTGCTCGAATTACTTAGAACCTACAAGGGTCCAGTCCTGCTTGATGCCGACGCACTAAACTTGCTGAGTACCTTAGGGCAGGATGGTCTCAGCGCCATCCCCCAAGGGAGCATACTCACACCACATCCGAAGGAATTTGACCGACTTTTTGGCGCACAACCCCATTGGTGGGCCCGGCTAGATGCTTTGCAAGCTGCTGCTGAAAAACTGCATTGCACCATCGTGCTCAAAAATGCCTACACCTTTGTTGCCGCACCGGGGAGGGCGCTGCAAGTAAACTTAACGGGTAACCCAGGCTTGGCCAAAGGAGGAAGCGGCGATGTACTTAGTGGCATCATCACTGCCTTGTTGGCGCAAGGATTGAGCACCTTTAACGCAGCTCGCTTGGGTGTGTGGCTGCATGGCACCGCTGCCGATATCGCCTTGTTAAGCAGCAGCCTAGAGAGCCTTACGCCTACAGCAGTCATAAATGCGCTTCCAGCCGTTTTTCGGTCGCTACGATTGACAAAATAATCGCTTTTTAGTACCTTTATCGTTTGCCACCAAAGGCGCACACACATTTATGCATTATTCTAAACATTTAACAATGCTTGCCTTGGGCAGCATGTTACTCATAACGGCTTGTACCGACCGCACCGAACGCAGTCTCAAGAGCCAAACGCGGCCAGTGGCTCCGCCGCCAGCCATGACTGCCCCTTTGACAAATGCAGCTACCGATACAACGGCTGTGAGCAGTCCAATGCCCGGAGCCTCAACCACCATTGCACTCAATCCTGAGCACGGTTTGCCCGGTCACCGCTGCGAAATCGCAGTAGGCGCACCGCTCAATACACCAGCAACTGCTCAGCCCACCATTACTACCCAGCCCTCCGTGCAGCAGCCAGCTGCTGGTCCACGTATTGAGCAAAAAGTAACTCCGAACACCAGTAAAACCGCGCGTTTGAATCCCGCGCATGGCGAGCCTGGTCACGACTGCAACATTCCAGTGGGCGAGCCACTCAAAAACTAATCGAGACAAAAAATCCCCCAGCATTTCTGTTGGGGGATTTTTTTTGAATGTGTTTTTACAGAAAGCGTCGCAAAGTCAAGTTCAAATGCGCGAAAAGGTAAAACGCCTTTTACTTCTGAAAGGAAGGAGAAACAACCAAGTCTTTGCTGCCTGCCGTATAGGTATAAAAGCCTGAACCCGATTTAGCACCTAGGTGCCCGGCTGTAACCATGTTCACCAAGAGTGGACAAGGGGCATATTTGGGATTGCCGAGACCGTCATGCAGTACATGTAAAATGGCCAAACAAACGTCCAGGCCAATGAAATCGGCCAATTGTAGCGGCCCCATCGGGTGTGCCATGCCTAATTTCATCACTTGGTCAATTTCCTCAACCCCAGCCACCCCTTCAAACAAGGTAATGACGGCTTCGTTGATCATTGGCAGGAGTATGCGGTTGGCTACGAAGCCAGAGTAATCGTTTACTTCAACAGGAATTTTGCCCAACTGCTTCGACAAATCCATGATTTGAGCGGTTACTTCGTCGGTGGTATTGTAACCACGAATCACCTCAATGAGCTTCATTACTGGTACCGGATTCATGAAGTGCATGCCAATTACTTTATCCGCCCGCTTGGTTGCCGCACCAATTTTGGTAATGCTGATGGAAGAAGTATTGGTAGCTAAAATGGTGTGCGCCGGTGCCAGCTCATCGAGTTGTTTGAATATTTTCAGCTTCAAATCCACATTTTCAGTAGCTGCTTCCACAATCAAATCACTTTTGGGAGCCACCTGTGCAATGTCGGTAACTGTATTTAAATTGGCCAAAGTAGCCTCCTTTTCCGCTTCGCTGATACTGCCTTTTGCTAGCATGCGGTCGAGGTTTTTGTTAATGGTGGCCATGCCCTTTTCAAGCGCTTTTTCAGAAATATCGACCATGTTTACTTGGAAACCTTTCATAGCAAATACATGCGCAATGCCATTCCCCATAGTACCTGAGCCGATGACTGTGATATTTTTCATATTCCGATTTTAGCAAAGTTTAGCACGAAAATACAAATCAATGTGCCAAAATCCTTGTTTAATAAATTCGGGTCCTCTGTTGTAGAAATAAAACAGTGAAAAGAAAAAAATTTATTAAAATTAAAAGTCTTACGTGTGTTAATTAATAGCAATACTATTATATTTACACTTTTAACTATCAAGATGCCAGACCTTATCCGTAATTGGAGGCCCCAGCCAAGTGAGGCCTTTTACAAAAAACAGCCAGAGAGCAGCGAGCTGGGCAAACGAATCATTTCTGAAGGCTTGGTATTTATGCAAGAAATAGGATTTGAAGCCTTTACTTTCAAAAAATTAGCGGAACGACTCCAAACCACAGAAGCTTCAGTGTATCGGTATTTTGAGAATAAACACCATTTATTGCTGTATTATATGTCGATATATTGGTTGTGGCTCGAATATCACCTTACCTTTGGCTTACACAACCTGCCAGAGAAGGACTCAAAATTGAATAAGGCCATAGATATGATTACCCGTCCCGACAAGTTAAGTTGGCCTTTACACGACCTATCGTTTAATCACCTGTTCAATTTGGTGGTGACGGAATGGGGAAAAATTTACTTTACTAGTCAAATAGACAAGGAAGACGAAGCAGGTCTTTTTTCAGATTACAAACGTTTTTGCAAGCGATTAAGTCAGCTCATCGCCCAATCGCATCCCGATTACCCCTATCCCAACACCTTGGTTTCTACGGCTATGAACATGCTGTTCGTGCAGCGATTTTATGCCGACCATTTGCCTTGCTTGACCGATTTAACGCAAAACGACATCCGCATTACCGATTTCATCAAAAACGTAGTGAATGGCGCCCTTCAAAATCCAACCGCATGAGACCAACGCAGCGATTTTTCAAACTGCTTTCGAACTTCAAAAAGGAGATTAGCTACCTCTATTTTTACGCAGCACTGGCAGGCTTGGCCTCATTAACCCTGCCATTGGGCATGCAGGCCATCATTCAATTTGTGATGGCAGGACAAGTAAGCACTTCCCTGGTTTTGCTCGTTCTGATGGTTGTTTTAGGCATTGCCATCTCCGGTTATCTTCAAATAATGCAATTGTGGGTAGCGGAATTTATTCAGCAGCAAATTTTTGCAAGAGGCGCCTTTGAGTTCAGTCACCGCATACCCCGCATCAAATTAGAAGTGATGCAGCACCGTTACCCTCCTGAGCTCGTAAATCGCTTTTTCGACGTACCAGCGGTGCAAAAAGGTACAGCCAAGGTGCTTATCGACTTTAGTATTGCCTCTCTACAGATGATTTTTGGTTTGTTGTTGCTCTCCATCTACCACCCACTTTTCATTGCCTTGAGTGCTAGCATGCTCTTAGCAATTTTCCTAGTGTTTAGAATTACGGGCAAAAGAGGGTTGGAAACCAGCATTGTAGAGTCGAAATACAAATACCGAACGGCCTTTTGGTTGCAAGAAGTAGCGCGTGCCATCACCACCTTTAAAATTTCTGATGAAACCGATTTATCCAATAAAAAGGTAGACAAAGAAGTATCTGCCTACCTCCTTGCTCGCAAATCGCACTTCAGGGTGTTGATGTTTCAATACACGTCCATGGTCATCCTTAAAGTGCTGGTTGCTGCCAGTTTATTGGGCATCGGCGTATTTTTGGTGATAGACCGTCAGATTAATTTGGGTCAATTTGTGGCTGCTGAAATCATTATCCTCTTGGTACTTGGCGCCGTAGAAAAGCTGATTTTAAGCATGGATGTGATTTACGACTTACTCACCTCGCTCGAAAAAGTTGGTGAAGTAACCGACCTCCCGTTGGAGGCTGAAGGTGGTTTTGCGCTGGTGGAAGAAGAATGTGTCAACGGCATCAGCATCGAAACTCAGCAGCTCAGCTTTACCTATGATGGCTACCAAAGTCCAATTTTGGATAAGCTCAGCCTGAAAATAAATGCCGGCGAAAAAATCGGCATTACTGGTTCGGCAGGCGGCGGAAAGTCGACCTTCCTCAAGCTTTTGGCAGGTTTTTATGCCAATTATGAAGGTAATATAAAACTCAACGGCTTGCGCCTGCAGGAAATTGACCGCAGCACCTTACACCGTTGGGTAGGTGAAAGCATCAGTACCGAAACCATTTTTAACGCCAGCATTCGCGACAACATTACTTTGGGCCGGGAGATTAGCGACAAACAATTACAACAAACTTTGAAGGCCGTTGGCTTAGTAGATTATATAGATCGATTGCCGGGTGGGCTTCAAACTGAATTATTGCCAGAAGGCAAAAAGGTTTCTCAAAACATCATCGGTAGAATCATCATGGCACGTGCCACTGTGCGAACGCCGGGTCTTTTATTACATGAAGATATGGGCATGGGGCTTCCAGAAAATGAAAAAGCGCAAATCAACCAAATGCTGATCAGTGGGAGCTGGACTTTGATCACTGTAACCAACGACCCACAACTGCTCCAAGCATGCGATCGTGTACTTCGACTCGAAAACAACAACCCGCAACCACTCTAATGCCTTGTTATGTTGAAATTATCTAAAAATCAAGTCGGCAGTAACATCCAGCAAGCAGACTTCAAGGCCTTCACAATTATTGGGGCTGCTCCAGGAAAACGCGTTGGTCTGGTGTTGATTGTGTTTTTCATAGTAAGCGTTGGCGTAATGTTTCTTCCATGGACCCAAAACATCCGCGCAAGTGGCTTTTTGACGGCTTTGAGCCCTGAAAAAAGGCCACAAGAGCTTCATTC
>Ga0105052_10006564_pt1 | contig 11728 bp, 8 predicted proteins | sample FRY03_FD_78094 | JGI IMG/M metagenome (GOLD analysis project Ga0105052, IMG submission 78094) | Freshwater microbial communities from Lake Fryxell liftoff mats and glacier meltwater in Antarctica - FRY-03 | ecosystem: Environmental > Aquatic > Freshwater > Ice > Glacier meltwater ... | reverse complement strand
CGCTCTCCCTTTTGCAGGCGGCGATTCAGCTTGAAAGTGCCATGCACCTTCTTTAGCTGCCAGTCGTATCTGGCCGTCACGCCTTCTGGTAATTTGACCATCACCAATTCGCTGATTTTTGGATTGCCGCCGAAGCAGCAATCTCCGAAATCGCCAACCATCAGAAATTCGGTCATGCCTTCGGTTCGAAGGCCTGGGCGAACGTAACCTTTTAGAAAGATAGGTTTGCCATCAAGTTCAATGGCCTTGTCTGAAACTTGTTTGCCGGGCGCCGTTTCTTTCAAGTCTGCAGCAAACGAAACCCGTTCATATCCTTTGCGGATTTCGGTTTGGTAAACGTAGTAGTGGTACCCTACGCCACCAAATAAAGAGATGGACCCTAACATAAGTCCGAAGATAGCCACGGGTGCGCCGGTAAATTCGTGCGAATATTTCGTGGCGGTCTGGAAACCAATGACGCCAAAGATAATGGCCAACAGACCCAAGCTTACAAAGACGGAGAAAATAAAACCCGTCAAAGAAAGCAAACCGATCACTACCGAAACGGTTGCCGCTTTGCTTAGCGACTTATAGGAATCGACGTCCGACATCCCCTGTTGATCAGGTGACTTGTACGGGGATTGAGTGGGCGATTCTGTCAAGTTTTGAGTGTCCAGACTAGTCATGATTCGATCTCTGGTTTTGGAAGTTGGCGTTGTTGATTTGGGTGTTCGCAACAAATAAAAAAATGCAAGCAAAGTCAACCCAACGCTGTTGTTGGTCTCATGGCTATTGCCGAGTCATTCAAATTGCTGCAGAACGAACATACTTCGCTTATGCCAGCAATCGGCAATCAGGCGACACTGTCTAGCTGAAGCGATTAGCCTGCAATCTAAACTTGCCATGGCCCCCATCATTCTTTGCCTAGCAAAGTACGCCGAAGCCAAGTCAAGCATGCGACCATCGGAGCGAAAAGAATGCGGAACGAAGGAGCGCTTTAGAAACTAACCAGGCGAAACTGCCCCGGCGAACTGTTTTTGCAATCTATCGAGGTCAGATTAGGTATTGAACTAGCATTCACTTTCAAACGCCTAATTCCCACCCTTCTCACCCCACTACGCAAACCCATCTGCTGGTTAAGTCACCCAATGTCGTAGGAGAGATCGCGACGCATAGCGATCGCTACGTATAAGGGATACTAATCCAGACGTGTTAGACTTCAGTTGTCTTACCTTATTATACTGGATCCCTTGCGAATTTTTCAATGAAGTTTGGCTTAACAGAAGAGGCGACTGAAGGTGCCGCTGAACAGAGACCACGCCAAAATCAGCAGTAAAACATTGGCTGCGACGGGAATCCCCAGGATCCACCAAAAGTAACTTTTGCGTAATGCAGGCGGTTCCGGCGGGTTAGAAGGCAGCGGTCTAGAGGATGCGGTTCGTTCCAAGCCAGCGTTCGCCGCGTCAACCGGCAACGCTTTGTTAGTGCTAGGCGTCTTCACTGGTTCTGGTTTGACGGGGATCAGATTTTCGATGTCGTCTTGATTATTGATCAACTGAATCTTAGGTTCCGCGTCTTGAGTTTCCTCGGCCTGGACATACTCGAGCGTCATTCCAGGAGTCGAAAGATCTTGGAATGAAGTTGAAATCGGTTGAACATCGATGTCCGCAATATCATCTAATTGATCCGAGTTTAGTTGTGCGGGCGGCTGATTGGGTACAACGTCCAGTTGGTTCTCGGGTAGCGTTGGTTTCAAGGTCACAAGACGACTTTTGGATGAAACCTGAGAGGCCGTAACTGGTAGGCTGACGGCGCTGTCGGAAACCTGCGATTCATTCGTTCCTCCGCCATTGCCACCGTCGGATTTCGATTTATCTTGATCGTCGTCGTTCTTCAATTTCTTCAGCTCTTGTTCAAAGGTGGAGTCATCGTCTTGGGTATCCTCTTGGATGCCCTCTTCGAGGTCGAAAAAGGCGAGTGCGCGTCGGACGGCTTGGGCATCGACTTTCCGCAGTTCTTCAATTTTTTCTTTGGCTTCGGGCTTCGGACAAACTCTTAAGTAGTTGATAATCGGGACTCGAACCCAGTTGGTTTTCTCATTGGCGTTTTTGAACATGTCCACCAACTTGTCCATGGCTGACCAGTCCTTCCAGCGAGCCAGATCTGGAATGACAAGATCGGCAACTTCGGGGCGGTCCAGCATCAAGCGTATGGCTTGCAGAATTCGCGGCAGTGGAATCACTTTGCTTTCGGTGCCGTGAAAACGCAGGGCGGCAACGGCGGCGTAGGTGTCAACGTAATCCGCTTCTTTATTCCGTAAGAATTTGTCTTCGATCAAAGCGACGCCATCCTCTCCGGCCAAGGTCAAATAGCAGGCAGCTAACGCGTCCAGGGCCGCACGTTCCTTTTTATTATCGCTGGTGATCAGTTTTTCCAGCAGCTTCAAGTCAGCTTTGGAACCGCAGACTCCCAATAGTGTGTAATAAAGGCGTTTGCGATTAATCGTAACCTCTGGATCGGTGATCCATTTCAAAAGATTTTCGTGATTGATGTCCGCCTTGATCGCGATAACGTCCTCGTAAGGGGCCCGCGCGAATTCATCGTAAGCATCGTATGCCAGCAGACTCTCTTCATCTTCCAAGTAGCTGACGAAAAATCTCAGTCTCATCGGACCTTCGGCTGGCAACTTCTGGATGTCCAGCACATAAGTTTTGGAGCGAGGGGTCAACTTCATCGGAGTGCTCCAGGACATCGAGTCTGTGACCACGCCCATCACCAGGTACTCTTGGCCGGCCTGAAAACTGGCGGGCACGATTGTCTCAAACGTCTCTTTGTCTTCAATCAATCCCTTGCCTTTTAGTACCTGTGTCACTTCCAACTTCATCCTCAGGTCAAAGCCTTCTACGGATGAAGTTCCCGGGCCGACTACTTTGGCGATCACAACCGCGTCGGTTGAAAACATTTCCTCGCTAAGTGTTTGCTTGACCGCGCTGCAGAACGGGCAAAGCGCCATGGTTAAATTCTTGTAGGACGCACTGGATGAAGGCACACCGGCCCAATTCGGTGCCGAGTGAGCTGCCGACCGATTCACAGCGGTCCAAGCGATGCTGCCCCAGGTCAAATTGCCGCATGACGCTACCATTGCCAAAGCTATTAGCGGCACGCTTACGCAGGTCGCTACCTTGCATGCTGAAAGAACCTTGCATGCTGAAAGACCTTGGGCAACGACAAATAGGCGGGCAATCATATCGATCTGCACAATCTTTGTTCTTGATTTTAAGTTGTTCATTTGAGCGTACCTTTAATTCAAGCAGCTAAGGCAAGCGTTCAGTGACGACGGTTGAGCTTGGATTAGCAACTTAGGTTAGCAACTTAGGTTAGCAACGCGTGGGGGAGTCGATCTATTTTCTTAAGAATGCGATCGGTCGTACTACGAAACAAACGGGCCGTAGGTTCGCCCCGCCGCTTGTTGATCGATTTCGTAGAATCGGCCAGCAAGCCAAAGCCTTCGCCAGACAGCCGATTCCCTAGCAAGCGGAAAAGTCGGTGCAATTGACTTTACCATGCGACCGGTAACTCCTTAGTGCCTTCGACTTGAAGGCGACTTAGCGCATTGAAGGCGAATTGGGCGAAATCAATATCGGGTTACAAGTTTTCGGAAACATCTGTTCGATAGGCGGAAATTGCGGGCAACAAGCCAACCACCATCGCCAAGATGATGATTGCTGGGACCAGCAACAGCTCGGACGATAATTCTAAGCCATTAAGCCAACCAATTGAAATGCCTGGCGCAAAACTAAACGGATCTAGGACCACGCCAGTGCTTTCCCGAATTTGCGGCCCAACGATTCCATTGGCAAGATGGGCAAGGAACCAACCCACGCAGCCGCCACCCAAGGCCAAAATTAGAGATTCTGCCAGAATTACCCCCATTACGGTGGTTTGACTGGCACCTAAAGCGCGCATTACCGCGATTTCCTGCTTGCGTTCGCTCATGGAATTGTAAATGCTGACCAAGATACCAATTCCTGAAACGACACAAATCATGAATGTCAGTACCAGTAAAATCTTTTGCACTGGTGCTACGAACATCTCGAGAACTGTATAAATTTCTTCGATTGGCAAGACGGCTTGAGCCGATTTTTGGGCAGATTTTGGGCTGAACGACGTCCAGTCCATCTCGCTCTCAAGCCCCTTGCCGCCATTGATGTTGGTTCTTAGCCCATTCAAACTGGCTCCGGTTTCATCGTGAGAACGCAGCAGCAGCGCTGTCAATTCGCGTTGTTCCAACGGCAAAGGAGCCATATAGACAGGGTTCACTGGCGCGAGCGGGTCCGCCGCTGGCGAATCCAGCGGTAGCGTTTCATTCTTGGTCGTTTGACCTTGGTTTGACGCATGACCTTGGCTTGAAGCATGACCTTGGCTTGAAGCATGACCTTGGCTTGAAGCATGACCTTGGCTTGAAGCAGTGTCTGCTGGGATTTCAGGAGGTGCTGAATCGATCCCTTGGGTGTCCGCCGGATCCCCAGAGCCAAAATCTAAGGTCTCTTCTGCGTTGGATCCTAAAAGTTCGGCAATGGAATTTTCGGTTTGGTTATCGAACAAGATCGTCGAAATCTCTTGATTCGTTCGAGGGGAATCATTCACGCCCCCAGGTGCTGGATCGGGACCGCTTTGGGCTTCAGTCGCAGGTAGCGTCGTGTCGTTTTGCGACGGTTCGACTAGAGTGATTTGGCCGCTATTGATTTCCTGCTGTCGTTGTTCCAGCAAGCGAGAAAATTCGCTGTCGCTAATCGGTTCCGCGTCGTCAAAATTGGTCACGTTGAAGCTCTCGTCTTCAAGCGGTTTGACGTGGTCATTCATTAGATAAAAGCCTTCGATATTCACGAAGACGCCGGCATCATTTCGAGTGCCGCTATATTTCAGAATGCCGACTAACTTGAAGCCTGTGGAGTGGACGTGACCGTTGGTGTTGATGTCACCATGAATCGGTCGCACGATGTCACCGATTTTCAAATTCTCGGCTTCCGCCACTTGGCCACCCACGACTGCTTCGAACACACCATTTTCTTCGTTCCAGGCGTCGAACGCGCGGCCGGCAGAGAATTCAAGGTGGGCTTGGGTGTCAACATTGATCTCCAATTCATTGAAGAAAGCTGGTGTCGTTGCGACGACTCGGAAGCGACTATCTTTTCCAAAGGTATCGCCCATGCAAATGGGGATAATCATCTTCGAGTACAGGGAATAGGATCCGTCTTCTTGGATTCGCATCCCTTCCAAAGCATAGTCGTTCCGCGCCCCAGCAGTCATCTGATCCAGCAGCGCAAGTCCCGCTGCGGCAGGAGATCCGCCCATCAATTGATTGTTCAGTTGCTGGGTTTGGTTGACGCAAACTTCCGACTGGAAAGCAAAAGAATGTCGCAATTGATCCTGTCGAACGCCTTTTTCGGTAAACGCCAGATAGTAATCGTAAGGGATCGTTTCCACCGGTTTGCTAAGATAAAAAACCGTATTTAGAACCAATTGCAGGCTACCGCCCTTGGCACCAATGATCATGTTGTAGCCGACGCTTGAGCCGGTTCGAAAATTTTCAGCGACGACTCCATGGATCGTCAAAACCAAGACGACTAGCATCACGCCTAAGGCCATTGAGAACGCTGTTAGCATCGAAGCTAAGCCGCGTTGTTGAACACTTCGCCAAGCGATCTTCCACCAGCTCATAACAATCTGTGCTCCGAAAAAGCAAACTGAAAAAGGGGAACCCATGAACAGGGGACTAGGGAGGCCTAGAAGGCATGAGCCTTGCTTTGAGCGACGACGAGATTCAACTGCGCCAAATTGTCGACCCGTTCGAATTGATCAGCAACGTCCATGTTGTGAGTCACCATCAAGAGAGAAACATTTTCCGCTTGGCACGACTTGCGAATCAAATCGACGATCATTTGTTGGTTCTTCGGGTCTACATTCGCCGTGGGTTCGTCGGCAAGGATCAATTTTGGACGATTCGCTAGGGCTCGGGCAACCGCTGTTCGTTGCTGTTCCCCAACGCTCATTTTGGCCGGTTTGTGATGCATTCGATGCGCTAGGCCAACTTGTTCCAGTAGGTCGATTGCGCGTTGGCGATCGAATTTGCCTCGTGCAAATGACATGCCTAGCATCACATTCTCTAACGCCGTGAAGCCTTTAAGCAAGTTGAAAGTTTGAAAGACGTAGCCGATCTTGTCGGCCCGAATTCGGTCACGACCCGATTGTGAATAATGAGTCAAATCAACATCGTCCAGTGCCACACGTCCTTGGTCGGGGCGAATAATGCCAGCGATGATGTGCAAGGTCGTTGTCTTGCCGCAACCGCTGGGTCCAAGCAGAACCACCTGCTCGCCAGGTGCTACGTGATAGTAAGGCAAGTCCAATACGGCAACCGATTGACCATCCCCTTGGCTGTACGCTTTTTTGATATTTTCTAGAAGTAACATAGCAAGGTTTTCGCATTGCGAGTTGGGAGAGATTCGGATTCCAATTATGGGCTATCGGCAAGGTAATCGCCAAGTAGATGTCAGCAATCGCCAATCGCCAGTAGGTAAAAGCAGACGTCAACCCTTACTTCGCAGTATAGACCATCGAGGGTCAGGTCGGCCCCCTATTGCAAGGTTGTGACAAAACGTAAGGCTGTCCTGTGGCATAAAAACCTAGCAAGATCGTTCTTGGGTCGGAAACAAGCACAAGGGATCGCGATTGCCCTGTCCAGCTTCGCTGGCAGATTGCTGCAGAAATTTCGCCGGCGGCCATTGGCTGTTGTGAAGTTAGGCAAATCGTGTCTGACGCCACCGGCGAATGCTAAAAACCGCGAATGAAAAAAACAATGCCTAGGCCTCGCACTGGAAGTGTGGTTTGGTGTAGGATTTACAGTAATTGTGCCCCTAGCGGATCCGCCGTTGGCTTGCCGTGTTGTTTGGTTTTTCCCCATGCCTAATCGGTGAGAAATTTTCAGCCCAATAAACTTCGGCTAGAACCTAGAGCGGTTTTCCGGTTGTTTAGCGGCAGTGATGCTTTGAAGTGGCTGAGACTTTGAAGTGGCTGAGACTTTGATGTGGCTGAGACTTTGATGTGAGCGGGTGTTTTTCCAAGGTGGCTAATTATTTACTTTACCTTCAATTTGCCGAACTTGTTTGCGTCTGTTGTTGGGCGTCTGAAACCAGATCTGGGTAGAATTGAACATTCTGGAGTCGAGATTCTCGTGTCAAAAAAATTAACAATGTTGTTTGCTTGCTTTCTTGTCGGTGCAATCGCTGCTCCAACCTCATGGGTGAAGGCGTCGAATTTAGACTCGGCAGCAAGCGTTGCCAATCCTCAGGAACAGGAAAAGCAAGAGAAGCAAGAGAAGCAAAAATCGGAAGTTGACGCCAAAGAGGTGGATGAATTTGCGGTGCCGGAGACCGATGACGTGGCGGTTCTTAGGTTGTTTGCGACCGCCTCGATGACTCGCAAGATTTCGTCACGCGAAGAATTTGATAAGCGAAAAGTCGCCGTTGTCCAAACGCTGACGAAAATCGTCGAATTGACAAAAGAATCCAAGGGCGATGACTACTTCTTCGCAACTCAACAGTTGTTAGTGTCACGGATGGGCAGCTTCAATGAAAAGGTCTTCAATGAAGTGGTTAGTTACTTGAAGGATAAGGACAACGTGGATGCGATGGATTTAAGTATTGTCCAGCGTCTTGCCATGTCGGCCCCAGAGGGCAAACGCAAGGAAGTCACTCAGGTCATGATTGCGACCTTGGCTGACATTAAGAATCGATTTAGCGACGAAGCAGTAAGCCAAACCGTTGCCCGGATGGAAGGTTCAGTGCGGTTTGCCGAATTGGAAGGCAATGAAGTCGTTTTGACCGGAACCAAAGTCGACGGCGAGGCGTTTGATGTCAAGGCATTTCGTGGAAAAGTAGTATTGATTGATTTCTGGGCGACTTGGTGCGGCCCTTGTGTGGCCGAGCATCCCAATTTACAAAAGAATTACGCCAAGTACGCTGCGCATGGATTCGAAATTGTAGGCATCAGTTTGGATCGCGACCGAGATGCATTGGATTCTTACCTGGAAGAACACGAAGTGTCTTGGGTTAACCTTCATGAAGACGGTGGTACCAGCCAATCTGCTGAATATTACGCTGTGATGAGCATTCCGACTATGATTTTGGTCGGACGTGACGGAAAAGTCATTTCGACAAAGGCTCGAGGCAAATCCTTGAATCAATTGCTTGCCAAGGAATTTCCTGACGTCAAGGACGCCGAAGAGTCAGCAGAAGAAGCTTCCGACAAGTAGCACGCTTAGTTGGCTGTCACGCGCTCCGTCGCCGATCGTGTTAGGTGTCATCAGGCTTTGGTGGTCTGGCGTATTTGCGGCTTCTTGCAGGTCTTGCCTGGAAGTTGAATCGAATTGCAAAAGTCATCAAACAGGTCAGCCAAAAGCAAGCTATCTAAAACTTAAATACAAACGGCCCAGCCAGAAATTTGAATTTCTGGCTGGGCCGTTCTTCATGCTGCCGATCAGGTTGCATCAATGCCAGTTGGTTAATCGCTATCTCTTGCGATTGGCTTGGTTTCTTTCCATCGCTCGGATGGAATCAGGATCCGTGACGGGTACTTCAGTTTCCCATTGAATTCCTTGTCGATTCCCACTGCGAACGTGCTGAGAGTGATTCTTGCCTTTGAACTCGAACGCTTTTGCGATCGAAATTAGTTTCCCCCCCAATTCCTTGGCGTCTAGGTCTAGTTTAATTGCTTCTAGAACAGTGCCGTCAATTCCGTAGGTTCCTGGTTGAATTGCCAAAATGCCTGCCGTAATTTGGATGGTTTTCCCCTCCGCGTCTTGGATGTCTTTCAGGTCGTCGATTTTAGTCGTTGAGCAGAAAACGAATCGGCCTGCAATTTCATCGGACCAAATCACTTCGTTCAATTTCGCTTGTGTCTTTTCGACTTCTTGCTTGTCTTTTCCAATGATAACCACGCAGGGTAGATTGTCACAAGACGCGACATTCAATCCCAAGCGAAAGTTTTTTATTTTGGGGAAGACGGGACTGGAGTTTGCTTTCACTGGTTTCGCAGGATACTTGGCCGACAATGCGACGATTTCATCGGCCAAATTGCTGGGCGAGTGAAAGCTGAAGTTAGGGCTTCGACCAGCGCGACTTAGCGGTTGCTTTCCGTCGGGCGTCAATAAGCAAAATACGGTGTTTTCCAATTCGCCAGATCGTCCGGTGTAAATTTTTGTTAGGAAGGCCGTTTCCTTTTTGTCTTCGTAGGTTGCTAGGCGAATGCAAACGAATTTTTGGGAGGCTTTGATCAAGGTGTCGTTAGACAGGAAACTCCTGTCCATGTTTTGCTTGCCGGGTCACCACATTCCCGAAACGCCAGCGCATTGCGGGGCCGCCGAAAGTAGCATAATCGGTTTACCCGTTCGCTTTGCCTCGGCCAATCCATCTTCCAAAACTCCGTACCACGCGATGCGGCGATTAACGCCCGTTTCCACTTTGGCAGGGTTCGCTTCGCCCCAGCCAATAGGCAGCAGCATAATGCACCCGATCAAGAACGCTGCGGCGGCGATCGATCTTGTTAGAAATTTCATCTTGTTTCCTTTGAGACAGGAGGGGGTTAGAGATTCTTATGGCCCAACAATTGCATCGAAAAAAGCAACCCAATGGTGACCTGGATAATTAATGTGGCACGAAAATTCATGCCCAACACGAATCAGTCCAGACGATTGTGGGAACCAGTTCGGGTATAAGAACGTCGAGGCCTTGCCTGTTTCTACTAGGTCCACCTGAGCGACGGGGTGAAATATTACGCTGCCTGGTGTCTTAGGCAAGTGTAGACTTTCTGCCAGAGCCGGCAAAATTGTTTTAGGTCGGCACAGATCGGGCGAGAAAAATCCTTAATTGACGCAGGAAAAGGCTAAACTGTGGCAGGTTTGGTCACCCCAGCGCCCCCATGGATTCCCGGTGCGTTCAAACGCGTGTTGAACTATAATTTGGAATGAATTGCCAGTCGCCAGTTAGCAAGTTTCTGTTGTTCGGGCCTGGATTTGCCCTCATTCTCTTTAATTATGCTGACCAATTGTGGTCAGCACGAATCATCGCAAGGACATCGCAATGTCGCAGCCTATGGATCAAAGCGAGATAGGATATTACCGATTTGCCAGCCGCAGTAAGGGCTGGCAAAGTTGGTTGACGTCGTTCTTGTTTCACGGCCTTATTTTGGCGGTCATTGCGATCTTGCTTTATCAAATCCCCAAGGGAGCCGCGCGGGATGATATCGCTACTGGCGGTATCGTGTTGGTAAATGCCGATTTGGAAGCCAACGAGAAGCCGTATTTGGAGAAGGATGATGTCGAGAGTCCTGACGCAACCGATGCCGCCGCGGCCGCTGCTGCAGGTGCCGTCGCCGCCACGGAACAGACCATGTCTTTGGATGATTTGCCGGATCTGCCTGGCTTGGATGCCGCCGATGATGCCAAGGCCAAGGCGACCCAAGCACAGCAGGCCGTGCCGGGGGCTGGCGATTTAGCCGTCCCAACCACTCAGAATGGCGGCGGAAAGATCGGCCAGAAGCCTGTTGGGTTCAGCGGAGTCAAAGGCGTCGGTAGTCGGTTTGTTTATGTGGTTGATCGGTCAGCCAGTATGAATGAAAAAGGACTGATGAAAGCGGCCAAGGCCGAATTGAAAGAAAGCCTGAGCAGCCTGACTGAATTACAGCAGTTTCAAGTTGTTTTTTACAACGACCATCCACTGGCCTTCAATCCAAACGGCGGTCCGCCCAAGTTGTTTTTTGGTACGGAAGAGAACATTGCCTTGGCATTAGATTTTGTCGAACGGACAACGCCCGACGGAGCAACCGTTCATCTTGAAGCCTTGGAGCAAGCGCTAGGTCTGGGAGCCGATGTGGTTTTTCTATTAACCGATGCGGATGATGGGCTGACCCGAGATGAACTGGCGGCCATTGATCGCGCCAATCGTGCAGCAGCAAGCATCAACGTTATTGTGTTTGGCCCTACCGCTCAGCCCACTGCCGCTAACTTGTCTTTTAACCGTTTGACTAAAGAAAACCGTGGACAATTCGTGTATAAACCTTTGACCGCGATCCGTAGACCTTAACAATGTGAAGTTGCGGCGATCGCGATTTGAAGTGATCCCTGGCTGTCTGGTAAGTTTGGAGTTTCCACTGGTGAATGGTTTGTTTTATTTTGTCGCGTTGGCAATGCTGAGGATGCGTTGTGTCCTTCAGGCTTTGGGTTTGAGTTCTAACATGTTTGGTCCCGTTTTTGATTTACGGTCAGCAAAATGCCTTTCCGTGTGGTTTTGTTGTGTCAATTTGGCTGCGATTAGCGTTGCTAGTACTTCGATGCAAGAGAAGCAATCTGGCTTGCCGCAGTACTGGGATGTTGTGGAATATCGAGTTGATTCTAGCGGCTTGAAGAAGAGTATTTTGGGCGTGGTCGCTGATTTGAATCAGCGGCAGCTTGAACTTCAGCTGGAATCGGGGGTCCTGCGCAAATTGGAACGTGCGCAAGTTATTTCAGTGCGACTGGAACATGATCGTGTCTTGGCTGAGGCGGATGGCTTGGCGAATGTAGGTCAATTTGAAAAGGCGATTGCCGTTTACCAGCCGATTATTCAATCGAAGAAATCATTGTGGCTAAGACGATATGCTGCGGCTGGGCGGGTTCAGGCTCAAATGGCTTTGGGGCAATATCGGCAAGCGT
>Ga0105052_10006561_pt1 | contig 11731 bp, 15 predicted proteins | sample FRY03_FD_78094 | JGI IMG/M metagenome (GOLD analysis project Ga0105052, IMG submission 78094) | Freshwater microbial communities from Lake Fryxell liftoff mats and glacier meltwater in Antarctica - FRY-03 | ecosystem: Environmental > Aquatic > Freshwater > Ice > Glacier meltwater ... | reverse complement strand
TCAAGTTTGTAGCCGGGTGAGGTAGTACCAATACCGACGTTTCCATTATTGAGAATAGTAACGGCAACCGTTGCACCGTCTGTACCTCCAACAAACTGGTGAGCAATACCTGCTGCTGTACCTGCTCCCGTGGTGGACTTGTAGATTATGTTGGAACCTACTGCTGTGCCTCCGATGATAGATTTGTTTCCTCCAAGCGTAATATCCCCCGTGTCAGAGATGGTGGGTGCGCCTGATGTGTAGTCCTGAATCAGCTTGCCTGTAACACCATCAAAGCGGACGATAGCGTTGTCTGTGGCGGAGGCAGGGCCTACAACGTCTCCTGCTTCTGCAGTTATTGTAGTGCCAGTAATAGTTAAACCACTACCAACGGTAAGATATGTAAACTGTCCAGCACTATCATCCCAGAAGAGAATGCGGTCAGCGTTGGGGTCTCCAAGACCAGAAATTTGCTGTACTGTGAGCTCCTCGGCGAGCGTGAGCTCATCGAGTCCTCCGAGTCCTGGGTTCTGTGGCTGACGTAGTGACATAATCTATATCTTTAATGCTATTCCAGGTTTGACTTCCTGAAAGAGTTCTCTTAATCGTTTTGTAACAACCAAGACATCTTTCTCTCGACGGGAGATTGACTTCTCTCTATCAGCAAAGTGTGCGTCTGCATCGAGTACCTTACCTCTTGACTTCTCTATCTCTCCTTGTATTTGAGAGAGTTCTTTGGTGCGGTCTTTCATATCTTTACTGTGCAAGATATGCTGAGCATCCATCAAAGATGATATGGTATCCTTCTTTGCTCTATGGTTCTTTAGTTCTTTGGATAGGTCTACGATGTCTTTAGACAGTCCAGAGACTTGCTTACCCAAAACAGATACAGACTGCTCATTGACAGCCTTCTCTTCTTGTAGTGTAATGAGAGTTCTTTTTGCGTTCCCTATCCTCTCCTCCAAATTGGCTCTCTCCCCCTCCCGTTTAGATTTAGAAGCAGCAAGAAAGTCTATTGTCTCTTTTTCTAATTTCTGGAGGTCTTTAATCTTATCGGCAGCCTTTCTAATGGCATCGTTTATCTTGGCTCTCTGGCTTGACAAACCACGAGTTTCGTCTCCTAGTTCAAGAAAACGATTCTCTGCGGATTCAATCTCTTCCATTGCCCTTTCCCTCTGTTCTAGAACCTTCTCTAGTTCTGAGTTAGCGATGACAATGTTGCCCAAAATCGAGTGAAGTTGAGCTGCGTAGTTTTCGAGTTGAATTTTCTCCTCGAATTTCATAGTGTTATCGTCCTGAAATTAGAGCGTCTACTGAAACGGTTCCTTTGTTGTTTGCAACGCCAGTCTCCTTAATAGCAATTCGCATTTTGGAGTAAGCAATGTCGATACCGATGTTAACATTAACTGCGGCAGCGTTAACCCCCACATAAGTAAATTCTCTAACCGAGAGTGTTGAAGTGCCACCAGAAGTACTATCGTTCATTGTCTGATAGAAGTTCGTTCCATCATTAGTTCCTTCAAGTTTAATTTCAATTGAGTTCGTCGTTTCTGTCGCACCCATTGTGTACTTGATAAGAAACTCAATACGAGACATAAGTCCTGTATCGAATGTTTTTGTAGCAACTGTTGCGGACTCAGACTGATAAGTACTCTCTAGAGTTACCGCCGTTAAGGTAGTTCCACTCTTAGACCCAATCAACATTAGTTCTGTCTGTGTGTCGTAGTGAAGACTCATATTACTTTTTCTTAGCGCCCTTCTCAACCTCTTTCTCAACCTCTTTCTCAACCTCTTTCTCAACCTCTTTCTCAACCTCCTCTACCTCCTCTACTTCCTCTTTAACCTCTACTTCTTTTGTCTTAACAGGAATCACTACTTCATCCTCAGAAACGATGATGAACTCGTGAATCATTGTCTTCCAGTACTCGGCGACATCGGCTTGGACACTTATTGACCCACCTTTCTCGATTTCGTACTTAACGCCATTGTACTGGATAGCCAAGACTTCATTTGTGGGGTTTGTTAGTTTTGTCATAATGTTTGTTTTGAATTTCTTTGTTATGTTCCGCTCTCATCGGGATATCCCATATAGAGATACCCAGTGAGAACAGAACTGTCGATTAGTTTGTGCCGATTACAGGAAGTACATACCCAGAAGTATCAACGTCCCCAGAGTAGAGGTTGTTGGTTTGTCCGTATTTGTGTCCAGTAGCAGTAATCAAGACCGCAGCAGCAGTATCAAGACCAATCACCTTGTTGTCATAGACGTGTCCAGTGTTGGTTGTTGACGAAGTGACAATAAGGAATCCGCCAGTAGCTGAGTCCGTATTTCCACTATTGAGAACATTGCGAGCCATCTCAAGGTCAGTCATAACAAGCGCAGCATGGTTCACCAAGCAAGCCGTGTTATCTAGAGCTGCCTTCGTAACGAAGTTGTCGTTAACCTGAAGTCTAGACATTGTTCCAAGAATCTTAATCATCACAGTTGCAGCCGTAGTGCCAAGCATTTTGACGAGATTATTAGTGAACTTCATTCCGTCAGCATTGACAGTAACCGTTGTGGTTACACATGCAAGCATGTTAAGGGATGAGGTGGTGTCTCTAAATTCACAGTTGTCTACCACGAATTCTGGAGAAGCCCCCACCAAGAAGATGGTAGCGATGTCAGCGAAGTTTGCGATAAAGACACAATTGAAGAAGCCAATGTTCTTACCAGTAATGGTGAACCTCGCACTGGTAGCGGTTGTAAACGTAAAGGTTGGACGTGCTGAGCCAATACCAAGACCTACAATACGAACACCTGCCTTGTTGATAGAGGTGGCTGCAGCGATACTTTCAGTATGGTTTGCCATCACGACAATAATGTCGTCCTGGTTTGCGTTTGCTACTGCTACTGCCTGTAGAAGTGTTGCAACAGGCTGGTCTACGCTAAGACCTAGGTTGCCGTTGGAACCACTGACTGAAGATACAAAGATGTATCGGCCAGTTGTCGTAGGGACGTTCATTCCTCCCATAACAGGGACACCGAAACTCGATACTCCCTGAGGATAATTTGTTGTTGCCATTTTATAATTTGTTTAAAAGTTTAATAATACTTTCTCTAGTAATTTCTGAATTATTTAAGTGTATCGGCACATAGCCTAGTTCAGCAAGCGTATGATTCTTTTCTCCATCTTGTTCGTGTCCGTCGATTTCAAGGACATACTTTCCGATGACGAAATCACACTCCCTTCCATTGAGTATCCATCTATGCTTGAACTTTATGTGTAGGTCTTTACAGGCCTCTGCCACAATCCGTTCTGCTTTAGTTGAATGTTTCTTTGTAACTTGATACCTCATTACTCTTTTGTGCCAGCCTTGGAGATATAAAGACTGACGTTGGCGAGGGCGGTTTTAATGTCCGCCAACATTTCCTTACCCTGTGTAAGAAGCCAGGTCACCTTTCGATGCCCAAGTTCCCCTCCAGTCCTTAGAATAGTTAGCCCAACGAGCGTCAACCGTAAAGGTCATCACCTTGTTCTTGATGTTAACATCAGATTCAAGGCGCTTCTCCTGACGAGTCTCGTAGTACAACTTGTGTACTGCGCGATTAATCAAGAACCAACGTGTGTTAGAACCACCATTCGTAGCATCGAGAAACTTTGATGTAACGATATCAGTCGAGCCTACAAATACGTTGATTGCGTTATTAGCGCTTTCAGGTACGAGGGTCGAGTTAATAGTTTCCATCGCAGTCTTCTCAAGTGCGAGCGGCAAGACAAGTGTGTTCTTCCCAGCTAGTGTGAGAGCAAGACCATTATCCTCCTTCTGAAGTTCAAGTGCCAGACGACCAGTTTGATAGTTGTCATGACTAAGCTTGATACCAGTGGACGACGCATTTGACTGCGTAGAACCACCTACAGTAACTGTAGGATGCACGGTAGAATACTGAGCTTTCGCGTCATTATACCATGTCATGTCCCAACCATTCACTGTAACCGTAGTAGCGAAACCACCGTTGAAGAGCTGCATTGCTGCCTCATCAACAGAGTAGTTCGCAGAGCGCGACAAATCTTTCATTTCGTCAAGCTCCGCGTCAAAGTCTCGGTCTTCGATTTGGTTTTTTGTAACTTCGACTGAGGCACCATAGTTGTTGTACGCAACACTTGTGGTGTAAGTCTTGTCCCTTGTAACCGTAGGAACATCGTCGCCATCGGAAAACTTTGCGAGCTTTCCAAAGCCAGTCTTACCAGTAAAGTTCTTCTGTGCTCCAGTTCCCGTAGAAACATTGAGGACATTATTTACACCAGGTGAGTATAGGTCATCTCCTTGGTCAAAGACCTCAGAGATACGAAGACCCGTATCAGGTATAAGGTCTGTCCACTTTGCGCGTGATTCAGCCATATAGATTAGGTGTTAAATATTTGTGATTCCAAAATGTTGACTACTGCTTGAGCCGAATTACGAGGGTCTACACCCCACGTCCCATACTGAGCCGTGGTTGCAACCGCACTAGATTCGTCCAACGTATTAGCGTCAACCAAATCCATGCGATACCCAGCGAGATTCGAGCCAGTGGTTGACCCGATAGCTGCATCAACTTCTGCACTATAGAGAGTGAATATCGAAATATCAATCTCAGCGCGAACCATAGCAACTGTCTGGTTATCAGAAGCTGTAAGGTATGAGCCTACAAAGCTTCCGAACGCAGCACCTGCTACTCCTGTGGACTGAACGCCCAAACCGAGTGCGGTGCTAACACCACTAACGTGACCAAGCACAGCAGCACCAGCAGTACCAAGAGCAACGAAACCTGAAGCAAACTTTACAGAGTCGTAAGTGACAACTGTGATTGAGTTAGCTAGAATTTCGCGTCTAAGAACTGGGCCGCCGTAAGGAACCAAACTGCCAATTGGTGTCATTGCCATATTGTTTTAGTTTAATTTCTTTAGTCTACCAATAAATTTAGACAGAGTATTGTAGAAGTGAGGCAACGTAATCTGGACGCTTAGCTTTAATCTTGAGGTACCGTTCCTTATCTCCATCAAAAGTTTTCTCTATAACTTTCCACTCTTTTGGAGTGAGAGCTGTAGATGCTTCTCTTGTATGTGAGTCCCCACCCCCACCCTCAGGCGGAAGCGGATTAGGATTGTCTGAATGCTCCTTAGGAACAATCGGGCCAGTAACAAGTTTGCCAGCGTCATCAAGAACAGAAAGAAACTCAGTTTCAGTTCTAAGTCCATCCATGTTAAACCGTACCAGTTTCTTCTCAAGCATCGCCATCTTTATTCCTCCTTCATCATTTTCAGGATGAAATTGGGGATTTTGTGCTGTAAAAGAAGCAAGAGCAGTCTTCATGTTGTCCTTAGAAGATTCTGTATCCCTCTCTGAGAGAATGCGACTAACAGTTTCAGCAGTCATCTCTGCAATCCTTTCAGGTGTTAAGTCCGAAGGATTGAGAGGTGCTAAATTTGTGTCTAGCTTCTTTCTCAGTTCTACCGCTTCCGCGTCGGAAAGTTGCTTCTTCTCTCTAAGTTCTTTAATTTCGTTAACCAAGTTAGTCTTACTCTGAGTAGAGTCAGCCAACTTTTCTACCATCTCGTCATATTGCTTTTTCGGTACAATAACCGTTTCGTCATCAGCGATGGGGTTACCATCTGCGTCAAACTGTCGATTTTCATTCATATTTAAATTCCCTTTTATGTCTAATCCCTTTTTATCCTGGTTGAGTCCAGCATGGGGTGGAGTCCCACAAATCCAAACCGAGAACGTGGCTACGGTTTAATGCAACCAGTGCTGGAGACGACAATCGACGTATCATCCCCAACACTCGTGGCACTAGCTTTTTGTATTATACCATAAGTCTTACAAAATAGCAATACTATTTGTATTTAACACCCTCAACTTTAGTTACTTTTTCTTCAGGCTCTCCAGACCGCATTATCTTTGCCTTAAGATACATTGTTCTAGCAAACCCTCCACGAATAACAAGCTGTTCTTCTTTCGTGGTTGCACCGAAGTAACGGTCTTTGTCCCTAGCAGCACACTCTCTAAGATACTGAACTAGACCGTCAGTTTCCTTAAGGTCTGCAAATATCTTCTTCTCATACTCGTCGTCTATAGAGTCAAGCACGCCGAGTTTCTCAGCTAGCATGAATGATAACTCATCCTCTGTATACTCTTCTTTATACTCTGTCCAGTGGTCATCTTCTACAACCGTCCAAGCTCTGGAGATTTGAATAAGCCCGAATGATTTAAGTATCTTTTCGAATATCATAAATATTAACCTAGCTCAGCAGCATTAATGTTCTGTAATTGATTCGCCTGGTCTCCTCCAGCACTCTTCATAAGATTGTCTGTAACAGCCCCAGTTGGGCCGCCTCCTTCTGGCTGTGGTGGTGGAGGATTGATAACTTCATCTTTGAATATCTTTGTCGGGTCATCACCCATAACTTCTGCTGTTTCAGCCGCAAGTTCATTCATATCAACCTGCTGTGGGAAGAATTCCAAGTAAACACGAACCTTCTCAAGCTGAATCGCTTTCTCTACATCCTTAGAGGCTTCACTCTTTGGATTAGATACTAGCGACACATCAAACAGGAAATCACGAATATATTCACCAGGAAGTGCTACCACCTCCACCTTTTTACCTGAGTCTGCCTCAGCAACTACTGCACGAGCCTTGAGGGCTTCACGAGTTGGCATATCTTTCGTATCTGCATAGAACTCAACTATCTTAGTCCCACGCATTCCATCTGTAAACGAGGCACCATCAATTTTGAATATATTGAACGCCTTGTTGAATAGTTCTACCTTACCGTCTCCAAGAACCTTCTTAATGATTGGATTCTTTGGGTCTGTCCAGAACTGGAGTATGTTTGCTCCCTTGAGCATCGCCTTGCGCTTGATTCCATAGTTAATCATTCTTCCAAATAGACCGAGTACTGACGCAACGCCCTCAGACGCTACACGAATCTCTTGCGCAGTGGTTCTTCCACCAACTCCAGCATTACCAGAAGATACTGAGTCAAGAGACGACTCTTCCATAATCTTACGAGTATACTCAAGAATGTACTGGTGCCAGCCACTTGGAGTGCCAAGGTCTAGCTTCTGGAATGCCTGACTTATTGGCAGTCCTTGTGTATCAATTGGAGTTCTGCGACCTGGACGCAGATAATCCTCCTCAATCGCATCATAGCCGTTTGTAAGCAATGGTGGGAAGATTGTAAGGAAACTCTGGTCAAGGAGCATATTTGTAAGAACATTTAGAACATCCTGTAGACTCTTGAGTCTGTCAGGAAGAGACTTGCCATAGAAGAAATCTCCAAAGAAGTCAAACTTTATGTCCCAGAACGGAAGTTCTTTGTGGTTGAAAGGCAATGGACTGATTATCTCAGTACCATCCTTAGTTACGATTGGGTTCAACCAAATACCATTCGCCATGATGACGAATTGGTCATAGTCCTTATCATAATACTGGATTACCTCTACACTTCCTTCACCAACAGAATCAGTAATGAAATCTAGATAGTATGGACGGTCTTCGTCTCCAGTGTGGCGACGCATTGGAGTAACGATGCTTGACTTTGCAAACATAGACCAGTCTTGCATGAAAGATGCGTATGGAGTAACGAAACGTCGAAAACAATACGGCATCTTACTTATAGTTCTGACAGACACTGAAGAAGGGTAGAACTCTTCTAATGGAACAATAGTCCCAGGAAGGCGTGTGGTAACCTCTGTTACCTCTGTAACTAGAATGTTATCAGCAGTACCCTTAACGTCTCTTAGTTTTCTTTCCTTTCTTATCACACCTTCATAACCTATTGCGCTTCCCTTAACGATAGCCTCAAGAAGCATGTGAAGCATGAACTCTTCGTACTCTTCCATGTCCTCAGCATACTCATACAGATTTGTTAGGAGGACTCCCTTACGTACATCTTCATCGCCACGTCCTTTAAATGACGCAATTGGTAGAACAGAGTTTACCTTACCTAGAACAGCAAGAACCTTATTACGAGTGAATGGGTCGTGAATACGAGCTTGCCAGTCCTCGATATCTTCTCTCTGGTCAAAGTTAGTATTGAATCGTCTAACAGAGTCTTCAATATAATCAATAAGGTTTAGCCCATCAAAGTATTCAAAGTTGCGGTTCCTGTCGTCAGATGACCTACGGAACTTAGCGAATGTCTCACCCATTGTCATAATCTCCTTGTCTGAAGGAGTAAAGTCTGTCTGCTCTTTAGACAGAGTAAATGTAGATTCAAGCACTGTTTCCGTTGGGACTGTTGACATGAAGTAGAATTGTTAAACTTATTATAGCACACTTAGGCTAGAATTGCAATACCTTATCGTATAACTACGGTGGAATACTTTTGTACAGCCATCTTCGCGTATTCGTGGTCGTGCTTAATCATATATACAGCAGTTCTAATTCTGTCAAGAGCATCCCAGTAGCCTTCTACATAATTCTTAATCTTCCGTGTTAGTTCTGCCCTGTCTTCATACTCTTCGTAATACTTCTTGCTTTCCAGGAAGATATCCTTCTCTTCTATGTCATGCCCTATTAGCGGCATCTCACTGTACACTTCGTGGATGTATGCACGCTTGAAATAGATTCGATAGAACCCCATCTTAATTCTCTTAATACGAACGTGCGGACTAATTCGTTTACAGTCCTTCACAAGTCGTCTAAACCAGATAGAACTCATATCAATATAGCTCTGATAAGATTTGAATAACATCTGCGTATTCTTTAACACACTTCTTATGAAAGTCAAGACTACCTATCTCCTGGATATACTTCTTTGACGTAGAAGTAGCTGTGTGTGTTCCGTCTAAATGGGACTGTAGTGAGTCATAGGTAATCCTTATCGCTCTTTCTATCTTCTGTGCCTTTTCTATTTTATTCATATTAGTAGGATGTCATTGTTCTTCGCCCAGTTGGTCTCTTGGGAAACTTATCAAATGCTTGAGACTTTGTTCCCTTAAACTCTCCAAGTCCTAGGGCAAGATATTCGAAGGAACTTCGGTAGTGACTGGTGTAATTATGTATTGGCTTAACAGAGTTAATCTCATTGCCTCCCTCTCGTCTAATACTAGGATAGGCAGCCTGAGACATACACATGTTAAAGTAATCAGTTCTCTCGTTCTTATTGATTAAGATACCGTCTCTAATCAATAGCTTGGCGGCAGTCTTTCTCTTCTGGAACTCCTTCCACTCGTCTTTAAAGTTCACTACTATACCATTTTTACGAAGAACGTCAAGCACAGATGTATTAGTAACAGCACTTCGGAACCTACCCGACGGGTCTCCAAAGTGAGTTCCCCTCTTCCAATACTTATGTTCTTTCATTACCTCATAGTCCTTAGGGGTATATTGATACCCATCAGAAGGAATAATACCCGTAACAAATGGAAGATAGAAGTCTATAGTTTTACCACTATTTCTGTAAGTGTCAACTATCCTTAGACCTGCGTGCGATGTCTGAACCCATATAATTGCTGTATCATCAGAGTTTCCAAAGTCCCAACCAACATAAAGAGGGAGTCCCTCATCATAAGGGAATAGCCCCATCTCTACGTTTATATCGTCCCACTCATGATAGACGCGCCCCTCCTGAGATTTGTTGTAAGATATATCAAGCTCCTGCGCAACTTCCTCGTCTGTGCGTCTAGCTTTCTCAAATTGATACCATTGCTCATCTTTAAGAGGATGTCGTCTCCAGTGCAGAGTAAGAACATCTATGCCAGAGTTTCTTAGCTTAGCATAGAAGTTATATCCCTTAGGGGTTGAGTTAGCAATACGGCAGGAAGTCACGTCAGCACAACTCTGCCAAGCATCCATACCATAATCCCACGACCCTAACTCGTCAAATAGCACAACTGTCTTACGTGTACCACGACCAAAGTCAGGGTTCATTGTATCCCCAGCAATTAGATTGCTATTTACAGGGTTGACAAGTTTCATTTGTGTGCGATGCTTTGAACTATTAAATCCAGCAGGAAGTAGCCACTTTGGAAGACTATCTATTGCATAATCAATCATACCGAATAGGGAGTCCTTAGTTCTATTGTCTACCAGAGCTTCCTTGTATGAACCCAATAGAATGTTAGTCCCATCTCTAAACAGCCAGTACCACAACGGAATCCACACAAACAGAACCCAACTCATCCCCATATCTCGTGATTTCTCAACCAATCCATCCTTACCAGAATCAATAGCGTCTACCATCCACCTGATTGTTTCTTTCTGATACTCAAACAACAAGAAAGGAAGATGGTGGGGTGCCCCCTGAGGACGTGGGTCAAAAGTCCAACCAAAGTTCTCTATAAAGAAAATACATCCCTCAGCAGGATTATCTGGTCTGGCACAAAGGTTCCACGTGATTCCTTTAGCGTCTGACTTCTTCATACAAGCATCAGTTATCTGAAGCCTTTGTATCAGAGTCTTCTGGTATTCCTCAGAGTGCTGATATTCCTTAAATAGAGCTACTCTGCGCTCAGTCTCTAAGGCCTCAGTAACTCTAGGATTGATGTTATCAATCTGTGGAGGCATGTCGATTTAGTTGGTCTATCCTCTCCTCTCCTGCAGCTCTAGTCTTATACAACAAAGGATACACATGCCCTTTCCGCATCTGTATTCTCCATCCGCCCTTAACTTTCATTAAGGTTGGTGCCATTACTTACTGGACTTGCTCTTCTTAACTGGCTTGCTGTCTGTCTTCCTAACTTTCTTATAGATAGCCTTAGCCTTATCTAGAACCTTCTCACCGAACGACTTTTTTTCCATTTTCATATTTGTATTACCATTAACTACTTAATCATTACTAAATCCTGCCACACTAATCACATACTTACTATCTATCTCAAACTCGGCCTCGTTATAGTAAACTATAGATACGCTATCGCTAGGCATACTTCTCTGTGCTAGTTACTTCTCTCATACGAAGAATCATAGATAGAGACTCTTCAGGAGTCATATTAACATCTAACTTGCTCATAACCGCCACGTGTTCTGTCGCCTGTCCTTGTATTATCTGTGCTTTGTCGAATAAGATGCCGAATATCTTTCCAAGATTAACAAGGGACTCCGCAGCTAATGCTTTAGGATGTGCCTCCATATACTCTAACTTCTTCCCTATAAGTCTCCCAGCCCTGTCCCTGCTAGCCAGAGTAAGACCTTTAATATCTAAAGCTGTAATAGCTTTATTCTCAGCAGTCTTCTCAGCTAAAGTCGGGCCACTTCTAACAGCTACCTTTCTATTAGAAACAGAATCCTCAACAAGCTTAGCAGTATCAGGATGAACTGAGTACTTGTCTGGTTCGTTAAGAACCTCGCGATATATTTGATAAACCTTATTTCTAACCGCTGTAGGGTCTTTATAGTGTTTATCTAACTCAAATTGAACTCCGACCTCGTAGAGGGTAGAGGAAGCGAGTGTGCGGAATATTCCAGCCTTCTTGTCGTCGGTTAATATGAGTGCCATTAGTGTAACTATATCTCGTCAACTACGGTAAGTAGCCTAGGACTCTTCTATTATACCATACAAGTATCACTATTGCAATACCTTAGCAAGTACTATTAGTAGTACTAAGACTCCTAAGACTCCTAAGACTCCTAAGACTCCTAGTACTCCTAGTACTCCTAAGACTCCTCGCTTCGCGAGATGAGCGCTACGCACTCATATTAACCTTTTGTAACTACCTAACCTTAGCAACTCCTTCTCAGCTCCCCCCCTCAGTCCCCCCGAAGACTGTTTACAGTATACAC
>Ga0105052_10006559_pt1 | contig 11732 bp, 11 predicted proteins | sample FRY03_FD_78094 | JGI IMG/M metagenome (GOLD analysis project Ga0105052, IMG submission 78094) | Freshwater microbial communities from Lake Fryxell liftoff mats and glacier meltwater in Antarctica - FRY-03 | ecosystem: Environmental > Aquatic > Freshwater > Ice > Glacier meltwater ... | reverse complement strand
CTATGGCAACAAAAGAATTCATTATGAAATGACTGATTATTAAGTTTTACTTTAAAAATTTGAACAAAAGTAAAAGCGGTGCTTGAACCGCTTTTACATAATGTTTTTTTCTTAGCTTCTCTTGCTCCAACTTCTTCCGTCATTGGTTGAGTAGTAAAGACCTTTTGAAGTCATACCCAAGATTTCTTTGCCGTTGTCATTCAAATCATTGAAGTCTCCGCAAGAAGAACCTGAGTATCAAGCACTCCAAGACCTTCCGTCAGTGGTTGAATACTCGATTTTCTGTTTGTTGCTGGGGTTAATTCGGATTAGTTCCTTTCCCCTGGTAATCATTTGTCCCATATTTTATAAATTTAATTATTATGCTTACTCTAATCGGTTTTCGGCTTCCCCGTTTTCTGCAAAGTTAGATTGTCTGTCCGCCAAAGTGTGTCGTGGTGAACGGTCGCCCTAACATAGCAGGTAACGGTTTGCAGCTACAAGAAGTTGGCGATTTTTACCACAAATGCTCATACGAAGCACTGATGTTTGTTGAACCACAAAATTGTCATACGAAGCACTGAACCGCCAATTTTTTGTAGGTGCTGTTAGCTGCTGCCATATTCTCGACACGAAGATGTGTCTTCCAATGTCCGCACACAATGTCCACGAAGCGATTTACAATTATTACAATGTCTGAATTTATTTTCCAGTTCATGTTTCTTTTGTCGTTAAATGTTTCGTGATAGAATATAGAATGTAAAAAGGAATTGCTGCGATAAATAGAATGATGTAAATAATAAACCCTAAACCATAAGTTGCCTCACTAATGCAAGCAAAAAATCTCTGTCTGAATGCAGAGTTGAACATTGAAAACAAAATCATAAATGAAATCGCTGATGCAATAGTTATCCAGTATGGTTGAGGATTGAGATAATGAAAGCCAACTTGAGGATGTGTCCAGTGGTCAACACCTCCGTGATGAGAGCAAGTCCCTCGTCCTGTTGAATAGGATACCCAACCGTCTCGGCAAATAGCTCCACTTCTTTCAGAACCATAAATGGGATAGTCGCCATTTACATATTCTCCTACGACTAAAAAACCGCCAATTAGTGTCGTAATAATTGCAACCGTCAAAGCTGCCCGAATAAAATAGTTCAGCTTTGAATTTGTCACTTCGCTTAAAGAGTTTTCGCTTCGTGTCCAAAGTTTAGCTTTGAATTCTTTCGCTCTGCTGTCAAGTCGTTCAATGAATTTAGGTGTTGTCATGATTTCTAATTTTATTCCTGAAGTGTCAAGTTAGCAATGTCCTAAAATGGTTGCAGCTAACGGTTTGCGGCTTTGCGTAGTGGCGGATTTCGGAGACGGAACTTTCAATTTTGCACTAAAGTTCAATTGAAAAACTGAACTTGAAATTAGCACTGAACCCGCCATTACGCAAAACCGCTGTTATGCCTTCGCCCTTTTTTTCGTCCATTCTATTTGAAGCGAATTTGTAAGTTCAGTTTAAAATATAGTTCTCCTTTTTCTTCGTAAATCTCTCCAAATCCGTGTCGTGAACTACTTGCTGTGTCAAGTTTTGTATTAGCTAATAAATAATTTTCAAACTCGTTTTTGTTATAAATGTGGTAACATAAAATTTCTCCGTCAGCTTTTACAATTAAATAACCTCCTGTAGCATCATATTTGCCTGTCCAAACTTTTGATGGCATCATTCCTAAAGCAATGTCAGTCAAAAACCGTTTGATTTTGTAACTGTAAAACAAATGTTTATCTGTTGTGTCAAACTTTAACGGATTTTCTTCTTCTGTTAATTTTACTAACTTTTCTGTGTTAGAATGTGAAGATGAGAAGAACTTTAGAACAACATTTGCCAAAATTTGTGGCAATAAACTATCGATTAAAATCAAGTTGTTGCTAAAAATTGTCAGTTGAGTTTTTATAAATTCAAATTTTCCGCCTTTATTTTTAATTGCTAAAATTCTGTCTTTAATTTTACTTTTTGTCAAAATATTATTTATGTCCAAGATTTCTTGTTGGTTAATATTTGCTCCAGCAATTTTAAAAATAAAATTTGTCGTTTCTCCTGCGTTTAAAAGAGTAGAAGGATTTCCTAATTGTGACTTTATGCTAAAACCTAAAGATGGTTGAAGCCCTGTTCTTTGGTCGTGAACAACAATTGTAATGTCGGTTTTTGCAGAAGAGCTTGCTTTCAACGAAAGACAATTTATATTCTGCATAAATCCCTCAATTTCGGGAACTGAAAACGTTCCAGAATTACTTTTGATTTCGGTTAGCAAATATTTTGCTCTTTCTTGAAATTCTAAAATTGGAATACGAAAAACTTCTTCGTTGCCCGAAATTACAACAATATCGTCTTCAATTGAATATTCAAAGTTTCCATTGACTTCGGTACGAAGTATTCTTAAAATTGGATAAACAAGATTTTCAAGTTTCTTTATTTCACTATTTCCTGGATGCAATTCTTTGTCGCCCAAAAGTTTAAACAACGCATAAATTTCGCTCCATTCTCCTTTATTTCCTGTTATCATTTTATAATTCCGATTAATTTTAAAATTTCATTTGCGGTTGCTTGAATAGCTGGAACGGCAACGGAGTTGCCGAATTGTTTATACGCAGATGCGTCAGCAACTGGAATTAAATAATTATCCGGAAAACCTTGTAATCTTGCCCATTCTCGTGGTGTCATTTTACGAATTCCCTCACGATTTACAGTTCCTTTTATGTGAGTTGTTGGTGTAAAATCTGTAATTCGGTGGTCTAAAACCAAATTTCTTTCTCTTCCCATTCCACCGACAACAATTGCATTGCTAATTGCATCATCTGGAATTATGGCGTAACCAAAACCATTGCCTTTGCTTTCGTGCCGAGCTTTATGATTTACTAAAGTTTGAACATATTGAGTTGAAAGGAAATATTTTGTTGGTGGAACTTCTTTTTCTTTGATGTCCGAAAATGCACCCTTTTTATTCGTTGGTTTTGGATATTCAAATCCCTCAATTCCCAAATCATTTCTAAATCCAACAATATAAATTCGTTCTCTGTTTTGAGGAACGCCAAAATCTTTAGCGTTGATAATTTGAGGTACAGGAACAAAATAGCCTAAATCGTTTCTCAAAACATTTAGAATTGTCGCTAAAGTTTTTCCGCCATTATGGTTTCTTAAACCTTTCACATTCTCTAAAAATATTGCTTTAGGTTTTTTACGTTTTATGATTTCCGCAACATCAAAAAATAACGTTCCTCTTGTATCTTCAAATCCGCCACGTTTTCCAGCAATTGAAAATGCTTGACAAGGAAAACCTGCACAAAGCAAGTCAAAACCGTCTGGAATAAAGGCTTTTGTTTCTTCTTTTGTAATGTCGCCAAATGGTCTTTCTCCAAAATTGGCTTTATAAGTTCGTTTTGCTTCTTTATCCCATTCGCTTGTGAAAACGCATTTTCCACCCAAATTTTGCATTGCTAAACGGAAACCTCCAATTCCTGCAAACAAGTCAATAAACTTAAAATTGGGATTTTCGATTGGTGGAAATGGAACGCCAAAAGCATCAAAAATCCCATATTGTAACGCTTCTTCCGCTACAATATTCGTAATTTCTTCTTCGGGATATTTATATTGTAAAATTTCTTTAGTGAATTTTACTGCATCTTTTTTGTAGAATTGTGAAGCTCCGTTTTTGCTATTGTGTAAAAAATGAGTAATAACCGCTTCTTTGTTGTTTTTGGGTTCAACAAGTTTGTCTTTATATTCTTTTTCAAATACTTTTTCGAGCGATATTTTCTCTTTCAGTTTCATTATATTTTTTCATTCAATATTAAGTTGCTAAAATACTAAATTTATAAGAAATGACTTTAGTTTGTCTTCGTTTTTGTCTTCCGCTCAATGTTTGCAGGCGGTTCGGCAGGGTGAGGCATAACGGTTTGCAGCTACCCGAAGGGCGGGATTTTTACCACTAAACTTCATTCGGAGAACTGAATTTTCGGCTTGCACAAATGTGTCTTTGGAACACGAAACCCCGCCTTTTGGGTAGGTGCTGTTATAGGGCGTCTTTCTTTCTGTCATTGTTTAAGTTTTTCAGGTAGCCAATAATTTACCTCTCGATGCCCTTTTGGAATAATTAGTCCAATGTTTGCTTTGCCATTTATTATTTTTTCAATTACTGGATGTTCTGGATTATTTCTTTCTCTTGTTTGTCCACCATAAAAATATCCATAACCGTTTTCGTCAATCGCATTAAATCTCTTTGTTATTGTATCTATGATTGAAGCCGATTTTTCTGATGTAAACATTCCGAAATGAACTTCTGTGCTCCATAAAACACCAAATCCTTTTATTGATTTATCAAATATCGCTTTTACATTACTATCACACCTTTGTATCCAATATGCCCAATTAACTACTTCAATTCCTGTTTCATCTTCAACTATTTTCTTTTTTCTAAAAGGGTCGTCTTTGGGTTGACCCCAACGTGAAGGTGCAAAATGTGAAGGTCCGTCAAACTCAATAAATACTGGAGATTTGTCTTGGAGTGTTAATTTCAAGTCCATTGCAAACCTTTTGATTTTTAATTGTCTCTCAATTTGAATGTCAGGGTAAGTTCTTCTAATTATTGCTATCAAAAGAAGTTCGTCAAGACTTGATTTGCCTACAGGAATAGCATTAGGAATTTTATTATCATACCACAATTTTTGAATTTGTCTCTCATCAATAACTTCGTTGCCGTCAATAATTTTGAAATGTATTGCTGCAAGGTCGTTGTCGCTAACTTGTAGAATTTCTTTTACATCTGATTTTGTCAAATATGAACCAACACATTTGTCGCTGTCATTAAGGTCAAAAATCCCTTCTGGTCGTCCTAAAATTGCCATTGTGTGTCGTTTTAGTTCGTTCCTAATGCGTGAAATGGTTTGCCATCAATTGAATATTTATAATAGTTGGCGGCTCTCCATCCATTTATTTTTTTGATATTAACATCAACTTCTCCAACGTCAACGCTACCTTGAATGTCTACGGTATTTCCTATGTCAACAGTTCCAATTACGTCAACCGAGTTAACTACTTTAACATTTTGATTTGTTGGAATAATACCAGCATTTTGTAAAACAATAGCCCATATACCAATTGCAATTGATATTAGAATGGCTTTAAGCGAAATGTTTTTTGATTTTGTTTCCATCGTATTTGTTTTATAAGTTTTTAAAAGTCAAAAGGATTCGGGAAAAGAGTTTTAAGTCGCTTCTCAATTTCAATTGTTAAGTCTTTATAGCCTTGTTCGTTTGGGTAATAAAGCAAAGCTCTGTGGTGTCCTAAATCGGAAGGTACATCAGCCATTGATTGAGTTATTGGAACAACTGTCTTGCCAAGAGTATGAGCAATACCTACTTCATAAAATACATTTGGATTTTTCCCTGTAAAGTCAGCAATTACTGCTCGACAGGTGAAAATTAATTCGAAAATATCTTGGATAAAAGTTGCATTTTCCCAAATATCATCTGCTTTTGCACAGTCTAAGCTTAAATTGTCACAAGCTTGTTTCACTGCGTCAAAAGATTTCTGCTGTTTGAATGGTAACATAACAGTTACCAATTTATCATTTTGTGGTTTATTAGGAATTTCAAAAACTTGCGGTGAAAATGAAATTATTCTTTTAGGTGTTTCTTTATGTGCTGTTGAAATTAAATCTGAAACCAACGGAGTTGCAAATTTATCAGCTAAATAAGATTTAATTTCATTGAAGTTTTTTGGGTCTTTCTTGATTATTTCAGTTAACACTTCTAAAATGTTACCTTCATAGTCATCGTCACCAAAGCTTAAACTTCTTAAAAGTCTAGGGTGTCCTTCAATTACATCGTATGAGCCTAAAGTATAACCTAAATCTAGCCAGTCCGATTTAGAGAATTGATTAGATATTTGATTTTTTAAGTCAATAAGTTCTTTCTGTTGTTCCTTGCTTATTATCATTGGCGTGTCGTCTTTTAAAATGCCCTATAACTCTGTAATATACGCCATAACCTCAATTGCGTATTTTTAATTGTTCTTGATTATCAATGGGTTGCAAATGCAATTTAAAGAAACGCAAGTTTTCATTGGAGCTAAAAATACGAGAAAACGCAATGCGATTCATAGGCTATCCAATGGGATTTTTACCTTCTTTGTATCGCGGTTGGTCACCTTGGCATAGATAAGTGTGGTGGTTATGTTGGCGTGTCCAAGTAGCTTTTGAATATGTCCCATATCGGTGCCTGCTTCCATCAGGTGGGTGGCATAACTGTGACGAAGGCTGTGTATGCCTGTGTCTTTGTTGATGTTCGCCTTTTTCATAGCGGTCTTAAACACGTTTTGCGCACTGCGTGTGCTATACTGCCCTCCGTATTGGCCTTCAAAAAGGAATTCCTTGGGGCGGTATTCTTTAAAGTACTCGCGCAGTTGCTCCAACAGGCTCTCGGGCAGGTTGGCGTAGCGGTCTTTTTTGCCTTTGGCTTTCTCTATAAGCACTTGCATGTTGCCGCTGTCCACATGGCTCACTTTGAGTCCTATAATCTCTGACACGCACAGCCCCATGCCAGAACTCATTTTTAGCATGGTGTTGTGCTTGAGGTTAGCGGTGGCTTCAAATAGTTTTTTCACATCGCGTGGGCTGATGTGCTTGGGCAAGGTACTATGCTTTTTAGGGCGTGGTATTTCGGCAAAGAACTTCTCTTGCTTCAAAACCTTTTCAAAGTAGAATTTAATGGCATTGAGGCGGCTATGCAAATGGGCTTCACTCAGTTTTAGCTCTGTAGTGCAATAGAGCATGTAGCTGCGCAGCCGTTCAGGGGTCATGGTATCTACATGCACATTGCTAAGCAGCACTAGGAGTTGGGCAAATTCGTTGCGGTAGGTGGTCTCCGTATTTGGGCTATAGCCTTTGAGGCGAATGGTATCTATAAACCGTTGCAGGGCTGGGCGGTTCACTTCGCTCACTTTCATCAGCGCTCCTTTGCCGCATTCGCGGGGTGGTAGACCTCCCTCAACCTCTCCTTGCCAGGAGGGGAGTATGGAACGATAGTGGTCGTTGTCGCGCACATACCATGCCTTTTGGCTGCGCGACCAATGCACGCCTTCCAATTGGCGCACCCGCGCCACAAGCTGGGCATGGTAGGGAAAACGGATGAAGATGACGGCCTTGTTGTGCAGGGTTCCCAGTTCAAAAGTCACGTTGGGTTCCGAAGCTGTGGGCGCAGTTTCGGCTGTTGTGGGGGCGGTATGGGGCAATTGAGGTTGCACAAGACAAACATAGAGAAATGGACGATTGCGTATTAATATATAAATACCTTACTATCAACTAATTATTTTTTGAACACAAGAATTGAGAACCTCAAATGAAGCACAAGAAATATATGGAATACGAACCTTATTCATAGGTTGTCCAATCCCTTTCACTAAACAACCCTTCCCCTTCCGTGTTTACGCAATTCATCGTACCTGCACAAAGAACCCGAATACTACTTTTGTGACCCGATAAGCTGTTGCAAGTGAAAACCCTGTTCGTTCAGTTCTTATGTCTCCTTGCCCCGTTTTGGCTGCTGGCGCAAACCCAGACCATTCGTGGCATTGTAACCGACCAAGAAAGCCGAATGCCAATAATTGGTGCGGCCGTTGTGGTGGTAGGCAGCGACCCTATTATTGGAACAACCACCGACCTTGATGGCAAATTCAATCTACCCAAGGTAAAAGTTGGGCTGGTAGATTTGAAAATCACTTATTTGGGCTACGCGCCCAGAACACTTTCTGGCATCGAACTTTTAAGCGGAAAAGAGTTGGTGCTGAACGTGCAAATGGTGGAAATGGTGATGAAACAGGGCGAGGTTGTGGTAAAAGCATCTCGAAACAAAGAAGAAGTGTTGAACACGATGACAACCGTTTCGGCACGTGTTTTTTCTACCGAAGAAGCTTCGCGCTATGCTGGAACTAGGAATGACGTTTCGCGCATGGCCACCAACTTTGCAGGCGTGCGCGGTGCGAATGATGCTACCAACGACATTGTAATTAGAGGAAACTCACCAACAGGTCTGCTTTGGCGATTGGAAGACATCGACATTCCCAACCCAAACCATTTCGGAAACTTAGGCTCAACAGGTGGTCCGGTAAGTATGCTCAATAGTAATGTTCTTTCAAACTCAGATTTTCTTACCGCTGCTTTTCCATCAGAGTACGGAAACGGAATTTCTGGTGTTTTCGACCTTAAAATGCGCCACGGGAACAATGAGAAACACGAGTTCCTAGGACAAATTGGTTTCAACGGGGTTGAATTGGGTGCAGAAGGCCCTTTCTCCAAAAAAAGTGGCGCTTCGTACCTCATCAATTTTCGGTATTCAACCTTGGCGCTTTTCCAGTTGGGAGGAGTTGATTTCGGCACGGGCGATGCTACGCCTCAGTATTCAGACCTTACTTTCAAAGTTCGAATTCCAACCAAAAAAGCGGGCATTTTTGAGATTTTCGGAATGGGCGGCATCAGTAGCATTGAATTTCTCGCAAGCGAATCAACCGATAATTCTACCAACTTCTACTCACAAGGCGGGCTTGATATTTACGACCGAACCAAAACGGGTGTAGCTGGCTTTTCTCACACCTATCTTTTTAATAACGCGAGTTACCTAAAAATGACCGTGGCGGCAAGCACACAGATTAATCAGGATGTGGTAGATAGTGTTGACATTAGCAAGAATCCGTTTGATTGGTACAGGCAGAATTTTCAAGACCATCGTTTTCAGGGCTCCGTGTATTACAAGAAGAAATTCAATGCAAAACACAACTTAAAAGTTGGAACACGAGCAACTGTTTTCTATTCGATATTACAAGACAGTGCGTTTATTCCAACGTGGAACGACTATCAGACATTGACCGATTTTGACGGCATTACTGCCCTGCTTCAGCCGTATGCCCAATGGCAATGGCGGTGGAATGATGCGTGGACTTTGAACACGGGAGTGCATGGGCAAGTATTAACCTTGAATGGCTCGTTTGCTGTTGAACCTAGATTGGGATTGCAATGGAAATTAAATCCAAGACACAGATTATCGGTGGCTTACGGACTTCACAGTCAAATGGTGGCGTTAGACAGATATTTCCTAGTGATGGAAGATTCGTTAGGAAATAAAGCTACTCCTAACCGCGACCTCGATTTTGTACGCAGCCATCATGCCGTTGTTGGATATGATTGGAGTTTACCGTTTGATATGCGCATCAAGGTTGAGGCATATTATCAATACATATATAACGCAGGAATTGACCGCGACAGCAGCTCCTACTCATCACTTAATGTGGGAAGTTTTACGCAAGATGGCCCAGAAGATATTGTGAATGGCGGAACGGGAACCAACTATGGACTGGAAATCACCTTCGAAAAGTTTCTGACCAACGGTTATTATTGGTTGCTAACGGCCTCCTTCTATGATTCTAAATACACGGCAAGCGATGGCATTCAGCGAAACACGGTATTCAATGGAAATTACGTGGCAAATGTGCTGGGTGGTTACGAACTTCAATTGAATAGGAAGAACCCGAAACTTCGAGAGCCGAAACCAAACTATTCGGATAAACAACTCAAACGGTTTGACAAGAAGCAGGCAAGCCGATTGGCTACCAAACATTCACTAAAATTCGATGTGAAATTTACCATTGCGGGCGGTTCGCGCTATACTCCTATTGATCTTGAGGCATCTGCCATTGCAAAAAGGGCCATTTATGTGGATGAATCGGCCTATTCTAAACAGTTTGAACCGTATTACCGTCTCGATCTTGGCCTCACCTACAGAATGAGCCGCCCAAAAGTGACGCAGGAATTCACTGCTTCATGCCAAAACGTGACTGATAAGGCCAATCCGTTGTACAATCAATACAATCCAGACAAAAATCAATTGTTGAATGTGAACCAGTTGGGTATTTATCCGCTGTTGCAATACAGGATTTTGTTCTAAGATTAACGTTGTTCTAGAAAAAGAAAAGGTTTACCTTGGTGCCAATTGGAACTTGGAACATTCCGCGGATTTGCTCAATAGAAAAATAGGAGGAATAACCTCTTAGCATAGGTCCTGCATAAAAGTTCGCTGTCACGGAAAATTTGAAAGACATATGGTTTGTAGACGATGATGAGATTTTCCGTTTGATAATCAAGGGGTTGATGGATAATTCGGAATACGGGAATCGTGCCGTTTATTTTGATGATGGAGACCGTGCCATCATGAAGCTTATTGAGCTTTCTCAGTCAGGAAATCAGGAGCCAAAAATTGTGTTCCTCGACCTCAACATGAAGCATTTGGAAGGCTGGCAACTTATTGATCTTATGAATGAGCTCGGGACAACCGCCAAGGTGGTCATTCTCACCTCTTCCATCGGCTTGAAAGATCGCGTTCGGGCAGAAAAAGAACCTATGGTGATTGGGTTTTTGACAAAACCCGTGAGCAAATCTCAGATTCTGGAATACATCAATGGATTGGCGGACTAATCGGCATGCCGTTAACCTACTTCCGAGTTTAAACCACTCCTCTTGCTAAAGCTGATAAAAACAAAAATCAGTGATAAGCACTGAAGTATTCTCGTATTGGAGTTTAACCCACCCAACGTATTCGCCAGAGCTCGAATTTATCTTGGCGGTAAAGTACGAGGAGTTGTTTGCAAAACTCAAGTTGCTACCCGAAAATTCTGACTGAAACGGCACTTTTTCACCTCCAACGTATGCTTCAGTAATCCCCGATTGTGATCCCTAAACTGAGATCTCTGTTGTCTGGAGATTCTTCGCGGCACTCGTGACACCGCCAGAACTCACCGCCCATCTATTATTAACAATAAATAATGGCTCCTCAACGGGTAGAGATTCATTCACCTTAATAATCCAGTAACAGTTCCAGCAAAATTGTTGCTACAGCACCATTGTATCCGAAACCATGGAATACCCACCATGTTGAACCTCCCCAATGATGAACGAATCAAAGGATTCCTCCTTCTTACAAGAAGAAAGGTGACAGGCAATAACAAGCAACAAAGGCGTGAGTTGTCTCATCCTTATTAATCATGCACCACGCCCATTTTTATCGCGTATTTCACTAATCCGACAACGTTTTTAACCTCAAGTTTTTTGATGAGGTTGCGTTTGTGCGTATCCACCGTTCTTATCCCGCAATCTAACTTGTCTGCAATTTCTTGGTTGGTAAATTCGTGAGCAATAAGCCTAAGCACTTCGCTTTCCTTTTTTGTAAGCATTGGAGCTCCAGGCTTGGAGCCCATGGCAAACTCGCCAGAAATTTTGGTTAACACCTCTGTACTGAAATGCTGTTTTTTCTCGGCAACAGCAACAATGGCTTTAATAATCTCGTCTTTGGAGGAGTGCTTTAATATGTAGCCCGAAGCTCCAGCCTGAAGAACCTCTTTAATAAATCGAGGTTCGTCATTAATTGTAACTATCAGTACTCTAACATCTGGATGTTCTTGCTTGATGGCACGTGTTGCCTCTACCCCGTTCATCTCGGGCATCATAATGTCCATTAGCACCACATCAACCTGACGCGAAGCACAGATGTTTAATGCCTCCTTTCCGTTTCGGACCATGTCCACCACAAGAATATTGGATTCTCCTCTCAAAAGAGAAGAAAGTCCGTTACGAATCATTTCGTGGTCGTCTGCAATAAGTACTCTTATCATTGTTTCAAATAATTAGTCAAAGGTATTTCAACTGTGGTAACGGTGCCCTTTT
>Ga0105052_10006552_pt1 | contig 11747 bp, 12 predicted proteins | sample FRY03_FD_78094 | JGI IMG/M metagenome (GOLD analysis project Ga0105052, IMG submission 78094) | Freshwater microbial communities from Lake Fryxell liftoff mats and glacier meltwater in Antarctica - FRY-03 | ecosystem: Environmental > Aquatic > Freshwater > Ice > Glacier meltwater ... | reverse complement strand
ATGCTCGCGCTAGCTTAGCGACAAGATTCACGCCCAAATCCAAGAGAACAAATTGAAAGAGCCCAAAAAACAAGGCAAGTTTCAACAAAAACTTCAAGAAGTTATGGAACAAGCCGAAGCTCACAAAGCAAAAGACAAAAAGAAATAAAACTTTGATTTGCCTATAAATAGAAAAAGAGGTTGTTTCACTAATTGTGAAACAACCTCTTTTTTTAGTTATGCTTGGATTTATTTAAAGTCTATGTGACACGTATTATATTGACAAAGAAGCTTTTATATAAGTTTCCTTTTTTTAATTATAATGTTGGCAACAATACTTTGTTTAAGACATGAATAACTCCATTTGAGCATTGTACATCTGTGGCCACTATTGTTGAAATTCTATTATTGACATCCTTGATTTTTGCACCACCAGTAAGTTGTACTGTGAATTTTTGTGGCGTTTGCAAAGTGTTTACAATTTGTCCTTCAGTTAAACTGGCAGCCAATATATTTCCGCTTACTACATGGTATTGCAATACTTTAGTCAAGTTGGCACTAGAAACTCCAGCGATTCCTCCAGGAGCTAATTCAGTATTGAATGCAGTAAAAGCATCATTGGTTGGAGCAAAAACGGTAAAAGGGCCAGTACCAGATAAGATGCTTACAAAATTGGGTTGTCCAGCTTTTGTCAAAGCACCTACCAAAGAAGTAAAGTTAGCATTTGCTGTTGCATGCGTAACTACAGTGGGCAAATTAATTACTGCGTCAACTACGTGTACAACACCATTAGACGCCATTACATCTGCAATGGTAACTTTGGCAACTCCATTTAGTTTTACTCCAGACATAATATCAATATACAAACTCATCGTGTTCGTTCCTGATGTAGCACTTTTAGCTAAGGTTTTTGCATAACCTGTACTTAAATCCGTAGATTTAATTTTCCCACTTACCACATGATTGAGTAGAATTTGTGTCAAAGCTTCTTTTGGAACATCGTTAAGCGTTGCATAAGGAGTGGTTTTCAAAAAAGCAATGAAGGCTGCGTCAGTTGGAGCGAATACAGTAAAGGGTCCCACTCCTTGTAGGGTTCCAGCTAACTCTGCTTTTACCAAAGCTTGAACAAGGATTGTCAAGTTAGGATTCGTTTTTGCAATTCCTGTGATGGTATTGTCTGCAGGCATATCGTCTTCGTTGTCACATGAAATAGCGAAAGATGATAAGGATGTAAAGGCAATTATTGCAAATGCAACTTTTAATTTAGATAAGATTTTCATAATTTTTGTTTGTAAATTAATATTTTTGTCTTTAACTTCTGTTCAAAGTTATTTATAAAAGGTTAAACAAAAATATCATTTTAGAAATAATTAACATTCGTTTAATTTATTTTTTATTGAGTTAAAGTCTTGTTATCTAGTATATTAATTTTTATGTTTATTTCAATATCTAAAAGTTAAACAATTGTTATTTTCAATAGTGTTTCCTTATTTTGTATGTTTGTAATCCTTGTATTTTATAAAGCGGAACAATTTTTTGAATAAAAAGTTGTTCTTGAATTGAATCATTTCTTTTAATCGAATCGGTATGGCCAACAAACTTTTTTTTGGATTTCTATTCTTGGTAAGCATCTCGCTGTTTGCACAAGTTGATTATAATAAAGTAGATGCTGCGGGCAAAAAACACGGACTCTGGAAAGGGAATTATCAAGACACCAAAAACCCAAAATTCGAAGGGACTTTTGAACACGGGAAAGAAGTGGGTATTTTCACTTTCTTTGATAATACACGAACAAAAACGATTGTTGCCACCAGAGAATTTAATCCAAAAGACAATTCGGCTTACACGATTTTTTTTGATAAAAACAAGAATAAAGTTAGCGAAGGCAAGGTCGTCAATAAAGTATATGAAGGCCAATGGAAATACTACCACAAAGCATCAAAAGTAATAATGGCTACTGAAAATTACAGCAAAGGCAAACTCGAAGGCTTGCGTTCTGTTTTTTATCCCAGTGGAAAAATTGCCGAAGAGATAATGTATAAAAACGACCTGAAGAACGGCTTTTACAAACGCTACACCGAAACCGGAATCATCATCGAAGAATCCAATTACAAGAACAATCAATTTGAAGGTTTGGCCATCTTTAGGGATGCAGATGATGGAACAATTGTTTCCCAAGGAAAGTTCCTCAACGGCCAGAAATCAGGTATTTGGCAGTTTTTCGAAAAGGGAAAATTGGTCAAAGAAATGAACATGAGTTATTCCCAAAACATTTCGAAACCCAAAAAATAATTAACTTTTCCATACACAAATCCTGTCGTAAATCTTTGTAACTTTGCCATCTTGTAAAATTATAATTATTTCAAAATGAAACGTGTAGTTGTAGGCCTTTCCGGTGGTGTAGATTCAAGTGTTGCAGCGTATTTATTGCAGCAACAAGGCTATGAAGTCATAGGTCTTTTTATGAAAAATTGGCACGATGACTCCGTTACCATTTCTAACGAATGTCCTTGGCTTGAAGACAGTAACGATGCGTTATTAGTCGCCGAAAAATTAGGAATTCCTTTCCAAACCGTAGATTTAAGCGAAGAATACAAAGAGAAAATCGTTGATTATATGTTCAACGAATATGAAAAAGGGCGAACTCCAAACCCAGATGTTCTTTGCAATCGCGAAATAAAATTCGATGTTTTTATGAAAATCGCTTTAAGCCTTGGCGCTGATTATGTGGCAACAGGTCATTATTGTCGAAAAGGTGAAATCGAAGTCAACGGCGAAAAAGTATACCAACTTTTGGCTGGAGCCGACAACAACAAAGACCAATCCTATTTTCTGTGCCAATTATCGCAAGAACAATTGGCAAAATCCTTGTTTCCAATTGGCGAATTAACAAAACCTGAAGTACGCGAAATTGCTGCCCAAATGGATTTGGTTACCGCCGAAAAGAAAGATTCGCAAGGATTGTGTTTCATTGGAAAAGTAAGATTACCCGAGTTTTTGCAACAAAAATTACAACCTAAAGACGGATTGATTTTCCAAATCGATAAAAACAATCCAGTCTATAATGTAGAAAAAGGAGCAAACCTTATTCTTGAAGAGGAATTGGCTTTCGATGCCCAAAAAATTAACTACACTCCCGAAATGGGAAAAGTGGTCGGAAAGCATCAAGGCGCACACTATTTCACAACAGGACAAAGAAAAGGATTGAACATTGGCGGAACAACAGATCCTTTATTTATCATCTCCACAAACGTGATGACCAATACAATTTATACCGGATTAAGCAGTCATCATCCGGGATTGTTCAGAAAAGCGTTACGTATTGAAAAATCCGAAGTGCATTGGATTCGTACTGATTTGGCTTTGGCCAATGGCGAAACTATGGAAGTTATGGCGCGAATTCGCTACAGACAACCTTTGCAAAAAGCCGTTTTGCATCAATATGAAAACGGAATGTACGTTGCTTTCGAAGAACCTCAATCCGCCATAACCGAAGGGCAATTTGTGGCTTGGTATTTGGAGGATGAATTAGTTGGTTCGGGAGTTATTGCTTAAATTAGTCTTTTTATTTAAAAATTTATGAAAAAAATATTCGTTTTTCTGTTTTTGGTTTCGTGTTTTGTTGGTTTTTCCCAACAAGATGCTTGGGTATATTTTAAAGACAAACCCAGTTCCCAAACCTACCTTGATAATCCGCTAACGATGCTTTCGCAAAGGGCTTTGGATAGACGAACTATTCAAGGAATCGCCTTGGATAGTAAAGATGTTCCAATGTATCAACCGTATATAACTCAGGTGGCGACTGCAACCGGAATTACAGTGAGAGCCAAATCTAAATGGTTCAATTGTGTCCACGTAACGGGTTCCGTTGTCGATATTTCTGCCTTAACATCATTGTCTTTTGTGAATAATGTTGATTTTGCCGATAATGCCATCATTGCAACCAAAAGAATTGCTAGCAAAAAAGGCAAAACTAACCCAGTAAGCAAAACAGCAGAAACTCTTTCTACTTTTAATTACGGAAATTCCGCCAATCAAATCCAAATGTTGAACGGACATTTGTTACACCAATCCAATTATACAGGAACCGGAAAAATTATTGCCGTAATGGATGGCGGATTTCCCGGCGTAAATACAGCAGCTCCTTTTGCCAGACTAAGAGACAACTATCAAATTTTGGGCGGATATGACTTTGTAAACAGAAATACTAATTTCTATACCGGAATTTCTCACGGCACTTCGGTGCTTTCTTTGATGGGAGGATTTGTAGACAATGCACTTGTTGGAACCGCACCAGATGCATCTTATTATTTATTTATCACGGAGGATGGCCCCAATGAAGGCCCATTAGAATTATCAAATTGGGTTGAAGCTGCCGAAGAAGCTGATTATTTAGGCGTTGATATTATCAATACCTCCTTGGGTTACACCACATTTGACAATCCGAATTATAATTTTACTTACAATGATATGAATGGAACCACCACTTTTATTTCAAAAGGATTGGACATTGCTTTCAGTCGTGGAATGATATGTGTGGTTTCGGCCGGGAATGATGGAAATAATGCTTGGCATTATATTTCTGCTCCTGCAGACGCAATAAATGCTTTGGCAATTGGTGCCGTAAAAGCGGACGAAAATTATGCCACTTTTAGTTCCCAAGGGCCAACATTTGATGGAAGGGTAAAACCAGATGTCACGGCTCAAGGCCAATCTCCTTATGTTTCTGATGCTTCGGGAAATATTTCCAACAACGGAAGCGGAACTTCTTATTCTGGACCAATTATAGCGGGAATGGTGGCTTGTTTATGGCAAGCATTACCATCAAAAACGAATCAGGAAATCAAGCAATTAATTACACAATCGTCAGATAGATATGCCGTTCCAACGGTAGAATATGGGTATGGAATTCCCGATTTTAGTTTGGCTTTGGCCAATGGGTTGTCCGTTGCTAATTATTCGAAAAGTGATTTTATGGTGTATCCAAACCCTGCCAAAGATTCTATTTCGGTTACTTTAGCCGAAGGATTTAAAACAGCAAATGTTATTCTTTATACTGTTTTGGGACAAAAAGTCTTGGAGGAAAAAATAACAACACAATCTTCCGTGATTTCGATGAAATCCTTAATTAAAGGAACTTATTTGTATAAAATTGAATCCAATGGTTTTTCCAAGAGCGGAAAAATTGTAAAACAGTAATATTCAATCGTTTTAATGAACAAAATCACGCAACTTTTCAAAATCAAATACCCAATTATTCAAGGTGGAATGATTTGGAATTCGGGTTATAAATTAGCAAGTGCCGTTAGCAATGCCGGTGGTTTGGGATTAATTGGCGCCGGTTCTATGTATCCCGAAGTTTTGCGAGAACACATTCAGAAATGTAAAAAAGCCACTGACAAACCTTTTGGAGTAAATGTTCCGATGTTGTATCCCAATATCGACGAAATAATCAATATTATTGTCGAGGAAGAAGTCAAAATCGTTTTTACATCAGCAGGAAATCCTAAAACTTGGACCAATTTTTTAAAGGAAAAAGGAATCACCGTAGTTCACGTGGTAAGCAGTTCCGTCTTTGCATTAAAAGCCCAAGAAGCTGGAGTAGACGCCGTGGTTGCCGAAGGATTTGAAGCCGGAGGACACAACGGAAGAGAAGAAACCACCACCTTTACCTTGATACCAATGGTGAAAGAGAAAATCAAGATTCCGCTAATTGCTGCCGGAGGAATTGCTTCAGGTCGAGGAATGCTCGCCGCAATGGTTCTTGGAGCGGACGGAGTGCAAATGGGAAGCCGTTTTGCCGCTTCGGTGGAATCATCGGCGCACGAAAATTTCAAAAACCAAATTATTGACACCAAAGAAGGGGAGACTCAAGTCACTTTAAAAGAGTTAGCTCCCGTTCGATTAATCAAGAATAAATTTTACCAAGACGTTCAACAATTGTACACAAAATGTCCAACGAAAGAAGAATTGGCTGAATTATTGGGAAGAGCAAGAGCAAAACGTGGGATGTTTGAAGGAGATTTGGTCGAAGGCGAACTCGAAATTGGCCAAATAGCAGGATTAATTCAAGATATAAAACCGGCTGCGGACATTATTTCGGAGATAGTTGCCGACTTTGAATTGGCAAAAAATGATGTTGCAAAATTCGATTTCTAGCTTCAAATTTTATTACTTTTGACTGCGTACTAATTTTATAAATAATGGCGAAAATAAAAATAATTATTGTTCTTGTGTTCCTTATGATGGGTTTGCACCAATCCTATAGTCAAACTTATAAATTTAAAACTTCCGGTTTTAGCGTCATGGAAAAAGACGGAAAAGGGAAATGGGGCAAATGGTCCGACTTGGATTTGGTCAATATTTTGGTAAAATTGGATACAGACAAAAGCCGAATTATTGTCAATTCCGAGATTATGCAATTGTTCGAAATCATAGAATATCAACCTCTGGAGGAGAATGAAACAGACAGTGTTTATACTTTTACTTGCAAGGATAATTACGGTGACGATTGCACGCTTTCGATTATTACGAGGAAAAATCAAGACAATCGGAAACAGCTTTACATCAATTATGACAACCGGATAATTGTCTATAATATTTCCAATTTTAAAGAATAGAAGGGATTTGATGGAAATCCGTTTTTGTTTGTTAAGATATCATTAATAGGTACTTCTAAATCCTCCATATTTGCCATTTCTAAAATCTAATATGTATTTTTGCATAAATAAAAAGTGTACTATGAAAAAGTTGTTTTTGTTGTTGTCATTTGTCCTGATTACCAGTGTTCAAGCGCAACAACGTCCAAAGTTAGTGGTTGGAATTGTGGTAGATCAAATGAAAATGGAATATTTGTATCGGTTTTCGGATGATTTTTCTCCAAATGGGTTCAAGCGTTTGATGGATAAAGGATTTGTTTTTCACAACGCCCATTTTAATTATATGCCCACTTATACTGCTCCCGGACATGCCTCTATTTATACCGGAACTACTCCGTCTGTTAACGGAATTGTTGGCAATGAGTGGTTTAGTCGAAAGTTAGGAAAATCAATGTATTGCACTGACGATGCTTCCGTAAAAATAATAGGAAACGGATCTGAAAAAGAAGGAGCGATGTCTCCCAAAAACCTGCAAAGCACTACCATTACTGATGAATTGCGATTGGGAACTAATTTCAAAGGAAAAGTTATCGGAATGAGTTTAAAAGATCGTGGTGCCATTTTGCCAGCGGGACATTTTGCCAATTGGGCCTTTTGGTACAGTAGTACAGGAGCATTTATTTCGAGTACTTTTTATGGTGAAAAACTTCCGGATTGGGTTAGCGAATTCAATAATCAAAAAAACTATATGCCGTATATCAATGCAGGTTGGAGTTTATTGAAACCAGCAGCTGATTATAACGAAAGTCTACCAGATGACAATCCGTATGAAGGTAAATTATACAATTGCGAAAAACCGGTTTTTCCGTACAATCTCAAAGAAATGTATGAGAAAAACGATGCCGGAGTGATGCGATCCACACCATTTGGAAATAATTTGTTGGCTGATTTTGCCAAGAAAGCCATCGAAAAAGAAGAATTGGGAAAAGACAACATAACCGATTTTCTAGCGGTTAGTTTTTCATCAACAGATTATATTGGTCATATTTTAGGGCCAAGATCAATGGAATTACAAGATACTTACTTGCGATTGGATGTGACTATTGCAGACTTTTTAGACTATTTGGACAAGACTGTAGGCAAAGATAATTATTTGCTTTTCTTGACTGCCGATCACGCTTGCGCAGAAAATGCAGCTCATTTGAATGACCATAAATACGATGTAAAAAACATTCCGTCTAAAGAAATTTCTAAATCTTTAAAAGATTTTTCAATCGCTACTTATGGCGAAAATCTAGTTGTTGATTATTCTAATTTTAATATTTATTTTAATAAGGAAGTAATCAAATCGAAAGGCTTGGAATTAGCGAAAGTAAAACAAGATTTCAAAACGTATTTGATGACGCAGGAGCAAGTAAAAAAAGTATACACCGAAGAAGATATTTTGGCCTCGACAGGGAATGATTATTACCTGAATTTCATTGCCAATGGTTATGATGCTACCCAAAATGGCGATTTGGTAGTGTTAGACAAACCGGGATATATTGAATACGGTGCAACGGGAACTTCTCACGGAACACCTTATGCTTATGACACGCACGCTCCTTTACTTTTTTATGGTTGGAAAATCAAGCCAGGGGAAAGTTTTGATAAAAAAGAAATAACCCAAATTGCGCCAACACTAGCACTTAAACTAAAAATTGAAATGCCAAATGGAACGGAAAGCAAGGTTTTAACAGAGGTTTTGGGAGAAAAATAGTCTATTCTTTGAAGTGAATCTGAAAATAAATTTTAAATTTGATTTGCCATAAAAAAATCCCGAAATTTTCGGGTGTTTCATATTAATTTATTTTTAACTTTTTGTGAGAATTATAAATCAGGAAAATCATAATAATTATAGAAACTATTGATGCTTGTAATGTTCCTAAATCTAATCCGCCTTTTGCGATTGGTTTTGTTAAAAAATCCCCAAAGGTTGCGCCAAATGGTCTAGTAAAAACAAATGCTAACCAAAATAATAGTACTTCATTTAGTTTAGTATAATAATGAAGCAAAACAACGAGAATGATAATTGAAGCAGTAATTAATGCGCCTTGAAGATAAGTTAGACCAATTACATCGCCCAAATAATCGCCAAATGCTGTGCCAAGACTATTAGAAAATAAAACGGCTATCCAAAAATATAATTCTTTTGGTTTTTCAATTATTGAGCTTACGTTTAAATTATTATATTTTTTGTACCATAGATATAATGTAATTAGTAATCCTGTAAGTAAAATTAAGCTACCAATTGTATAACCTAAATTTAAACTTCGGTCAATGAAGTCTGAAATTTCTGTTCCGAGTGTTGTTGTTGCAATAATTACTAACCAAAAAGAAATTGGCTTATAGTTTTTAGTTTTTAATTGAAAATATAGAAGTGTTATAAAAAAAACTAATGTTATTGCAATACCTGTTAAGTAACCCAAGTTTAAGGTCATTGAGATAAAGTCGCCCATGGTTTCTCCAAGTGTTGTTGCGACAATTTTCATAAGCCAAAAAAGTAGTGTTATTTCTGCTATTTTGTTTAATGATTTTGTTTCCATAATTTTTATAATTAAGCGAGCAATTACAGAATGTATTTGCTCGCTTTGATTAATTATTTTAATAATTTACCTTCTGAATTATAAAAATATTCTACGGTTTTCAATCCTTTTTTAACTTCGATTTCATATTGAGTTTCGCCAGTTGAAGCATCAATTTTCGCAACTGCTTTTACTTTTTCCCCTTTATGCGAAGCATTAAATGCTGTTTTTACTTTTGCAGGAAGTTTGTCAAAAGTTGTTGGACTTTCAGTTTCGAGCCATTCGCCTTTATCTGAAAAGTTTGCAGAGTGTTTAACTCCATTTTCTGTAAAGTTGGCTTCGTATTCGTGTTCGTTTTCCTTGTCCCATTTTACTTTTGTAGCATTAGTAAATTTAGCTTTAAAAGCTGTTTCGACTTCTTTATTTGTTTTGCTTTGCGCAAAAGTGGTTGCAGTACTAATTAATATAGTTAACGCAACGAAAAAATATTTTTTCATTTTTTGTATAATTTAAATTTATTTATATGATTTTATTACTCAAGTAAATTGAGTATTGTAAAAATAAATTAAACGTTTATTGGTGGTCGAAAAATTGAAAAAATAGGTTTGTGAAAATAAAGTGAATTTTCGTAATTGGTTATTAATACTGCAGTTGATATCGGGAATGTTATACTTTTAAAATCAATGTTTTTAATTTCTTGATAAAAAGAAGTTATTGAATGATGGATAGTATAATCGTTACTTTTATGAGGTTTTTGTTCGTCTCCGTTGTCGTGGTTGTCAAATAAACTATCAATGTTTATTAAATGATCGGTTACAAAATCTAAAGGAGTCATATCTTTATCTTCGGTAGCTTTGCAATGTTCATACATTTTTGGCAAATTTTCTATAATAGAAAAATCGCTCATTGGGAAAAAAATCGTTCCCAACGAGTAAAAAGTAATAAGAAATTTTGATAAAATGATTTTCATTATTTAGTAAACGAAAATGTTTCTTTTTTATTGTTTTTTTTGTGCGTTCTGTGTAGCTTGAGGGTTTCAGTTAACGTCAGTCTGTAAAAAAACTTGTGTATATTTCTTTCAAATATAATAAATTTATCTTGAATATTTTAAGAAAAATTGTATATTTAAATATGCACATATCACTGGAATCTTTCGCCAACAACTGCAAATTAGCAGTTTACTAGACAAAATCACAACAGATAACCCCGTTCAGTTCATCTAAGCCTTTGTAGAGAACATCACCGCGACTTGATTACGTGCTCTGTGAAGTCTCCCGACTTTGTAGCTATTCTAGTAAGCAACAAACTCAAGCCAAAAGAAACTAATAAAGTTGTAGTGGAATATAGTTGTGGGGAGGAAGTCGGGAGACTTCGCCAGCTGGTAAATTTCAAAGAAAAATAGGTTGATATTATAAAGTTATTGTATATTTACAATCGTATAAATGTAATATTGCAATTATGAGCGAAAAAAGAACTGCAAAATATTTAGGAAAATCGAAAAGTGCAATCATTCGAGTGTCCAGAAAAGTCCCTACAGATGCTGATCTGACAAAATTTTCACCTTCTTGGGTCGTTTTGAATGGTAAAGATGCTCCTAGTTTTAAAATGGAAGTAATAGGTCGAATTCGAGAAGGTGTAAAAAAAACAGATTGGAAGCAATTAATTCAATATACTGGGTCGACTGAAAAAGAATTTGAACATATATTACCAGCCTCTATTAGTAGTATGCAAAAGAAAACTGTGTATAGTAAGGAAACGTCTGAAAGAATATATGAATTAGCAAGGTTATTTGGATTAGGGTACGATGTTTTTGATTCTAAAGATGATTTTAAACAATGGTTAATGACTCCATCAAGAACTCTTGGAAATAAAATACCTTTTGAATTACTTGATAGTAGTTTCGGTTTTGAAATGGTAGAAAATGAAATTGTCAGAATTCAATACAATGTTTACAGCTAATGATTGTTTACAGAATAACCAATCTCAAATTTCAGGATTCAACACTTTCAGGAATAGGAGCCGAAAAAGTGGGTGGAAGATGGAACGAAGTTGGAACGCGTGCTGTCTATTGTTCAGAAAATATTTCTTTAGCCTTATTAGAGTATTATGTTCATTCAGAAAATATTGCCTATTTACCTAAAGCAATTTTGGTTGCAAAAATTGAATTTCCCGATGAGTTTGTTATAGAAGAGTTAAAGGAAATTCCAGAAAGATGGAATCAGTATCCATATTCGTCTAAAACCACAGAAGTTTTTACAAAATTATCAAAAGACCGTAATATTTTCGCTTTAAGAGTGCCGTCTACAATTGTTGGATTTGAATCAAATATTATTTTAAATCCACTATACAAAGATTTTGGTAAAGTAGAAGTGATTGAATTCATCAATTTACCTATTGATGAAAGACTTAAAAGTGATAAACATGAATAAAGTAAGTTATTGAATTCTTCTCGGTTAGGTAAAATTACTGCCAACGTCAGTTCGTCTAAAAACCTCAAAAGTTTCTAAAACACCTTAGTTATTGTGTAAATATAATTGATTTGTCGTACAAAAGAAAGCTTGTGCGTAAAATAAGTGTAATTATTTTCGAATATTTTAGTATCGTT
>Ga0105052_10006548_pt1 | contig 11754 bp, 5 predicted proteins | sample FRY03_FD_78094 | JGI IMG/M metagenome (GOLD analysis project Ga0105052, IMG submission 78094) | Freshwater microbial communities from Lake Fryxell liftoff mats and glacier meltwater in Antarctica - FRY-03 | ecosystem: Environmental > Aquatic > Freshwater > Ice > Glacier meltwater ... | reverse complement strand
ATCGCGGCGGTCAATGCACCGTCATCTGAGTTGGATTGAGAGGCCGGAGACATGGGAAGCTTGATTCATGCCAAGAGTCCCGCGTCAAGCGCTCAATCGAAAACGCCTACCTGGGCTGTTACATGCGCCGCCGATCGGCGCGCTTCCACATGTGCCAACGCGCAGTCGCCGGCCGGGTTCCGCGCGGGGTTCCGCGCAAGCGATTTCGCCCGATGCGCCGGAATGCGCTGTCCCGATGATTCAGCATTTTCCCGATGGAACGAAAATGGCCCGTGAAAAGTTATTCGTTTGATCGGCGGCGCCACCGACGATTTCAACCACAGGGGGTATTTCATGGAATGGACGCGCATCGAAGCCAAATGGCATGACATGGCCCGGCGTTTGCAACAGGGCTATCCGTCAATTCAATCCACAACCGAGGCAGTGACCGATGCCGTCTCCGATGTGGTCAGCCGCGTCGAAAGCGAGACCGCACCAGACCCGTTGATGCGCGCCGCCGCTGATGTGACAGTGCGGGCAGAGGTTTGAACACACCTGACGCCAAAGACGACTGGAGTGACACGACCCCGATCCGTTCCGACCTGTTCGGAACCGAACGGCTGGAACACCACGCCGAAACCTTGGCTGCCGCACAGCGCGTCACAAACCGGGTGACCACAGACTGGGGGGTCACAGACTGGGGGGGCACAGACTGGGGGGGCACGCACCGAAGGAACAGGGTGCCGAGCCTGCATAGGCGCCTGCGCGACAACGTGCAGGTTCTTCTGGGTGCCTACCGTGACAATGCCGAAGTGGTGCGGCTGGGGCAAACGGTTGCCCCCGCGGCCGAATGGCTGCTGGACAACTTTCACCTTGTGGAATTGCAACTGCGCGCGATCACCGAAGACCTGCCGCCCGGATTCTATCGGCAGTTGCCGAAACTGGTGGACGGCCATCTGGCCGGCTATCCACGGGTTTTTTCGCTGGCATGGGCCTATGTGGCCCACACGGACAGCCTGATCGCGGGCCCTGTCCTGCGCAGGTTTGTCCAAGCGTATCAGCGGGTGACGCCGATGCAGATCGGCGAACTCTGGGCCGTGGCCATCACGCTGCGCATCGTGCTGGTCGAAAACATGCGACGTCTGGCGGTGCAGATCGTCGAGGCGCAACATCAGCGGGCTGCGGCGGATGCGCTGGTGGATTCGGTGACAGGCTCTGCAGCGCTTGCCTTGCATCTGGCGGTGGCAGAGTTTGACAAGGCAGACCTGAACGAGGTCTTTGCAGCCCAGATCGCGCGTCGCCTGCGCGGATTCGATCCGGTGGACACGCCGCTGCACGGCTGGCTCGACGCCCGGTTGCGCCGTCAGGGGGCAGACCTGGAAGACATGGTGGCGAGGGTGCTGCAGCGGCAGGGCGCCTCGAATGTCACGATGCGGAATATCGTCACCTCCATGCGCATCATCTCGGAACTCGACTGGGCCGATTTCTTTGAAGATGTCAGCCTGATCGACGCAAGACTGCGCGCACATCCCGACTTTGCCGCAATGGATTTCGCCACCCGCAACGCTTACCGCACCGCGATTGAGAACCTCGCCCGTGGGTCGCCGTGCGACGAACTGGCGGTGACCGATGCGGTCCTGCGGATCGCAGCGTCGGGCGACACGGCCAGCCGCCGCGATCCGGGGCATTGGCTGCTTGGACGTGGCAGACCGGCGGTCGAGGAAGCGATAGGTTATAAACCGCCTTTGGGCAGCCAAGCCTTCCGGTTGATGTCGCGGCTGGGTTTGCCCGGGTATCTGCTGGCGATTGCGGTCTTGACCGGGCTTGTGGTCTGGGCCGCGCTTGCAGCATTCGATGTGGCAGGGTGGGCGGTGGTGCCGCTGGCCCTTCTGGCGCTGTTGCCTGCCAGCGAAACTGCGACGGCTTTGGCCAACAACACGGTCACCCGCAGCTTGGTCCCGCGCCCGCTGCCCGGTATGCAGCTTTCGGCGGGGGTATCACCGGATTTGCGCACCCTGGTGGCGGTGCCGGTTCTGCTGACCAGCGAACAGGCGCTGCTGGACCAGATCGAACAGCTTGAAGTGCATCATCTGGCCAGCGTCATCGGGGCTGTGCACTTTGCCTTGCTGTCGGACGGGGCGGATGCGGATGAAGAGGCAACGGCTCAGGACGCGCATCTGACGGCTGTGGCCGAACAGGCAATCGCCGATCTGAACAACCGTTATCCAATGGAAAACGGACCGAGGTTCCTGTTCTTGCGCCGTCGCCGGTTGTGGAATCCGTCCGAAGGCAAGTGGATGGGGTGGGAACGCAAGCGCGGCAAGTTGCACGAGTTGAACCGCCTGTTGCGCGGCGCCCTGGACACCAGCTTTGAGATCACCCAAGGCAGCGTGCCGCAGGATGTGCGGTTTGTGATCACACTTGACGCCGACACGCGCCTGCCGCGCGATACGGTTCGCGCACTGATTGGCAAAATGGCGCATCCGTTGAACCGGGCGCAGTTTGATCGTGATGCGGGCCGGGTGGTAGAAGGTTACAGCATCTTGCAACCTCGCGTCACCCCGGCCCTACCGGTCGGGGCGGACGGGTCGATCTATCAGCGGGTCTATTCCAGCGCTGGCGGGATCGAGCCCTATGCCGCCGCCATTTCTGACGTGTATCAGGATCTGTTTGGTGAAGGGTCCTTCACCGGCAAGGGCATTTATGACATCGATGCGTTCGAGGCCGCTCTTGCCGGCCGAGTGTCAGAAAACGTCATGCTCAGTCACGACCTGTTCGAGGGTGTCTTTGCCCGCGCGGCGCTCGCCTCGGATGTCGAGGTGATCGAAGATTTCCCGGCGCGCATGGATGTGGCTTCAAAACGCCAGCACCGCTGGGCACGGGGCGATTGGCAGCTGCTGCCTTGGGTGATCGGGGACCGGGATATTCCGGCGGTGGGCCGTTGGAAGATGGTCGACAATCTGCGGCGGTCGCTTGTGGCACCCGGCACGATCGGTGCGCTTTTGGCCGGGTGGTTGATGCCGGTCCCGCTGGCCGTGGGGTGGACAGTCGGGGTGCTGGTCATGCTGGCCCTGCCGCGTTTGTTGGGCCTGCCCCATGTGGTGGTGCCGCGCCGCCGGGGTGTCAGCCTTTCTGCGCATTTCCGGGCGCTGGGGCAGGATGCGCTGATCGCTTGCGCGCAGGTCGGGCTGAACATCGTGTTTCTGGCGGATCAGGCGTGGCAAATGGGCGATGCGATCCTGCGCACCTTCTGGCGATTGTACGTATCGCGAAAGCATCTGCTGGAATGGGTAACGGCGGCGCAGGCAAGTGCCGCGCGCAGGCGTGGTCTGGTCGGGTATTACCGCGAAATGGCAGGCGGGGTCGGGCTTGGGCTGGGCACTGTGGGACTTGCCTATGGATTGAACCCGGCGGTCTGGCCGGTGCTGGTGCCGTTTGCGGTGATCTGGGGCGCGGCTCCGGGGATCGCGTGGCGCATCAGCCAGCCAACCAAGTCTGCCGGTGCTATCCGGATTTCGGGAGCGCAAGACCTCGCATTCCGGGCGATTGCGAGGCGAACGTGGCGATTCTTCGAGACCTTCGTGACCGAAGCAGAAAACTATCTGCCGCCCGACAATTTTCAGGAAACTCCCCAACCTGCCATCGCGCACCGGACGTCACCCACCAATATCGGGCTCTATCTGCTGTCCACGGTCGCGGCGCGGGACTTGGGTTGGCTGGCCGAATCTGACGCCCTGACACGGCTGGAACAGACGCTGGACCGGATGAGCCGGATGCAGCGGTTTCGTGGGCATTTCTACAATTGGTACGACACGACCGACCTGCGCGTGCTGGACCCGGCCTATGTATCATCAGTGGACAGCGGCAATCTGGCGGGGCATTTGCTGTGCGTGGCGCAGGCCTGTCGCGAGTGGGCACACGAACACAGCGACGATTTGACGATGTTCGACGGGTTGCGCGATGCGGCCGACATCGCACAGTCGTGCCTTGCCGATGCAGGGCCGAAATATCCGGCGCTTGGCGCATTGCAAGCGGCAATCGGTGCGCACGACGGGGTGGGAATTGCAGATCTTGCGCACGCCGCCGATGCCGAATGTCGCGCGGCAAACCCCGAGGCCGCCTATTGGACCGGAGCCATCCTTCAGCGGATCGCCGCAGCGCCCGCACCGCAGGATCGCCGCGCGCGTTGGGCGGCGGTGGCTGCCGTTGCCGACCGATTTGCGATGGACATGGACTTTGCCTTTCTGCTCGATCCCGACAAGGAGCTGCTGTCCATCGGCTTTTCGGTTTCAACCAACACGATCGACCAGAACTGTTATGACCTTCTTGCCTCCGAAGCACGGCTGGCCAGCCTGTTTGCCATCGCCAAAAAAGACGTCCGCACCCGGCACTGGTTTCGGTTGGGCCGGTCCGCCACGCCTGTGGGCACCGGGGCTGCCCTGATTTCCTGGTCGGGTTCGATGTTCGAATATCTGATGCCATCGCTGGTCATTCGTGCGCCGGACGGATCGGTGCTTGCGAAAACCAATGCGGTGATCGTGGCAAAGCAGCAAGCGCACGGTCAGGCGTTGGGCATCCCGTGGGGCATCTCGGAATCCTCCTATAATGCCCGCGATCTGGAGATGACCTATCAGTATTCCAACTTTGGCGTGCCGGGTCTGGGTTTGAAGCGCGGCCTGGCGCAAAATCGGGTCATCGCACCCTATGCCACGGGCCTTGCAGCCATGGTGGACCCGGTGGCAGCCTTGGCAAACTATGCGCGGCTGGCAGACCTGGGGGCCGAGGGGCGTTATGGTTTCTACGAGGCTATCGATTTTACCGCCGACCGGGTGCCGCAGGGGAAAAACCACGTCATCGTCCGCAGCTTCATGGCGCATCACCAGGGCATGACCATCACGGCCATCGCGAACGTGGTGCAGGGCGGCCTGTTGCGCAGGCGGTTTCATGCGGTGCCGATGATCCAGGCTGTGGACCTGCTGCTGCAAGAGCGTGTGCCCCGTGATGTCGCAACCGCCCAACCCCGCGCGACCGAAGTGTCGGTCACCGCTGCCGTTCCGGCCGATACGCCAAAGGTCCGCCGGTTTGACGACCCCGGCACCGAAACACCAACCGGACACTTGCTGTCGAACGGGCATTACGGCGTCATGGTGACACCCACCGGTGCAGGATACAGCCGCTGGCGCGATCTGGCGGTCACCCGCTGGCGGGGCGATGCCACAGGGGATGCACTGGGGTCGTTCATCTATCTGCGCGATGTGCGCGGCGACGAAAGCTGGTCTGCCACCGTGCAACCCATGCAAGCCAGCGGGCAGCAAGAGGCGGTCTTCTGCGAACATCAGGCGTCGTTCACCCACCGTGCAAAGACGCTGACCACCACGACCGAAATCGTGGTGTCTGCCGAAGACGACGCCGAGGCGCGACGGGTAACCCTGACCAACATCGGACGGCGCGACCGCGAGATTGATGTGACGTCCTACGTCGAACTGGTGCTTGCCCGGCAATCGGCCGATCTGGCGCATCCCGCGTTTTCCAAACTGTTCGTTGTAACGGACTATCTGCCCGAACTGGACGTGCTGATGGCCACCCGCCGCCGCCGCACCCCGGATGAGCCCGAGGTGTGGGCGGCCCATATCGCCGTTGTCGAGGGGCGAGAGACGACCGCGATGCAATACGAAACCGATCGGGCGCGGTTCATCGGACGCGGACGGAATTTGGGCGATCCGGCAATGGCCAAGGCTCCGCTTTCGGGCACCACGGGCACGGTTCTGGATCCGATCTTTTCAATCCGCCGCCGTGTTCTGGTGCCGCCGGGCGGCCGGGTGCGGGTGACGTTCTGGACGCTCGTGGCGGACACGCCCACGGCGCTGCTGGAACTGGTGGACCGCCACCGCGATCCCTCGGCCTTTGACCGGGCCACCACGCTCGCCTGGACCCACACACAGGTGCAGTTGCGCCACCTTGGCCTGTCCAACGCCGAGTCCACCGATCTGCAACGGCTGGCCGGGGCAATGCTGCGGTCGGACCCGCGCCTTCGCGTCGCCTCGGGCCGGATCATCGCGGGGGCCGGGCCGCAGTCGGGCCTGTGGCCCTTCGGGATTTCGGGCGATCTGCCGATAGTTCTGCTGCTGATAGATGATGCGGGCGATCTGGGGCGCGTGCGCGAAATCCTGCAAGCCCATGAATACTGGCGGGCGCGACAGTTCCCGGTAGACCTTGTGGTTCTGAACGAACGATCGTCGTCCTATGCGCAGGATTTGCAGATCGGCATCGAAGCGGCCGTGCGCACGGCGCAAAGTAAACCGCGCACCGCCGGGGCGGCGCAGGGCGCGATCCACGCGCTGCGCACCGACCTGATAACCCCTGGCGCGCGCACGCTGCTGCTGTCGGTTGCTCGCGTGGTTCTTGTCGCAAGCCGGGGCGACATCGGGCACCAACTGGACATCCTGCCCGAACATGCGCGGGAATCTGTTCCGCTTCGGATACCGATTTCGGGCGCTGCGGACACCGGCCCGACGCCCGTGCTGGAGTTCTTCAATGGCACGGGCGGGTTCGATGCCGATGGGCGCGAATATGTGACGGTCCTGCGCGATGGCGCGACCACACCCGCGCCTTGGATCAACGTGGTGGCCAACCCGTCCTTCGGCTTTATCACGTCAGCCGAAGGCAGCGGCGCGGTCTGGGCCGAAAACAGCCGCGAGAATCAGTTGACGCCCTGGTCGAACGATCCGGTCACCGACGCACCGGGCGAAGCGGTCTATCTGCGCGATCTGGACAGCGGAGCGGTGTGGACGCCGACTGCCCTGCCGATGCGCGGGCGCGGCACCTATGTGGCGCGGCATGGCTTCGGCTACAGCCGGTTCGAACATGCGGCCCACGGCATCGAGGTTCGGATGGTGCAGACCGTGCCGCTGGACGATCCGTTGCGCATCACACGCCTGACGCTGCACAATCGGTCCGACCGAGTCCGCCATCTGTCGGTCACCTCTTATGCGGAATGGGTGATGGGCACCTCGCGCAGCGCCACGGCGGCATATCTGACCACCGAGCGGGACCGCGACACCGGGGCGCTGATGGCGCGCAACCCTTACGGCATGGCGTTTCCGGGACGGGTCGCCTTTCTGGACATCGGCGCGCAAGTCGATGGGTTCACATGCGACCGGGCCGAAGTGTTGGGGCCGGGCGGCAGTCTGGCCGATCCGCGCGGGCTGCGTGGGCAAGCGCTGTCGGGGCGCGTGGGTGCGGGGATCGACCCCTGTGCCGCTGTGCAACGCATGGTGACACTGCAACCGGGACAAACGGTCGAATTGCGTCTGTTGATGGGACAGGCCACCCAGATCGAGGGCGCGCGCGACCTGATCCACCGTTACCGCGCTGCCGATCTGGACGCCCTTCAAGCGGGGGTTGCCGCGCATTGGGACGGCATTCTGGGAGCGGTTCAGGTGAAAACACCGGAACGGTCGATGGACATTCTGCTGAACGGCTGGCTGCTGTATCAGACGCTGGCTTGCCGGATCTGGGCGCGGGCCGGGTTTTACCAGGCAAGCGGCGCTTACGGCTTTCGCGATCAGTTGCAAGACGGAATGGCGTTGACCTTTAGTCGCCCGGACATGACGCGCGAACACCTGTTGCGTGCGGCGGCGCGGCAGTTTCCCGAAGGCGACGTGCAGCACTGGTGGCTGCCCCATTCCGGTCAGGGCGTGCGGACGCGGATTTCGGATGATCGGGTGTGGCTGGGATACGGCGTCGCGCGCTATGTGGCGGTGACAGGGGATGCGGCGATCCTTGATGAACAGGTGCCGTTTCTGGAAGGCCCGCCCGTACCACCCGGAGAGCATGATGCCTTTTTCCAACCCGAGGTGTCGGACCGGACTGCAAGCCTGTTCGAACATTGCGCGCTGGGGATTGATCAGGCGATCGACCTGACCGGGACCAACGGTATGCCATTGATCGGGACTGGCGACTGGAACGACGGGATGAACCGGGTAGGCGAAGGCGGCCAAGGCACAAGCGTCTGGCTGGGTTGGTTGTTGATCGCCACGATCCGGATGCTGACCCCGCTGGCAGAAATGCGCGACCCCGCCCGCGCAGCACGCTGGCAGGCGCATGCCGAAACGGTGCATGCGGCGATCGAAGCCAAGGGTTGGGACGGCGCGTGGTATCGGCGCGGGACGTTCGATGACGGTTCGTTGCTGGGGTCTGCGACGTCCGAGGAATGCCGGATCGACAGTATTGCACAGTCGTGGTCGGTACTGTCGGGGGCTGCAGACCCTGCCCGTTCCGAACAAGCGATGGCGTCTGTGGACCAACACCTGATCCGGCATGACCCGGGGCTCGCGCTGCTGTTCACGCCGCCGTTCGACTGCACACCGCTGGACCCCGGTTATATCAAGGGCTATCCACCAGGTTTGCGCGAAAACGGCGGGCAATACAGCCATGCGGCGATGTGGGCGGTTCTGGCCCATGCGCGGCTTGGTCACGGCGACAAGGCGGCGGCGCTGTTCGCGCTTTTGAACCCGATCAACCATGCGCGCACTGCGGCAGAGGCAGATCGCTACAAGGCCGAACCCTATGTGATCGCGGCTGATGTCTATTCCATCGCCCCGCATGAAGGACGCGGGGGCTGGTCGTGGTACACCGGGTCAGCGGGATGGATGTACCGTGCGGGCATCGAAGGGATTATCGGGCTCACCCGCGAAGGCGACACGCTGATCCTTGACCCATGCCTGCCAACGGACTGGCCCGGCGTTTCGGTTACGGTGCAGCATGGGGGCACGACGGTGCACATCGAGGTGGTGAACCATGAAAGCCGCGAAAACGGGATTACCGGGGCCATGGTGGATGGCATCGCCATCGCGCATGAAAAGGGGCCGTTCCGGCTGCCTTTGCACTCCGGGAAAATGCAGGTCCGCCTCACCCTCGGGATAGCACCCGATGACGCCAACCGACCCTCGTAAATCTGGCCGGGGCTGACTTGGCCGGGGCTGGTCTGGCCGGGGCTGACTTGGCCGGGGCTGGTCTGGCCGGGGCTGGTCTGGCCGGGGCTGACTTGGCAGGGGCTGACTTGGCCGGGGCTGCAAAGAAAGTCCATTCGGCTCGGAACCAAACACGGATACCTGCGTTTTCTCGGTGACGGTAACAGCATCCCTGTCCAGTTTCCGTCGCGATGTCAGAGCTCCCTCACTGATATCATGGCCGAGGTGGCATCCCCCGCCTCGGCCTTTTTTTACCTGAACCGGAAACTCCGCGCCTTGACGCCGGACGTGCCGAACAGCCAGAATCCCGACCTTCGGGCAAAGAATGATAGCGCCAGAAACGGGCTACGCGGGCCGACCCCACGGGCGACCCGCCCGACCTGTCAGCCCGATTGCGCCTTGGTCCAGATCACCGCCTCCTGCAGGACTTTTCGCAGAGCGCTGTCGAACCCGCTGACAATGGGAAGACTATCGTTCGTTGCTACCGCGGCTGTCGATGCAAACCGGCGCGTAGCGACGATCTGGCGGTCCGACTCGCGGATCAGGGTCATCATGACGGTCACCTTGACGGTTATCGCATCCAGCCCCGGACCGCTCGGTTCGGCCTGAAACTCTTGCAACTCGGTCATCAGGGTATAGTCGGGCATCAGCCCCGCGCCGTCACGGCCAACCAGCCGAAAGCCACCCGCATTCTGGAACGACGCGACCAACAGGGTCTGCATCAGAGCAGGCGCCGCGTCCGACCAGCGGCTATCGGGCAGATACTGCGCCTGAAACGGAATAGGTTTGATCAGGATGCGGTCGGTGGCCAGCACACCCGCAGAGGTGGGCAATTCCACCACCAGGTGCCGCTTGTTCGCAGCCTGCGCCTTTTCGAAAACCGCGGGCGACAGGGTGTAGGCGTCCAGCTTGGTTGTTGCGTCGGACACGGCGCCAAGAGCCCCGCATCCCGACAAAAGTGCAAGCGACATCATGGCGATACGAAGTGTTGGCATCAACATCATTTCCTGTAAGCCGGGGTTTGGGTGCCCAGAAAGAAACGTCCGGGGTCGTTACTGATGCGGGTGGTCAGTGCGCCGATGCTGGCAACCAGACCGCGGGCCTCCGATGCAAGGGCGGTGAACTGCGGCAAGCCATTTTGGGTGAAATTCTCCAACCCGGCGGCAGATCGCCTCACGTCCTCCACGGCGGTCTTCAAGGTTGCAACAAGACCGGGAAGCTCGTTGCCGATCGCATCGTTGCCAGTTGCAAACGCCGCTTCCGCTTCTTTCAAAGCGGCATCAGCGCGAGCGGTAACTGTTTCAACCGACGTGGTGAGCTTTGCAACCAGTTCGGGAAGCTCATTGCCAACCACCTCGTTGCCAGTTTTGAAAGCCGATTGAACCTCGATCAGGGCAGCATCGGCGCGGGAAAGTGTCGCTTGCGCCGAGGCCATCATAGTTTCGGTGCGGGTTGCCATGGTGTCAATTCGGGCGGTTGCCGTCTCGACGTTCTTCAGGATCGCGGCAATGGCAGCCCCATTTTCAGGCGTGGTAAAGCCCCGGATGTCGCGCATCAACGAAATCGCCTCGGCCAGCAGATCCGGCGCATCGGTGATCAGCCCTTGAACCAACGACGGTTTCGATCTGATCACCGGCACACCACCCAGTTCGCCCGCAACCAGAGGCTCGGCAGTGGCGCTGCCGCCTTCAAGCCCAACGTAGGAAACTCCGGTCACTCCCTGCGACGAAAGGGTGGCGGTGGTATCGACGCGGATGGGGGTATTCGCAGAAATCTCTATCCGCACGCGCACCAGCGACGGGTCATCCTGGTCAAGCGCGATGGTCAGAACCTTGCCCACATCAATGCCGTTGTATTGTACGGAACTGGCCACGCCCAAGCCTGCGACGCTGTCAAATCGAATGTCGTATTGTGCATAGGTTTTGTCAATCTGCACCTTGGCAAGCCAAAGAATGAACCCCAAGGCCGCGAGAACGCTGAGAAGGGTGAAGATTCCGACCAGAACATAGCGCGCACGCGTCTCCATCAGGGCACCTATTCGATCGGTTGTGCGGCATGGGCACGGGGGCCGTGGAAATAGCTGTGAACCCAAGGGTGTTCTACCAGCAGCAATTCGGCCATCGTCCCGGTCACCAGAACTTTCTTGTCGGCCAGCACAGCGATCCGGTCGCAGGTCGCATGCAGCGTGTCGAGGTCATGGGTGACGAGGAACACGGTCAATCCCATCGCCTCTTGCATCGAGGTGATCAGCGCATCGAACTCGGACGCGCCAATCGGGTCGAGCCCCGCAGTAGGTTCGTCAAGAAACACGATGGTCGGGTCAAGCGCCAGCGCCCTGGCGAGGCCCGCACGTTTGCGCATACCGCCTGATAGTTCTGACGGATACAAGTCACCGGCACGCGGTTGCAGACCCACCATTGCAATGCGCAGATCGGCGAGTGCCGTGCGCGTCGCGGCGTCGATTGAAAGTTTCTCGCGCATCGGGGCTTCGACATTCTCGCGCACCGTCAGCGAAGAAAACAGTGCTCCGTCCTGAAACATCACGCCCCAGCGGTCTTCGACCGCGTGGCGGGCCTGCGGCGTTGCCGTCATCATGTTGGTGCCCAGCACCGTCACCTGACCTTCTGCGGGGCGTTGCAGGCCGACAATGCTGCGCAACAACAGCGACTTCCCGCTGCCGGATGTAACAGGAGCAAAACTGCGGGCAACATGGCCCGCTATGCGTTTGAGGCGCTGTGTCTATTGTTCGTTCAAACTGCGTGGCAGCGTTGGCGGACGATTTGGGGAAGGTATGGCACGGGCT
>Ga0105052_10006547_pt1 | contig 11756 bp, 9 predicted proteins | sample FRY03_FD_78094 | JGI IMG/M metagenome (GOLD analysis project Ga0105052, IMG submission 78094) | Freshwater microbial communities from Lake Fryxell liftoff mats and glacier meltwater in Antarctica - FRY-03 | ecosystem: Environmental > Aquatic > Freshwater > Ice > Glacier meltwater ... | reverse complement strand
GGTCGAAGGGGGGGTCGAAGCCGGGGCCGAAGCAGGCGCCGAAGCGGGCGCGGAAGCGCGCGTGCGCGCACGCCCCGTAGATCGCATCGTCTCCGCGCCGACCCGGGCGAGATCGGCCGAGATCCGCTCGGTCAGGTTTTCCTCGAGCAGCCGGGCCGCGACTGCGACTGCGTTGGCGACGCCTTTGGCAGTGGCGCTGCCGTGGCTTTTGACCACCACGCCGTTGAGCCCGAGAAACACCGCGCCGTTATGGTTGTTGGGATCGAGATGGTGCTTGAGCAGCTCGGTAGCGGGGCGCGAGATCAGAAAACCCAGCTTGGAGCGGAGCGAAGACATGAAACTGCGCCGCAGCAGGTCGCCGACGAAGCGCGCCGCGCCTTCGACCGCTTTCAGCGCGATATTGCCAGAGAACCCATCTGTCACCACCACGTCGACGTCGCCGCGGCTGAGCTTGTCGGCCTCGGTAAAGCCGTCGAACGACAGCGCCAGTTCGGCCGACGCGGCCTTGAGGTCGGCGGCGGCATCACGCAGGCTTTCGGTGCCCTTCATCTCTTCGGTGCCAATGTTGAGCAGCCGTACGCGCGGAGACTCGAGTCCGGTGACGATCCGCGAATAGGCCGCACCCATGATCGCGAACTGCACGAGGTTGCGTGCATCGCAATCGGTGTTGGCCCCCAGATCGAGCATGACCAGATCGTTGTCGCCCAGCGTCGGAAGCAGTCCGGCGAGCGCGGGACGATCGATCCCCGGCATGGTCCGCAGCGCGACCTTGCTCATCGCCATCAGCGCGCCGGTGTTGCCCGCGCTGACCGCCGCACCGGCCGCGCCGCGCTTCACCGCGTCGATCGTCATTCCCATCGAGGTGGTCTTGGCCCGGCGCAAAGCGGTGGTGGGCTTCTCGTCGCCGCGCACCGTATCGGGCGCGTGCAGGATTTTCGAGGCGGCCTTGAGGTTGGGATGATTCTCGAGCGCAGCTTCGATAGCGGTTTGATCGCCCACCAGCAGGAACTCGAAGCGGTCATGGCGGCGGCGGGCCAGGGCCGCGCCTGCAATCATCGTCCGCACGCCCTCGTCACCGCCCATCGCATCGACGGCGATACGAGGGAGGGTCGTGCCGGCCATTCGTTCAGCGCGGGCTTAGAGACCCACGGCGATGATTTCGCGTCCGTTGTAATGGCCGCAGGCACCGCACAGGTTGTGGGGGCGCTTCAGTTCGCCGCAGTTGGAGCATTCATGGAATGCAGCGACCGTGAGCGCATCATGGCTGCGGCGCATGCCCCGGCGTGAGGGCGAGGTTTTTCTTTTGGGGACAGCCATTGCGGCACCTGTTCCTGAATTCTTGCCCGGGCATCTGCCCAAGGACCGAGTAGAGTGGCGCGATAGGCCGGTTGCTCGGCCCGCACAAGTCCCGGGGCACCGCACGGGGCGACACGGGAGCGGCGAGCTTTGCGGGGAACCGGCACCGCGTGCGAAGGCGCGCCTATAAGCAAATTCGCGTGCTTTGCAAGACCGGGCCCGCTAACCTCCCGTGGCAACATAATCGAGGGGGACAACTTCATGCTGATACCGGTCACGCTGACCGCAGCCGCTGGTGCGGCGCTTATCAATATCTGGCTGAGTATCCGGATCGGGCGCCTGCGAACCGCTCACAAGATCAGCGTGGGCGACGGCGGCAACGAAGCGCTGAACCGCCGGATGCGCGCGCAGCTCAACTTTGCCGAAAACGTGCCCCTGGTGCTGGTGCTGATCGCCGCGCTGGAGATTTCCGGAAAGGGCGGCGCGTGGCTGCTGCCGGTGGCCGGATTGTTCCTGCTTGGCCGGATCGCGCACGGGGTGGGAATGGACGGCGGATCGTTGCAGATCGGCCGGATGATCGGGACGATCGTGACGCTGCTGACCCAATTGGGGCTGGCCATCGTCGCGGTGCTGGCGGTAGCCGGAAAATTCTGAACGGTGCGGAAAGTTTGGACGGTTCAGCCGTAGTCCGCATGAATGGTGTCAGGAGGTTCGCATGAAGGGTTTTGTCGACAATATCGAGGCTCTGACCGAGGACAACGGTGACTTTCGCCGCGTGCTTTACACCGGGCCTAACCTCCAGCTTGTACTGATGGCGATCCCGCCGGGCGAGGAGATCGGCGAAGAAGTCCACGACGGCCGCGACCAGTTCTTTCGGATCGAGGCCGGCACCGGCGAAGTGTGGATCGATGGGGTCTGCAACCCCGTAAAGGCCGACGATGGCGTGATCGTGCCGCAGGGCGCGAAGCACAACGTCATCGCCACGGGCAGCGAACCGCTTAAACTCTACACGATCTATGGCCCGCCCGAGCATATCGACGGCACCGTTCACGTTACCTTCGCCGATGCCAAAGCCGCTCATGAGCATTTCGACGGGAAGACAACCGAGTAGGTCTCGCCCTCAACTCAACGCGTAATCGCTGACATAGGCGTTGGTCTTGCGTTCCTGCCCGAAAGTGCTGGTCGGGCCATGGCCGGGGACGAAAGTTACGTCCTCGCCCAGCGGCCACAACCGCTGGGTGATCGCATCGATCAGGTCCTGGTGATTGCTCATCGGGAAATCGGTGCGGCCGATCGAGCCCTGGAACAACACATCGCCGACAATCGCGAACCTGGACGGGGCGTGGTGGAACACGACGTGGCCGGGGGTGTGGCCCGGGCAATGGATCACGTCGAGCGTCAGTTCACCGATGGTGACCGTATCGCCGCCGACCAGCCAGCGGTCGGGTTCGAACACCTCGCCCTCCATCCCGAAGCGCGCGCCGTCCTCGCCGAGCCGCGAAATCCAGAAGCGGTCGGCCTCGTGCGGCCCCTCGATTCTCAGGCCGAGTTCCTTGGCCAGCATCCCAGCCTGGCCGCAGTGGTCCATGTGGCCATGCGTGACGAGAATCTTTTCCAGCGTCACCCCGGTCTTCTCGACCGCCGCTTTCAACTTGGGCAAGTCGCCGCCGGGATCGATCAAAGCGGCGCGCATCGTTTTTGTGCACCACACCAGTGTGCAGTTCTGCTGGAACGCGGTCACCGGCAGGATCGCAACGCGCATGGGGGGCTGGGGTTTGGGGATGTCGGACATACCGAGCAAATGGCGCGCTACGGCAGGGTTTGCAATGCCTAGAGCCGCCCGCCCTTCCACACTACTCGCCCGATCACTTCGACTCCGTCAAGCGCGCGTTCCAAGGGCGCGTAAGCCGGGTTATCGCTGATCAGCCGGAGCCGCTCGGCTCCCAGCCGTTCGATCCGCTTGACCAGCAGCACGTCATCGACTCGGACCACGTGGATACCGGTGCGCAGCGGTCGCGGAGTGCGATCGACGAGGATTTCATCGCCATCGCGCAGAGCCGGTTCCATCGAATCACCCTCGACCTCGATGGCGCTGAGCATGGCGGGGGCGAGGCCGTGACGCTTCAGCCAGGAAGCCGCGAAACGCAGCTGGCCGACCGCAATCTCGTTGCCGCCGAGCGAGCCCGGCCCGGCAGATGCGCCGAGACCGAGGCGAGGCACGTCGACCCAATCGGCGCCGGCGCGGCGCTGTCCGGTGTAATCTGCCGAGGCCGGATCGCCCGCGCTTCCCCCCAGCTCCGCCTCGTCGACCCCGAAGAAGCGGGCGAGCGTGCGGCGGTCGTTCTCTTCCAGTTTGCGCGGGCTGCCCTTGCGGACGAATTGCTGGAGATAGCTGGCGTTGCGCCCGAGCAGCGCCGAGAGCCCCGCGAGGCTGACGCCCTGCGCGGCTACCAGCGCCATCAACCGGGCGCGAGGATCGCTCGATTCCATTCTCGCAACCTATGCCAAAGATTTTTCCTAGACAAGTAGGATTTGTTGCGGGACCACAGGATTATTCCTTGCCATCCGGGTCGCGCCGATTCGCTGGAGAGCCCGCCGCCATGTTGATTCGCCAAGTCGAAGCCTTCCTGCGCCAGACCGGCCTGCCTGCCACGCGGTTCGGCCTTCTTGCTGCGGCCGATCCACGGTTGGTGTTCGACCTCCGCAATGGCCGCGAGCCCCGCAAACGGATGGTAATGCGTGTGGAACATTTCATGAACACATTTGGGAAGAGCCGTCATGCGGGTTGAATTCAAGCAAGCCGAAATTGCTGGCGAGGCCCCGCCCGCCCCGCCCCGGGCGCGCGGTATCGGCGCGCGGCTGGTGGCCGAGTTGCAAGCAGTGGCGAATGGACACGGCACGCTGCTCGACCATCGCCAGCGCGGCTGGGCCAGCGTGACCTTCAGCGGCACGCGGCATGAACTGGCGTTTCGCTTCGAGGGTGAGGAAGCGGTGGCCGGAGGAGAGGTTCTAATCGCGGCCTTGTCCGAACACGAATTCACGATCCCGCGCCAACTCGTAGCAGACGCAGTGGTGGTTGCGGTCAACCATGCGATGATCCCCGCGCCGCTGCTGGAAATCCGCTGCGAGGTGCTCATGCTCGACGAAGACTGAGCAGCCGAAGGAAGCGCGGCATCAAAGCTCGGCAATCAATTCGATCCGGTTGCCAAACGGATCATTGACATAGGCCCGCTGGCTGCCTTCGAATGGGCTGTCCTCGACTACGGTGCAGCCAGCCCCGCCCAGACGCGCGATCAACCAGGCAAATTCGGTAACCCGCAGCGCCGGATGAGCTTTGCGGGCGGGGCGGAAATCCGCGTCGACCCCGAGATGGATGCGCAGTGTGCCACGTTCGAACCAGCAGCCGCCGCGCCCGGCCAGTTCGGGCGGTTTGGCAACTTCGCAAAGACCGAGCAGCAGAGCGTAAAAATCCCGAGCGGCAGCTTCGCCGCCAAGCGGCATCGCCAGCTGGACATGATCGATGCGGATCAGCGGCATGGTGGGCCGCGCTTCCCTTACTTCGCGCTTTTGGTGCTCTTCGCCAGCATCGCTGGAGCCCTCGGCCCGACCCACAGGTTCATGTCGATCGTGTTGGAGACCTTGTAGGGCACGCGGTTCGAGTTGAGGAACAATTGTTCCATCTCGGGCCGGGTGAACGGGCGCGATCCGAGGCGGCCGAAGACCGCCATCTGCCCGCCGGTCTCATCGACCCCGCGATCGCGGTCGAGCCCCTTGGACAGCGCCAGGGCGGGCGACGGGGTCCTGGCCCAGGCAATCAGCTCGGGCTTGGGATCGGGCGAGAACCCATAGAAATTGGGCTGGCTCGCCGGGCTGGTCAACTGAAGGACTTTCACCCCGTTGCGACCATCCGCGACATAGGCGAACAGGCTTGCGTTGGCCGAGGCGACAATCACGTCCTCGGCATCGTTGAGCTGCCCGTCAGCGGTGAACTTCTGGTAGATCGTCGGCGCCACCGGCTTGGTGATGTCGACAATCACCAGTCCCTCGGCCTTGGCCGCGACATAGGCATAAGTGCGCGAAAGGTAGACCCGGCGCGCGTCGGCCAGCGGCACGATCGCGCCCGGCACCGCTTGCGGCTGCGCCAGTTCGGTCACGTCGAACAGCTCGAGCCCATTGGCGGTGGTCGCCCACAGATAGCGGAACTGCACCGCCGTGGCGCGACCGTCGGTCAGCGGAACCACCGAGGTCACCCTCGGATTGAGACAGGTTTCGCCGTCCTTTTTCGCGCTGACTTCACATGGCGCCTTGGCCGACCACGGCTTGGGCAGGTGGACCGTGACCAGCGCCGTCGGGGTGACGACATAGGCATAGTCCCCCGCCAGCGTGCTGTGGCGTGCGCCGGTCAGCACTCCGTCGGGATTGAAGGTGAACGCGCGGCGGAAGAAGTTGTTGCGGAATTCGGCATCGGCGAGCGTGTCGACGTTGACCGCGATCAGACCCTCGACGCTGTCGGTGACGAAGGCATAGCTGTAGATCGGCGAGAACGGCTGTTCCTGGTTGACCGTCCGCAGTTCGGGCGTGTTGCGGGTCGGTGCGATCGGCTGATTGGTCGGTAGCGCCATGCAGGTCGCGTTGGGCGACTTGATGCGAGTGTCATGACCCATCGCCGCGAAGGGCGAATTGATGATCCGCTCCGAGAAGCCCTTGTTGCCGACGCTGGCGATGTCATAGGCGCGGAAGCCACCCTTGCCCTCGGCAACGAACATGTATTCGCCGCGCATCTGGAGGCAGCGAACCGCATCCGAGGTGCCCTCATGGGTATTGTCGAAGCGCTCGCGCCCGACCGATTCGCCCGAGAGCTTGCTGTCCATGATCGGCCCGCGCGTCCAGTTCTTGAGCTCACGACCGTTCCTGTCGACGTGCTGGCGGAAGAAATCGGGATAGGCATAGCGGTGCAGATAGCTGCCGATGACGGCCTGGGGCTCGTCCCATTCGGTCACCCGCACGGCTTCGAACCCACCTTCGAGCCCGAAGAACGCGTTGAGCCCGACGAAGTTGACGTAATTGGTGCCCAGCAACAGCAGCTGCGCCATGATCGCGTTGTTATCGTCGGCTGCCGAAAGATGGCAGTCGGTGCACTGCTTGGTCTCATTAAGCCGCACGGTGTGCGGGAAGTGCGGCGCAAAGGCCTGCGACGAGTAACCAATCGACGAGACCGGCGGCTGTTGCACGTAGATCCGCTCACGGTTGATGTTGGTCGACGAGAGGATCAGCGCCGAGGTCGAGCGGATCGGCGCGGTCATCGCCTTGGTCGGATCGGAGCCCGAAACCTTGGTGGTCTGGTGCTTGCCGATCTGGAACATGTCGTCGCGCGCGACCTGCGGGTTATAGCTCGCATAGTTGCGGGTGAAGTCTTCCTCGTACTTGTGCGTGGCGGTGCGCCAATTGGCTTCGATCGGCAGGTGACAGCCCGCGCAGCTTGTCGTCCACGACAAGTGGCAGGTGAAGCACGCCATATCGTCGTCTTTGTGCGCGCGGTCGGCCAGGGCGACCTGGGTGCCGAAGCGATAGATCCCGTCGCTCGCCGCCGCCTTGGCCATCAGCTTGGCGCGCGCGGCCTTGGGATTGAACACCAGCTTGCCGAGATCGTCTTTCTGCCCGGCATAACGCGCATCGACCGAATCCTTGACCAGGCTGACCCGCCAGACCTTGTCCGGATCGATGATCGAGCGCTGGATCAGCACGCGGCGGCCACCGGCTTCCTTGAACCATTCGAAGCGCGGCTGGCCATCCATGTTGCGCAACAGCGCGAGGTTATTGCCCTCGGGTGGCGCGGCCAGGTTCGAGGTCAGCAGGGTCGGATAGGCGTCGGGCGTGCCGTGGCAGTCCTTGCAACCAATTTCGACCGCATTGGCGACCTCACCATAGATCAGGCCGTTGCCGTGGCTGTCCGAAGCAAAGTGGCAATCGGCGCACTGCATGCCGAGCTGCGCGTGGATATCCATCATGTGGACCGATTTGCCCGGATTCGGCCCGGCATCGACGAACTTGCCCTCGGCACCCTTGCGGAACTTCTCGGGATCGTTGGGATCGATGATATGCGCGGTGTCGGTGCCGTAAGTCGTCATGTCGCCCTCGGCGTCCAGCAGGTTGCCCTTGCGGTCACGCTTGAGGATCGAGCGGAAGTTCCAGCCGTGACCGTGGTAATCGGCCCACTGGATGTCCTTGTTGGTGGCGTTGAGATCGTAGACGTTGCGGAGGAATTCGACATCGCGCCACAAGCCGTGCGTCACTGCCGCCTCGGGATTGCGGTCGAGTGCTTCGCGCGCCTCGGACGAAGTCGGATAGAACTGCGTCTTGAAGATTTTCTTGTAGTCTTCCTCCGACATGCCCGGCGGCCTGGGCGCGCGGTTCTCGGGCCCGGGCCACATTGCGGGCGCGTCGGACTCATAGTCCCACATCGTATAGCCGAGGTAGCTGTTCAGGAAGATGTTGGGCTGGTGCATGTGGCAGTTCATGCACTGGGCGGTGGGGATCGCGCGCGTGAACGCGTGGACCAGCGGGTGGCCGCGCTCGCGCTCCTGCATGGCGACCGGGCCGTCATGGCCGCCGCCGTGGCTGCTTGAGGCCGCGACCTTGCCGTGTCCGCCGGGCGCGGGTGCCTTGTGGGTGCCCGGCTTGTCGCTCGCAGCCTTGCCATGCTCGTCAAGCCCGACCGTGCTGTGGGCTTCGGCCGCATTCATCTTGTGGCCCGAATCGGTGCCGTGCGGGGCGACCGCGCCGTCGTGGCTGGAGGCACTGGAGAACGTCAGCATATCGACCGGCGAGGCGATCGCCTTGCGGCAGTCATCCGCCATCGTCTTGGAATTGGAGGGATCAGAAGCATCGCCGCCGACATAGCGTCCGTCGGCCTTTTCGCCGTCATGCCCGCCGCCGTGGCCACCGCCGCCATGTCCGGTGCCCAGCACGGTGCCATTGAGCAGCGAATAATGCGGATGCTCCTCGTAGTCGTAGGTGCCGTATTTGCCCTTGCGGTGCCCGCCTTCGCGCAGCGAGTTGATCGTCGGATCGTTGGTCACCGACTGGCCGTCGCGCCCGCACTTGCCGAAATTGAGCGAGTGGCGCGGCTCGCGGTCGTTCGCATAAATCACATGGCATGAGGCGCAGCCCGACGAGCGATAGTCGCCCGGCTGGTCGTTGGTCCCCATCTGCCACAGGAACGGATCGTTGAGCCGGGTCTTGTGGATGTTGAGCACGGGGATCGCCACGCGCAGGCCGGTCGCCATGCCGCGGTTCGACTGCTTTAGATCGGGGCGGCCCGGCTCCTCGAGCCGCTGGATGATCCCGCCGATATTGGGCAGGCCGATTTCGGGGAATTGCGGCACGACGTTGCGCCCGCCGTCCTCGAACACGCGGAACACATCGCCCGGCGGAATCGTGTGCCACTGCGGCAGCGGATACATGATCGGCAGCGCCCCGCGCGCCTTCTCGGCCTCGGTGACGACGCCATAGACCGGCTTGCCATCGGGCCCCGGCTGGCTCGAGGCCGACTTGATCAGCGCGGGCTTGCCGTCGCGGGTGAAGCTCTCGCCGAAGATGTAATTCTTGAACGGGACGATGCCGTTGTTATAGGCCGCGCCACCCCACAGCATCGCGCCGGTCGACATCAAGGATCGCTCGGACGCCTCGATAATCTCCATGTGGCAGGCCCCGCAGGCGTCGCGTGCCACGCGGTAGTCCGACGGGTTTACGAAGCGGATGAATTCGGGCGATTCCTTGTGGAGCAGCGCATAGCTGCGCTTGGGATTGGCGGACGAAGGCCAGCCCCACGCCACCGGATATTTGGGCAGGACATGGGATTCTTTGAGCGCCGCCAAGTAGTCGAGTCCGTCGTGCGCCCAGGTGCGGTCGGCGACGATCTTTTCGTTTCCGCCGTGGCAATCGACGCATGACAACACCACGGCGGGGCTGGCGTGCATCGTCCGGTGATCGCTCTTGGTATGGCAGCTGACGCAGCCCGCGTTCTTGCTGTCGACATAGGCCCACTGCGCTTCGGCCGTCTCGCCCGGCTGGCCACGCGGCGCACTCGGCGCGCGCTTGTGCTTTATCTCCTGCGCCGTCTCCTTGCCCGCGCCATACAGCGAGGCCGGGACCAGCAGCGCAAGCGCCGCGAGCAGCAGCCACACCAGCGCGTACGACCGAACACGAAGTTCCGGGGCCCGAACTTCGGGGGCGCGGGGCTGGGAAACAGTCGGGAATGGCGCAATGGTCATGGGGTCAGTAAGCCAGAATGATGTTTGCGAGGACCGAGTAGAAACGCTTCTCCTTGCCCTGCTGGGCAAACAGATCATCGAACCCCTTGCTCGGCTCGAGCACCGCGCCCGACAGCCTCAGCACGATGTTCTGGTTGGCGAGCGGACGCCAGATCGCAGCGGCGGAAATGTCGAAGCCGATTGACTTGGGGATCGAGCCCTCGACACGCAGCGCCTGCAGCGTCGCGGTATTGGCGAACCACAGGTGGTTCACATTGCCCGACAGCCGGAAGGTCGGCGTCAGATCGGCATCGACCCCCGCACCGACCAGCACCGTGCCGGGATTGTTGAAGTTTGACTGACCCTGCTCCTTAGACGAGCGCAGCGAATTGAGGATGCCGTTGCGCCCGTTGACAGCGATCGCGCGGCCACCGCCCGCAAACGGAATGGTCTGGCGGATCCAGTAGCTGGTGTCGGCGCCAGCGAATATCGGATTCTCGAAGATCGAGTCGAACCCGGCTTCGGTGTTGTTGTGAGGGTTCTTGTCGCCGCTGGCATAGAGCCCGGACAGGCGGAACCGCCAGAAATCGATGTCGTAACTGGCTTCGGCCGCGGCGAAATAGGCCTGGATCTTGGCCTTTTCACTGGTGAAGACCGAATTGCGGTCCTGCCCGAATGCGCCGTAAAGCTGGCTCGTCAGGTTGATCCGCCCGATCCGCCCGTCGGTCGCATAGCCCAGATAAACCACGTCGTAGCTGCGCCCGCGCAGATCACCGATCAGCGCCGGGCGCGCCGGGAAACCATTATCGTCGATCTCGACGTTATTCGCCTCGCGGTTCATATTGTAGGTGACCGAGACCTGGCTGGTCAGCCCGACGACCGGGAAATCCTGGCGGAACACGTTGGCGAGGAAAACCCAGTCATCGCGCGGACGCTGCACGACCGAGTTGAGCCCCGAATTGGTGTCCTTTTCGAGCCGCCAGAACGCCGCGAGATTGAACTGGAAGCGGTTGTTGTCGCGATTGCCGAACAGGCGCACGCCAAGCTGGTTGTCCTGGAACAGGAACCCGCGAAAATCCTGCTGGATCGGCTGGATACCGGCACGCACGCTGAAGAAGTCGAACCGCGAATTGTCGTATTGCCCGAGATGGTAATCGACGAACAATTCCTGCACGCCCACAAAATGATCGAGCCGCTGGCTCTCCCTCGACGACAACACCGAAAGCACGCGTCGCTCGGGCACGTTGACGTAGTTGACCTGCCCCGCCAGCGCGATGCGGTATTCGACCGACGGCGGCTTGAACGCGGTCATCCCTTTCAGGAGCGAGGCCCCGACGATGAAGGTCTGCGCCAGCACCAGGCTGTGGCTGCGGCCGAAAGTGTCGACCTGATTGGGCAATTCGGTGGTCTGGTTGCCCACCGGGATCGGGAAGCTGCGCGGCTCGATGATCGTGTCCGAGATCGCGCTGGCAATGAAGAACCAGTCTTCGCCCTTCAGGAAGCTGGGCCGCCCCTTTTTGGACAGCGGCCGATCACCCTTGAGCAGGTTGTGGTTGAACGGATCGAGCTTCGAGCGACACACGTTCTTGAGATTGGGATACAGCGTGTAAATCGAACGATCGCCGCCCGAAGGGCACAGTGTCGAGGTGATCCGCCACCGATCGGGCAACGCGACATCGATTTCCGGTCGCTGGATCCCGTCGGGATAGATGTCGCCGGCCTTGGCATAATAGGCTTCGGGGGGCGGCGGCCGGATCGCGCCGGTGTTCATCTGCTCGATCCGCTCGGGCAGACCCTTCTGGAAGCCCGGACGACGGCGCCCGTCGAGCAACGCCTCATCCGCGGCCACGGTCGCACCGGCCTCGGCTTCGGCGCGGGTGTTCATCGGCGGCGGGCCTGCGTTGGCGGCCGGAGCAGCCATCAGCTCGGCGGCCGCTTCGGACACCAGGGCGGAGCTGGTGACGAGCGACGCGCCAGCGAAGTCCAGTTCGAACTGGCGGGGTGCCGCATAAGCCGACTCTGGCTGAAGCGACTCAACGAACGAAACCACCGCTTCGGCAAAGGTTGCCTGGGGAAGAACGCCCTCGGCCGGACCGCCCAGTGCATTGCTTTCGACCACGCCGCCCGGTGTCGCGAACTGGATCGAGGGAAGCGTCTCAAGCGACAGCCGACCCGGGAGGTTCCCCATGTCGCGCGTCCGCAAAATCG
>Ga0105052_10006543_pt1 | contig 11760 bp, 9 predicted proteins | sample FRY03_FD_78094 | JGI IMG/M metagenome (GOLD analysis project Ga0105052, IMG submission 78094) | Freshwater microbial communities from Lake Fryxell liftoff mats and glacier meltwater in Antarctica - FRY-03 | ecosystem: Environmental > Aquatic > Freshwater > Ice > Glacier meltwater ... | reverse complement strand
TGGGCAATGATACGCTATTACTAGAATCTACAATAGTAGAAATTTAATATGGGTTATAGGGCATCGGGACGATCTGATAAGACTTTGATCTACAATAGTAGAAATTTAATATGGGTTATAGGGGTGATTTGGATGTCATGATTTCCTACGTGATCTACAATAGTAGAAATTTAATATGGGTTATAGGGACCAATGAAACAAGCAACATCCACAATCTACAATAGTAGAAATTTAATATGGGTTATAGGGAATAAGGCAATGACTAAACCTACAATATCTACAATAGTAGAAATTTAATATGGGTTATAGGGAGCTACAATGAAGCGTGAGAGATTGATCTACAATAGTAGAAATTTAATATGGGTTATAGGGGCTGTTAGTTTCATTGCTACAGATTTTATCTACAATAGTAGAAATTTAATATGGGTTATAGGGTTCTAAGTTGATAACTCAGTTAGTATATCTACAATAGTAGAAATTTAATATGGGTTATAGGGATAGTGAGTCAATCCTAGAGCCAATCAATCTACAATAGTAGAAATTTAATATGGGTTATAGGGACAAGGAATGGTACACAGCACTTGATATCTACAATAGTAGAAATTTAATATGGGTTATAGGGAGCATGAAACTGAGATCTAGTATTTTATCTACAATAGTAGAAATTTAATATGGGTTATAGGGCATAACTTGTAATAGTAATTCTTTAATCTACAATAGTAGAAATTTAATATGGGTTATAGGGAACTTGAACCTTTGATCTAATCAACAAATCTACAATAGTAGAAATTTAATATGGGTTATAGGGTCGTCTTGATCTACTCAGTCAGTAGAATCTACAATAGTAGAAATTTAATATGGGTTATAGGGTTACTCGAAACGCAACCAGACTATATATCTACAATAGTAGAAATTTAATATGGGTTATAGGGAAACCGTCATCCCCGACTGCAATTGTATCTACAATAGTAGAAATTTAATATGGGTTATAGGGTCCACGATTGGCTTGATATAAAGCTTTCACAGGGTATCCAATCAGATCTACCCCTGTGAGATCACGCTTACCACCACGATGGTGATATATGAACACTATAGGTTTACAGTTATTACAACACATAGTATAATTTCTCATTATAGAATAATGAAATGTTAAGGAACTTATTACTTTCAATATATAGAAATCTCACAATCATTACAAGTGATTATTATGTCATGACAAGATCTTCTTCCTCTTGGACAGCATAGCCATATCTTTTGATCTTGGGAGCACAACCTTCACATATCGTAAACATCACCACGCTGTCAGTCATCTCAAACTTTGGTCCATAGATCTTATCGATACTGGTTACCAAAATATTGAGCACTCTGGTGCTGTTTTTGATCTCTCGGACAGAATACTGGAGTCTGCGACCGTATTTTTTGATCAGCTTGGCAAATGCAGTGCGGAGTTTATCATTGCTAATATCATAGGACACTATCAACATATTATTCGGATCATAAATTAAATAGAGGAAACTCACTAACCGCTCAGTCAGACATCACATATCTATAATATGCTTTGATGTAATCAAAGATCTCTGACTTGTGTGCGAGTATTGCTTTGAGAAACACAGATGATATCTTGATCCTGGATGGTCGATCTTTGGGTACTCGCTCATTGTTGGTACAGACAAATCGCTTGTCTTGGATCTGTCATAAGTTCCAAGCCTTGAGTATGGTATGATCAATCAGACATCTCAACGGCTCGATCATGTCACACACCAGCGACTTACGCTCATAGAATAACGTATGATAAAACCCCTGATACACATCAAACCCGTACAACGACAAATTACTCTCCACGATCCCATACAGATACGAGTATCCGATATCCAGTAGCGTGTTGATCACGTCTTCTCTCGTCCTTGGGGCTCTACGATACCATCATAAGGGTTCATATCGTGATTGGAAAAACAGCTTGGCTGCATTGCCTTCCAGTCATCTCATGGATGATTGATTATCGCAAGTGCTGACTTGTGTGATAAGTGATTTGATCTTGGTGATTGCGTTGTGAGTTTGTTCGTTTTTGGTTCTGATGGATTGTAATAGTGATAACTGGTTAGTAAGCTTATTGGCAATTAGTCATTGAGTCATACGCAACTGTTGATCGGTCGTAAGATGATATTGATATCACCTGAGGATATAATTGCCTTGCAGACTATTACCGATCATAGTGACAGGTCTAAGATTTTTGGTGACGAGATAGATGCCGATCTGATGTTGCTGAAGTTGACGTATGAGCTGACTGGTGATCGTACATTCACCTATCACAAAGATACAAAATATCTTGAGTAGTGATACTTGGTTGATGATCTTGCCATCGTGAGTGACGATGAGGTTACTGTTCTTGAGCTGAAGTGTCTTGAGGTCTTGCGACATCACTGTGACAATCTGCTTTTCCAAAAAATCTGGTCTGCTTAGCATGGCTACGAGCGCTAGAAGATAAATAAGTATCGCATAATTCGTGATAGATACAGTGCTGACATTTGACTGGGTTTTGTTCAAATGTTGGATCATGCGGGTTATAGTTGCGGTACTCACGGATCGTATTGGTAAACATATGGATTTGCTGAGGTGATGGGAGTGGTACAGGATAGACTTTGTTATCATCCAGCGAGTAGCACTTGATGGTCTCGATGATATATCCCATCTCAGTCAGACATAGATATTGTGCCCACAACTGATAATAATATCATGGATGCATGCGCTTGATATGAGATTTACGTTCCATGAGTGACCTCTTGGCTACATGCAGTAGATCGATCTTACCGATCAGTCCATACTTATGTGAGTAGACGCTCAATGACTGTAGTATGTGCCTGGATGTGCTATAAGTCTTATTGTCAATCGATGCATGATCGATCTTACCCTGCGTCTGAGGAGTATCCTGATACATACGATCATCATAGCGAGCGTATAGCCCATGATAGTAGATACTCTTGGGGCAAAAGATAAAATCATTGAGTGTGGAGATGCGGATATATTCTTCCATGATATCAAAAAACTATACTAGGGTAAGTATAGTCTAAATATAGTTTTTGTGCAAGGAAATATCAAATCAAACATTCACTTGATTATCGCTCTGATTTTAATAATATCATTTATATCCTTAAGGTGCCTTTTTAAATTTGTATAATTTATATGAATCGAGATGAAGATGAAATTATTTCTCAAAAACGAATTACTATTAATTGAATACGGTATTATGAAACTCAATACCTATCTGGTAAGTGTATTCTAGACGAATAAAGCTTGAAGCATTGATAATAATACATATACTTCAAAAAAATACTAGTATAAATACTTTACATGATAAAATAGATCGTATAAAATATTTCTACTATTGTAGATTATCCTTAGAAATTTGGTGTATGCGCTATAAGACTACGAGCTTATGGTTTTTTATTAGTCACAAAACCATCCCATTCTGCATCTCTAATCAACAAATCAGGCCTTTCGGGATCATCTATGATTCTTTGCATCATCATTGATCATTTTCTAGCAATATTATATGCACCGTTAGCATCTCAAGATGTTGGCTGATTTACTGAGTTTTCTAATTCGATATAATTTCCTGCTTCATTTTTGTGTAAGAGCTTTTTATGATCACGACTATCAAAAAACGGATCGACAGGTGAGTGGATAAAATCACTATCAAGATCGCTAACTCATGTATTTCTGACTTGCAAGATTACATCAAAATTCCAGATTAATTCTTCATAAAATGTGGCTGGTAAATTATTATTTTGTTTAATCTGCTCAAGTATATTGAGCGAAAGATCAATCTGATGATTAGCAAAGAGTTCTTTAAGATTCTTGGTAATATTAATCTTTTTGTTATTCCACTGACCTGATGCTCTATCTTTACTACCACGATAACGATCTACATGAGACCGCACCTTCCATACTCATTTTCATCTTCATTCTACAAACTTCTCAGGATTATAGGTCATGTAAAATCTATCTTTATTACTGTCATATCCTATTATGTCAAACTGTTCAATTCTTTGTTTCATGTCTACGAGTTTTCATTTTTTGAGATAGAGGTTTTTTCTAAATCATGTGACTGGATCAGTAGTAGATGTGTAATTTGCGCGAGTATATAAAATTGCACCTCGTTGTTTTCCCTTAATATCGCCAAATGTATTAATTTTAGGTACTAGCTGGTAAGCGTTAGTAGCACTTCACGGTTCTCATTTGGGTGTTCATTTATTAACCAAGAAGCTAAGTTTTTTAGCGAGTGCAAGTTCAAGCTTTTGATACACTGATTGTTCGATCTTTTGTCTTCATCTTTTAAATCCACCATTGAGATCTTCAAACACTATCAGTGCATTATGTTTCAGTACAAGATCAGCGAGTTTTTTGACTACATGAGAGATATATCAATCTTTGAGATTTTTGATGTTACCGATAGTTTCCCAATTTTGTCTTGCTTGTAATCTGGTACCTGCTTTTTCTGTAAGTTTTTGCTCATAATCTACTCATCATACGATATTAAGTGTTCATTGCTCAATAATATTTTGCTGTTGATCTATCACACTATAAAATGCTAAATGCTTCTCTCCACGATCAATACCAATGATTCTGATATCATTGTTATAATTGATAAGTTTTTTATTAAACTCTTGATTAAATTTTATCACTTCATCACTACCAAATCCTAATGTAATAGGAATATGGAAGAGTAGCTTGTCTTCGGTATATCTTTTATGTTCTAGGATAAATTCTTTCTTTTTGTTGATTTCTTTCTTCTTTTTTTCAATACTTCATTTTCTATAAAATAATTCTGCACCTCCATTGAGTTTGATATTACTTCATGATGCAAAAACATTCTCTCGATAGATCGTTTGTAGGTCTTTCGTCTTCGATTTTCCTTCAAAATCTTTGGAAGAAATCTCAAAGAGATAAATATTACCTTGATCTGCTTGATCTCGCAGGTATTCTTTATTAACATTAGTCCATGCAAGCTTATATCATTGTTGTTCTACCTCAGTATAGAATTGACTAATATCCTCATATTCATAAGTAGGACGAAATGAAAAATCAAACACTTGTCGATCAACATATTGCTTCAGTCAGGATTTATAAAAATCGATGAGCTTTTCGAGAGATTGTTTGTTAAACTCATTTCATTTTTTAAATTCACCTGCTTCATACAACCTTATTACCTCGTCACTTGCCCCGTATTTCTGTCTATCTTTTCAAGGCATGAGACATTTAGGTAGCATCTTATTTGGTCAAGGTAATAATTTATACTCCATTTTTTGTAGCGTTTGTTTTCATATAGTCTGGTATAATTTTTTACCATCTCTAAAAAATTTATTATTATCCTTTTTCATCACTGCAAGATAATACTTCGTATCATCTTTGAGTAGTACACATGAGTTATCTACTTCCTTGTTTTTGTCCCATCATGCTCATAATGTTGAGTTTTCAAAATTTAACTTCATCTTTTCTTCGCTGAACGGTTTTTGTGTGAGATAGTTCCTAATCGCATCATATGATTTGGTAATATGATAGCTCTTGATAAGTTCTTGCAAGACTGGATAAAATTGATCATCCTGATCAAGTGATTCATCACTCACTTGAAACATTTTTATATAACGTAAAAGAGCAAGACACGCATCAGCAAAAAGCTTAATTATATTTTTATGTTCTTGATTATTTTTATCGATTTTACTTATGATAACTTCTAATTCTTGTTTTGCTTTGTTATATCACACTAATCTAATATTATTTCATTTCTCATCTTTGATCATTTCATTTTTATCAAATAAGGATTGGAGATCTTGATTGATACATGCCAATAAGAAATTTCGATTATCAGGATGTTGTTTTCTCAATGCTGTAGGATTAGCCTCAGTCTCAAACTCAAGATAGGATTTGAATACAGGAGTAGTTTGGTCGATTGATTGAAGGATATTTTTGATCTGATATAGGTTGACATGCGATGGTACAATATAAGCTTCTTCGTCTCATTTTTTTGTTTTTTTGAAGATGCCGAGTTCTCATGCTTTTTCTTGTAAAAGATACCAGCTACCGAAATATCTACCAGAGAAGTAAGTGAGACTAGATTTTGAAAGCCGTATCTTATTAATATCTACTGTTTCATCTACAATTGATTCTATCAAATGGATAATCTGCGTATTGTATTCTCAAGATTCTGTGAATAATTCTTGTAGTATCTTATTGAGTTCTTGCTCGTTTTGTATGATAAAAAATGGTATATCTGATTGTACTTGTGATCCGATCTGCCTATAGAGTTGTTTGAGTTTTGGAAGTTTTTTTGATCCCTTAGGTAGATGCTGATTATGCTCATTGATTCTTTGATTGATTCATTTTGCTCATTCTTCTTCATATTTTCTTCCTATGATGGCATTGTAATGAGTAATTCCTGATTGAGTAAGACAATGATTATAGTAATTGATGTCGAATAGCTGTTGTTCTTCCACCGTAAAGATAAATCATACATCATCAAACAATGATCTGAGTAATCAGTTATTACAAAAAGTAACCAGATTTTGATTTACGACACGGTATGCAACTTCTGTTGATTTTCCCTCCGTAGTATAATAATTTTCACGGTTTTGATTATATCCACTAAAATACGTAAAAAATCATGAAAATTCATTGATAATATCACGTTGTTGTTGATCTTCATGGTACTGATCGAGCAGCACATCTAAAATACCTTTTTCAGTAAGGATTTTATATCCATTGTTCGAGAGAAATGGTTTATTCTTTTCGCTGACTCGTGCAGGATTTGATTTTCGTTTGTCTGCGGTAATATCAAACAGCTCACCTATTGTTTTTCTTTTGGACATGAGCATATCCTCCCACTGCTTCTGCACTGTTTTCTTTTCTTTATCTGATAGATCTTTTTTATTTTTCATTATAGATCTATAGCTTTGGTAGAACTCATAGAACTCCGACCAATCTAAGGATGTATCCGATAAACTATCATTGATAAAACGATCATGTATTGTATCAAGAATCTTCTTCATTTTTTGATATGATTCTGTTCTATGTTGATCCTGAGATATAATGTCATGTTCTTCCATCTTATCCAAAGTATTTCACACTGGTTTAAGTTCAAACCTCAGAGTCTTACTCAAACTATATAGGTTGGTCATCTCATCAAATACTCATCATGTCATCAGCAATATCATTACAAAATACTATCTGTATCATAATCAAAAATCTGACTCATTACAAGTCAGATTTGTTCATCATTATTCAGTATAAATTAATGCTTTTTTCATTTTGCTCTATCCGATTCTGTAAGATATCTTTTACGCAGACGGATTGACTTGGGAGTGACTTCGACATACTCATCGTTACCGATATATCATAGAGCGTCTTCCAGTGTCATCTTGACGATCGGCTCAAGTCTCATTGCTTCATCATTACCAGCGTTACGGACATTGGTCATTTGCTTATTGATGGTGAGATTGACAACCATATCATTACCTTTGAGGTGTTCACCTACAATCATACCTTCGTAGATCTCTTGAGCTGGCTCAACAAAGATAGGCCCGCGCTCTTGGAGCTTATAGACACCATATTTCATCACCTTACCGGTAGTGGAAGAGATCATTGATCCAGCCTCACGCTTGGAGATCTCTCCAGCCCAATCATCATAACGAGCAAAACTATGGAACATGATTCACTCACCCTTGGTGATTAAGATAAAGTCTCACCTAAATCCAAGCAGTCCTCTGGTAGGAGCAACAAACTCAATGACAGATTGGCCATGTTCACTATGCATACCTTGCATAATACCTTTACGGTTTGAGATGTTTTCGATAATTGCTCCGACTTGATCGTCAGAGACTGTGATAACGAGTTGTTCGTATGGCTCTTGTGTTTTGCCAGTTTCGGACTTACGAGTGATTACTTGTGGTGCAGTGACTTGGAGCTCATATCACTCACGACGCATGGTCTCGATCAACACTCATAGGTGTAATTCTCATCTTCCTGATACGACAAAACGAGTTGGGTCAGCAAAATCAATCAACAATCCTACATTGGTTTCAAGCTCTTTGGTCAGACGATCATTGAGATTACGAGAGGTGACAAGTTTACCTTCGCGACCCATAAAAGGACTATCATTGACGACAAATTCCATGGTCAAAGTAGGCTCATCGACCGTCATTGCAGGCATCTGCTCTACTCATGTAACTCCGATAGTCTCACCAACGTAAATATCTGCAATACCGGCAACTGTGATGATATCACCACAGAGTCACTCTTTGACTTCAATACGACCAAGTCAGACTGTCTTGTATAGTTTAGAAATCTTAGCATTACGACGAGATCCATCACCAGCGACGACTTGTACTCATTGACCAGTTTTGATTGTACCAGAAGTCACACGACCGATACCCAGACGTCAGACAAAATCATCATAGGCAAGATTGGTAATTTGCATCTGAAGTGGCGCAGCTGACTTATCTTCTGCTGCTGGCACAATACGGATGATCTCTTCAAATAATGGTGAGATGTCTTTACGTTCGTCTTCCATCGTCAAAAATGCTTGACCGTCTTTGGCAATCGCATAGACTACAGGAAAATCAGCCTGTTCGTCCGTAGCCCCTAGCGTGATAAACAAATCAAATAACTCATTGATTACTCGTTCAGGACGAGCAGAAGGCTTATCGATCTTGTTAAGTACAACGATAGGTTTGAGTCCAATCTCAAGTGCTTTGGAAAGTACAAACTTGGTCTGAGGCATGGGTCACTCGTAGGCATCAACGACGAGGATCACAGAGTCTACCATACGCATCACACGTTCTACTTCCGAACCAAAATCTGCATGTCATGGAGTATCAATAATATTGATGGTATGTTCACCGTATTGTACAGAGGTGTTTTTGGCATAGATCGTAATACCACGTTCGCGTTCTTGGTCATTACTATCCATGATGAGGGCTGCTCCATCATCAGTCTTGACAGCTCCAGACTGCTTGAGTAAAGCATCAACAAGAGTGGTTTTACCATGATCGACATGGGCAATGATTGCGACGGTACGAAAAGACATAAGAGTATGGAAAGATTAAAGAAGGAAGGACAAGTTTTGAAACTAGGATACGAGAAAGCCACATTGAGTTTTTTATAGTAGAACTTAAGAGGTGGGGGTTATTTAACAACAAACTCTTATAATCATAAAAAACTGACAATGAGTCAGTCATCTTATTACTTACACTATACTGATTATTTCTTGAAAACAAAATGATTATCGATTAGTCTGACTTGTCACCGTTTTTGTTTCTGCCTCAGAGCTGAGTGATGCTTCCATCAATAAGATAGAGTAGGAGGATACCCAATACGATCGATCCAATACGTCACCAAATACCATAATCAATCACAATGAGATCGACAATACCCCAGACTCATGCCCAGATCATAATTACTGATACACCAATCACTAGGTTATGCACAAAATACTCATCCCAACGCAGGGAAAGTCAGCGAAATAATTTTTTACTACGTTTGATAAAATGTTTCATTGATTGATTATAGTGATCAAATCTGTAGGATGCAAATTATAAGACATCTATTCTACTTTTAGTCATGATTGGAAAACCTCAAACTTATTCTCTAAGTATCTCGCATATTGATTACTCTGAGTCAAAAGACGTAATCATGATGTATTGTGATATGACAGGTGGAGTTGTTGATGCAGATCAAATGTTTGTGGCATGACAGTTTATGTTACTTACTGCAACGATTGATGGAGTAATCGTCAAAAGATCTTATAGTATCGCTACCACACCAAAATTGCTATTTGAAAAATGAATTATCGGTTTTAGTATCAAGCGAGTTGAATGAGGAGTATTTAGTACACGAGCGACACAAGTAGCAACTGTGGGAGATTTACTTACGATGACTTGAGGATTGGGTCGTATGACAGATGATGGTATGTATGATCATTATCTTCTTATCAGTGCTGGAAGTGGACTCAGCCCGATCTATTCAATTTATCAGGATTTATTATCGCAAGACAGAAGGATTCGTATAGCTAACATCTTTGGTGAAAGAAGATATGCTGACGTATTGGCTGATGTGCATCGTGATCGAGTGAACAATACAACGGAGTGAGTATATTCTCAATGTTTTCTCTCTCAAGATATACATCCGTGATATTCACAAGGTCGTGTCCAAGCAGGGATAGAGTGAGCTTTACAGTGGTTGAATACACAAAAGTGTAAAGTATTTGTCTGTGGATGACCTGAGATGGTCGATGATGTCAGAAATATCCTTACACAGCAGTATGGACTTCACGCAAGTCAGATTATGTTTGAAAAATACTAAGAAAACAACTAAACCTTATACTATGTAATAGTAACAATGAATGATTGAGAACATCATAAGGTTTTGCAGTGTTTGCTTAAATGAGAATACAAATGGATTATTAAGACAATTCTTACCCAAAAAGACATCATTTGCCACGCTCACACAACAAAAGCTTGATTATTACGTCGAATTAATCAATAATAGACCAAGAAAAAAACTAAATCGACTATCACCTATGAATGTTTTTGGAAAATAGACCGAGATTTAGATTTGATGACCAATGTAGGATGGTTATTCAGCGTTTCCTTAAGCCCATCTGTTACATGAGCTCATCAGAGACAATGACAATATTGACTTTGATATTAGATTACATACACTCATATGTATTAAAGTATCTTCTATATACCATTATTTTCTTGATTGATATACTCACGTATGAATAAAAGTTCACGTCAATTTTTGAGAGGATCAGTGACAGTGGGTTTGATCCTGATTGGTACGATATTTATTTGGATCAATGATCATGAGATAGCTGAAACTGGTCAGTATATCTATTATTCGATTGAGGATTTGCCTCAATCTCAGACGGTGATGATATTGTGAGCAAGTGTACGTAGTGATGGAAGCCTATCTCGTGTGGCCCAAGATAGAGCTGATATTGCTATCCAAGTCTGGCGTGCAGGAAAAGCTCCTACTATCTTGATTTCTGCAGATAATAACACTACTCATTACGATGAAACTCGTACGATCCGTAATTATCTGATCAACCAATGAGTCAGCACTGGAGTAATTTTCCAAGATTTTGCAGGATTTGATACCTATGATAGCATGTATCGTGCTCGCGATATCTTCCAAGTAGAGTCAATGATTGTAGCTACACAAAAATTCCATCAGCCAAGAGCGGTGTACCTTGCACGCAATATGGGTATTAATGCAGTAGGAATCGTGGCAGATAGTTATATCTATCGTGATGATCTGCGTAATAACCTGAGAGAGATGTTTGCGAGAGTAAAAGCGTTTGTTGATCTGAAAGTCTGATCGCTACCGAAGTTTAGATGAGAGAAGATACCGATTACAGGAGCGAGTAATTGGGAGATGTAAAAAAAGACTATGAAGATACACCTTAAGGAAACGCTGAATAACCATCAAAGTAGATCTTAATTACAATGTTTACTATTATATATCAATTTATTATGTCCTTGTGGTACAACTTTGTGTATTGGAAGAGTTCTCTTAATTGAGTATTATTATATATTTCTATTGACAACAGTATATAATTAATTAGTATGTAACTATATTTATTCCTGAATTCCAGTCCAAAGCGTAACTTTTCACTAAAGATCTAATCTTACACCATAAAATACCTCGTAAGCACACAAATATCATAACGATCTTCTGGGCTTACGATTAATAATGTGAAGTATT
>Ga0105052_10006535_pt1 | contig 11778 bp, 6 predicted proteins | sample FRY03_FD_78094 | JGI IMG/M metagenome (GOLD analysis project Ga0105052, IMG submission 78094) | Freshwater microbial communities from Lake Fryxell liftoff mats and glacier meltwater in Antarctica - FRY-03 | ecosystem: Environmental > Aquatic > Freshwater > Ice > Glacier meltwater ... | reverse complement strand
CGGGGGCACGACGGATTTGCCGTATTTTGCCCGGGCAGACGTCAACGTCGGAGATGGCCAGCAGCTTAAATCGTGGGACCCCCGGGTGAACGGATTTTTCTCCCCGACCCGCCAGGTTCCTTCCGCCATCATGTTTGGCTCGCTCCCCACCGGTGTGAAACGTACGGAAGCGGCTTCCGACCTAGCCGATATCCGGCCTTGGGAGACCCTGCTCTTCTCCCCCGTTTCCCAAGCCGCTATGGTGGCCGATGGCAGTGGCAATACCGGCCACCCCGGCGCGGCAGCCCCGGCAGACTACCTCCTGCTCGACCTCTTCACCATGCCGGTGGTGGAACCTTATGTCATCAGCGAGCCCTTCTCCACGGCGGGCAAGATCAACTTGAACCAGAGGCTTGTTCCCTTCAGCTACATCACCCGCGAGACGGGCCTGCGGGCTGTGCTCAAAAAGCTGGAATTTACCGCGATTCCCCAAGTCCAAGTCACGGGCAGTTCTGTGACACAGCCAGCACAGTTATACCGCGACGCTCCAGTCGGGCCAGGCGAGGGCAAGCTCACGCATGTCATCAACAAAGTGGATGTCCCCAAGACCCTGTTGGAAATTGGCAAAGTGCTCGATCCCGGCGGCAATGTTGGCCAGGGAGTGTTCCGCTCGGCGGCGGAGATTTGTGGGATTCCGCTCATCCCCGAAGGCCTTGGAACTCAAACCCTCCAGAAGTTCTGGCAGGATCGCCAACTGACCGGAGACAACACCCGTGAGGCACCTTACAACGCCATTTACCCTCTGCTCACCACCAAATCAAACACTTACCAAGTGCATTATCGGGTGCAAACCCTCAAGCCTCTCACGAGCAAGGCAGGGTTTGATCCCACCGTGGATTTTATCGTCACCGGCGAACAGCGCGGCAGCCACATGCTGGAGCGCTACCTGAATGCCGACGATCCGCAATTTTCCGGCGGCATGACCACCACCACGCCCCTCAACGAGTTCTACGAGTTTCGTGTCCTGCGGCACGATCGCTTCACCCCTACTTTCTAGACTCGTATCATGACCGCCTCGCTCCATCCCGCCCGCTCCGCGCTTCACAGGCTGGAAGAGCTATTTTGCTCACCGGGAGCTTCCCTCCAGCTCCCACAGCACAGCCATGAGGAACTCTGCTATGTGATTTCCGGTGCCGGCGTCTGGCAGGTCGGAGCAAAAACTCTGAAAATCGTGGCCGGCGACATTCTGCTGATTTCCCGCTGTAGCCCGCGCATCGTGCGCGCCGTCTCTTCTGTCGGGTTGACCATGGGGGTCATTTCCCTTCCCCCTCATGACGAACCTCCCGCTCCGGAGGATCCCGCTGATACCGCCGATCACGGAGTTCGCGTTTGGCGTCACCGCCGCCTCTCGGCAGAACTCTCCCAGATCATCCGGGATTGCCTGGCGGAAAAAGCCCGTCAGCAACTCGGGTGGGTAGACTATGTGGAGTCCCAGATCCGGCTTTTCCTGGTGAAATTTCACCGCTTCACCCACATGCAGGTCCAATCCCGTGTTCCTCTCCCGCAGGGATTTTGCGAGGGCGAACTCCGCCGCCGGGTGGGTGGCTACATCGCACAATTGGACCTTCAATCCGGCGACCCCGACACCCTCGAAACTACCGCCGAAAAACTCGCCATCAGCCCGCGGCGCTTCACCAGCCTGTTCCGGGAAATCACCGGTATGAGCCGACTGGAATATATCCACGACCTGCGCCTCCACCGCGCTAAGGAATTCCTCCTTGCCCGCACCGATACCTCCATCGAGACCGCCGCCTACCAAGCAGGATTCCAAGACCTCACCACCTTTTACCGTCTCTTCAAAAACCGGGAAAGTATGACCCCGGGCGAGTGGAGAACCCTCCGACTGTGTGCCCAAAATGAACAAACCCATTGCCGGAACCGCCATTGATTTCCCTTTCCTTACATGAGATCTTTTCCTGTAAAATGACGAGACTTATCTCCATTCGGCTGCGCTATGTAGCTATGGTAATGCTCATCTGCGTCTGTACGCAGCATGCCCATGCCTCGTTCATGCTCGAGATCGATGCGTACGCATTTGAGCCCGTGGCCGCGGACCGCAAGGAGATGGAGGAGGGGGACGCCATGTGGAGGTGGAACAACGTGAAAAGCCATCTCGTGGGCTCCACCAAAGCCATCACCCCGGCCATGGCAAGAATCGAAATTCCCGAGGATGGCAAATATTTTATCTGGGTCTGGCATGGCATCCAACCGATCCGCAGCCGCACGTTTTTCGTTGAAATCGACGGCCAATCGCTTGCCTACGCCGGGTTCCCCTGCGGCGAATCTCCGGAGCTTGGCTCGGACCACTACCCGCCCACCACGCAGGAATCCGGCTTGATGGTGTGGACCAAACAAGAGATTGACCTGAAACAAGGGTCCTACCAGTTCATTCTCACCACAAACGGCGATGTGCCCGCCAAGGCCATCCGTCAAAACGCCATCTTCGGTCGCGCGTTGATCACCGATGATCCCGACCTCACCCCCGAACCTTCTCTTAACCCCTAACCAACTCTCAACCTCCAGAACCTTATGAAAACAAAAATCAACACGATACTCCGCATCGCTGTCCTGAGCATGGTGGCTCTCACCTCCGCCCAAGCGGCCAGTCGAACTTGGATCAATGCTTCCGGCGGCACATTCGTCGGAACAACAGCCGATTGGTCACCCGCAACCCTCCCACTCATCGGAGATACTGTGCTCTTTGATGCCACCGGTGCGTCGGCGACCTACACGGTGACGCTTGATGCTAACTACACCTTCCAACAGCTGCAAAACCAGGCAGGAGATAGTGTGACGGTCGCTCTAGGTGGGAATACGCTGACTCTTTCGGTGAAAAACCCGCTCCTCAATATTACGGGGAATTTCAATTTCCAGAACGGAACGCTAGTGGCGTCGCATGCGAACAAGCTGCTCGACTTTGGCGCGAGCGGAAAGATTACCTCGACTCTGGCTGGCGTGACTGCGAACATAATTGCCTTTCAGGTGGGCGTTGCCGCCGTGCCGGGAGTAGATAGCTCAGACAGCCTGCTCACACTGGAAGCGGGCACTGTCCTGACAGCGAGCGGGGCCACGACCATTGGTGGCATTGCAGCAGCTGCAATCGCCTCTACCTCAACCAACTCCAAACTTCTGGTGACCGGCGTTGGGAGCACGTTTGCCGGAGCAGAATTTCGCGTGGGAACGACAACGAATTCCACCGGGAATACGTTGGAAGTCGCCTCAGGCGGTGCTTTGACTGGCGCGGGACTGTTGGTCGGCAGCCATCATACCGGTGGCGGTGTCTACTCGGCCGGAGGCAACACTGTGTTGATTCACGGGCAAGACTCCACTGCCTCGGTCACTTCGATTATTATCGGTGCAGCAAACATTGCAACCACGGTCAACAACAGTTTGGTAGTGGAAAGCAACGGGGAACTCGTAACTTCGGGAAATCTCATTATTAGCGGCACAGCGGGCAACACCAACAACCGAGTTGTGGTCGAAAGCGGAGGAAGCGTCATTTTGAACAACACCTCTAACACCGTCAATTTCGGCTTCATGGAAGTCAACGGTGGCACTCTAGATGCTAAGGGTTTGACGCTTGTAAACCAAGGGCGACTGAATTTCCTGGATGGAACAATCGCCATCGATGGCAATCTCAGCACATCCACCACTGGCGGAGGACGCTTTGGCTTTGATCTCACTGGCGACGATCCCATTACTTTCACGGGCATAGGCATTATCAATGGAACGTTAGCCATAGGATCCACTGCCAATTCCAACTTCATCGACATCTTCGGTGTGACCGGTCTGGGGAACTATACCTTGTTCACCTCCACCGGGAACATGGATGCCAACGTCGCTACCAGACTGGCCCTCGGCAACACCCCGATCGGCTTCGAGGGATCATTGGTTTATAACCCCAATAGCATCGTCCTGAACGTGGGTGCCATTCCTGAGCCGAATACGGCGGTGCTTCTGGCCGCAGGGCTCATGGTCCTGGTGATGCGGGCCCGCCGCCGTGGCGTGCGTGCTTGAGAAACAGGTATTTCCCATGACTAGCCTCAACGCCTCCAATCCCCTCCTTCCTCCCGCGTCTCCTTCGCGGAAATGCCTGCTGCTTGACGACCGTTTCATCGCTGACGCGGCGGGTATCCGGCGGGTGGTTGCCACGGGTCGTAAATCTGGCGAGCTTATGAAGTTCCCCGCGCCTGCGCCGTGGAACAATACCTACACGTATCTCAGCGTGATCCAGGACGATGAAACCGGGGAGTTTCATCTTTTCTATTCGCTGGTAAATACTGAGGCGACGAAGCGCGATACCGTGGCCCGCAAGGCGGGAAAGCTGGCGGAATTTCTAGCCGAAAAACCTGCCGGGATCAACTCCCATTGCGCCATTGCCTATGCGCGCAGCAAGGATGGCTGGAAGTGGGAGACTCCTCTGGTCGGCACCGGAATCTTTGAGGGCACCAACATCGTCTATGCCGGCACCAAGGGCGTCCATGCCGCCGGCGTGGTGCAGCGGCTCTTCCCCGATGACCCAGCGCGTAAGTTCACTGCCTATGATTGCGATTGGCAGGGAGCGGGCCAGGGCGGACACAGCTACGCGCATTCGCCAGACGGCATCCACTGGACGCTTGACCCGAAAAGCCCATTCATCTTCGGCGAAAGCGATTCGAACAATAACATCCTCAAAAACCCCTTCGGCGAAGGCTATCTCATCTATGGACGGCCATGGGACTCCGCGCCATGGACGTGGGTACCGGGAAACTCGCGGCGCCGCGTGGCCGTGACATGGGGAAAAGACCCCTACACATGGAGCGATACCCGCAACATGCTCTACCCTGATGAGTTGGACGACTTTCTGTATTACGGCATCGGCGTTTTTTATCGCGACGGCGTGCTTTTCGGCATGCTTTCCAAGTATCAGCCCGTGACGGAAACCATGGATGTCGAATTGCTCTTCAGCCGGGATGGCATTAATTGGGGGCGGCATCCGTCCCGCCGCCCTCTCTTCGAGCGCGGGGCCGAGGGCGATTTTGACTCCGTCATGGTCATCCCCGGCTGCCGACCCGTCGAAGTCGGCGGCGACTTGCGCATCTACTACGGCGGTTCGCCCCGGTATCATGATGACATCACTCCCGGCATGCCCGGGAACTGCGGCATCGGCTGCGTAACCTTTCCGAAAAACCGCCTCATCGGACGCCGTGGAGACGCCAAGCTGGGCATCCTCCTCACGCATCCCTTCGAGATCGATGGCGACCACCTGTATATCGACGCGCAAACCAATCCCGCCGGCACGGTGGTGGCCGCACTGGTCGAGCCCGATCCGCACGAACCCGGTGGCAAGGCGATCCCCGGATTCACCCGCGAGGACTGCGATGTCTTCAAGGGCGATTCCGCCCGGCACGAACTCACCTGGGGAGGCAAAAACATCTCCTCGCTCAAGGGCCGTCGCGTCCGTCTCCGCATCGGCCTCACGATGGCCAGCCTCTGGAGCTACGAAGTCGCCAACGACTAAGTCGCCAGCGACCAAGCTTTCGATTATCCCCAGTGCCCCATCGATTTTTCCTCCTTCTCACCTCGGCTCTCCTCTCCGGGAGCCCCCTCCTGCATGCCGCTCCGGCGGAAACCACCCTCGCATCCGGCGGCAAAGCCGTGCAAGAGATCTTCGTGGGAGGCGCGCCCTCCGAACGCGTTCAGGCTGCCGCAGAAACCCTCGCCGATTATTTGGGCCGGATCAGTGGCGGGGAGTTCAAGGTCTCCCCCGGAAACGGAACCACGGGAATCGCCGTCGGCCTTGCCACGGATTTTCCGGAGGTGGATCTCGGAGTCACATTCGACACGAAGGATCCCCAACGTCGGGAAGATTACGTGCTGCGTACGCATGACAACGGGATTTATCTAATCGGCAGCACCGATCTTGCGGTCGAAAATGCCGTCTGGGATTTGCTTTATCGCTTTGGCCACCGCCAGTTTTTTCCCGGCGAAAATTGGGAAATCGTTCCTAAAAATCCCGAGCTAAAGATTGCAGTGGACGCCTTCGAAGAGCCCGATCATTCCTTCCGCAAGGTCTGGTATGGCTACAATGGCTGGCCGGAAAACCGGGCGAGAACCGAAGTCTGGCGGTCGCGAAATCGCATGCAAACTGCGTTTACCGTCTATTCAACCCACGTTTACAGCAATATCATTGCTGCCTTCCCGGAGGAGATCGCTGCGCATCCGGAATACGTTTCCCAGGTCGATGGCAAGCCCACCAACCAGCTCAATATCAGCAATCCCGGTGCCCGCGCGCTCGCCGTCAAATGGGCCTTGGACAAGCTGGAAAAGAACCCGGAACTCGAGGTGACTGCCATGGATCCCAGCGATGGCGGCGGCTGGGGACACAGCGAAGCAGAAGATGCCATGGGCCCCATCAGCAATCGTGTCACCCTGCTCGCCAACGAAGTGGCCGAAGCAATCAACGAAAAATATGGCGAGGAATACGGCAAGAAGTATGTCGGCCTATATGGCTACAACCAACATGCCATGCCGCCAACGATTCCAGTGGATCCCCGTGTGATTGTAATGGTCGCCACGATGTTTAATAAAAGCGGACTGAGCCAGGAGGACTTGCTGGCTGGTTGGCAAAAACAGGGAGCAACCGTCGGGATACGCGATTATTACAATATCGGTTCCAGTGATTTGCCCGGCAAAGCCTCGGCAAGTAATGTCCAGCGGATCGCCGATAATATTGCCAAATACCACAACCTTGGCGCCCGCTTCCTATCGGCCGAAGGCGCCGACAGTTGGGGCGTGTGCGGCATCGGCTACTACGTCTCTTCCCGCGTGTCATGGGATGTGAAAGAGGCCACTCGCGTGCCGGAGCTGATTGAAGACTTCCTGGAAAAAAGCTTCGGGGATGCCAAGGAGCCGATGACGGACTTCTATGACCTCATGACTCCCCCGACATTCCTCAGTGAAAGCGACCTCGGGAAGATGTATCGATCGCTGGATCAGGCCCGCAAGCTCACCAAAGATCCGGGTGTTCTTGCCCGCGTCAACGACCTCCTCATCTACACCCGCTATGTGGACGTGCGGCAGCAGTTCAATGATTTGGTAAAGAAGGCTTCCACGGCGACAGTCGCAGAAAGGCAGGAAGCCTTTGCCGAAATGATGAAGTTTCTCTACCGGGCCCGGCATTCCCACATGGTGCATGGCCTCCTATTTTGGCGGGACATGCCCAAGCGCAACAAGGATTTGCGCGACCTGGTTTTGTTTAACGCCCCGGACAATCCCTGGAAGAGCGAGGAACCCATCTCCAACGAGGAACTCGACGCATGGATGAAGGACGGACTGGCGCGTAATCAAATCGTGGATTACGAACCCGTCAAATACAGCATGGATCTGGTGCCTGCCACGGAACTCCAATTGGATGAGGTGCCACGGTTGCCCTCTGGAAATTTCCTCCGTAACAATATTTTGTATGTATGGGTCGAGGAAGCGGGAAAACCCATCCACCTCACCACCAAGACCAGCCTCGTGAAAACTGCGCTGAACAAGGGGCGCATCCTCTTGCAAAAAGTCGATTCCGCAGCGGACAAGACCCCCTCGTGGCAGGAAGGCTTGACCGGGTATGTGGACGAACTCGCCGGAGAAGCCGAAAGCACGGTGGAACAGACCGATGTCGTCGCAGAATCTTCCGTGGAAATCCTGCCGATGGAGGAGCCGCAAAAAGTCCAGTTGATCCCCAAACAAACCGGCCTCTACCGGATCATCGTCGAAAGCCGGGTGAAATCCGGCACAGAAATCGACTGGGACCAAAGCCTCTCGGTGGTCCACGAAAGCACCGACGCGCATTCGCTGCAAATTCATCATCGCACGGCGCGGTATTTTTACGTCCCAAAAGGAACGCGCTATGTGGCGGGATTTATCCAGCGCAGCGGCGTGGTGCTGGATCCTGCCGGGAAAGCAGTCTTCACCGTGACGGCAAATAATGGATCTTACTTCAACCTCCCGGTGGAGGACGGCATGGATGGAAAGCTCTGGACCATTCAGGGTGGCTACATCACTCCACGCCTGCTCACCGTGCCACCGTTTCTCGCCCGCAGCGCCAGTGAGCTTATGCTGCCCAGGGAAGTGGTGGAAGCCGACAAACCCCGGCCATAAGGAAGTGCTCCAAAAAGCGCAGCCTCTTCACCGGAGCGTGGGCAACTGCAGTAATCAAAAATGCTGGTCGCAATTCTCACTATCATATCCTGACAGCGTAAGGTGCGTCACTTCTCTTCATGCAACAAATCCACATCACTCTCAAGTCGTTAATGTGCCCTTTCGCAGGGAAAGGAAGTTCATATGCTTAAGGTAACACCACTTTTGGCGGTGCTCGTTTCAGCCGCTCTGGGCGGCGCGATTTTGTCCGCCACGCCAGCTCCGGCGCAGAACGCCGCTGCCAACGTCTCGCCGCAACTATCGCGGATTGTCGTGCAATATGACGCAGCGACCGGAAACGGATTCGATTGGGAAGAGCTCCAAAAACTATCCCCGAAAAAAATAGGCCGTCATCCCGGCGGCCCGCTACTGTCGGCGGTGCCATATCTGCGTGAGGCTGTGCAGCGCATGACGGGAAACGAACTGCCTGTCGTCAGCACGAATGATCTTTCTCACGGAATTGCGCTGACGTTGCTGAAAAACGCTCCCGCGGAAATTCAGACCGACCCCAAAGTAATTGCGGCCCTGGCCGGAAGCGGCGAAGACACCTACAACGCCAATGAAGCTTTTTACGTGCGGAGCGAGCCGAGTCGAGTACTCATCGTTGCCAATACTGCTGAAGGATTGTTGCTTGGTGTAAACGAGATGCTGGAATCGGTGGGTTACGAAGTACTTGGCGTGGGGCCGAACTGGACGCACGTGCCGGACTACCGAAATAAGCCACTAATTTTCAACCTCGAACGCAGCGACCGGCCCGGGTTTTACACTCGGCGATTATGGGTCACCTGTGGCCAGGCGCGCGGCGTGGGCACGCTGACCAAAACGGTGCCGCATCCGGATGATGAACCTGTAGAAGCGAGCTACGAACGATGGCGTGTGGGCACGCGTATGCGGGGCCAGAGCATGCCGTATTTCCCCGGACACGCCTTGCAGGGTTATCGCGCCGCGGTTGTCGAGAAGATGCTGGCGACCAAAAATCCTGCCGGTTTCCTGACCGACGGAACTCACTTCGGTGCAGATGCCAAACGGCCAGCGCCGTCAGAGGCTAACAAAGCCCATTTATGGTTCAACACCGATGCTGAAGGCTCGCCTGAGGCCGGCAAGGTGTTTAGCTCCGACGGCGCCAAATGGACGGAGCACAAACCGCTGGCCGTCAAAGCCGGCCTCGACCTTTCCGTGCCGCTGGTGCGCGAGATCATTCTTGAAGATTTGAAGAAGCGCGCTGAAGCGCATTTCGACGAAAGCCCGGACGAACTGCTGATCTTTGGCACCGATCCCGAAGATGGTGGCGGATATTTAAATCTGGGCAAACGGTTACACAACCGCAACTGGTATCCCGAGTACTTGCGACAGGCAGGCGTACCGTTTGGAGAGCCGTATGTTTTGCATGGCTTTAAAGAGCTAAACCAGCCGCGCGAATTGTGGGACCCGGATGCCGTTACCGACACGGTATTCGGCTTCAACAACTGGCTGCTGCGCGAGTTCGATAAATATATCGATTCTCTACCCGCCGAGCGGGGCATTACCGCGAGCGGCCAAAGCAAGAAAGAACTGGTGCGCACCAGCCTCTACTCGTACAACCTCCACGATGTGCCGCCGAACTTTAATCTCGACCCGCGCATTCGCGTCCAGATCGCCGGTTTTCCCAATCATCGCGGTCGCGGCAAATGGAAGAAGTTTGCTTCACAGCTAGACATGGCCGAGGCGTATCGCATTCTGCTGCCGCGCGAACCATCCGGCAATTACTGGATTCTAAGCAACGCGTATCGCGACGTAAGTTCCCTTAATATTCATGGCAGTCGTTTGCCCGAGACGATTCATCGCCGCACTCAGGAAGAGTATGACGCCGGCATTCGGGCGCTGTCGGCGGAGGTCGATCTCAATTTCGGCAAGAGGGGGCTTGAGTACTACTTGTACACCAAGATGCTGTGGAATCCGAAGCTGACGGTGGCCGAATTGGATGCAATTCGCGACCGCTGGCTGCAGCGTTCGTTCGGCAACGGGTGGCGGGAGATGAAAGAGTACCACGACTACATGGCGCCGGAGAATTACACGCTGAACGCGCCAAACACCTGGGCGCGAGCGATTCGCATGATAGAAGCCGCAGACAAGAAAATTGACGTGGTTAAAGAACCGATGGCAAAGCGACGCCTCGATGACTTGAAACAGTTCTGGTACTTCTACTATCTTCTGGAAATACGTGAAGATGAGCCGAATTCGCAGGCGCTCAAAGAGCTCGTCTGGAAAGGGCAGATGTCTTACATCAACGCCATGCACGCGGTGACGAGCAATCTTTTCAACAGCCAAGATGCGCGGGCCATCGTCGGCGTGCCGCTCAACGAGGGGCCGGCCCATTTCACCGCCGCCGAAACGCAGCAGTGGTGGGCCAAAGTACTTGACCGCTGGCAACTGACGCCGGTAGATAGCTTTGCGGACGCCGTTTTAGCCGATGGCAGCAAGGGCAGGGCCTTGGATGTAAACGACCTGGTAGAAGTCGAGGAATTTGCACACAGGACGGTTGATGCGACTTTCGTCTATAATAGCAGTAGTGGTAAAGATGCCAGCTTCTATACAGTTGCGAGGGAGTCCGGCGAAGAGATCGGGTTCCAGTTTTTCTGGCGGTCGGGCGAGCACCGCCACCAAGTCGGTCGCGAAGTGAGTTACGGCATTAGTCGCTGGAACCCCCAGCGCAAAGAGTGGGAAGAGTTAGTCGACAAAACGATGACGGCCGTTCAATCACAGCTCGAAACCAACGCTGAAGGGCTGGAATATCAGATGGTACGGGCGCGTTACCAGGTGCCCCAGCCGGGCACGTATTTGGTGGAGCTCGGCCGTGGCGGCAACGGTGCGCAGCTAACAACACTCAACTACGACCTGAAAACCGGAGATTACTCGCGCGCGCGCGGTCATACCTACTTCGACACCCTCGTAGGCCACACCCAGGGGCCGGTGTTCATCTACATTCCCAAAGGTACAAAAAGCTTCGATCTCGAAATTTGGGATATGAACGGTGGCAAGCAATTACATTTGCACAACGGTTTGCCCGCCGAGGGAATGACGAAGACGCGTATTGTGGACGTGAGCGCGCGAGGTACGCATCGGGTGCAACTGGAGCCGGGCGAAGACGGCTCCATCGCCCAACTGCAAACCAACGGCTTCAATTTCCCTCATCTTTATTCGCTGCCGATGCTGTATGCCAAATCGCCGTCGGCCTTACTGGTGCCGCGCGCGCTCGCGAAAATGGATGGCTTGACGATAAAACCGTAAGTGACGTGGTTGATCTGTGAGAAGATTGCCCCATAGCCGAAAGAAATCCTTAGTCCATCCATCAAGCCAACTCTTCATCCAATTGACAATATGCAGTTGCACCACATTACTCCCCGATCAATTTCCCGTCAGCCCGCCCCACAGAGTTCTAACAATTTAACGGAAATAAAAATCCCCCCTCAAGTGACTATACTAAAAAGGAGATACATGAAAAAAAGAATACGGTTGGGATTGGAATTGTGGTTGACGGCGGTGCTGGCGGTGAACGTCGCCTCGTCCGCGCAGGCCGAAATCATGCTGGTGTCG
>Ga0105052_10006527_pt1 | contig 11785 bp, 9 predicted proteins | sample FRY03_FD_78094 | JGI IMG/M metagenome (GOLD analysis project Ga0105052, IMG submission 78094) | Freshwater microbial communities from Lake Fryxell liftoff mats and glacier meltwater in Antarctica - FRY-03 | ecosystem: Environmental > Aquatic > Freshwater > Ice > Glacier meltwater ... | reverse complement strand
CTATAGAAAGGAAAAAGAGGAGCCTGCAGAAAATGCAATAGCAAAAAGGGTGAACGGAATTTTAAAAGGTGAGCTATTAGAAGAGGCCTTTTGTAATTTTGAAGTAGCCCATCTTGCTATTGTATGCAGCACCTACAACCACATTATGCCTCACGGTAGTATTGACAATCTTAAACCTTTGCAAGCCCGCCAACAAAAAGGAGAAATAAAAAAAAGATGGAAAAACTATTGGCAACTCAAAAAAGAAAAGGAAGTTGTAATGGATCAGGTTTTTTTAGGTATAAACAGAATTCGTAATAAAAAAACCGTTGTTAAGTGTAAACCTTACATCGGATTATTGCGCTATCTGACTGGATTATTTCTGGCGAGGTGCTCCTCAGCAGAGTTCATTTCCGCTTCATCCAGTTCGACAAATGTAAACGGTATTTAGGATAAAATAAAAAGTGTAGATTTGCACTAGGATTATTAACCAAAATGTGTAAACTTTTTTTAGGACTAGACACTCTAATCACAATCAAACAATACGACAAGAAAGGAAACTTAACTAGAAACAAAAAATTAAATATTGAATACATCTGAAAATATAAACGGAATTTTAATCGCTCTCAATACCATCACAGGGTTAGTCATTTTTGTTTTTGGTGTATCTAATATGTCTGGTGGATTGAAGGAGATTGGTTCTGAGAGAATGAAACAAATCCTTGCCAAAACAACCAATAATATTTTTGCAGCTATTCTTGTAGGCATAACTATTACCGCACTTCTTCAATCCTCTTCTGCCACTATCATCATGGTTATTGCAATGGTGAACGCACAGCTTTTAACTTCCCGTCAATCATTTGGAATTATTTTGGGTTCAAACATAGGAACAACAATCGGCAGCCAAATAATTGCTTTTGACGTTGGTGAATATTCTGCTGTTCCTTTAGTCATAGGTTTAGTGATTTTCCTCGCATTTAAATCGGAAAAAACAAAACAGGTTGGTAAAAGTATTTTGGGAATTGGATTGATTTTTTTTGGACTGCAATACATCGGGCAATCAGTAGAGCCACTAAAAGATTTACCATCCTTTACAACACTTATGACACGAATTGAAAATCCCTATTGGGGCGCGGTTGTGGGAGCTGTAACCACATTAATAATTCAGGCACCTTCTGCAACTATTGGTATTACATTGTCTCTCGCAAACCAAGGTCTAATTACTTTGCCAGGTGCAATTGCAGTAATGCTCGGCACTGAAATTGGAACTTGTTCCGATACTTTATTGGCATCAATAGGTCGTTCAAGAGAAGCCATAAGAGCAGGTGTTTTTCATTTGTTCTTTAATGTGGTTTCTGTAATCTTAGGGTTAGTTTTAATAAACCCATTCGTAAAACTGGTTGTTATTATTTCAGATGATGCATCACTTGCACGGCAAATCGCAAATGGTCATGCAATGTTTAATGTTTTTGGTATTTTACTTTTTGTAGGTTTTGTTCCCGTTATTTCCAAGATGCTTTCAAGAATCATTCCCGACAAAGCAGAAAACAAAAAACAGCATTTACAATAGATTTATCAGTAATAGAATCGACTACTTAATAATAGTTTTTGTTTGTTGCATCAGAAGTTTTCCATCCCAGTTGAATTAATTCATTTTGTTGAGAAAAAATATTATCAATTTACAATTACAAACATAAGCTATTTAAACCGCATGGCAATATGGGCTTTTTTATCTAGGGGTTTTAAACTATTTGATGCCATTATATATGACCGCCCCTAATTCCTAATACCCATATTTTTCTTTCCACCTTTGTTTCAAAAACCCCCTAATTTCTCTTTCTTTAGGGTTTTCTCCAGGTTGATAGAACACATGCCCCGACAGGTTTTCGGGCAAAAACTCTTGTTCCACAAAATTGTTTTCAAAAGAGTGGGCATATTGATAGTTTTTGCCGTAGTTTAGTTGTTTCATAAACCCTGTTGGCGCATTTCTTAAATGTAAAGGAACAGCCAAAGCGCCTGTGTTTTTTACCATCTCCAAAGCATTGTCTATGGCCACATAGCAAGCATTGCTCTTAGCGCTAGTGGCCAAATAAACAACACATTGCGCTAAAATAATTCGCGATTCGGGCATACCAATTGTTTTCACAGCTTGCAGCGTACTCATCGCCAAAACCAGTGCATTAGGATTAGCATTTCCAATATCTTCCGAAGCCAAAATAAGCAGCCTTCGGGCAATAAAATCGGCTTGTTCTCCGCCCTCAATCATCCTTGCTAAATAATAGATGGCCGCATTTGGGTCGCTGCCCCGCATGCTTTTTATAAAAGCCGAAATGATATTATAATGCTCCTCTCCTGCTTTGTCATACACAATTTGATTGCTTTGCAAAACACCTTTCACAGCCTCATCGTTTATTACGATTGGCCCCTCTTTCAACGCCAACATTTCCAAAATATTCAGCAACTTTCTCCCATCTCCATTGCTAAATTGATACAACGCATCGGTAGATTCTATTTGTATGTTTTTTTGTTTCAAAAAATCATCTTTTGCAATGGCTTGATGCAACATTTTTAGCATATCGCTTTTGTCCAGCTCTTTTAAAACATAAATTTGACAGCGAGAAAGCAAAGCATTTATAACCTCAAAAGAAGGATTTTCTGTTGTGGCACCTATCAATAATATATTCCCATTTTCTATGCCTCCCAACAAAGCATCCTGCTGACTTTTGCTAAATCTATGAATTTCATCTAAAAAAAGAAGTGTTTTTCCTCTGGCTTTTGAAAGGTCGATAACTTTTCTAACATCTGCCACCCCAGCGTTAATAGCACTCAGCTGAATGAAAGGCAAACCCAAGGAATTGCCAATTATTTTTGCCAATGTTGTTTTGCCAACGCCAGGCGGTCCCCAAAAGATAATACTTGGAAGATTTCCATTTTTAATAAATTGTCTGATAGGCGCGCCCTCTCCCATCAAATGGCTTTGCCCAATGTAATCATCAATGGTTTCTGGCCTCACTCTTTCTGCTAATGGTTGATTTGTAAACATTTTTCCTTTGAAACAAATCTAATCAAAATTTGAATAAACAATTGTTTTTTTTATTCAAATTAACAAAAAACCTAAAATTATAGTATGTTCGCATACAATAAAAGGGATGCAAACAGAGCTGAAACAAAAACTTGGTTTATTTTCTGCCATAATGGTGGTAATAAGCGCTATGATTGGCAGTGGTGTTTTTAAAAAAATATCGTTAATGAGCGCAGAACTACAGCACTCTGGCTGGGTTTTGTTGGCTTGGGGTTGTGCAGGGTTAATAACCTGGATGGGTTCGCTAAGCAATGCGGAAATAGCAGGAATAATAGCCAAACCGGGCGGCCAATATGTTTATTTTAAAGAAATATATGGCAAATTTTTTGCTTTTATTTACGGCTGGTCTTCTTTTTCGGTTATTCAAACAGCCACAGCCGCCTCTGTGGCTTTCGTTTTTGCAGAATCTTTAAATAGTATTTTGCCCATGCCAGTTTTGCCCCCTTCCATTGCGAACATTACTGTTTTTTCTTTCCATGAATTTAAACTAATGCCATTTGATAATTTTGGGGTTAAAATGGTAGCAAGTATTTTGGTTGTGTTTCTTTCATTTATCAATTACAGAGGCATAGATTATGGCGAAAAAATCAGCAATATCTTAGGGTCATTAGTCGTGGTTGGGGTCATATTAATCATTGTTGTTTCTTTTGCTTTGGGGCAAAATGAACACATAATAACAGAAGCACAAAAACCTTTAGAAATGCCATTTTTTCCATTGTTTTTTTCGTCTATGCTCGCTGCTTTTTGGGCTTATGAGGGTTGGAACAATGTTGGGTTCTTGGGTGGCGAAATAAAAAACGCAAAGCGAAATATTCCAATTGCCCTTAGCATTGGCACTTTGATTGTAATGGCTTTGTATCTCTTAGTGAATACCGCCTTTTTTAAACTGGCCGATGTTTCATTCTATGCACAACTAGACAGCAATAAAGTAGCAGCCATTGAAGGCATCAAGCAGGTTTGGGGTTTGGGTGCCATTTTTATTTCATTGCTAATTCTTGTCAGCACCTTTAATAGCACAAACAATAGCTTAATGACCGCACCAAGAATATATTACGCAATGGCAAACGATGGATTGTTTATTAAAAACATGGGCAATGCCCACCACAAATTTCTGACCCCACACAAAGCCATCATCGCTCAATTAATTTGGTGTTTGGTTTTAATATTGTCGGGTAGCTTTGATATGCTAACAGAATTATTGGTTTTTGTGGCCTTTATATTTTATGGCTGCGGAGCAATGGGCGTTATAGTTTTAAGAATAAAACAACCCAATGTTCATAGACCAAACAAAGTGCCGCTCTATCCTCTAATTCCTGTCATTTTTACATTGTTCAGCGCCTTTTTAGTGTATTATACAATAAATGAGTCGCCTGGCAATGCAATAATAGGTTTGCTGCTTATTGCCACAGGTTTACCAATATATTATTTTTTTAATTCAAAAAACAAACTATAGCCATGCACCATCATAATTGCTTTGTTTTAGAGGCGTTGGCAAATGAACTAAAGCCAAAAATTGTCAATCAAACACTCATAGATTGCTACAGCAATACTATCAATGAAATTTCATTTCTTTTTGAAAACTTTGTGTTCAAATCCATCTTTTTTAATGGGGTCATGTATTTTGATTTTGAGCAAAACAATGTATCAAAAAGCAGGCTGTTTAATCCTCAATTTACCGATTTTATTAAACAAAAAGTTACTGATGTTCTGTTCCATCCTTTTGAGCGTTCTTTTCAAATAGAATTTGAAAACAATCATTCCCTTTTATTTAAATGCCATGGCCGACAATCCAATGTGATTGGTTTTGTGGAGGAAGAAAATACCAGCATTTTTAAAAAGAATATTGAAAGAGACAATGATTTGCTGTTAACAGATTACCTATTAAATAAGCAAATTCATTTTAAAGAAACCATAAACGATTTGCAATCTTTCAATAATGCCTTCCCTTCTTTGCCCAATGAATTTTATTCTCTTTGGCAAACAAACCAATCTGAACAAACTTTTAAAACTTTGATTCATCAATTTAAAAATATAAAAGAGTTTAAATACAAGCTTGATGAGTTGGCCCTAATTCCTGTTTTTGAAGGCGAAAACAATGTGTTAAATTCATTGACACAATACACTTATTTAAGCTTAAAAAAACTGAGTTTTGACACGCAAAAAGAAACCCTATTAAGCAAAAAAGAAAAGCTTTTAGCAGATAAAAAAGCTTACTTGCTAAGTGCCGAGAAAGCTATTGTAGAACTAAGAAACACAAGAAACCAAGAGGAGATTGGTCATATTATTTTATCCAATATGCACCAAATTATAAAAGACAAAAAAGAACAATCACTGTATGATATTTACAATGATTGCAACATAGTTGTTAAATACAATCCTGACCTTTCTGCACACGAAAATGCTGATAAATATTTTAGAAAAAGCAAAGGCAAAAATGTCAACAGCGCTATTTTAGAAGGAAAAATAAAAACAACCAAACAGCTAATCCTTGATTTAGAAAAAGAGACAGAGATTATTAGAAATTCTAATGACACAAAAACGCTAAAACCTTTTTCCCTTAAATCTATTAAAAGCAAAACAGAGACTGAACTGCCCTACAAATTATTTGAACACAATGGTTATAGTATTTTGGTAGGCAAACATGCCGAAAGTAATGATAAAATATTGAGTAATTTCAGCGATAAAAACGACATTTGGTTGCATGCCAAAGATGTTGGAGGCAGCCATGTTTTAATTAAAAACAAGAACAAGCAAGCCGTCCCCGAATCTATCATAGAAAAAGCCGCTGAGTTAGCGGCTTATTATTCTAAAAACAGGAAGCAAAATCTTGTAACGGTAACCTATACTTTTCGAAAGTTTGTAAGAAAAATAAAAGGCGCTGATAAAGGGAAAGTAACGGTTAGCAATGAAAAAACACTGCTAGTAAACCCCAAGATTTTGTAGAAAACTATTTATTGTCCAGTAAGGATAATGTATAATGCATAAATTATTGCTGGAATATACAATAAAGCTAATAATAACGTTATTGTTACCCTCATTGTCCAATAACCTTCATATAAAAACATAGCTATTATTGCTCCAAAAAATGGTATGAACATTAATAAAATTAAGATTAAAACATCTACTTCGTTGATTGCTTTTTTATCTAGCACTTTGTTTTTAGTTGTTTTTTTTATTTGCTTTTTAGAAACATTAAAATTTGCAGTTTGGTCCTTTGTTTTTGAAGTAGAAACTGTGTTTTTTACTTCAGCAATTTTGCTTTCTACAACAACATTAGAATTACTTTTTACTGCAGAACTGCTATTGCTTTGAATCGCTTCTTTTTCAATGTCGATTTTAGCTAATTCAGCTTCTTGAGTTTTCTCGTTAATTTCTGTAATAACTGTTTTTGCTTTTCTTTTAGAAACTTCCGTTTCTTTAGTTTCTCCTTTTTTTCCATTGCCTTCAAATGCAATGTTCCATCCAAAAGAGTGATACTTTTTCGTTACTGTTAGTGTTTGTCCACAGCTTGAGATTAATAAGGCTAAGATAATAACGGGTAAGAATAAATTTTTTTTCATTTAAATAATTGATAGTGATTCAAAGGTACTGCTTTTATTTTAAAATAGAAAAATTATCCTTTTTTCTCAGGTAATATTCCATAGCAATGCTTTTGTGCAATACTAATTCAGAATTATATACATTTTTTTTGCTTGTATTTCGCTTTTTATACCAATATTTAAGCCTAAAAACGAAATGTCTATGTGCCTTTGCAACAGCAAAAAAGTCATCTTTTTTTCCTTGAAACAACCATCTATAAGCCGCCACATGGTCTAATATTAATCTTGCAATAATAATGGGCAATAGTTTGTTTTTAGGCAGGTTTTTTATCAATAAAATCAATCCATTTCTAAAATTATAATATGTTTTTTGTGGATTTGTCTTTTTTAAAGTTCCCCCGCCAACATGATATACTTTACTCTCTGGACAAACCATAATTTTATAGCCTTTGTTTTGCAATCTCCAGCATAAATCTATTTCCTCCATGTGTGCGAAAAAATCTTCATCTAGTCCTCCTAATTCATGATATAATTCAGCCTTTATAAACATGGCAGCTCCCGTTGCCCAAAATATTTGTTTAATATCGTCATATTGCCCTTGGTCTTCTTCAATTGTTTCAAAAATTCTTCCTCTACAATATGGAAAACCAAATTTATCAATAAAACCACCACAAGCACCCGCATATTCAAATTTTGCTGGGTAATTATAATCTAATATTTTGGGCTGTATTGCGCCAATTTTTTTATCAGATATTGCTAAATTAACCATTGGTTGCAACCAGTCTTTATCAACTTTTACATCACTGTTTAATAAAACATAATAATCTGCTTCAACTAATTTCAATCCGTGGTTATACCCTCCCGTAAAACCATAATTTTCCTGTAATTCTATTACTTTAATATTTTTAAAATTGCTTTTTAAAAACGCAACAGAATCATCTTTTGAGTGATTGTCTATAACAACTATTTCTTTGTTTTCATAGTTTGTATCGCAAACGCTTGGGAGAAAATCTTTTAAAAAATCTTTTGTGTTATAGTTTAAAATAACAATCGCTACTTTAGGATTCATTTTCTTTTTTATCTTCTTCTTTTTCCCCAATTTCATAAGGCACAAAAACAAACTGAGCGCCCAATTGCGTAATCAAAAAAATGCAACAATGTGTTTTTGGATTTTTATAAGTAACCTTAAATTTTTCAATATTTTTGGGCAAAATAATCTTTTTTTCTACAAATTCTTCCATTGTGCTAGCTTGAATACTAAACGATGTGCCTAACTCTTCTTTATCTAAAATCATTTCACCCAATTTTACCTCAGCCTGATGGGCTATAAAAATAGGAAATTCACTAAATTTTTCATTAATAATATCTTCACTAACTTCTTTGATAGAATCTTTAAATAAATTCAAATCTAGTTGCAATAAATTTAATATTTGTTTTAAAAGTGCATCTTGTTCCATGGTGTAATTAAAATTGTTTTAAAAATCTTAAATCATTTTCAAACATTTGTCTAATATCTTTAATCCCATATTTTAACATAGCTATTCTATCTACTCCCATTCCAAAAGCAAAACCTGAGTACTTTTCAGGGTCTATATTGCAATTAATCAAAACATTTGGATCTACCATACCGCAACCCAAAATTTCTAACCATCCTGTGCCTTTTGTTAATCTGTAATCTTGTTCTGTTTCCGTGCCTAAAAAAATATCCATTTCTGCACTCGGTTCGGTAAAAGGAAAATAGGAAGGTCGGAATCTGATTTCTCTTTCTCCAAAAAATTGTGATACAAAATAATATAGTGTTTGTTTTAAGTCAGCAAAACTTACCGATTCATTAATATAAAGTCCTTCAATTTGATGAAAAAAACAATTTGATCTTGAAGAAACAGCTTCATTTCTATAAACTCTGCCTGGCATTAAAGCTCGAATTGGCGGCTTTTCGCTCTCCATTAATCTTATTTGAACACTGCTTGTATGCGTTCTTAATGCAAAATTACCAAATGGTTCTTTATTCACAAAAAAAGTATCTTGCATATCCCTCGCTGGGTGATTTTCAGGAAAATTTAAAGACGTAAAATTATGCCAATCATCTTCAATTTCTGGCCCATTTGCTATTGAAAAACCTATTTTTTCAAAAATTTCTATTATTTCATTCTTTACCACTGTAATGGGGTGCAAACTTCCCATTTCATAAGCGTTTGTAGGTAATGATTTATCATAAGTATTGACTTCACTTTTATTTGAAGCATATTTTTCTTTAAATTCCTCATATTTTTCCTCTGCTGTTTGCCTTAAAATATTTAATTCTTTTCCAATTTCTCTTTTTTCATCACCTTGGATAGTTTTAAACTTTTCAAACAATTCCCCAATAACACTTTTTTTTGCTAAAAAATTATTTCGGAACAATTCCACATCGCCAACTTTCTCGGCAACGGAATTTTTAATTGTTTCTTTCAAATGGTTAATCTCATTTAACATGATTGCAAAAGTAATTAAAATTAATAACTCTCTCAATCCACTTTAACCACAAAGCAATAATAATAAATCTTTAAATAAAAATATATACTAATATTAATAGGGTGTTTATATCTTGATATCTTTAACAAAATTGATTTTTTTATATTCTATTTTATTTTTACCCATTAGTTATTAACCTTATTTTACTTATGTTTATATGAGTTTTAATATAGTTTTAAACATATTAACACCCATGTGAATTTGCTGTTACTTTATTATTAATTTTAGGTGAAAATGTTAACAAGCAAAATATTTATCCCCCATTTAAGAAAGTTATTAGACACAATATATCACATTTATAGAGTACCATTCTTTTACATTAATTTTACCATACACTGTTGTTAACTTTGTGTATAAAATTATTATTTTTTTATAATAATTTCTTCAATCCAATTAGGTTTTATGACTATTTTTTTGTATTGTAATGGATTGATTAATAGATTTTTATGAAAGTTACTTAAATCATATATTTCTAATAAATATTCACCATCATCTAAAATAATATTTATTTCCTTTTCTTTTATTACCTTGCTTATTATTAGTTTATTTTTACTGTAAATAAGTACGAATAAATTCTTAAATTCTTCGTTTTTGATTAATATTTCACTGTTAATTTTTTTATAATTATTAGGTGAAAGGATGATATTAAAATTTAAGCTATCTAAAAAAGTAATATTTATAGTATCTTTTTTATTTTCACTGAAATAGGTGGTATATAATTGCGTCTTTAAATTCGTTTTAAAGCCATTTAAAACAATTTTGTTAAAATTATTATTTATAGTATAGTTAAATCCTATTTTCTCTTTATAAACTGCTATATTCTGTTCTAAATATTTTTTTACTAACTTTTTTATATCGTTTGAACTAAAATTTTCATTTAAAAAAATTGTTGAATCTTTATCAGTGTATAATAATTGTCTTTTATCTTTAAATATTAGAGGATTAAAATCACTTTTTTTGTATATGATATAATTACTATCTAAATTAGTTTTAGTTGTTGTATCGATAATTAATTGATGTGGAACTATAATTTCTTGTCCTTCAGATATGGTGTCAAAATTATAAATAGAATTTAATAATATTTTAGGTTGCTTTTCATCTTCTACAAAAATGTAATAGTTATATAATTCATTGGTTTTAAGACCTTGAATGGTGTTCTCACCATCATTTGTTAATTTAAGCTGATATTCTATTTTATTAAAGTTAAAACTATCTGGCAGTGTGCTATATAAGTTTATATGAATATTCTTATATTCTGCTAAATTCTTGTAGATAAACTTTATTTTACCGCTGTCAATGTCTTTACCTGTAGAAAATAAATAATTAAAGTTAAATAAATTACCTTCATTATTGTCTTTTATTCCTTTATTTATATTTAATTCATAAGTTGTATTGTTTTGGAGACCACTGTCTAAAGTGATAACTAAACTTTTACCAATAACTTCTGATTTAATCGTTGTATGTTTAGGGTATATATTTATATTTTTTGAAGGTTCATTTAATTGAATGTATTCATCAAATTTTAAAATGATTCTTTTCTCATTAAAATTATTTCTATGTAAATTTGTTTTAACAATATTGGGTGACAATTCATCTTTTTTTCCACCAGATAGGTTGCCAATACTAGCGCAACTATGCATTAATATTGCAGCGAAAAGTATAATAAATTTCTTCATATATTTATCTACCCAAATGGATTAACAGAACTGAAACATCTGATGGAGAAACACCGCTTATCCTTGATGCTTGACCAATGCTTTGTGGTTTAATTTTATTCAACTTTTCCCTTGCCTCCAGGCTCAACGATTTTATACTTAAATAATCAAAGTCTATATTTAATTGATAGTCTTCCAATTTAACTAGTTTCTCTGCCATTAAATTTTCTTTTAAAATATAGTGCTCATATTTAATCAAAATGTCTATCTGTTCTAAAATTTCTTCATCAATTGTAATTAATTCAGGGGCAATTTTAAGAAAGTCAAATATAGAAAGTTGTGGTCTTAAAATAAGCTTATCAAGTTTAGTTTTTTGGGTAATAGTATTCGTCTCCTTTTCTACTAACAAATCATTTACCTCATTTTCTGTTATAGATTTGTTTTTGATAAAGTTTAATGTTTCAGTTATGATTTCTTTTTTAGCATGAAGATTTTTCAATCTAATTTCTTCGGCCAGTCTAATTTTATAACCAATCTCTGTCAATCTATCATCTGCATTATCTTGTCTAAGTAAAATTCTGAATTCAGCTCTTGAGGTAAACATTCTGTAAGGCTCTTCCGTCCCTTTGTTAATCAGATCGTCTATTAGAACGCCAATATATGCTTCTGAACGGCTCAAAACCAACGGATCTAAATCATTTATTTTTAAGTGGGCATTAATACCTGCCATTAAACCTTGACAAGCAGCTTCCTCATATCCTGTTGTACCGTTTATTTGACCAGCGAAATAGAGTCCATCAATAAGTTTGGTTTCTAAAGTTGACTTTAATTGAGTTGGTTGAAAAAAATCATATTCAATGGCATAGCCAGGTCTGAATATTTTAGCCTTTTCAAATCCAGGTATCAATCGTATGGCTTTTAATTGAACATCTTCCGGTAATGATGTAGAGAATCCATTAATATACATTTCAATTGTTTGCCAACCTTCGGGCTCAACAAATATTTGGCGTCTATCT
>Ga0105052_10006523_pt1 | contig 11788 bp, 9 predicted proteins | sample FRY03_FD_78094 | JGI IMG/M metagenome (GOLD analysis project Ga0105052, IMG submission 78094) | Freshwater microbial communities from Lake Fryxell liftoff mats and glacier meltwater in Antarctica - FRY-03 | ecosystem: Environmental > Aquatic > Freshwater > Ice > Glacier meltwater ... | reverse complement strand
TGCACGCGCCAATCGCCTCAAGCCGGCTCCGTCAAAATCCTCTCGCAAGCCGATCGCTGATCCCATGGCCTCGCCCTCCAATGCAGGAAGCCATAGATTCAGACTTTTGCCGCTTTGGGAATCTGGAGGGTTCTGTGAGGTCGCGCGGCGCTGAGGGACGGGCCTGGCGCTGAGCGCGACCTCATTGAAGCCGGATTGAACGAAGCCGCTGACGCGGTCGCTGCGCTATGGGATTAGTGCCGCCGCGCTTGATTCTGGCGGTCGGCCTGGAGCAGCGGAATATTGCGACCTCGGCACCGCTGCAGCTGAATCGGGGGTGACACGGGGCAGATCAGCGTCACTGCAGGTCCCGCTGCATGCTGAGGCGACCACCGGGCGGGTAGTCCGACACCATGGCAGGCACAGGGCGTCATCGCATCGACCAGTGCTGATGCGGTGACGCTGCCATGTTTGGTGCTTGCTGAGAGCCCGGTGGTCATGATGTATCGGGCCAGCGCCGCAGTGGCCCGGTCCATCGGCGTGGCAATGCTGTAGTGATGCGCAGGCTGCCACCACAACAGGGGCATGCTGTCGGGTCGAACCTGACAGGTCGTGTCGATACAGCGGTGCCGCCTGTCTCGGCATGTGCCGCCTTGGTGTTGGGTAGAAGCTTGCGGATCGTGGCGAGCCGCACCCTGCGACAACCATTGGCGAGAAAGCCATAATGGCGGATGCGATGGAAACTGTCGGGCAGGCTGTGAAGCAGGAACCGGCGGATGAACTCGTGTCCGTCGATCGTCATGTGCCTGGGCGCGTTGCCATGACGATAATCGCGCCAGCGGAAGGTCACGCTCGTCTCATCCGCACTGACCAGGCGGCTGTTGGCGATGGCGACACGGTGGGTATAGCGACCGAGATAGGCAAGAACATGCTCGGGCGAGCCGAACGGCGGCTTGGCATAGACGATCCAGCCCTTCTTGCGCAGTGGGCGCAGCGCCTCGGCGAAGGCGTTGGCATCGCTCAATCCGCCGATCCCGCCGAAGAAATGTAGTCGCCCGGCCGCATGCGCTGTCTGCAGTCGTTCGAGGAACAACCGCCGGAACAACCGCGAGAGGACATGGATGGGCAGGAAGAAGCGCGGGCGGCAGGCAAGCCAGCGCCCATCGGCGGAAAGCGCGCCGCCGGGGACGAGGCAATGGATGTGGGGGTGATGGGTGAGTGTCTGACCCCAAGTATGAAGGATGGCGATGAAGCCGAGCTCGCCGCCCAGATGCCTGGGGTCGGCGGCGATGGTCTTCAGCGTTGCCGCCACCGCGTCGAACAGGATGCCGTAGACCTGGCGCTTGTTCTGATAGGCGATTGCGGCGACCTCGGCAGGCACCGTGAATACGACATGGAAGTATGGCACCGGCAGCAGGTCTGCCTGCCGTGCTTCGAGCCATTGATCGCGGGCCGCCCCCTGACACTTGGGACAATGCCGGTTGCGGCAGGAATTATAGGCGACGCGGGTATGTGCGCAGTCCTCGCACGCTTCGACATGGCCGCCGAGCGCTGCGGTCCGACACAGCTCAATCGCCGACATGACGCGACGCTCCACGCGGCCGAGATGGCCGTCGTGAGCTTGGGCGTAGGCAGGACCATGGCGGCGGAAAATATCCGCCACCTCCAGATCGGAGCGCACGGCCCCGGCTCAGGCAGGCGGCACCACCTCGAGGCTCAATCGGTCGAATGGGCTCTGCGTGGAGGCGATCGTCGTCGTGGCGACATGGGTGTAGCGCGCCGTCGTCGACAGGCTGCTATGCCCCAGCAGTACCTGGATGATGCGGATATCGACGCCGCTTTCCAGCAGATGGGTGGCGAAGCTGTGGCGCAGCGTGTGCACGCTGACCTTCTTGGTCAATCCCGCCGCCTTGGTCGCTGAGCGACAGGCCGAATGGAGTACAGTCACGTCGATCGGCCTCTCGCCCCTGCCGGGAAACAGCCAGTCGGTGGGACGCGTCAGGCGCCAATACGTCCGCAGGATATCGAGCAACTGGGCCGAGAGCATGACCGTGCGATCCTTGGCACCCTTGCCGTGGCGAACCTGCAGCAGCATCCGGCCACTGTCGATATCGTTGACCTTCAGGCTCACCGCCTCCGATACGCGCAGTCCTGCGGCATAGGCAGTGGTCAGCGCGGCACGCGACTTCAAGGAGGGCACCGCCTCAAGAAAGCGTACCACTTCGTCAGGGCTCAAGATCGCCGGCAGCTTGCGAGGCGTGCGCGCATAGGCAATCCGCTCAGGTATCTCACCCCGGTTCAACGTCACGCCATAGAAAAAGCGCAATGAGCAAACGGTCTGGTTCAGCGACGGCCAGGAAATCCCCTGCGACACGAGATAGACCTGAAATGCCCGGACATCTTCAAGCCCCAGCCGATCCGGTGAGCGTCCGAAGTAGCGGCTGAACTTCGTTACGGCGTGGAGGTAGGACCGTTGGGTGGCCGGCGACAAGTTGCGCAGCATCATGTCGTCGATCATACGGCGGCGCAGCGGGCTCACCGCTGTTGTGGTATCGGCCATGGGATGGTCTCCTGTCAGGGGTTGGTCTCAGCAACCAAACCTTCACATCAGGAGGCCATTCCAGCCAATACTTACGCCAGTCCCGCGTCAGCGGGTTCGTTCAATCCCCCGCGCGAGTCAAATCCCGCGCAGGTTGGTATTACCAGCCCGAGTTGGAACAAGTGGTAACCGATTCTGAGGTGTGCGAGCAGGTGATTTTCTGCGGGTCTCGCGATCAAGACTGGCTGGCGCGCGTCGCTCCATGCGTGTCGGTAGTCGTCTCCCCTTCGACCGGCCGCGCGCTGGGCGAGGCGGCGCTAGGCGGGGCGCCGGTCGTAGCCTACGACATCGACTGGCATTCGGAGCTGATCGTTGGCGGCGAAACGGGCGAACTCGTAGCGCATCGCGACGCTGTCGCCATGGCCGACGCGATCGAACGTCTGCTCGCCGATCCGGACCGTGCGCGGCGGCTGGGCAGGGCTTTGCGGGCGAAAGCGATGGCGATGCTCGATCCGGCGCTGGGCAAGCGGATGCAGGCGGCAACTTACGACGCACTTCTGGCCAAGCGGCGCTAAGCGCCGCACCCGTTATTCGCGTTCCGCCGACGCTTGCGCGCCTGCCGCAGAGTAAAGCGCGCAATAGGCCCGGTGCATCGCCGCGGCGCTGTGACGCTCAACGACATGCGCGCGCTGGCGTTCCCCCAGCGCGGTGCGCGCCTCGGGATCGGCGAGCAACGCGGCGATCCGCGCGCCGACTTCGGACGGCGCTGGATCGGACCAGATCCAGTCGTCGCCGCCAGCCGCGCGGCCGGGGATCGTCTGGACCGCGATCACCGGCAGCCCCGCCGCCGCCGCTTCGAGCCCGGCGATCCCGGTCACCGCGCCGACGTTGACGCTGAGATAGAGGTCGAGCGCGGCGAGCAGCCGCACCGGGTATTCGATCAGGCCGGGGCAATGGACGCGGTGCGCGAGGCCGCGCGCGGCGGCTTCGCGGCGCACCGGCTCGACCAGCGGCCCCGCCCCGCCCATCACCAGATGGGGTCCGCCGTCTTGCCCGGGCACCGCGGCGAAAGCCTCGAGCAGCGCCAGCGGCATCCGCTCGGCGACCATTCGCCCGATCGTACCGACGACCAGCGCCTCGGGCGGGATGCCGAGCGCGGCGCGCGCCGCCGCGCGCGCGTCCGGCGCGGCGGGTTGCGGCAGCGCGATGCCGTTGGCGATGAAATGGACCGGCAGTGCCGGGCGATCCGCCGCGAACGCGCGCCAGTAGGGATCGGCGGCCATCAGCGCGACCCCGTCGCGGCCCGCGGCGAAGAAGCGGATGCGGCGGCGCTGTGCGGCGGGGATCGGCATGCCGACCGCGTGGATCGTCTCGACCACGCGCGGGTACCTCGTCCCGCGCGCGCGCCGCGCCGCGCCGATCAGCGTGCCCAGATACGCCGCGAACGTCAGGTGGCAGTGGACCACGTCGCGCGACCCCAGCCACGCGCGCTCGCGCCACAGCCAGACGGATCCCGCGCGATACCATGCCGCTTTCGCGGTCCCCGCCGGGGTGATCGTGCGATAGTCGACCGCCGGATCGAGCAGGTCTGCCAGCAGCCGCGGATCGGCGGCGGTTGCCGCGACGACCGCCACCTCGTGACCCTCGCGCGCCGCCTGGTTGGCGAGTTCGACGGCCACGCGCTCGGCCCCGCCCTTGGTCAGCGCGGAAATCAGGTGGACGATCCTCATTGCGAGAGTGTCTTCATTGCGCGCAAATCAGATCGCGGCGCGGATGCGCTCGCACACTTCCATCGCCGCGATCGCCTCGTCGATCCCGGGCGCGTGCGCCACGGTCCCGCCGCGCGCGCGGGCGATGAACGCGTCGAGCTCGGCCAGCAGCGATTCGCCGGGCGAGACCTCGATCTTTTCCTCGATCGCGGCGATCCGGTAGGGTCCGCCCGCCTGCTGGCGTTCCTCGGCCTGACGGCTGAGGGTGATTTCCTTGCGCAACAAGTCGCAGTCGATGAACTTGTCGAGGCAGGTCGCCTCGATCGAGCGCTTCTTGCGGTCGGTGACGCGGCTCGCCTGGATGCGCGAGAACCGCCCGTTGCGATGCGTGAGGTAGGCGGCGGCGTAATCGATCATCGAGCCTTGCGCGAGGCCCTGCGCGGCGACCGTTTCGACCGGCCCGTTGAGGTGGAGCGCGAGGTCGATGTCGTGGATCATCAGGTCGGTGATGACATCGACGTCGGTGATCCGCGCGCTGATCTTGTTGGTCCGGGCGAAGTCCACCGTCACCACCCGCTCCGACGCGTCGAGCAGCTCCTTGAGCTGGCGCCCCGCCGGATCGACGCGCTCGATGAACCCCACCTGGAGCAGCGCGCCGCGGTCCGCGATCAGCCTGGCCAGCGCGAGCGAGGTGTCGAGCCGGTCGGTCAGCGGCTTCTCGACGAACAGGTTGGCGACGTGCGGCAGCGCGCGGCGGACGTACTGGTCGTGTGTCGTGGTCGGGCTGGCGATGACCACCGCTTCCACATCGGCGATCGCGGCGTCGAGGTCGGGCGGCACCGCCAGTCCATGACGTTCGCCGACTGTGGCGGTCACGCGGTCGTCGATGTCGTAGACGAAGCGCAGATCGGCCCCGGCGAGCAGCGACAGCACCCGGACGTGGTTCTGGCCCATCCGGCCAAGCCCGATCACCCCGATCCGCAGCGGCGCGGTGTCCTTGCTCATGGCTGTCCTTCCACGCGGTTGCCCGCCTTGTCGACCTTGCCGGCGACGCGCGCCGGGTTGCCCATCACCAGCGTGTACGGCGGCACGTCGCGGGTCACGACGCTGCCCGCCGCGACCATCGCGTACTCGCCAATCTCGATCCCGCAGACGATCGTCGCGTTGGCGCCAATGCTGGCCCCGCGGCGGACCACGGTGGGGGTCACCGTCCACTCGGCGTTGGTCGCGCGCGGCACCTTGTCGTTGGTGAAGCAGGCGTTGGGGCCGACGAACACCTCGTCCTCGATGGTCACGCCGTTGTACACCGACACCGCGTTCTGGATCTTGCACAAATCGCCGATCCGCACGCCGTGATCGACATAGACGTCCTTCGACAGGATGCAGCCGCGCCCGATGACCGCGCCTTCGCGCACCTGGACGTTGATCCACACCCGGCTGCCCGCGCCGATCGAGGCGCGCGGATCGACCGTTGCGGTGGGATGGATGACGGCCTCGGCCACCGCGCTCACTCCGCCATCGCGGCGACGATCCGCTCGATCGTCGGCTGGTCGAGATAAGGGTGCATCGGCAGGCTGAAGATGCGCGCGCTCATCTCCTCCGACACCGGAAAATCGCCCGCCGCATGACCGAGATAAGCCAGCGCGGGCTGCAAGTGCATCGGCTTGGGATAATAGACCATCGTCGGAATCCCCGCCGCCGACAACCGCTCGCGCATGCCGTCGCGCGCCGCGCGGTCGGGCGCGAGCAGCGAATACTGCGCCCATGCGCTGACATTGCCATCGGGAATGTGCGGGGTGACCAGATCGAGCCCCGCCGCCGCGATGGCTTGGTCGTAACCGCGTGCGGCCCACTGGCGCGCCTCGACTTCGCCGTCGAAGACGTCGAGCTTGGCCATCAGCACCGCCGCCTGGATCGCGTCGAGCCGCGCGGTGACCCCGATCCGGACGTGTTCGTAGCGGTCCTCGCCCTGGCCGTGGACGCGGATCGAGCGGAACCGCGCGGCCAGTTCGTCGCTGTCGGTGAACAGCGCGCCGCCATCGCCATAGCAGCCCAGCGGCTTGGCGGGGAAAAACGAAGTGCAGCCGATCTCCGCCAGCGCGCCGGCCCGGCGGTTGCGAGACGTCGCGCCGAAGCTTTGCGCCGCGTCCTCGATCACCGCCAGGCCGTAGCGCTCGGCGAGCGGCTGGATTGCGGCATAGTCGGCGGCGAGGCCGAACAGATCGACCGGCATGATCGCGCGCGGGCGCAAATGCGCGGTCGCGGGATTGGCGGCGAGGCCGGCAATCGCCTCTTCCAGCCCGGCCGGGTCGAGGTTGAAGGTGCGCGGATCGATGTCGACGAACACCGGGGTCGCGCCGACCAGCACGATGCTTTCGGGGCTGGCGAAGAACGTGAACGGGGTGGTGAACACCGCGTCGCCGGGGCCGATCCCCTGCGCCATCAGCGCGATGACCAGCGCGTCGGTGCCCGAGGCGCAACTGACGCAGTGCCGGGTCCCGACGTAGTCGGCGAGGCGCGCCTCGAGCGCCTCGACCTGAGGTCCGAGGATGTACTGGCCGCTGCGCAGCACCGCCAGCACGGCCGCTTCGACCTGCGGCTGGATCGCCGCATACTGCGCGCGAAGGTCGATGAACTGGGTCATTCAGGCTCCTGGACGGCTGGAGATCGCCGGAAGGTTGCGGGGGATCGGAGGCGCGAACGCTTTGGGGGCATCGCCTTAGCAGCACTCGGCCACCGGGAAAACCGCTCGCGAGCGGCGCGGTTCCTAAAGGTTCAGATCACCACTTTGGGCTCCTGTCCCGCGACGCTGCGCCGCGCCGGTCCGCGCGTGGCGGGGCGATGGGGCCGGATCATCAGCGCGACGGCGACCGCGAACAGGCCGCTGACCGCCGCGGTGCGCAGCGGATAGTCGACCAGACTGTGGACCAGCACCGCGCCGGTCAGGATCGTCGCGCCTTGCGCATAGGGGTTGCGCCGCACCGCGCTCCACGCCGCGCGCACCCGTCGCGACCACCAGGCGAGGAACAGCCCGAGCGCGGCGAGCCCGAACACGCCCGTCTCGATCAGCAGTTCGAGCAGGTCGTTGTGCGCATGGTTGACATAAGTGGTGTTGATCGTCGCGGGCCGTTCGAACCAGTGATAGACATCCACGAACGTCCCCAGCCCGGAACCGAACGGGGCCAGTTCGCGCAACGCCGCCCACCCGGTAACGAGGAAGGCGAGGCGGTTGTTGTCCGCGCCGCCTGCGGTATCGGTGAAATTGTCCTGCACGGTCCCGAACAGCGCGAGCCCCACCGCCGCGAGTCCCAGCAGCGTCAAGCCGCCAAGTAGAACCGGCGGCGAGAGCCCCGTCTGCGGCCGTGCGAGCAGCACGACGCACAGTCCGACCGGGAGCAGCAGCCCGGTCCCCGCGAGCGAATTGGTCATCAGGATCCCGACCACCAGCACCAGCGCGATCCCGTAGAACCCGATCGTCGCGGTCTGGTTCGCGCCCGTCCGCGCGGTTTCGGAGCGCCGCGCGACATGGTGCGCGCCCCACAGCGCCAGCGCGCCAAGCAGGAAGCTGGCCTGGTGGTTGGTGTTGGCGAAGAACCCGGGGGCGTAGCCGTAGTTGGTGATCCGGTAGAAATAGAGCGCACCGCCGCCGCGCTGGAGCGCGCCGATCGCGACCGATACCACCGCGACCGCCACCACCGTGCGCACGATCGCGCCCGCGCCGGGCGAATCCGAGCGCAACGTGGCGAGGAACAGCGCGAACGCCGGAATCCACCAGGCAAGCGCGGCAAGGCTCGCCCACGGACTGAACGAGATCGTCATCCAGCCTTGCGCTGCGCCGAGCAGCCCCAGCGCCGCCGCGGTCTCGGCGCGCCCGGGCAGTGCGCTCCACGCCGCAAACGGCAGCGGAACGAACTGGACCAGCGCCAGAACGACCAGCGCCAGCGCGAACCCGCGCAGCCCGGTTTTGGGCAGCGCGCCGAGCGGATCGCGCCGCCACAGGCACGCCGCGATCAGCCCCGCGCCCAGCAGCTGGAGCAGCAGGTTGGTGCCCAGCGCGGCCGCGCTCGCCCCGCCCAGAACGAGCACCAGCACGAGGTAGCCGAGCACCACCGAGGCGAAATCGACCCGCTTCATCGCGCCGTTCCCCCCACAAGATCACGGCGCACCAGGTCGAGGCGGTGGACGATGAGCTGCTGGCCCTTACGCCGCTCGTCGGGCAACCCGGCCAGCTCGATCCAGTGACCGCGGCAGCCTTGCGCCGGGACTGCGAACGCCAGAACGGTCCGGGTGCGCCGGGCGGACGTGGAGGCGAGCCGCGCGGTTCCCAGCGCGGTCGCCCCCGGCGCGCACGCCACGCGCAGCGCGATGAGGCCGGGGTTGGCGGAAAGCGGCTCGAATTCGAGCGTCAGGCGGTATGCGCCGGGTTTCAGGGTGACCAGCTGGCGCAGCAGCGGCCCGGCGCTGCGCCCGTAGTATTCGACGAACACCCCGCCTTCGGACTGGCGCTCGGCCACCCCGGTTCCGGTCTGAGCGTAATCCCAGCCGAACGGCGGTTTGGCCCGGCTCCGGCCGAACCCGGGATCGGTCAGCGCCGCGCCCCCCGCAACCGCACCGGTGCGCTGCCACAGCGCGCGCGCCGCGGCGAAATCGCCCGTCGCGACCAGCCGGTCGATCAGCGGGTTCGCCACGGTTTCGTCGCGGACGATCCGCGCGGGCAGCCGCGCGCCGAGATGCGCCACCAAGCCTGCGGGCTTGGGCGCGGCGACGAAGCCCTTGACGAATTCGGGATAGAGCTCGGGGTGGCTGGCGAGCGCGCCGACCGCCTCGTCGATCTGGCCGCGCGCGGTGACCGAACGCCCCAGCCCGCCGAGCAGCGCGATCGCATACTGGCGGTTGAGGCGGTTGAGCACGCCGATCTGGGCGATCGCCTCGCCCAGCCGGCCCGCGCCGATCGCGTGGCGCAGCAGCAGCACGCGCGCCTGGCGCGAGCGCGGTTTGCGGCGCAGCGCCTCACGCAGAAGTGCCGCGTCGCGCGCCGAGCCGACCGCGCGCTCGGTCGGGAAGCCCGCGAGTCCCGCGTATAAGTAGGGCTCGTAAGCCAGCGGATCGCGCGCCGCAGCGGCGCGGGCGGCGCGAACCAGCGCGGGCGAGGCCCGGCCCTTGGCGGCGAATTGGGCATGGCGCAGCTCGGCGGTCCGCGCCGGACCGATCAGCCCCGACAGCGGCAGCCGCGGCGCTTCGCCCTTGTCGGCGAAGTTGACCACCCAACCGGCCAGCGCGGCGGCGGCGAGCAGCGGCGCGGCGAGAATCGCGAACAGTCTTCGTCCCCCGCCGTGGGCGGCGGAGGCGACGGGCTCCGGCGGTCGGGTCATGCCTGCGACGAGCCGCCTGCGTCGCCGTCGCCCGCATTGATGTTGATCGTGCGGCCGGAAGTCGAGCTCACCTTGCCGCCGGTTCCCTCGCTGCCATAGCTGTACGAATAGTAGTTGTAGCCATAGCCCGCGCCGTCGCGGCGCATCTTGGTGAGGATGACGCCGACGATCCGGCTGCCCGAGGACTGCAGGCGGCGGACCATCTCGTTGACCGCGCCGGTGCGCGCCTCGCGGCTTTCGACCACGACGATGGTCTTTTCGGCGAGCGCACCGAGCAGCGGCGCGTCGGCGAGGCCGAGCACCGGCGGGCCGTCGAGCACCACGAGGTCATAGTCGCGCGAGGCTTCCTCGACGATCCGGTTGAGCCGGGTCGAGCCGAGCAGTTCGGCCGCCGAGCCATGGTAGCGCCCAACCGGGAGCAGGCTGAGATTCTCGGTCTTGGTCGCCTCGACATACTGGGCCAGCGGCTCTTCCGAGCCGAGCAGCCAGGCGAGGCCCTTGCCCTCGCTCTGCTGCGAGACGAACGTCGGCTTGCGCAAGTCGGCATCGACCAGCAACACCCGCGTGCCGGTGCGCGCGAAGCTGCTGGCGACCGCATAGGCCGAGGTCGACTTGCCCTCGCCGGGACGGCTCGAGGTAACCAGCAACGAGCGCGGCGCGCCAGCCGGATCGGCGAACCGCAACGCGGTGCGGACCGAGTAGTAGGCTTCGGACACGTCGGACTTGCGGTCGTCGAGCGCTTCGAACAGCGGCCGCCCGTGCGCCTCGGTCGGGACCACCCCGAGCACCGGCAGGCCGAGCTTGCCGCGCACGTCGGCGGGGGTGACGATGTTGTCGAACATCAGGTGCGCGACGGCCGCGAGCAGCATCCCGAGCGCGAGCCCGCCGAGCAGGCCGATCCCGGCATTGAGCGGCAGCACCGGGCGATATGGAACCTGCGGGGCCTTGGCCTCGTCGACCAGCGAGATGTTGCTCTGGCCGATCCCGCCGGCGACGCCGATCTCCTTGTAGCGCTGGAGCAGCGCATCGTAGAGCGCGCGGTTGGTGTCGACCTCGCGCTGGAGGATGTTGTACTGGATCGAGCGGCTGCGCTCGTCCTGGACCTCGCCCTTGAGCGATCCGACTTGCGCGGCGATCGCGGTCTCGGCCTGCTGCGCGGCGCGGAACTCGGCTTGCAAATCCGAGCGCCGCCCGCCCACGGTGGCCCCGGCCTCGGCCGCGATGCTGCGGTCGAGCGCGCCGATGCGCGAGGCGAGCTGGCGCATCTCGGGGTAGTCGTCCTTGAACAGCTTCGCCTTGTCGTCGTACTCGGCCTTGAGCAGCGCGCGCTGCTCGCGCATCCCCGCGGTGACGGTGCCTTGCGCCGCGTTGGTCTGCCCCGCGCCGCTGCGCCACGCCTGCTCGGCGGTGATCCGCCGCACCCGCGCGTCGTTGAGCGCCTGGTTGAGCGCGGTAAGATTGTTGGCCGAGATGCTCGCGCCCTCGACCGCGACGCCGTTGGCGACTTGCGCGGGGGCGCGGAAGATCCCGCTCTGGATCGCGTAGGCGTTGAGCTGGCGTTCCGAATCCTCGAGCGCGGCCTTGGTCGTGCCGAGCTGGGTGCGGAGGAAATCGCGCGCGTAGGACGACGAATCGTAGCGCCGCTCGAGGCTGCTGGCGATGAAGCCCTGCGCCAGCGCGTTGGCGATCCGCGCCGCGAGCGCGGGGTCGGGCGAGACTTCGCTGACTTTCATCAGCAGGCTGCCGCGCACGCCCTCGACCAAAGTGTTGTTCTGGAGCACCTTGACCGCGCGGTCGGTGCGCTGCTGGCGCGAGCCCTCGCTCCCGCCGAAATCGGGCCGCGAGACGAGGTTGAGGTCCTGCACCACGCGCCGCGCCAGCGAATTGCTGCGCAGCAGCCCGAGCTGGGTGGCGAGCAGTTCCTGCCCGTCGACCGACTGGCCGACGGGCGATCCGCTCGCCTCGTCGAGCACCTGGCTGGCGGGCGAATTGAGTTCGAGCAGCGCGGTGGCGCGATACATCGGGGTCATCACCAGCGATGCGGCGATCCCCAGCAGCAGCCCTACGACCGCCACGCCGGCGATGATGTAGCGCCGCTCGGAGAGGATCCGCAGCATGTCGCCAAGGTCGAGACCCGAACCGCGGCGGTGCAGCTCGCCGGCTCGTTGGTCTGCGGCGGCGGGATCGAT
>Ga0105052_10006520_pt1 | contig 11789 bp, 19 predicted proteins | sample FRY03_FD_78094 | JGI IMG/M metagenome (GOLD analysis project Ga0105052, IMG submission 78094) | Freshwater microbial communities from Lake Fryxell liftoff mats and glacier meltwater in Antarctica - FRY-03 | ecosystem: Environmental > Aquatic > Freshwater > Ice > Glacier meltwater ... | reverse complement strand
CTCTTCCCTTTTCCAAATGTTTGTTTTTTCCTCGGCTCTCCCCCCCCCCCCCCCCCTCCTCATCGAATGCGAAATTCAAGATTCAACACCACACTGGCTGTAATACTGTGGCAGCTTAGAAAATGCGTCAAAAATGCCGTCTTGTCCCTGCGTCAATTTCCGCAGCGCTTTTTTTGTTTGTTTGTTGGTTGGTTGGAATAAACCTCGCAAATCCTTACTTCGCCTCCCGCCTTGGGCTCGAAGTAAAATCCCTGATTGGGAGTATATCCACTCAGGCCGCGTAGCTCTTCCTGCGGTCCTACCAAAGATACACCGCCGCCCAGAACCACTCTACGTGCCAACTCAGGTTAACACTCTAAAAGTTGACGGGCTGGCTCGCATCCCTGAACTTACGCGAGCCCTATACAAGTCACATCCTGAGCCACCGAATAGCGGCCCGAGATCTCCAGCGTCTGATCCCCCTAGCCACGAACACTCAAGACAGTCTCGTGTCGTAAGTACCAACACTCAAGGGAACCAGGGTGCGTTCACAGGCCTTGTCAGGGATACACCCATAATCCCATTGGCCTCCCTGTGCCTGTTCAAATCTGAGAACATTCTGCTCTTCACCCTGAATTGTCTTGAGGAAAAGGGCTACATCCAAAATATTAACATCATTATTCAATACATAGTGAAGCAGCACAAAATGGTACAAGAGAAGGGCATGCACGGTGTATGTGCTTTTCTTGTGCGCATTGTGCCCTTGCTGTGCATTTTGCTGGCACACACGAGAGTAGCAGGAGCAAGACCGAGCTCCATTTTTTTGAGATATATAACATCACAGCGAATACTACACACGATATGAATGATACTCAATTATTTCGAGTTTTATATCACCCGTAGCGCGACACTTCTGACGTCTGCTAATAACGCAAGCATCACACAGATTTTTTCACTTTGCATCCTCTTTTTATTTTCTAATAAAAATTAATTCACGCTTTCGTGGGAATCAGTCTCAATCCCTGTTCCTGTCTCTCCCTCGTCTGTCTGGTTCATTTTGAATTGTCTTTGTTGTGTTGTTGCGTCTGCAATGATGTGGGAATCGCACAAGTTTTTACGGCGAAGTCGTTTCGATGGCATCTTCGATTTCGCTGTCATCATCATTGTTGAAGCTAGATTCTGATTCATCTTCGCTGCCTCCTGATCCATCGTCGCTGGTCGTGTCACAGGGATCTGGCCAGTTGAGAAAGAGTGAAACCGAAATATTTCCCAAACACGCATGCCTCCCGTTTCCAATGATGTCATTTGCTCGACAGACTCCTTGCGAATTCAGACTAATTCTGCATCTTTTTTGTTTCCAGCCTTCGACTTGTGCAATGGCGTCATATATTTCTGCCATGGTCGTATCAGGCCAGCAACGAAGCATCCGGTAATAATACACAGTTTCCTCTTCCACAAGGTTAATGAACGCACTATCGTGCCTGCGTTCACAGAAATCAAGGCAACGGCGCATGACCCTAGGAATATTAGAGATATCGTACGAATCCGTGTCGCGTGCTGCAGATATTCCAGGAATATGCTGTTTTCCATGTTGATACGAATGCACAAGAAAAAAACGTCTTCACAGGCACTAACGATACAACGAACTGCGTTAAGCCCCAGCATTTAGGTATCACGGTAATCTGATGCACGCCCATTTTACCTGTCCTCCTGAGGAATGGAATTGTTTGAATTTGATTGGTATATGGTTTATTCAAATGAATCTCGTTCTGAATAAGCGTATTAAGGCGTGTGTTGGTTGCCTTGAGACTTTTGACAAAGTCAAGCGAGTCCCTCGTGATTTCATATGCATTCATAATGCGAAGCAGAGTGTCGTTGTTCAAAATCATCAAATTTGACGAGTTTGGCACCTGCTTCGAATTGTCGTATGTTTGATGCCTTCATTTTCTTGGTGTTTTCAGGACTGTGTCTGGTTGGGTTCCGCATGTCTGACAAATCAATCGGACCATTCGGGATACACGAGCTCATTTCTACAAACCTCCCCGAAAGTGCTAATTCTGCCACAGGCATGCTGTTTTCAGGCGACGTGATTCACCACTTCGGGGCCGAGCGAGCATGCTCTGAACTAGGGTTTGCAGACGTCTCAGTCAGGGTTCAGGAACCACAGTGTCGAAAATGGAATGTGTTCACCACCATCTACAACGTGACAGCCGCCGTGCACACAGCTGCCGCCATGCCCAAATGGTGTACTGTGATTGTTGGAGACCGTAAAACCCCAGGCACCTACGTGGAGGATTACAGGCTAAGAGGGCATAAGAACGTCTTCTTTTCCTCGGCGGAAATGTAGGAAGCCCAGACGCGTCGTAGGTATGATTCTGTCGGAGCGTACATGCGCCACGTGCCGTTCAACCATTTTGCCCGCAAAAACATTGGCTATCTGTACGCGATTGCGCACGGCGCAGAGTTTATTTGCGATTTTGATGACGACAACAACCTGAAATCATCAGAGGTGGACGTGATCCCGTGGACGTATGCAATGTGGAAAGTGCGTCAAATAGTCTCATCGCCTGCCAACGCCACCATCGTGAGTCTGACCCTCGAATACGTGGCCGTTTTTAGGATTAGTGTGATACAGTTCACTGCAGACCACGACCCGGACGTGGACGCAGTGTATCGAATGACTCGGACGATTCCATTTGACTTCAAGGACTCATCACACACTTTTGTGGTCCTGCCGCTCGATACCTACAGCCCCTACAACGCGCAGGCTACTCTACACACAAAAAACGCGCTCTGCGCAACACTTCTGCCGTTTACCGTGCCCGGTCGGGTGAGTAACATTTGGCGCAGTTTTTTTGCTGAGTGAATATTTTCCCGCATAGGCTTGCAGCTGGCCTTCAGGCGACCGCTGGTGCGGCAAATGAGGAATATGTACAATTATCTTGCCAATATGAAGGCAGAAACTGCTATTTATTTCAAAGCACAGAAACTGGTGGAGTTTTTGTCGCAGTGGCAGGACAACTCAGCCACGGTGCCGCAAGCTGTCGAGAACCTCTGGGTCGCGCTATATGAGAGGACGTATATTGAACGCAACGACATTGTCGCGGTGCAGCTGTGGTTGAGGGCTCTTCGAGACTCTGATTACATTTTCCCCCTGTTCAAAAACACGCAAAGCGACGCGTTCGCATGACCCTTTTCTCAGATCACATTGCTCGGGCAATTCAACTGGAACACTGCGCAGTCACAAGTGTCAGAGTGGGTGCGAATGTGGTCGAAAGTGTTTCCAGTGTCCAACACCATGCTAGCTGTTCCACAGGACAGAACAGTCTTCCACCACAACACAGTATAGCACGAGGTGGCCCCCGAGTTTGTGCGATATATACCCGACAAGTGGTTCTACTCGCCCATGTTGAATCTCATCTATGCCATTGAAGAGTCTCGCACAATGCAAGGAGTGCTGTATGTGCAATATGATATGATACTTTCGTCTGCACTATTGACACATATTGGGACGGAAACGTGGGTGGCCACGTTTAATCCAGCGGACCGGTTTCAGTGGTTGCGCGATGGCACATTCAACGGTAATACGCCTCCCAGGTCGTGGGTCTGGTGGCAACACGACTGTGTATCTTCCATGCAAAATATTGCCTCGGACCCTGAAATGGACCAGTTTTGGGGGGAAAATAACAGCCTTCCCATAGCATGGGGACAGAGTGACATGCTCTACGTATGATGTGAAAGATGTTTATTAATAACAGAAAGTCCCAAAACCCCCGGTCACTATAGGTACCTAATATGGGTCCTCGGCTCTACGTAAACATTGTCAACCGCACGCAGATGACGGCCTTCACCATGTTGCTGAAGATTTTCGCCCTACACAAGTTATTCCTCGAGTGCGCTATCCCGTCTGCCGTTGCCATTATGCAGGAGAAGTATGCTGTGCGCGTTCACTGGGCAGCCCTCTGTACAAACTGGGGATTTGAGCGACCGTACCCGTCAATGTGGTCGTGTATAAAGGATGAAAGCCACGATGCTTTCCATCCTATAAAATCATCTGACAGCATGTGGATGCATTATTTCAAGACCGTCACCATGAACTAGAACAGGTTCACAGTCTACCAAGGGCAAGAGGGCCGCAAAATAAGCTGTAACACCCAACTGATGTCAGCACATGCATGTGCAACCTAGATGCAGTATTGCTCGTGGTCGCGCTTCTCGATAAACAGCGCCAGTTTCGACAACGTTTCGCCTTCATAACCATAGCTCAGTGGTGGAGAGCGCGGCACTTAAGACATTTATTAATCCGTAAGGTTCGATTCTGGCCGAAAACACGTCAACTCAGGTTCACATGGATTTGAGCACATAGACCCTCAATCAAGGGTTCTAAACTACTGTTTCTAGTAATAAAAGCAATTTAAACAAAAATAAGCATGTCACTGAGCTGCTGGGCAGTGTTGGCCCACAGTTTGAACACTTTTGAAAAGCAGTCGACACACGCAATATTGTTGATGTACATGGGAGTGTGGCAAACTATCCTCATATTCTCGACATAGATTTTGACAGTGGTATTCGACAACATGGCAGGGGTCCCCGACATGCCAGAAAAGAAAAAGGTCAGCGATGTAAAGGCAAAGAAACGCGAATTGGCAATGTAGGTGCCCGCACCCACCCGATATCGCTGGCACTCGCTCGTCGACAGTGGCGTCACCACAACCAGGAAGACCTTGTCAAAAAGCACGTTGTCAAACGTATCGATGCGCACATACACCTTTTTATCACGAAAGTACGTCCAGATTGGGTTTTTCACAGTGAGACAGAAAATGTGCGAGTGCGCTGACAGCTGTCGTACAAGTGTTGACGTGGATATAGTGTTCATCCACGAATCAGCGAATTCGAGCCTCGATGCAAGTGCGATGGCCTGCACAGGCCCTGCATCAAGACACAGTTCGATCATAAATGTGGAACTGTTTTTGCTGTCTTGGTATATTTTCACAACGTCGTCGGAGCTCTTGCCTTTTTCCAAGACTGCGCCCTCTGACCACATGTTGCTAGTCTTTATTGTTGCGCTTTTTGTTAAAAGCAGGGTATGCTCGCGCTTCACGACGTCGTACAGTTTGCTTTGATTCGGCCCCAGATCCACACTGTTGTCGATGTTCTTGATCATTAACTGGTGACACGCATAAATCATCACACTGTAGAAGAGCGCAAAGCATTCTGCGTAGTTTTGGCTCTGCACATCGCTCTGCAGTTCGCAAGGTTCCACAAAATCATCATTGTCCATTGACAGATGGCACCACCGTCCCAAAGCATGCAATTTATCTTTATATATAACACAACACCCACCTGGTGCAAACCCACCACAAGCTTGCGGCAGGTACGCTGCATATATCCACTGAAACGACAAAACAGAGTGATTCCTGCCAGCATCCGTTGCAAACACCAACAATCACAGGCCTAAGAGTGTGGAGTTTGAAAGTCAAGTCGAGTTTTTGCTGCGTACCAAGAGCCAGAGCAGGAGGCTTCCTGGACAAATTTGCTGACTTTCAAAGACACCAAACCACTGTTCCGCATAGTTCTAACAGTTGCTACACCGTGCCGCAAAGTTCTCACAGTTGCTATACCGTGCCGCATAGTTCTCACAGTTGCCACACAAGGTCGAGCACCTCGATGGAATGTTCGCGTATTTAATGAAAACCTTATTTCATTGTTCTCTGTCGCAGAGTCTGCCAGGCTGCTGGGTAAACACGATTTTCTCGTCAACTAACTCGAAACAGTGTGTGCCATCGATAGCACACACAGGGTCACCGTTTTCGATAGACCAATAGTATATCACCCACTCAATATTCCGCAGCGTATGCTGAAAGAAACATGTGTTGGCAGCTCGAGCTTGGTCTTTTCCGAGAGCGTGCTAGAGTGCAAATGCCGCAACACCGTCTGCATGCTGTGGCTTGGGTCATGCAGGCCCTTTTGCACATGTTTTGTGTAGATACGGGTGTAGAGCAACGCAATTAGACTGTTGATGGACTGGTCTGCATCGACTGAAAAAACATTATTGGTGTACGTTGTGCAGGCCAGAATTGCTGTAACCACCACATCAAAGTTGTCACACAGAGACTTTGCCTCAACTCGGGGCAGTTTTTTCGAGTAGTCACAGCCGCACAGAAGCACCATAAACAAAAGCATGGTGGTAAGATGTGCAGGGGTCATGAGGGAGGTTATTTCCACGTGTTTTGTGGATGCATTGTTCATGCGCGTGTGCAGCACTTGAATGAGGAGATTGACGTGGATGATTTCATATTCCAGACGTTTTTTGTCGACAGGGGTGTTTGCGAATGCGGAATCATCACCGTCGCCAAGCTTGCGCTTCTTACATGGCTGTGCGAGCCGTGTTTTGTACCAACGAACATAGATGTTCCCAGAGTATGAGTTGCGCGAGACGTAGAGAGCAGCAATGAGCAACACGTCCGAGTCGAAGGAGTCCACGCACATGTCGCCAAAAAGGGCAACATACAGCACAAACTTGACGTCGGATTCTCCCATGAGCTTCATGTTGTCAAGAGTCTTTGCGTTTGGTAGCCGATGCGCGTAGAGCTTACAAAGTCAATCACAAGTGTAGTGGCACGTCGCGGCGGCACATACTCGGCAGCCATCATAGAGGTGATGAGTGAGATGATGTTGCTCTTGAAACTGCAATTCTGCAGCGCCTGCACCCATATTTTCCGTGTGTATGGCTTGTCTGGTTTCGCCTCTGTGGTGCTTGTTTTTTTTCAGCGACTGTACTCTTCTTTGCATGCAAAACTGTCGCAGATGATACTATATAACATGACACAAAGCCCACCGTATGCAGTTGCAACCACTCAAGACATCCAATTTGTGCGCCAAGCCACAATGTCCTGCCATGTACAAATTGCAGACGGAGTCTTGGCGTTGACGTCTTTTATCAGACTGTGTGTCACGTTGGGGTACGTGCAGGATACCAACGTTGCGCTGTGAGATAATGGCATTATTTTCACGACAGACCCGGACATACGCGCTGCGACAAATGACCTGGCACAGACTCTGCTCAGTACGTGTGCTGCTTCTTCATTTAGACCAATCCACTCTGGACCCTACAAAATATTCTTGCAGCAACACGAAAGGGGCAACAATAGCAATAGCTACTCTGGCATTTCGGTGGGCATGGACAATGGCCAGAGTTATAAACCATGGGTCATGTTACAGTGGATCCTGCTGTGTTCTGTGTTTTTCCAAGGCGGGCGGTTCTGGGCTTTTGCCGAGCTGGAGGATGCAGATGAGAATGAGTTATATCATTATGTCCCGAGCCGCGGCCCTGATTTCTGGCGCTGGGTCGAATATGCCCTCACCTCACCTCTGCAGATCATCATTATTGTGGGGTCTGTCTACCTCTGTGAAACAGTACTGATTGCCTTGATTGCAGCCTTGCAAGGCGCGCTGGTGCTCTCGGGGTACGCCATAGAAATGGAAATACAGGCCTTCTACACCAAAAAAATCACCCTCTGGCAAAGCCACGCTCCCCGCAAAGTTTTCCAGTCGAAAAACGTGTTTTTGATCCAAAGCAAGCTGGTTTTCCTTCTGCTCTGCGCGTACCTGTGTCATATTATCATCTGGGCCATCCTTATCATGAAGTTCAGAATATCAGAACAGGCCAGCATCGACTGCCAGAACCCCTTAGTAATGCCACCAGAGATCATTATCATCATAGTGCTGGAATGTGCTTTGTTCTCTATGTTTGGAATCGTCCTCACTGTTCAGGCTCTCAAAGCGATTTTTATTACCCAAATAACCCCAGTATACACACACAGCCAGTGGGCCAATGTTTCCACCTGGTACACCGTGCTCAGTCTGTCAGCAAAAATGATCCTGGCGTGGGTGTTCATTTCCTTGCTGGCTGCCGTATACGCAGCCCGCGACTGAGGCACGGATTTCTAGCAACTTGTCACCTTTGTTCCACAAATTCCACCTCATTCACTAACAACAGGCTGATTTTCACAGTCGAGTTGGTTACATCACAAGTAACTCAACACCACTCCTCCAATCACACGTTTCTGGTTGGTTTGTCAAATGCATGCAACGAATTGGACACTTTCTGCAGGTTCTAGTGATGTGTGCAAATGCATATGCAGCAGGCACATGTCTTGACTTAGTATGGAGCAGGTAGTTTCAAAACAGGAGTATAAGCGTTTTTATTACACACACAACCTTCCCACTTTATTCTGGGAGCGACTCCACCCACACCCAAAAAGTGCGGATACACATAAACTGTTCCATGGACAGCACTTCGGAAAAGGTACAGTCTCCTGTGAGCCTGGGGCAGACTTGTACAAACATGCTGGTCAGGTTATTGGTTGCCAGTTTAGAAACCAGACTGTCATGAGGGGTCCCGATATGCACGCTCATGAGCATATCATAGGCAGCAACCATGTTGTTTTCCTGGCTCAGGTATTTGGTGATGGCAAGGTTGGCCTTCCATGCTCCGTGCTGATTGGCAGGCTGCAGAGCCAGCCAGCGCCTCTTCTCATCCGAGCGCAGGTTGATTGCTGTGTCGAGCAAAATCAACTGAGCAGGGTTGGTTTCTGCAAGAAGCGAGGCCTCAAGATAGATAGTGCTTGTGTGCCTGTAAGGGTATGTCTACGATCTCACGGCTGAGGCTGTCCTTGAACATCTCTTCTGCACATCACGTCTCCGCACAGAAGACGTGACTCCGAGCGACAATCTGTGATCCACACCGAGGCGTCGTGCGTCTGCTTGTGCACCACCAGCGCAAAACTCACACATGAACCAATTTCAATTTTCCCTCTCAGTCTGTAATGAATCACATCCCTCTCTGCACAAAACAGCTGCAGATCGCCAAACGATACCATTTTTGACCATTTTTGTGTTGCGCATGCTAATGTTTTGGTCGTATCCTGTGTACGTCACCAGCAGCAAGTCACTTGCTGTGACATCCATGCACACCAGGCGGAAATTGTCATGCGCTTTGGGGACCATGGAACTAGGTGATATATCATTGTGGTGAGATTGATTTTAAGAATCTGCTGATTGCTGCCATTGACAACAAAAACATCTTGTCCCGTAGGAGCGACTTTCACGGTGGATGGATATAAGAGCTGTGTTGGCTGCACCACTTCATCAGGAGCTGCCAGCGTCCTTGACATTTCCTGCTCCATGTGTACAGTCACGACATACAATGTGGCTCAAATAATGCGCAGGAGGCTGCTGTTGAAGCCATTTACCACAATGAATTCAGTTTCATCACATTACAAGCACAGTCCCCAGGGGCGATGGAAGCGTGTTGCAAGGCAGTATCCATTGCTAAACCCGTACTCGGACACATTGTTTGGCGCTGCTCCATACAAGGTTCGCACATACCCACCTGTGGTGATTTCTCGGATACAATTGTTCATCCAGTCTGTGAAGAAAATACTGCCATCTCGGGCGACGGCCACGCCTGCCACATTTGAATGTCTGGCGTCACCGCGCTGGCCATTGCAGAACCCATTTTCGTTTTGATTGCCTGCCAGCAGTCGGGCCTTGGAAGTGGGGGGATCACAAGCGTGCAACAACGACCCTATACTTATCAGCACAGTATTGCGTACACAGTCTGCGAAAACCATGGAAATGGCGTTTTTTGCCTTGGATTCTGCGCTTGAACACAATGGTTTGCTGTGCATGTGCACTGTCGTGTGTACATTGAACTCGTGCAAAAGCATGGTCTTGCGGTCGGGGCACTTGACTGCATCATGCAAACGTTGCTAGCACAACTTATTCTGTCGCGTGCAAAAGTCAATCTCTCACTATTTATACGCATCATTGACATTGCACTGCTAGACACATACTCAAGATCGTGTTGGAGCTGGCATCATACCCAATGCATACTGTTCCACAAGCTCTAGTGCTTGTAGTACCTTGTTGTTACTGGAGCTCTTTTCCAGGACGGGTGTACATGTCTGCATCACCAACCTCGCCACTTTGTGAGAAGCAAAGACAGGTCCATAAAAAATCTCCAGAAACTTGTTCAATTTGCGGGAAATGGCTTCATTTTGCCTATAAATTGCCAATTCACTGTCACCAGAAACCATCGAACATGGCCAACACGGAATCAGCAGAACGCTCGTTGATGCTGCTTGCTCGCAATTGCGAACAAGAAATGGAGGGAAAGATTGCTGTTGCGGCATCGAGTGTGGAGAAGTTGAAGACACTCCGCAAAGATTCTACCGAGAAGAGGCTGGGCTTGACGAAAATTATGGGTGACCACGAAAGATACATCATCATGTTACAGCAAGCACATGAGGACGCTATCCAAAACGTCCTGCCTGTCGCGGCAAAAATGGCAGAGGCCAAGTACACTGCAGGAAGCTGGAAAGTAGAAGATTCTTATGGTTGCAACTGCAGTGAGTGAAATTATGAGCACGGATGCAAAGGCAAGGGTCATTTTGGGTGGTCACACCAGGATGACATTTTCAAACCCTTGGGCCGCAAAGGCGAAACGATCACGAATAGAAAGCATTTGTGAGATTTTTTGTAGAGAAATCAGTGCGATTTTAATGTTTCCGACAATAAACCATGAAACATTACACGTGTGTGTGGAGTTTACCTCTCAAAACATGATTGAGTTTATGGACGAGATGCCGACACTGTCGCCAAATCAAAAATTGTCGCGCACAGTACAGAGGCAGATGTTTTGCACCATAAACTGCAGGATTCACACGATGGACACGATGTATGAGTATAATTTTGCTTTATTACGTAAATAATGGTCTGGATCTGTGCAAATCAACACTAATACCCGTTATTGTGCCAGTACGGATCTACAGCCCCGCCTGGTGTACGCATCATGTTTGTTGTTCCATGTGGCGCCTGCGCCTGCATTGGGTTCTACTGCACTGTGTTGCTTACTTTCTTCCGGGCATATATCAAAAAGCAAATTCCCCCAAGCACGATAAGGGCTAGTAGGATCCAGAGGAAGATGATGTGATTCGAATTCTCTTTTGGTGCTCCAGTTGTTGTACTTGCATCTGGACTTGCATATGGCACAACAGATTTTTTGTACGTTGCGATGGCCAGTTCAGTGTTGATTTTGGACACCATTTCGGTCTTGTGCTGCTTGATGCAATACACACTTTACGCAGAAGTCTCACCAAGCACCCGCAGCGTTTTGACACTGATCGTAAATGCAGTGGTCCCAGTCATCAAAGAGTCCGAGTGCTGCTCCACAATGTGCACCTTTTGGATGCTTACGTCATACTGCGTAGCAATAATCTGTATCATTTTGCTCTTTACAATGCGAGTCACGCTGTCAACGGGCATGTCGAGTACAATGTCGTGCTGCACCGTATCTTGCATCATGTAGCCTCCCTTGAGCAGATTGTTCTTGACAGTAGTGATGTTGTATTTGTAGTACACGTTCAGAAACGGCACGGAATTGTCACATGGAACTCTGTGGATTTGCCAATCACGTGGATGGACGTGGACATGACTGCAGTGTTACCGGGACCATATACCCCCTGCACAATGTTTTTGAACTTCATGTGGTCGAAAAGAAATCCAGGATTCGGGTTGTCCAGCGAAAAATGTAGGACAATGTCGCACATGGTCCCTTGTTCGACCACAATCGTCCTGGCACAAGCCTCGTCACTTGTACTGCCACCGCACAACTTGAAGTAGGTTGCATTTGTCATACTTACAACAGAAGTGATCATATTTTGGCCAAGTGCGACCTCATCAAACAAAATTTGTCGCGGATGACCTTCAAGGTGAAAATGAGGTCGGTGGTCGTGGCAAGCATACGG
>Ga0105052_10006519_pt1 | contig 11791 bp, 8 predicted proteins | sample FRY03_FD_78094 | JGI IMG/M metagenome (GOLD analysis project Ga0105052, IMG submission 78094) | Freshwater microbial communities from Lake Fryxell liftoff mats and glacier meltwater in Antarctica - FRY-03 | ecosystem: Environmental > Aquatic > Freshwater > Ice > Glacier meltwater ... | reverse complement strand
TAGGGCATCTGCAAATCGGCCCCGATCACCAACGCGCCGATCCCCGGCGCATGCGCCTCCAACTGGCCAAGGCAGGCCGCCAACATCGCAGCCCGTGCGGCGTCCCGGTCAACCGGGTTGTGCGGCGCAAACTGCGCGATGGCTGACAGATGATGCAGCCCGTCCGGGCCAGGTGCATGCGCTGTGGAGATCATTATTTCCATCACCGGATGCTCCGGAACGCGGCCATATTTCACCGGATTGAAAGCCTGCTCGACGGCATGTTCCGACGGCGCGATCACCAGCCGGTCCGTACGGTCGGCGCCTTTGAAATCTGGCAGGGCGCGCAGGGTCAGATGCAGCTTTGCCGCCCCGCCGCGCGCCTTTTGGTGCCGTGCGCGGGTGGTCAGACCGGCATCCAGATGGCGCGGCCCGATCAGGTCCAGCAGAGTGGTCTTCGGCGCGACAGACGACACCACGCAGCCCGCCCGCAGCTCTGTTCCGTCCGCAAGGGTCACACCCGCCACCCGCTCGCCCTCGACCAAGATCCGCGCAACCCGCGCACCGCAGCGGATCGTTACACCCTTTGCCCCGGCTGCCTTGACCATCGCAACCCCCAGCGCCGCCATCCCGCCTTGGGGTAACCCCAGCGCCCCCTGAACCCCCGCCGTCTGCCCCGAAAGCCGCACAAGCCACGGCAGAACCGAATTGGGAGAGCGTGGCCCAAGCCAGCCGCCCAGCGTAGCGTCGAACGCCAGAACCCCCTTCAAACGGGGGTCGGAAAGCTCGTCGTCCAGCAGATCATGCACGTTGGTCAGCAAAATTCGGGCCAACTCGCGAAACTCTGCCGCCCCCATCATCCGCGCGCGCAGCCCGATCATTGCAAGTTTGGTCAGGGGGTTGCCCACGCCCTTTGCGATCCGTGGCGGAGCCATGTGGTTCAACGGGGCCAGCACGGCGGCAAAGCGCAAGAGCCGGGCACGCAAAACCTCCCACGCCGCGCGGTCGGTGTCGGCAATATCCCCGGTCAGCCGTTCGCCAATCGCCCCGACCAGCCGCAGATGCCGACCGTCCGGCGATAGCACCGTGGTCGCGAGGTTCGCGTGCTGCCAGCTTAACCCGTGTTGCGACAACTCCATCGCCGCCTCGACACGGGCGTCAAGGTTGTAAGACAGATGCGCCAACCCCGCCCCCCCACCCGGAACGCTTGCCGCCTCCAGCACCACGACATTGCGGCCCTTCGACGCCAGCCGATGCCCGGCGGCCAACCCGTTCGGCCCGGCACCGATGATAATGGTGTCAAACGATGGCATAGGCGTCGCTCATGTCTTTCGCGGGCACCTTCATGTCGCGCAGAATTTCCGCCGCCGCATTGCGCCCCGGCGCACCCATAACCCCGCCACCGGGATGTGTGGACGCCCCGCAAATCCACAGATTGCGGATCGGGGACCGATAGTTCGCATAGCCCGGAACAGGCCGGTTGAAGAACATCTGATCAAAGGTCAGCTCGCCCTGAAAGATGTTGCCGTCGGTCAGCCCCACCTCGGCCTCCAACTCGCGCGGGGTGCGCACCTCGACATGCAGGATCAGCGATTTGAACCCCGGCGCATAGGCCTCGATCTGGTTCAGGCAGGTATCGCGGAACGCATCGCGGTCGGCATCTGTCCAGTCGCGGCCCTCGATCTTGGGCGGGGCGTACTGGATGAAACTGGACATGAAATGTTTGCCCGGCGGGGTCATCGTCGGGTCGATCAAGGTGGGGATCATCACGTCCTGAAACGGATCGCGGCTGAACCGGCCGGCTTTCCAGTCGTCATAGCCCGCCTCCATCTTCTCAATCGTGTCGGTAAAGTGCAGGTCACCCTTGATGTTGGGCGCGCCCGTGGGCAGGGCTGTGAACTGGGGCACACCGTCAAGTGCGATGTTCAACTTGCCGCTGGACCCCCGGGTCTTGAACGCCCGCACCCGCTTCAGAAATGCCTCCGGCAGCTCTTTTTCCTCGACATGCTTCAGGAACGTCCGCCGCACATCCATATTGGACACCACCCGGCGCGCCCGGTGTTCGTCCCCGTTGTTCAGCACCACGCCCACCGCGCGGCCAGCTTCCACCAGAACCTGCTGCACCCCCGACCCGGTCCGAACCTCGCCCCCCGACGCCTGCAACGATGCCGTCAGCGCTTGCGTGATCCCGCCCATGCCCCCGCGTGAATACCCCCAGGATCCGACATTGCCATCCACATCGCCCATCGCGTGATGCAACAACACATAGGCGGTGCCCGGCGACATCGGCCCCAACGCCGTGCCGATGATCGACCCGACCGCCTGATAAGCCTTGACGGCGGGGTTCTCGAAATAGCCGTCCAAAAAATCGGCGATCGACATCGTCCAGAACCGCATCATGTCGTAGATCTGCGTCTCCGACTGGCCGGTAACCTGACGGCCCAGCCACACCAGCTCCGCCAGATCGCGCGGCCGAAAACTGGCCAGATCAGGCGGACGGCGCATCAGCATCGGGCGGATCAATCGGCAGTTGCGCAAGATGTCGCGGGAATAGCGGTCATAGCTTTCGGCATCGCGGCGCGAATGGCGGGCAATCTCGCGCCGGTTCGCCTCGTGGTCGCGAAACATGCCCAGATGGCCGCCATCGCTGGTGAACAGCGCACCGCCTTCATAGGGCAGGATTTGCAAGCCGTGCCTTGGCAGGTCCAGATCGCGCATGATCTCGGGGCGAAACAGGCTGCTGACGTAGGAACAGTTCGAATAGGTAAAACCGGGATACAACTCGCGGCTGACTGCCGCCCCGCCGATCCAGTCGTTCTTTTCCACGACCAGCACGCGCAGCCCGGCGCGGGCCAGATAGCAAGCCGACACCAGACCGTTATGCCCGGCCCCGATTACCAGCGCGTCCCATGTCATTGGGCGGCAACTCCATGCTCCAGCACCAGATCAACCGCCGTTTCCACCGATTTCAGCGTGTCGGTCAGGCAAGACGGGTCCAGCCCATGCGCCTCGCACATGAACCACGGCTCGCGGCTGTCGGGTTCGACGATCACGTTCAGATCATGCAGATGATATGCCATCGCGTCATAGAAACTGTAGTCGCTGGTCTTCCACGCCCGGTAATTGTCGGGCGGGGTTTCGGCGAAGAACAGGCCGAACATCGACGGATGTCCGCTGTAGGAATGAACGATCCCGCGCGCATCGAGGATCTGCGAAATCCCGGCTTTCAGACGCTCGCCGTAAGCCGCGATGGTCTCCAGCGCCGGGGTTTCATCCAGAACCCGCAAGGTTTCTTCGGCCGCCGCCAGCGACACCGAATGTGCCGTATAGGTGCCGCCGTGCGACGCCCCGCCATAGCGGAAGGTGCGCATCACATCTTCACGTCCCGCCACGACCGCAATCGGATAGCCATTGCCCATGGCCTTGGCAAAGGTGGTGATGTCGGGGACCACGCCCATCAGGCCCTGAATCCCGCTTTTGCCGACGCGAAAGCCCGACTTCACCTCGTCGATGATCAACATCACGCCGTATTTCGTGCACAACGCGCGGCATAGCTGGACATATTCGGTCTGCGCCATGATCGAACAGCAGTTGCCCTGAATAGGCTCGATCAGCATCGCAGCCAGCTTGTCGCCGTGCCGTTTGAACACGTCCTCCAACCGCTGAAAGTCGTTCATCGGGGTGATGTGGGCCAGTTGCTTGATCGTTGGCGGGATGCCCTTGCCGTAAGGGACGAGTTCGGGATCGGTGTTCGACGACATGTCCCATGCGTCCATGTTGGCCATCCACATGGCCGCATCAAACAGCCCGTGATAGCCCCCCTCGACCAGAAGATAGCTTTCGCGACCCGTGCAGGCCCGTGCCAGACGCAGGGCGGCCATCACAGCCTCGGTGCCCGAGTTGGAAAATCGCACCAGTTCCGCCGCCGGGACCATCTTTGAAATCTGGTCGGCGACGATCAGCTCGCGTTCGGTCGACAGGGCAAAAACCCCGCCCACCTCCATGCCCCGCCGCGCCGCTGCATCCACCCGATCATCGGCATAACCAAGGATCGCGGGGCCATAGCCCAGCCGGTAATCGACATAATTGTTGTCGTCTATATCCCATGTCCGCCCACCTTTGCCATGGCTGACATAAATCGTTCGGTCGTCGCCCCAATATCGAAAGCTCGATGCCACCCCCAAAGGCAGCCGCCGCACGGCGCGCTGGAATTGGGCGTTGGATTTGGTCAGATTGCGATGGGGCAGGGGGGGCATGGGAACCGTCATTTTGTGGCAGATACATTAGCCTGACATGCGACTGACTGGATTGTCAATCAAAGTTTGCGATTGTCGCGGTCAAGATGCACGCTAAGAAAGGGGAGGATGCACAGCTTTGGATTGCCAGTGACAAACACCTTTCCGATGACAGAACCTGTAACGCCCGGCACTGCGGCCCCGCCACGCACGAAAAGTCGGGATGCGCGGCGCGCGCAGGTAATCGAGGCCACCATCTGTTCGCTGGCCGAACGCGGGTTCTCGCGCACCACTGTCACCGACGTGGCAGCCCGCGTCGGGATCAGCCATGGGCTGGTGCTGTTCCACTTTCACTCCAAGGAAAACCTTCTGGCCGAAACCCTTGATTTCCTGGCGGAAGAATACCGCATCAACTGGCAGGCCGCGCTGGTTGCAGCGCGGGCCGAGCCTGAAAAGCAGATCCTTGCGTTGATCGAGGCCGACTTTGCCCCGGCGATCTGCACGCCCGCACGCCTGTCAGCCTGGTGTTCGTTCTGGGGCGAAAGCCAAAGTCGACCGCTTTATCAGGCGCGCTGCGGGGCCAATGACGCGCTTTACAACTCCACGCTCGTCGGGTTGTGCACCGCGATGAACGCCGAATACGGCTACACGATCAACCCCGAACGCACAGCACGGTTGATCAGAATCATGACCGAAGGCGTCTGGCTCGACATGATGACTCTCGAAGTGCCCTATTCGATGTCCGAGGCGCTGGGCACCGTGTTGCATGGCACAAGCGCGCTTTATCCCCGGCATTTCTGACGGGTCCTGATCCTTGGTCCACGGTCGGCCTGAGCATCAGCATCAGTGCTGGAAGCCACCGGGATCGCCCCGCCGAAAATCTGTCAAGACATGGTCGCCGCCGCTGTCATGCTCGGGGGAAAGGGCGGTATTGCCATCCCGCTGGCCGCCAGCTTTGAAACCCGGCTGGGACTTGGCGCAGGAATTCGTCAACATGCAGATTGGCTACGGCGGCGAGTTGTTCGAGCCGGGCTCCGCCAACGTGTTCGTCAACTCCGCAAACCTTTGGGTCTTCCGTTGCGCCCGGACATGAGAAAGCAGCACTTTTTGGCGCGGCTGTCAGGCACCAAGGTTCCGACGGGCGACCAAACCCGGCATGATCTTTTCTATTGCACACAGGTAGTGTGCCTGTCGCGTTTCGATGAATCTTGCCTGACCGAATTCCGGAGGATGTTATATTGGGGATGCCCTATGAAGCGTTTGGTTTTTTTGTTTTGCCTTGGCATCGGCTCTGGTTACTTGGCGGCGATTTGCAAACCTCAAACGATGGTCAGCCTGTAAGTGCGCGCGATAAAGAGCACCGAACGTGTGCATGAGTTTTGGATTGCCTTGAAATGATTGGGGTGGTGGCTTGGTTTGCCCTGATCATCATCGGGTTGTTGGGCTTGAAATGGCTTTTGGCCCTTGGAATTTTTGTGGGTGGCGGGCTGCTGATGGGCTTGGTGGAACCATTTTTGTTGCCGCTCCGCCGTCCCGAAGCATTGCTTTACATAAACCGCGCGGCGTCGGCTGTCACGATTGCCGTGTCAGCCCACCTTTGGTTTCAACTAATCTCAGCCAGATCACCCCCGCCCGCCGCTCGCGATCTTGGCCAGTTGCGCGCGCCGTCCGCGCTGGGCTGCAACCTGAGCTGCACTGCCGGATGCCAGCGCATGGCCGTGTTCGCCGTCAGTGGCCTCGAACCGGGCCAGTTCGGCGCGGGCCCCGGCGGGGGTCATGGTCAGGCCGCAGCCCTCGTGCAGACCAACCGCGCTGTCTTTGCCCATCGCGTCGGCGATCGGTGCCATGAACCGGATCAGTTTTGCATCGCCCATTTTGGCCGACAGGGTGGCCCCCACGGCATTCAGCGCCTCGGTCGAAACGCCGCCCTTTTCGGCCATCAGTTGCACGTTCTGCATGGTATTGGTGATCGCAGCGTCGGTTTGTTGCCCGTATTTGCGCGTCAGATCGGCCAGCCTCGGCTGATTTGCGGCTTCGGTATGGGTTTTCGACAGGGTTTCCAACGCGGTCATCTTTCCAGCAAACAGGCTGGCATCGGCATTATTCGCCTTGGGCGACACGCCGCTGTCGGAGGCCGGCCTTAAGGTGCTGGCGATGATCAAATCGGTGGCCGACACAACGGCGCCGGGTTACGTGGCCCGAAATACCAACGAGCTTGGCACCGTCTGGCAAGGCGTTGGGGCTGCGACGCAGAACATGCGCGGCTTGCGCAACCGCCCTGATCGACATCGCCAGCCATGCCCCTGCAATCTTCGCAGATACCAGGTTTGTGGCGGCGCCGACAGTCATTGGCGGAACCGTGCCCGCCACGACGCTGTTGCGGGCACGGGTTCACGATCGCGCGCAACTTCAGCGATGAAGCCGCCGCAGCCTCGTTTTGCGCGATGGGGAAGGGGGTCGCGCCGGACATGGCCGCGGCACTGATCCGCACCTCGCATGATGGCAACCGCAAGTTGCATCAGGGAGCCGCAGATGCACCGCGCCGAACGCCAACCGTTGCCCGCCATGCTGGTGTCGCGGGTTTCGTGCTGATCTGGTGATCTCGCTGACCATCTGCACGCTGGGGTGGCTATATGCTGGCCCGGTCGGGATTCTGTCATATGTTCCGGATCCTGATTGCCGCGCTGATCTTTCGCGCCATGCCACATGTCACGCTGGTGTCGGAGGATCTGCTGCCGATTTTCAATTGAACATTTTGGGATACCTTCCGACCTCGATCCTTGTGCTGGCGGCGATCAACCAGCCGTTCACGCTGTCGATGCCGCAGTAATTCTTCCTGTCCATTCTCAAGAAGTTCGACAAATCCGCGATGGTCGATGGCTGGACCCGGTTTCAGGAGGTCCTGCTGGTGATCATCCCGGTGATGTGGCCCGGCGTCATCACCACGGCGCTGTTCACCTTCCTTCTGGCTTGCAACGACTTTACCTCCACCTCAATGCCGCTGACCCAAGGTAATAGACGCCGCCACGCATCCGGGCGGCGGAGCGTATGGGCGTGCAACGGGTCGCCGACTGACGTGGCGGATCATCGCCGACGGCCGGGCGATCAACAACCAGATCGACAACGACTGGCTGATCCGCGATCTAGGCGCCATTGTGGGCTCCAGTGCGCTCCAGTGTGCTCCAGTGTGCCAGATGGGCTGCGACCTCGAAACCCATCTGCCGCGACCAGATCACCACAAAAGACGGCCCCGAGGCCTGCGTGCCCCCGCAATCGCCTGCTACCGATATGACTGGCCCCTTGCAACAGGCGTAGCAATGCCAACGCATGGGGGCAGCAGCACGCCGACGTTCTGCGCCGTATCGTGGCCGCCGATTTGCTGTGATCTTGCAGAACAACGACCGCGCGGCTCAACTGGAATACCCCGCCGTCGTCACAGCCCAAAGCCCACAGCCCTGCCGCCGCCGACCGGTTCTGGATACCATTGCGCGCGGCCTTCCCCGACGCGGTGTTTGCCAGGGATCATCAGATCGGCCGCGACGATCCGCTGATGTCTCTCCGAAGTTGATGTTCGCCAAAACCAGCACGGCACCGGCCTGTTTGGTGCCCCGCCAGGGGCCGAGGTCTATATCCATCGCATCAGCCACGCTGAATGCGGCCCCTGCGGTTTGCGCCGCGTAGCCAAGCTGTTCAACGAGACGGCAGCGGTCAAACAGATCCAGCTGCACAAGGGCGCGGTCCAGCGGGCGCCGTCTGACGACAAGCGCCCTTGGCGAAAGCCTCAGCGCGCCTGCATCCGGTCCAGCCGCAACTGAGCAGCGCGGCGGTGGCCTTCCAGCCCCTCGCTAGCACTTTGGCGCGCGGCAGGCGGCCCGACCAACCCCACACCCCGTTCATCCAGCCACTGATGCGTCGCGATCTTGACGTAAGCCCCGACCCACAGCCCGCCGGTATAGCGGCCCGCCGCCATCGTCGGCAGCGTATGATTGGTGCCCGAACATTTGTCGGAATAGACCACACTCGCCAATTCACCGATGAAAAGCGACCCATAGTTGCGCAGCTGCTTCGCCATGGCATGCGGGTCGGCGGTGTGGACCTGAAGGTGTTCGGACGCGATGAAATCCGAATAGGCGATCATCGCCGCCTCATCTTCGGCAATCGCAACCTCGCCCATGTCGCGCCAAGCCGGAGCCGCCACATGCGCGGTGGACAGCGTCGCAAGCTGCGCCTCGACCTGCTCCAGAACCGCGCGGCCCAAGGCGGCATCGGTGGTGATCAGCCCAACCCGCGTGCGGACGTCATGTTCGGCCTGCGCCAGCATGTCAGTCGCCAGCATCTCGGCATCGCCCGTGCTGTCGGCGACGGTGTAAATCTCGGACGGGCCGGCCAACTGGTCGATCCCGACCGGGCCGAACACCTGCCGCTTGGCCTCGTTGACAAAGGCATTGCCCGGCCCCACGATCTTCGCGACTGCAGGCACGGTCTGCGTGCCATACGCCATTGCGGCAATCGCCTGCGCGCCGCCGATGCGAAAAATCCGGTTCGCGCCCGCCAGATGGCAGCCCGCAATCATCGCGCGGTGCGCGTTGGGCGGCAGGCAAGCAATCACCTCGTCCACCCCGGCGACCACTGCCGGAACAATCGTCATGATCGGCGCCGACAGCAGCGGGAACCGCCCGCCCGGCACATAGCAGCCCACCCGTTCGATCGGGATCACCCGGTGCCCCATGAATACACCGGGGCGGATTTCAACTTCCAGCGGCAGGATGGTGGCCAGTTGTGCGGTCGCAAAGGCCCGCACGTTGGCAATTGCAAACTCGGTATCGGCGCGGGTCTGCGGGTCCATCTCGGCCACCGCCGCCAGCCGGTCTTCCATCGGCACTTCAAAGGCCTCCAACGCGGTCTGGTCGAACTGCACGGAATACCGCCGCACCGCCGCGTCCCCTTCGGCGCGCACATCGGCCAGCACCTGTGCCACAGTCTGCGCAATCCGGGCAGTATCGGCGGCGGTTTCGCGGTTGGGGGCCTTCAGCCAGTGGATGCCGGGGAAAGTGTGCGCTGTCATCGCAAAGGCTCCTTGGGGGTAGGTTTGTTTCACGCCGACTTGCACAGGCTTGCGACGGGCAAGTCAATATCCCTTCATCGCCGCGATGGTCTAGAGCCGTGCAGCGGCGCGTGTTTTGGCCGCCTCAGTCGCGAAGAGCCGCGCATGGGTCAGCAGGGACGCAAGGTGAAAGCCCTGCCCGAACGCCGCAGGATTGTCGCGGGCGATCCGCATTGCACCCCCGCCACACGACCAGCCGTCTGCGTCCGCGCAGCGATGCCGCAAAACGCCTCCAGAACCTCCGGCGCGGTCGGATCAAAGGTCGGCTCCTGGCCAGGCGCCAGGCAAAGGTCCGATGGGCCGACATAAAATCCGTTGCTACCGTCGCCCGCCAGAATGGCCTCAAGGTTCCGCAATGCGGTGCGCGTGTCGATCATTGCGAGCACCAACATGCTGGTATTCGCAGACTCAGCATAGTCCGTGCCTGTTACGCATCCTTGGGGGGCGGTGCGTGACAAGCACACACCCTCCCCATCACAGCAACCGTCCGGTCAGACCGTGTCGGGGATCAAGTGGCGCGATAGAAACTTTACCTCGAACCCCGGCCGATCCTGCAACTTGGCCGCGTCGCTGGTGACCTGGACAGGCTCGCGGTCCGACAGCGCAACCGGTTGGGCCGCCTGCCCGCAACGGATGGTTCGGCTCCGCAGTCTTGTGCAGACAAAAACCGAAGGGAAAAGCTGAACGCCGCCCGATATCCCCGTGACGCCTCCGCCAGCCGACCCCGCGCTTCGGTCTGAACGATCAATACCCCGGCAGAACCTCCGCCCGCGCCGCCCGCGCGATCACCAACTCCTCGTTGGTCGGGATCACCAGCACCGTCCCTTGTGCCCCCGCCGCCGATATATCCGCAGCCCCCGCCGCATTGCGCCCAAGGTCCAGCGCAAGCCCCATCCAGCCCAGCCCCCCGCACACCGCCTCGCGTACCCGCACGGAGTTTTCGCCGATCCCCCCGGTGAACACCAGCGCGTCGATCCCCCCCATCGCCGCTGCCAGCGACGCCACCTCGCGCCGACACCGCGCAACGAAATAGCCGATCGCCTGCGCCGCCTCGGGCGCATCCGATGCCTCCAGCACCCGCATGTCGTTCGAGATGCCAGACAGCCCCAGCAACCCCGACCGGTTATACAAAAGGTCCGAGATTTCGCCCGCCGTCATCCCCTTGCGGTCCATCAGATACAGCAGCACACCGGGGTCGATCTGCCCACAACGGGTGCCCATCGCCAGCCCGTCCAGCGTCGAAAATCCCATGCTGGATGCCACCGACCGGCCCGCCACCATCGCGCACATCGACGCCCCATTGCCCAAGTGCGCCACCACCACCCGGCCTGCCGCCACGCCGGGTGGCATCGCCCCTGCGATGTGCTGATAGCTTAGCCCGTGAAACCCATACCGCCGCACGCCCTCGTCATAAAGCTGGCGGGGCAGGGCGAAGGTTTCGTTCACCCACGGCTGATTGCGGTGAAACGCCGTGTCGAAGCACGCCACCTGCGGCACACCCGGAAATGCCTGCGCCGTCGCCGAGATTCCAGCCAGATTGTGCGGCTGATGCAAGGGGGCAAAGGCAGCCAGCGCCGCCAACTCGTCGAACACCGCTTGCGTCACCGTCACCGGGGCCGCATACATCATCCCGCCATGTACGACCCGGTGCCCCACCGCCCGGACCGCAAGCCCCGGATACGCCGCGCGAAAGCTGTCGATCGCCGCCTTAATTGCCCCGGCATGAGTCGAAAGATCGCCCGCCACCGCCCGCAGCGTACCGCCATCCGCGCCCAGCAGCCGCAGCGTGCCCGCAGGCCCGATCCGGTCCGCGATCCCGGTCGCCAGCGCTCCGTCCACTTGCGCCCCGTCCGCCAGCGCCCCGTCCACTTGCGCTGCGAACAGGGCGAACTTCACCGAAGAAGACCCGGCATTCAGCGTCAGAACCGCCTGCGTCATTTCACGCCTGCAAAGTGATGAATGGCCGCCACCGCACAGGACGCCAGCCGCGACATCGCGCTGTCGGAACGTGAGTTCAATATCACCGGCACCTTCGCCCCCAACACCAACCCCGCCCCCTCGGCATGGCTCACGAACGCCAACTGTTTGGCCAGCATGTTGCCCGCATCAATCCCCGGCACCACCAGAATATTCGCCCGACCTGCGACACCGCCGGTCAACCCCTTGGACCGCGCCGCACCTGCGTCGATGGCATTGTCCATCGCCAAAGGGCCCTCGACCAGCCCGCCCTTGATCTGCCCCCGGTCAGCCATCTTCGACAACAACGCCGCGTCGATGGACGACTGAATGGCCGGGTTCACCGTCTCGACCGCCGACAAAACACCGACCCGAGGCTCCATCCCCAAAGACAGCGCAAGGTCGATGGCGTTCTGGCAGATGTCCATTTTGGTGGCAAGATCGGGGGCGATGTTGATCGCCGCATCGGTCACCATCAAAGGCTCTGGCTGCCCTGGCACATCCATCACGAACACAT
>Ga0105052_10006518_pt1 | contig 11794 bp, 7 predicted proteins | sample FRY03_FD_78094 | JGI IMG/M metagenome (GOLD analysis project Ga0105052, IMG submission 78094) | Freshwater microbial communities from Lake Fryxell liftoff mats and glacier meltwater in Antarctica - FRY-03 | ecosystem: Environmental > Aquatic > Freshwater > Ice > Glacier meltwater ... | reverse complement strand
CCCAGTTTCGCAGCGGGCGACTGGACTGGCGACCCAGTCTATGAGAAATTTGTGATGTTGAGACCGAACGGTACCATTCAAGTGGTGGAAGAGTATTACCCAGCGTGATGGAGTGCACGCACGTGGAAACGAGGGTTGATCGACAGAGAAACTGGGGTTTATTACGGTGTATAGCCCGGCATCGGGTTGATTGTTAGACGGTGCGCGTCACATGTCAGGGACGTCGACGGAAATAATATTGTTGACGTACACGATAATAAAGCACAGATTCAGCAACACAATGCTCCACAGTCGCGTGTTGATAAATTTGACGACAGTCAGGTCCTTTTCAATGACGTTGATGTAGAAAAAAATCGCCAGCGTGATGTCGATAAAGATGAGACAGCAGCCGTCGAGGACAGAGGCGTCAGTTATGATCAGTATGAGCATGGCATGCACCACCCACGCAAAAAGGGCCAGTGGCATTATCACCTTGACGGCGCAAAACAATGACATGCACGCAATGTAGAGGAAAAAGGTGTAGCTGCACGCGGCGAGGACGGAGAGAAAAAGCATGCTGATGGAGGATGTGAGCTCGAGCAGCACAAAGACGAGCAGAAAGAGGACCACCCAGAAAAAGCCATCCAGCAGCATGAATTCGTTGTTGACGTACTCTGCCGTAATCATGGTATCTTCGCTCATGTCGTCGTTGTTTTTCAGTTTGTCGGCCGTGGCGTGGTACAGCACGCCGTAGCACAGCACGCCCAGAGAGTACAGGATGGTGACCAAATCGACAGAGTCGATGTTGAGCACCCACGGGAAGGCCAGACCGACAGACTCGGACACAAACGTTTGTATTTTAGGCGACATGATGATATCGGCATCAAAGAGCCCCTTGTACACGTGGATCGGGACAGAATTGTCCATTTTGTGCTGGCTGAGCAGCTTATCGAGCTGCATTTCGGCACCAGAGAGCGTCGCAAACACGGTGCTGTTGTGCGAGTCCATGCCCTCTTTGATGCCGCGCGACATCTGTGTGAAAATGTCCCACACGCGACGCAGCGGCATCATTTTGGTAATGTCCACGTGAGCGAACGCTATGTGGTAGACCATCAATCGATACTGACACGAGATGCATCCGAAAACAAACATGCTTTGTAGTATGGTGTAATAGGTGGCAAGCCGGATTGCAAACTTGCTTCCCAGTGACAGACCGCCCATCGCTATGCTGGTCTGGTGCGGGCCAAGAGTTGCGTGCATATATACGCGTGGTGAAAAGTGCCGCAATAACGTGGCGTCTCGGCGCGACACTAGGCATATTGCAGCGTAATTCGCAGCGGCAACAGGACCATTTTGGGTGCCGCATCTGTGTAACAAGCGTGTTGTTTTTGACCACAAAAGTGCGGCAGGAGATATTAATAAACTACATATACGCACCAAAAAACACCTGTGTTCCAGTTTTTTCTGTACTCATGCACCACAGCTGCTACGGGGCTTATTTCATTTATCCGTAAGCATCTTGGCGCGACACTATGCATATTCCAGTGTGGTTCGCAGCACCAATAGGATCATTTTTGGGTGCCGCATTCGGGTGACCAGCTTGTTGTTCTTGACCACGTAAGCGTCGCAGGAGATGGTCCCAAACATTTTTTGTCGGTATCCAAGCACGACGCGCTCCACCTGTTGGTAGCGCTGCGGCTGTGAGACGTGGAAAAACGCGTCAAAGTCAAAGTTCAAGGGCAGTTTCAGAGCAATCAACATCGTGCTGTCGGCCCATTCGTTGCACACCTGCATGAGGCTCTTGCCAGTCAGGAACAGCGACAGTTTCGGCATATTCTTGTAGCCAGTGCCTGTCCAGGGTGGGTCCAGGAAAAGCACGTCATGTCGAAAATACCGGCTGACAGCCTCGACACAAGTGATGTCGCCCCACCACACCAACACTTTTTCCTTCAAGTCCAGTATGTTGACATTGTGTGCCAACATGTGTGATCTTTGCTCATGCACCTCCACCGCGTGCACGCCCATGAAAAAATTGACAAAAGCAAACACATTGCCCCCAATCGAGGCTGTGCCGTCGGTAATAATGGTTTGCGCAGGAACGTGGCCTGCTGACTTTACACAGTCGGCAATGATGGCGGCCTGTATTCGAGCCAGACTATTTTCCGTCAGACTGTATCGAGCTTCGTTGTCCAGCTTCAAACGCTGCACCAGCTCCTGCTGAATCGTCTTGAAATATTTTTTCTTTACATTGTAACTACTCGGCATGTCTGTGTTTCCTGTTTACCACAACATACACCGACCTGTGCAGGTGTCCATACCAGTTTCATTCTTTAAATATCTTACATACCAACACACACACAGTCCTTACTGCAATATATATAACGATACGCCTGGCAATGCCGGCTTTTCAAAACAGAAATAGTCTATTTTCGCCCCAAAACGCCACGTCACAATGTATCAAACACGTGTTCGCTTTCCATGGTGGGTGTACCCAAAATAGTAATCCATATTGTGGCCACGTGAAAAGCCAAATGGTCGAATAACAGCAAATATCACATTTTCATCCGATTTTTCTCTGTTTTGTGTGTTTTCTGGGTTCTTGGGTGTCAGTGTGGCACAATACAAATATAGTGTCATGTGCCTATATGGTTGGCGCCGTGTCGTAACATGGTACCGTGCTGATATCGCGTGTCATTGCACACGTGTGTGGAGCGTATGGCAAGTGCCTCGGCTATGTTTGCCAAGCTGTCGACACGGTGCGGGTTGTCGCATAGCGAGATTCAGACGCACATTTACGATATTGCTCACAAGCACGCGACGGACGACCACGACGTAATTGCAAACTCTTTTTTGGAGCAACACTGCAAGGTGTCCGTTGTGACGGATGGCACCAATGTCCTTGATTCTGAAGCGGATGTTGTCCTTCGTGCTGAAGAGCTGCGCACCGAGATCAAAAACTTCCTAGTAGGATGTCCTGATCTAGAGGCACAACGTGTTGTACGCAGGCGCACTTATACCAACCCTACTACCAGTACCCCAAGCGTGAGCACGACTGTACCAGACACACCCAAGACTCCACAGACTCCCAAGACGCCCCAAAATGCCGAGACGAATACGACTCTGCCCGACACTGTAGCCACAGACAGTACCAGTGCTCCGGTTTGTGTGACGCCAAAAAATCGCGGAGAAAAGGGCAAGGGACGGCAGCGTGAGAAGGACGCGGACGTTGGTGGCACCAGGTCCGAGAAAAGCGCCAAGAACAGCAGTATTCATTCGAGCCGACACGGCAGCGCGAAAAAATCGCCATGTTCCAAAGATGTTGCGTGCCTGACCCCTGGTGGTCAAAATGTCGGCGAAGGCAGTGGCACTACCGACAGTACTGGCATAGATGTGGCTGGAGAGCGGTGCGAGTCGCCGGTGCCCGTCGCAGAGGAAATCGTGGACAAGGAAAAGGCGTGGGACACGCTGCAGGAGATGCGTGTGACGCTGGCGCAGGACGGCAATGCAAGTGCCAACAAGAACCCACCGAGCACGGCGCGACAGGTTCTTTGCAGTCTGCAGGTCAACAAGCAGATGATGACGCACTGCATCACTGGAGAAACCGACAACAGGAAGGTGGTACAATCGTGCGTGACGGAGCAGAAGGCCAATTACTACTGTTTCGTGTCGAAAATGGACCCGAAGGGCTCTACGCCGCAGGAAATCCTGGACGTGATTTACTGTCTGGACATGATGCAACGGTATTACACGAACCAGCGTCCTATGCCAAACGCCCGTGGTGGCGGCGACGAAATTTTTGACGTGCCGAAGCTTGTGCCAAACAACGGACGCACGGTGCGACAGAACGGGGCAGTGTTCCACAAAATCATGCAAGACGACGGTATTGTCACAGTGCCCATCTTGAAGATGAAACTCTTTATTGAACAGGCCAACACGGGGGGCGAGCTGCCGCTGGTGATGTTTTTCATGTTTCTGGTTGTCGAGGCGCCCATGACGTTTGACCTGGTCGACTCGATCTACCGCTCGTGCACCAAGAACGCCATCGGGCGCGAAAAACACGTGTGCGACGACATGAAGCGCATCTGGACCAACATTGCGCATCGCCACCAGAGCTTCAGCGGCTCCACCAAGAAGACGTTGGAATCGATGCTACAGATCCAGTTCAACGACATTTTCGACCCCGACTCGCCAAACTGCTTCTGGAAGATGTTTCGGATGTCGCGCTGCATCCAGCAGGCGCGTCTGCATATGCACATGTGGGCCATGGACAACATCACCTCGCGCTCGAAAATTTCAGTGAACCTCGCCAACCTGTTGATCAACATCCGCTTCAACAGCATCGACAGAGTGTTGGACGGCAACTGCCCGTCGCTAGCGTCGGACAGCGTTTTTGTGGCCGTGTCTGACCTCTGTTGCGCCGCATTTTCCGAAGAGTTTGACTATTGCAAGCAGCGTGTCAAGCTGCACAAATCGACCAAACGCTCCAAGAGCAAGGCTGCCGACGACGGCGACGCAGGCCTCGCCGAGGAGCAGGAGGAGGACGCCGAGAACGAGATGCCTGTGTTTGACCCGCCCATCATGCTGACACACCCGACGTTTGTGGACTGGGAGTGTGAGGAGACTCGCAACATGTTTTTGCAGCTCACGCTTGCCGACATGCAGGACAAGCCCGCGGAAATGCACCGTATGCTGCAAGAGCACATGCTAAACTACCCGGGCACAGTGAAAATGCAGGGGTTCCCCACTACAAACATGATTGCCTACGTGGATCCTACTATGCTGCTCCCACACTCTGGGGCGCTGGTCGCACAGCAGGACTGGCTGGTCGAAAACAAAGAGTGTGCGCTGCCCGACCAGATGACAATGTGCATCCTGGTGATGATGCACCAGAAGCAGATTTCGAGCCGCAGCATTTTTTCCAACTTTATGCAGACCCAGGACTGCATGCCGCGCAGCATCCTGACGCTCTCGGACCTCCGCATGTCGTTTCTGTCGGAAGACGATGCCGGGCGCAAGATGATGTACAGGCGCGCTACGCCAGTGCGTGACAAGCAGATTGAGAGCGTCAAGGCCAACACCAACTTCACACAGCGCGGATATGCCCTGCAATACTACTTGCTAGGCACCGTGTATCCGCTGGCATACGCCAATGCGCGCTCTGACACGGGCAATTACGGGGGGCGCGATCACGCTGCGAGCGTGCATAATGAAATCGGCGAGTATCAGAACATGGGCGGTCTGTATCTGTCCAGCATAGCTGAGGGCTTCCACGTGGCCTACGACAAGCTGATGCTGCGAGACAAGACCAGTAAGTGGCATCTCAAGGAGTATCAAGGCACGCTGTACAACACGTTGCACCTGTGGAAAGCCTCGATCGACAACATGAACGAAAACTACCGCCTGAAGCCCAACAACGTGCAGCTCTTTTTCCGCCTCATGCAGAGCGACATTGGCGTGCGCCTGACCTTCCTGGTCAATGCAATTGGTCCCGCGCCCAACGGCATAGGCATGACGAATGTTGTCAAGAATTTCTGTGGCAATATTATGCGCAGGGCGCGGCGCACCACGGCAATGTTTGAGACCAAAAACGCAAAGGCGTGGGGCACCGGGGCCGATTGCACCACTGCAAAGTATATCGAGGCAATCGATCCTGCCAACAACGGCTGCCCCTCGTCGATCCCACACTCCAACTGCGGCAAGCCCGACGACTTTCGCAAAACCACCGAGGCAGGCACGTGGTACCTGCTCACGCAAACATACGACCAAAACGGCAAACCGGTGGCCAAGCAGGCCGAAATGCCCCCGCCCATGTACTGTAACGAGATGCCTGTGTCGGACTCGCGATCGGGGGGAAACTCGGCAGTGAATATGGCGGGCAAGCTGTGCTCGATCTTGCCACGCAACACCGAGGTGGATCAGGCAGGAAAGCGCACGCTGACGGTCAAGAACGAGAAAACCGGCAACCACGAGGCGGCTGAGCAGCGCATCGTGTGGTTTATGGGGCTGCTGCTCAAGTGCCAGAACACGGAAAGCGACAACGCCCTGGAGCACACGCTGGATATCATTTGCCAGTGTGTGCCGGCGGGCTCGGTGGACGTGGACGATGGCGACACGAGTGGAGACGCACACAAGACGTGTGGATTCAACGACATGGGCGATTCGTGCAAGTACACTGTCAAAAAAAACGACCCCGTCGTGGATATGTGCAAGCGCATCTTTGCGTTTGATGCGCGCGCGGTGTGCATTGCCGTTTCTGGCATGCAATGGCGCGGCTGGCTGCCCGATTCGCCGGCGCTCGCAGAGACGATTGTCTTTGACATTCTGGCCAACTATGTGTATCTGCACACATGCATACAGACACAAGATGCGCGTCTCACAGCACAGCGGGGCCGCGAAACACAAAAGGCACAGGCTCGTCTGCCACCCACGGCGCTGTATATGCACTCTGCGAACTCACTGCTACAGCGCAGCATCAAGACCATGTCCTGGTCGGAAATTACCTGCCACGCTGCACTGAATTTCATGGCCGATCCCTCGCCCCTGGAGCTCGTGCCGCTCTTTTTGGGCAGCATGATCGAAAACACCTTCGACTGGGGCTTTTGGCTGATTCTCGGCATCTTTGCCGACTTTTTCGAGACGCCGTGCCTCGACGTCGAGGAGGCCGAGCGTCTTTTTGCCGACCCCAAATACACTGTCCCCGATGCAGCCGCCAAGGCCACGCGCAAGTGGCTGGCCACCTTTGGCATTGGCGGCATCGCGTCCAACAAAGTGCGTGGTGATCCCTTGTTCAAGGTCGAGCAGGGCGACTGCATCCAGCAAAGCACCGTGTACATCACGTCGAAATGGGACGAGGACATGAACGTTTCTGCGTCGAAACTCGCGGTGAATATTCCGTCTTTCAACGGCGGTGGGGGCGGTGGCGGCGGCGGAAATGGTGGTGGTGGAAATGGCGGAAACAATGGGGGGGGAGGGGGTGCGCGAGACAACTATGCGTCCTCGTCATCGTCGGCTCTCACAGGGAGTGTCACGTGGAAAATTGCAGAGCAAATCGGGGCGGTCCTGTATGCAAAGTACGACAAGAAACTAAACTCAGCCTGCAACATCAACTCCCCCGAAGACCTGTGCATCATGCTGTACCGCTACATGGACGCCCCGGTGTGCTATCCAAAGTTTGGCAGAGTGCCGTGCGGGCACGGCTTCCAGTCGTGGGACGGCATTTTGAATGGCCTGGGCTGCGATTTGCTACACATTGCGCAAGGTCAGCACGAGGACAGCGACAAGTTTGTCGACGGGCTGCATCCGTCCATGCGCCAGCTGATTTCGCAGGAGAATTACTCGTACAACATTGCGCCGTGGACTTTCAACAACCGCGGTGGCAGCGTGTTCTCCTTTGGTGTCGAGCCGCGCTTCTTGATCCTTGCGAGGGCCATCATCGGCACCAAACCCCTTGTCTCGCAGACGTCGGTGCAGTCGATTTTCGACCATTTTGTGCTACAGACCGTCAAGCATCGTGTTCCGGCCACCGTGTACCCGTATTGCACGCTCTTTACGGGCATGCCGGACAGCAACGGGCTGGGATTGAGTCTGCAGAAAATCGACGAGGAGGAAATGTATCGCGACCGTCCCACCACCATGTTGCGCGCTCTGCCGTGCGTGTCCGTCAAGGAAATGGCAGCCTCGTCGATCCCTGGCATCCTAGCAGGTGGGGTGATGGTCGAGGATGTGGCGATTCTCAACAAGTTTGAGCGCATCTGCAAAATGGTGGACATTTCGCACGACGCCCTGCACCTCGACGACCTCACGCCTCCACAGCTTCCTTTCTACTGCTGGATCAACGTCGAAATGGTTTACAAGACCGATTCGCTCGACCAGAGCAAGTTTGACGCAGCCAAGGCCAAGTACAAGAAAGTGTGCATGTTTATTGACCCCAAAAAGAACAAGATCACGCGCTGTCTCTCCACATCCTCCTTTACGCGCGCGCGTGATTGCGAGCAGGTGGACGCGTTGGATCCCGACCAAAACAAAGTGCGCTCGCACAGCAAGGTTTTTCGCACCATCACAGACGCTGTCATGCCCGTCAAAAACGGATTCATTCGCTATGCGCCCATTTACAACCGCATGGGCACTCTTGTCCATGTTTTGGGGGTGGGCTATCTGGTGCTCACAAAATGGAGCATGGCACAAACCAACATGTCCGACATGCAGTACCCCTCGTGGCTGGAATCTGTTTACCTCAATCCTGAAAATATGTCATATCTTGCTGTTTCGGAAGGCATCGATCTCCACGAAACAACCTCGTATCTGGCCAAGCTCCAGACCCACAAACTAGAGGTATCCACATACAGTTCATACTCGCATACACCCATGCGCAATGTGCATCATATCTCGTTCTGATTTTTCCTGGTGTCTACAGCTTTCTGCCGACAACACCAAACACAAGATGCCACTCTTGCATGAGCTCAGTGACCGCCAGAAAATGTTTTCGTCGTGCGAAGAAATTCTGCTCACACTGTCTCCGCACGCCGTGCAGACACACATTGTTGGCGTCGGCAACACACTCTACCTCGACCCCAGCCACCCAGCCATCCCTGAGGAGATCAAAAAGGAGCTCCGCTTCATCAAACACGTGGGAAAAGATGTTCCCGAGCAAGACGCGGTGGACAGTGGTCTTTATGGCAAGAGTTTGGCCAAGTTCAAGTCGCTGTGCGCAAACCAAGCCAAATTCTACCCTGTGATACAGTGCATGTTGTTGTACGAGATGCCAGAAACGGTCGTCCCCCACAATGATTTTTGCGACATTGAATACCAAGTGTGGGTGGGTGTGCGCCAGGCCGCCAATTTCAAGACCAAGCACAAATTCTCCAGCCGCTACATCACAGTGCCCACCAAAGCGCTGGTTTCTGCCGACAAACTGGCCACAGTCGGCTTGTCTCTGGCAGTGTTTGAGTCTTGTTGCAAGTAGGCAGAGGCACGCCATAAAGCGTTTTTGTTGTTTTCATTAAAGTACACATAAACGCCATCTAGCTGCCTCCCATGAGCAGCTGATCCACTGTGAAAAGTGTATTTCACGAGAGTTACGTTGGCCTGGGAATGTAGCAAGTGGGTGTGGTTTTTGAGTCGTGTTGTGGGAAAACACAGCACGGCAAGCTACTGTGGCACACATAGTCAGAAGACCACGCCAGCCAGCCTTCCTTGTGATTGTAGGGGACGAGCTTGTAATAACCCGCAGCAACACATCCTTGTACACGTTCGAGGGAGTCGTCGAGAATTTCGTGCGGTTTCTGAGTCATGGCAGCCACCATACCCATTGCTACAGTGCCATGTGTCACCACCACCACGTCCGTGTTGGTGGGCTGATTCATGTAGAAATCAGAGACAAATCGTGCCATATATACACAACGCGGCAACACATGACGTTGTGTGTCTTCGTGGGTTGGCAGTGGCGTTTTGGACTGATACCCTGTGTCAAGCAGTGCGAATCGCTGTTGCATTAGTGCAGCACACACACCAATTGCCCCTGGTTCTATTGGACCCTCGGACAGCCCGTATTCCACCAAGATGGGCACTCTGCCGACTGTCCGTGAAATTGCAGTGGCCGTTTCAAGACAGCGCTCGTATGGTGAAGACAGAATACAAGGCTCTCGCATGCCATTGCTGGCAAGTGTCTGACCCAAAGCTACGGCATTGGTCCTGCCCACTTGCGATAACGCAGACATTGGGCGTGTGGACTGCCGATCCGCGTGGCGGCATATGTATACGCTCATGCAGAAATCGGCACATAATGCTGAATAGCATGTGTTTATATATATGGCACGAGCCAGACAAACTCAATTTGATCATGCCCGACAACGTGTGTATGCTTGCCCGTGTAGAACACATGCCACCGCCCTGCGAGACTGCAAGGTAGAGGAAGGCAGATATGGAGCAGTAATTTAAATACACAAGGAAACACGGCAACAGAGAGAAAAATCAAACATGGGCAAATCCATCACCTCTCTCTGCTCTATTGAAACATTGCTCGAGGAAATCAACTAGACAGATAAGGCGATTTTGAGAGAACAAATGATGCTGCAATAGATTCATACACTGCGTCGTGTGTCACTAGTTTTTGGCGTTTTCAGAGATCAACACAATAAAGTACAGCACAATGAAAAAAATGCTGAGCACAAGCCATACTTTGATGCAAACACGCAGGATGTGCTCCTTTTTTTCGGGCGTAATGCGGCTCCCACACACTTGTGTCACGGGGATCTCTTGCAACGTTATGTCAGTGCGTCTCGCATATAGTGTGGGCTGTATCTGCAGCCACGCAAACGTTGACATGATACACAAGAACAAACTGCCCCATGAGATCCACATAAAATACATGCTGACGACGGGCATGCTGCACACAAGTGACATGACGACATATATTTATACATTCTGTCAAATGTTTCTCTAAAATACACGGGACAAATGCCACATGGTTCCAGGTGCAGTATGCCAGGGTGTATGTGTACGAGTTTGTATATAATGTAATTCAATCGTTTATTTACAACAATTAATCACTTACTGCGTGACATCAATCCTGTATGCTGGCAGCGACTCAAGTTTATTCAGACCCTGGCATCTGCCCCTGTTTGATCTCCTTTTTCTGATTCTTTCGAATAAACTCAGCAAATTTTTCCTTCATTTCAATCAAACTAGCATCAGGCGACGTTTCCTTGTCTAACTCGTAGCGCAAAACACAAATCGTCCATGCCGTATCTGCTTCTTTCTGCTCGCGCCTCTCAACACTCTCTTGGATACGTTTTGCCTTATTAGCCAGTTGCACCAGTCGGAGTTGGTGTCGGTCGAGCCTCATTTGTTCCTTCCGCAGCATGGACGCAATGAGACTTTCGTGCGCTACCCCGCCCTCCTCATGAGAAGACTCCTGGTGGTCTGAGGGCTCCACCCCGGCCATACGAGGTATTGCTTGTATCCCTCCGTGGTCGTAGGCCTCCACTCCAAACATAGAATTGGGAGTACTTATTAAAAACAGCAACTCCCGAAATAGCATTGTGAGCAATAATTTAAAAAAAAAAGGGTCGAGCGACAGATACCAATTGAGTCTGGGGCAGGTGCTATCACACACCACATTAAGACTCAGCAAAAACAACGTTTATTCCCCTCAAATTTTTTGGCATTTTGAATATGCAAAGGCTCTTGTATAGGCTACTAGGAGGCTCTTTTTTGCAAAGTGCCGAGTCGGGTAGCACAACCTCGCTATGTGCTAGTCGCGAGCAATGCACGGAATGCCCCAAGTGAGATTGTTGTTCTTGAGCCAGTATTCCGTCGTCTCCACGTGGATGGCCTGCTGCGGAAATGCTGTGTCAATGGAGCGCTTATTTGGGTTCTCGCACGAGACTTGCTGCTCCTCACTCTCGTCGTTTTGCGGCATGCCCTTGACAAAGACATGTTTACCATGGCGAATGAGGTGCTCCGGATACTCGTTCCAGTAAGCTTCAATGCACGCCTTGTGTTGAATTTTGAGAGCATATACCTCCTTTTGGGCGACTTCCATCATGCGTTCGGGATGCTCGCGGCACATCTTAAAACCCTCCATAAGACCCTGCTGAAAGCGGATGCGAGCCTCGATTTCTGAAATCAGAATATACTTGTCAAGCACATCCACAGCGGCGTCGGGTGCCACTCCACCACACGAAAACACGCGCGCGTCGTGCTGAGCAAGGGTCTCGAGTTCCATGGCCTGCTTGATGACGCACTCCTGCACGTCAAGTGCTGCCTGATATTCGCGGTGCTGCGTTGGGGTCCAGTCATCTGTGTTGACCAGGGT
>Ga0105052_10006512_pt1 | contig 11805 bp, 13 predicted proteins | sample FRY03_FD_78094 | JGI IMG/M metagenome (GOLD analysis project Ga0105052, IMG submission 78094) | Freshwater microbial communities from Lake Fryxell liftoff mats and glacier meltwater in Antarctica - FRY-03 | ecosystem: Environmental > Aquatic > Freshwater > Ice > Glacier meltwater ... | reverse complement strand
ATTACGGGGTTCAACACCGCGACAGGCTTGCGCTTGCCGACTGAAGCGGAGTGGGAATATGCCTATCGCGCGCAGCTGGGAACATCAGTGACGCGCTGGGCGTGTCACAACAACACGAGTGATGATTCGCTGCTTGGAAATATTGCGTGGTACTCCTCAAACTCGGGAAGCCAGACTCACGCAGTCGGCGGCAAAACAGCCAACGCGCTTGGCTTGCACGACATGAGCGGCAACATTTGGGAGTGGGTCAATGATTGGTATGACAGCACTTACTATTCCTCGTCACCCGCCACGAATCCCGCAGGTCCGGCATCCGGAACCCACCGTGTGTTGCGCGGCGGCTCTTGGGTCGGCAACTCCAACGTCTGCCGCGGGTCGCGGCGTAACAACAACGCGCCCGACAGCCCCATCTACATCATCGGCTTCCGGTCCGCGAGGACTCCGTAATTCCATTTACCCATCTTTCATCTTCCATCTACTCTCTTTCCTTTACACTTTCCGACTTCCGACTCCGACGGCTGTGATTCAGTCAAGCCAACAAAAGAAATTTTTTTGATGATTTTCCGCTTACCAGCGCCGTCTCCCACACTCGGCAATGCCAACGCTATGAGCGCATTGCGAAATCGATCCAAGATGTCCTAACTGACACGGCGTAGGTTTCTTTCCAGGGTATAACAATGATCCGCACTCCACGAGTGCGGATCTTTTTCGCCAAAGCCAGCAAGTTGGTTTATCCGCGAACTCAGCCCATTTCGACAGCGAACGGTCAATGTCTCGCCGCGCACTCGCAGAACGCCATCCCGCCAGCGAATGACGATCAACTGGCTATGACGCTTTGGTCCGCTTTGAGGCTTGGCTGTGAAACTTCTCAGTTGGGTCGCCGTGGTCAGGATCGCTCACTTGCGAAATGGCCAAGCCTGCTCCCGCCTCTGGTTCTGGACTGAGTTGCAAGAGTTCGATTTCAATTTCAGCGTCGCTATCTTCTTGACGCACTGCAACCTGTTGCTGTCGAGCAAGCTCGAGCAAGGCGAGAAAGAGTCCAATCATCTCACCACGCGAACGGCCGTCGAAAATCTGCCGCATGGTCATGCGACGACGATCCGAATGCGCGAGTCGATCGATGAGATCGGTCTGATGCAGACTGATCGGCGTGTCGTCATATTCGACGCGGTGATCGCCGAGCTTTGAGATGTCGACCGATTGCATGATCCGCTCGAATGACTCGACCAAGTCGAGCACATGCGCATCTTCAATCTCCACCGAAAATTCATGCTCCGCCGCATCGTCGGCTGGTCCGCCGCCATGTGATCCAGCGATATATCGCCTCGCACTCTCTTCGCGCAATCGGTTGAGCGTGCCAGCGGCGGTGCGAAATTGCTGATACGCGAGAAGCTGCTGCACCAATTCGAAGCGGGGATCGGCCGATTCTCTGGTGGCATCGCTATTGTTCCCACGCTGCGGTGCGGTGCTTGGAGCGAGCGTTCGACTCTTGATCTCAACCAGCGTCGCCGCCATCACCAAAAATTCTCCCGCGAGTTCGACATCGACTCGGTGAATATTCTTGAGAAATCCGAAGTACTGCTCAGTGATCGCGGCGATTGGAATATCGGAGATATCCACTTCGGCTCTGCGCACGAGATAGAGCAGAAGATCGAGAGGTCCTTGAAAACTCGAGAGCCGAACCTCATAATCATCTTGAATCGCCATTGGGGCAGAGTATCCGCTAACCTTCGGTGAATGAACGCCCCTGTCGATACATCCGAACTGATTTTCATAGCGGAAGTCATCGAGGCGGAAGTGGCGGCGCTGGGATCGATCGCACGAGGCCTGCGAGATGGCGGTGATGGTGGCCATGGTGGTCATGCCGGTCACGCTGGTCACACTAGTCATGCCGGATGGCAGCGAGCATTGGATCTGCTCGAATCATGCTCGGGTCATGTTGTGGTTTCTGGTTTGGGCAAGTCTGGTTTCATCGGAGCGAAAATTTCCGCGACGCTTGCCAGCCTCGGGCAACCATCCCATGTCATCCACCCCTCCGAGGCTGTTCACGGCGACCTTGGAAGAATGCGCAAAGGCGATGTCGCACTCTTGCTCTCGTACAGCGGTGAAACGGCGGAATTGATCGACCTCGCACTGCATCTCAAGGCCGACGGCATCCCATGCATCGGCATGTCATGTCGCCCCACGACTGCGTTGGCTCGACTCTGCGAGGCGCATGTGACGGTCGGCGATATTGTCGAGGCTTGTCCGCTCAATCTCGCTCCAACTGCAAGCACCACCGCGATGCTGGCTGTCGGCGATGCACTGGCACTTGCGCTAGCACGGCGCCGTAATTTCAAGGCCGACGATTTTCACCGCCATCACCCCGGCGGAATGCTCGGGGCTGGGCTGCGTCAGATCACCGAAATCCTTCGCTTTCGAGTCGGCCAGAACTTGTCCGTCTTAAGCGATTCACTGACGGTCAAAGCGGCGCTCGCCGCAGCGGGCGAGGGTCGGCGCGCTGGCGCGATCGTCTTGGTCGATGCCCGAGGAACTCTCTCTGGAATTTTTACCGATGGCGATTTGCGCAGGTTGGTCAACCGAGGTGGACTCGATGCCCTCGACGCACCAATCGCATCGGTGATGACCGCTCGCCCGATATCGCTGAGCGTCGATTCGCTGGTGCGCGACGCCGTTCGTCTGGTGCAAGAGAAGCGGCTCGATGAGATTCCGGTCATCGATCTCAATGGCAAGCCCGTCGGTCTTGTCGATGTGCAAGACCTGATCGCCATGCGCATGGTGGAGAACTAAACGATGGAGATGTACGCAATCGAAGTGGTTGGTGACCTGATGATCATGCGGGCCGATGGCGGACTCAATTCTGGCACCGCCGGACAACTCTCTGATCAAGTCGCCGCGCTCGTCAACGGCGGAGTTCGCAACATCATCGTTGACTGCTCGAAGTTGCAGGTCATCTCAAGCGTTGGTATCGGTTCGCTGCTGCTCTTGCACGCCCGCATCAAGCGAACGGGCGGAGAGGTGAAACTCGCCGGACTCGGCGGTGCGATCATGCAGGTCATTCGCATTACCAAACTTGACGGAGTCTTTGAGATGTATGACGATGTTGAGCAAGCTCGATTGGCTTTTCGACCGCTGCCGCCGGCGTAAAAATCCCAGTGAATCAGCCGATTGTGCGTGGTTTGATCGCGCGCATTCTCAGCCACCGATTGCCGGCTTAGATCGTGCTGCAACCGAATCAGCGATGAGCTTTGCAACGCGGTCCTGCAACTTCTTCGCCTTGCCAACCGAATTGGCTTCGCACAGATTGTTCGCCAAGACACTGAACGCATATCTCGTTCCATCGCGCGCCGTGACGAACCCAGTGAGGCAACAGACCTTGTCGATGTAACCAGTCTTGCACTGTACGGTGGCAACGGATGGATCGATGTCCTTCATGCGCTTGCGCACCGTTCCTGTCTTGCCCCCGATAGCCAGACTGTCGACAAACATTGCGCCGACATCTGCGTTGTTGGCAACGGCGGTGATCCACTCAGTCATTCCATCGGCCGTCACGCGATTGCCTCGTGAGAGTCCGGATCCATCGGAAATGACGAACGCGCTTGCTTGCGATCCCATTTGGGCGGCGAGCAACTCGCGGATCACGGCCGATCCACTCGCCCAAGTTCCGGGTGCGCCCGTCTTGGCAGCCGCGAGTCGCTTGAGCAGACTTTCGGCGTAAAGATTTTGACTTGCGACATTGCAGCGCGTGACGACCGTCGCCAGCGGAGTCTGCAAGACTGGACCGACCTGCGTTCCCCGTGGTACAGGATCATTCGCGCCAGCCACTCGCACCGATTGGACTGGAATACCCGCCGCAATCAGGCGCTGCGCGATGCACTGACCCAAGAATGTCGCGGGATCGCCGACCGCGACCGTGATCGGCGCGGTGTATGCAGTCTTGACATTTCCGTAAATGGTCAGCGCGCCAGTTTCAGGTTGCCGAGCGATCCACATCGTGTTGCGATCGTTCTTGCCGGTGCGACTCGTTCCGTTGTTGACGATCGTCATCCACGGTGCTGCTGGACTGAGTGAAGTGATCGTCGGAGCACGCCCAGGATTGGGAGCAGCGGTAATGCAAAGGCCGTTGCCGTGAAAGTTCAATCCCGATGGTGGCGAACAGTATTGCTCATCGAGTTGATCCTTCGGCCACAGCGGATGCGGACCTTCGCGCGCGAAGATGCGGTCATCAACCACAATTTCCCCGACGCTTTTCATGCCAGTTGCTTTGATCGAAGTGACCCAGGTTTGTAAGAGATCATTGATCGTCAAGCCCGTTCGCACCGTGCCCGCCGCGTCGACATAATTCGATTCTGCCAATAAGTCTGGATCACCCAGCGCTGGATCGCCGTCGCCGACGATCGTCAATCGATCGCCGTCGCGCACCATGCGCGTGCGAAAGATGAAGTTGGGTCCAAGTGCAAGCAGTGCCGAGCCACTGGTCAACAACTTCATGTTGCTCGCGGGAGTCATCGCTTCGTCACCGCGGATCGAGATGATCGACGATCCAGTTGCGACATCGCGCACGCTGACTGCGATCACGGCTTTCTTGAGTCCCAGGCCATTCACTTCGCTGCGGATGGACTGCGCAAGATCGCCGTTGATTTTTCCAACGCCCAGGCAGGCCGCGTTGCTGATCAGCGCACAAACCAGCATCGTTCCAATCGCCGGCTTGTGCAAGGAAGGCATGGTGATTGCCAAGAGAGATGCGAGCGGGTTATGTCGGGTGGAAATGTGCAGCGGCATGGTTCTTGGAAGTATCGGCGGTTGACCACGCGCAAGAAAAAAAACGCCACACATTGGCGTGGCGGTGATGGTCTTGGGATGTGAGGCGGGTCTCTCAGCCACCGACGCGCATGCGAACGAACGCGAGAATCTTCGTACCCGCTGGCAGCAACGATGCGATGCTCTTCTTGTCATCCTTCACATACTTCTGGCCCAGCAGCGTGGTCTCTTCGAAGTACTTGCGAAGCTTGCCTTCAGCTATTTTCTCCGCGATGCTCGCGGGCTTGCCCGAATCGACGGCTTCTTTCTTCGCTTCTTCGCGCTTGATATCAACGAGGTCCTTCGGCAGCCCATGCTCATCAACCGCAAGGGGAGTTGGCACGACCGCCGCGATGTGCTGGCAGATTCCAGTCGCAAGATCGGGCGCGAGTTCACCTTGATATTGGATGAGCACACCGAGTTTGCCGTCATGATGCAGATAGTGCCCAAACGCGCCGCCATCGAGACGAGTTCCGCGAGCGAAGGAAATATTCTCGCCAGTTCGAATGCGCACTGTGTCCAAGCGCGCGGTCATTTCAGCCGTCATGGCGACCGTGCCAGCGGGCGTGCCGATCGACATCTTGACCAGTTCAGCAGCGAGAGCCCGGAACTCCTCGTTCTTGGCGGTGAAGTCGGTCTCGGATCGAACTTCGATGATCGAGGCCTTCGCGCCTTGCACAGAGACAGCAATGCAACCCTCACCAGCGGCTCGGTCGCTTCGAGTGTCCATCTTGCCTTTGAGTCGCTCACGCAGCAGCGCTTCTGCTTTGGGCAGATCGCCGCCGGTTTCGGCCAGAGCGCTTCGGCAATCGCCAAAGCCAAGTCCGGTGTTGTTGCGCAGGGCCATCACGAGCTTCGCATCGATATTTACGGTGTCCATATGAAATCCTTTCGACAGTGTTCGTTGAGGTGTAAATCCAACCAGTGAATCTAAAAATCAATCGGCCGATTACGCGCCACGCTTAGGCGCCAGTGGAGGGCACAGTGGATGGCAGTGCGGGAGCCGCGACGACGGATTCCATTGGAGCGTCATCAGCGAGTCCGCCACCAACTTCTTCAACTCGGAATCGACTTCGTACGCTTCGTCGGCGTGGTTCGGCAGGATCGACTGGCGCAGACGCATCAACGACTGGAGCCGATGTTTGCCGGTTGGTCTTGCCTTCCTGCACCGAAGCCGTCAATTCGCGCAGAATCAAGTCGATTGAGCGCATGGAATCGTCGTTCCCTGGAATTGGAATGTCCGAAAAATCTGGATCGCCATCGGTGTCGATCAGGCAGATCGTTGGAATGCCAAGATTCTTCGCCTCGCGAACGGCGTTCATCTCGCGGTTGACATCAACCACCACAAGCGCTGCGGGAAGTTTCGACATCGATCGCACTCCGTTGAGATTGCGATAAATTTTCTTGAGTTCGCGGGAGAGTTGCGATTCCATCTTCTTGGAATAACTCTTCATGCCGCCCGTCTCAACGAGTGCCTCGAGTTCCTCAAGTCGCTTGAGACGATCGCGCACGGTGCGGAAGTTGGTCAGCAGTCCGCCGAGCCATCGCTCAGTGATGTACGGCATCTGGCAAGCAGTGCAGTGCGTTTCAATCGCGCTGCGTGCTTGACGCTTGGTGCCGACGAAGAGCACATCCTTGCCTTCGCTGACGGTCTTGGTGATAAATTTCTTGGCGAGCAGCAGACCTTTGATGGTCTCGCGGATATCGATGATGTGAATCTGATTCTTGACGCCCTGAATGTAGGGAGCCATCTTTGGATTCCAATTCGATCTTCGTTGACCGAAGTGAATTCCAGCTTCAATGAGTTCGTTGACAAGTGACATGGTCGAGACCTTTCATGATTGACCTCCACAAGTGGAGGCAGCGACACCCGAGCGGACAGCCGGTGAGCCTTGCGGCGCCGCACGCTCGAAAAGGGCGCTTTGCGGGGGGAAGAAACGAATGAAGAGTCCCAAACTCACCGAAGCTTAGGACCCGTGCCAGCTCTCCACGAATACAACATCGTGGTGAAAAGGCGGATGGGCAATGTAGCACGACCTCTTGCCGTACGCAACCTATTATCCGCCCCCATGCTGGACAAGGTATTCAAGGCGTATGACGTGCGGGCGACATATCCATCACCGCTGAATGAGGCGATCGCGTGGAAGGTGGGATATGCCGCTGCACGCTGGTTGACCGAGCGTGCGGTCACCGATGGCATGGATCATCCCAAGATGCGTCACATCGTCGTGGGACGCGATATGCGCAAGAGTTCGCCGTCGTTGGCCAACGCATTGAAGCGTGGCATTCGTGATTTCGGTGCGCATGTGATCGATGTGGGAATGGTTGATACGCCGATGACATATTTCGCAATCAATCATTTCAATTGCGCTGGTGGAGTTGAGGTGACTGCGAGTCACAATCCTTCCAATTACAACGGATTTAAGGTGAGTCGTGTGCATGCCAAGCCGGTTGGCACGGGCAGCGGACTCGAAGAGATCCGCGAATATGCCAAGCAGTGCGACGAGTCGAATGTCGAGCATCATGCTGGGCGCGAAGAAGTGGTGGATCTGTGGAGCGCATATCGCGATCATCTCTTGCGACTCTTGCATTCGTCGGTGCTCGATGGTTCCTGTCGTTTGCGTGTGGCGATTGATGCGAGCAATGGAATGGCGGGAACGATGGTTCCCAAAGTGTTGGATGGCGTTGCGGGGCTCGATATTCAGGCGATCAATTTCGACAATCGTTCTGGGGAATTTGTGCATGAACCCAATCCGCTGGTGGAAGCGAACCTCGCGACACTGCAAGCGGCGGTGATCGCGGGCAAGTTGGATTTCGGAGTTTGCTTCGACGGTGATGCCGATCGCTGTGTCATTGTGGATGAGCATGGCAAGACGGTGGGCTGCGATTTATTGCTGGCCGCGTTGGCTGGCGAAGCGCTGAAGTCGGCGCCGGGTGCGGCGGTTGTCTATGACCTGCGTTCATCGCGCAGTGTGCGTGAAGCGATCGTCGAGGCCGGTGGAGTGCCAATTGAGAGTCGAGTTGGCCATGTCTTTATGAAGGCGCGTCTTGCGGAAACGGCTGCGCCGATTGGTGGAGAGCTCTCGGGTCACTTTTATTTCGCCGATACATTTAACGCCGACAGCGGCATCCGCGCGTTCTTGGCCGTTGCAAGTTTGCTGGCGGTGAAGAAGCAACCGCTCTCGAAGCTCATCGCGCCATTTCAGCGTTATCAGCAATCGGGTGAGATCAACTTTCGCAACGAGGACAAGCTTGGCGCGCTTGCGGCGTTGCGCCGGGCTTATCCCACCGCGCGATGTACCGAGCTCGATGGTCTGTCGCTTGATGCGGGCGAGTGGTGGTGCAATGTTCGACTCAGCAATACTGAGCCACTCTTGAGGCTGAATCTTGAGGCGCGTGATCGCAGTACGGTTGATCGCCAAGTCGCTGCGCTGACGCCGCTGTTGGGCGTGCGGGTCGATCATTAGCGTCGCGCTTGCGCCATGCGCTTTCCCCCCCGGTGCTACTCTTGCCGATTCAATGCAACACACTGCAACCGATACTGCGTGCGTCGTGCTGGAATCCTTCTCGCTAGGGCGGATGAAAGTTTCGATTCCCACGACACATTATGAACTGGATTTGGTCGACTCCGCATTCCCAAGCGGTCGAAGCGCCGCCGAACAAGCGTGCATTCCAACTGGCAGCCGATTGCATGGAGTCGTGCATGCGCGGGCTCTCAAGATGCACCGCGCCAACGCAGGCGGCGTCTTTATTGAACCAGTGCAAGGACATCCACGCAGCGTGCAGGGCCGCGTGATGGCGACCGACACGGTCAACAATAAAATTCTCACGCATGTTGTGATCCCGATGTGGATCGCAGTTCCTGCGGGTCAGGCCGCGGCGGATTTCGCGACAGGCGAACTGATAAATTTTTATGTGCAGAGCGGGACATCATTCGTCGCTGCTGCGGTGGTGTAACGACTGGCGTGCGTCATGCACGCTCGCCGCTGCGAAATGTCGTACGCCCTGCGAACATGTCCGACCAGCGCTTTTCGCTGCTTGGGCCTCAACCTAGTTGTCGCAGAACGGCCTTCAAGATCACCTTGTCCAAACTCAGATCGGCAACGAGTCGCTTCAACTTTGCGTTCTCTGCTTCAAGTTGCTTCAGTCTGCGGACTTCAACAACGCCCATCGATCCAAACTTCTTTTTCCAGCGATAAAAAGTTTGCTGCGAGACGCCAGTGCGCCGACAGATCTCGGCGATTGTTTCGCCGCCAGTTTCTTGAGCCAGTGCATATGCAATTTACTCTTCAGTGAAACGCTTCTTGTTCATGCAATCCTCCATTGATGCGGAGGGCCCAGTGTCCCAAATAATTTTCACTTCATTTGGAGCTGAATTGGGGTAGGGACCAACACACTTTGCTTGTATCTGTCGCGGAGTCCTGCTCCTTAAAGAACACATTGAGTGCGCAAAGAACCGTGGATTTACTGGCACCGTTTGATCCAACAAAACAGGCATAGCGATTCAACGCGAATTCCTGGTCGCTGAAGCTACGGAAATTCTCAATGCGGAGTTTCTTGATCTTCATGTCATTTCTCTTCCCGTGACCTCCCGCGGCTTTTCTTTGGCTGTGTCTTCGGTGTTTTCTTGGCTGGCTTCGATGGTTTGGCAGTTTTGCGTTTCGTCGGCGCGGGTAGTGCGGTCTGTTCAGGCGGCTGATCTGAGGCAGAATCAGCGAGTTCGGCCTCGATCTCCTCCACTGTCGGCAAAGCCGAGCGAAATTTGACCGGGAGAGCGCGGGTTAACTCGTATTCCGAGATGCCGATGGGCTTGTTCACTCCACGCAGCGCATACTCGGCGACGATGTGATTGCGATCCTGGCACAGGATCAAGCCGATGGAAGGCGCATCGGCCTCGTGTTGAAGCTGGTCATCGACGACGCTCAGGTAGAAATTCATCTTGCCCGCATACTCGGGCTTGAATTCCCCTTTTTTCAGGTCGATCACGACGAAGCAGCGCAGCTTCAGATGGTAGAACAGCAAGTCGATGTAGAATTCGCGGTCGCCCACCTTCAAGTAATACTGGCGACCGACAAAAGCGAATCCTTGCCCAAGCTCCAGCAGGAAGTGTTCAAGCTGATGCAGGAGATTGGTTTCCAGTTCCCGCTCGTGGAACGGTTCCTGAAGAGTCAGAAAATCGAAGATGTACGGATCTTTGAGCGTCTGCTGGACGAGATCAGACTGCGGCGACGGAAACAGCCGCTCGAAGTTGGTGATCGCCTGGCCCTGCCGAGCGTGTGCCTCGGACTGGATCATCGCGAGCAGGATGTTGCGGCTCCAGCCATTGGCCAGAGTTTGCTGCATGTACCAGAGTCGGACCGTTCGGTCTTTGATCTTTTCCATCAAGACGATCTGATGGAACCACGGGATGGACCAGATTAGCGAATCGGGCAATTGTGCCGCAGGCTGCGGCATTTTCTCAGCGACCGACAATTTCTCCATCGCCTGTGGCGAAAGGTCGGCAGGGTTCACATAAGCCCGGTAGAAGGCCAGCATCCGCTTAATATTTCGCTCAGAAAAACCCTTCACCTCCGACAATTCATTTCGCAGTTCGCGGGCCAATCGAGGGATGACGGCGGAGCCCCAGCCTTCTTGCCGCTGCCGGCTAGCGATGATGCGGCCGATGTCTCAGTAAAGATGGACCAGTTCAGCATTGACCGAGAGCATCGCCCTCGTCTGGGCATGCTGGATACGGCTCTTGATCTCCTTCAGGAGGATCGGAAAGTTAGCGGGGATGGGCAATCGTGGCTTGCTCATGCAACCCTCTAGCGTAACGGGAACAATTCTTCGCAGGTTGTCTGCTGTTGAAGGTGCGGACGGTCGCTGAAAATATTGGCGCACCAACCACTGCCATCTCACTCACGGCGCGTTGGCGATCGCACTCAACACCCGACTGCGCGTGCCGGGTCCGTCATAGACCGCGACTTCGCCTGCGCCGATTCGGTCGACGCCCAAGCGCACTAACTGAGAACCTGTTCCGCTTCGAATGCTGATGGCGCCACCGTTGGCGTCGGCGGCGGCTCCGGCAACGATGACGGCCTTGCCATCGGGTTGCGCAAGGTTGAGAATTCCGCCACTCGTGGATGCTCCAAGTCCAGCGACACGGTTGCCGTTTTGCAAGAACGCGATCATCGGTGTGTCGATCGCGCCAGATTGGAAAATGCCGGCGGGCATGCGCTGCGAGTTGAAGAGTGTGATGCGTGAACCAGCTTCGGATTGACCAAGCGCAGAGATGCCTGGCGAACCGTCCGCGGTATAGAGCGTGAGCATGCCGCCCGAGTCTTGCGAACCAGACTCGATGAATGCTGCGCGAGATCCTGCGCGGTTGGTGCAGCCGATCGATCCACCATTTTCTACGGCGAGCATTTGTGCGGCGATGCTGCCATCGGTTTGTGCGACGCGGATGGTGCCACCTTGTCCGTCCAATGCGCCGATCGCGACGACTTCACTGCCGTCGGCTGAGCGAACAGTGAATCGAGTCGTCGTGCCAGAAGTGGTCGCCACGATGCGCGGATGATTTTCGCCATCGGCGATCACCATGGCGGGTCCCGTCGCTTCGGCACGCAATGTTGCCGAGCCGCTTCCGTCGGGCATCACGGCCTCGATACGACCACCTTGACTCGTCGCATACATGCTCACGACTCCTTGTGTTGCGTTGTTCCACATTGCAAGATCGCCACCGTCGGCGTTGGAACCCAATCGCACAACATTCGTTCCGCTGTTTGCCCAGATATCGAGCTGTCCGCCGTTCTGTCCGATGCCCGCGAGCATTACGATCTTGTCGTTTTGATCGACAACTTCAAAGCGACGCGCGCGAAGAACATCGGGCGTGAGTGCTGATTGTGTCGCGGCGATCCCCGCGAGGCCAATCACTGCGAAGCCTGCGACGAGAGCCGTCGTCTTCCAACGCCGAGCGCGAGTGTCGGCCCGTTGCAAGAGATGCATGCGTTGTTCGAGTTGTTCCAT
>Ga0105052_10006511_pt1 | contig 11805 bp, 13 predicted proteins | sample FRY03_FD_78094 | JGI IMG/M metagenome (GOLD analysis project Ga0105052, IMG submission 78094) | Freshwater microbial communities from Lake Fryxell liftoff mats and glacier meltwater in Antarctica - FRY-03 | ecosystem: Environmental > Aquatic > Freshwater > Ice > Glacier meltwater ... | reverse complement strand
TGTGTAATCGTTTAAATTAGAATCTTTTTTTACATAGTGCCTGGTCGGAAATTGACTATTTTTATAATGAAATAAATTGTCGAGGAGATTTTTAATTTCTTTATATGAGTTGATGCCTGAGCATCAATCGAATACAAATAATTGAAAAGATTACGACAAGAATTTTATTTAATTTAGATGAATTTCCGTCCAGACACTACATATTGTCTGATTAATTTGTTTGCATGTTCAATCGAACCTTTTTCCCATGAACAATACGGGTGGGCAAAATAATATGAAAATTCGATTACTGAATCTGACCTTGACTTTGTAGAATTTAAAGAATGGTAGTAGGACAATAACGCCTTTATCTTCATTCCCGAAAATAAATCTCTCATCGATATTGGATTTATTTTTTTATACCTGTCGGAAACATTGCTACAAGGATGTTTTATAGGGTTCATAGCATCACCGAATCACAATCATATTCAGCTGTTTGAGGTGTGATAAATCTAGAAAATAGTTACTTGTAGCAGAAGACTGCTAACAGATTAATCAAAACCTCCGATTCTTAAAAAAAAGTTGGCCAACTGGTTTAAGCATTACCAACTTCAAGGGTGAAGGAATTAATCAAAATCATTACGCCTAATGATTTTTATCACTTTAATGGCGCTAAAGAAATCATAAGTTTGTACAATAATTTTAAATTTTAGCATCATGAAAAAGAATATGGGTGGAACAGATAAATTGATTAGAATATTGTTATCAATAATTTTCTTTTTACTTTATTTCACAGGAGTTGTTTCAGGAACATTAGGTGGTATATTAGTTGCCTTAGGAGGAGTTTTTGTTATTACAAGTTTTATAGGAACTTGTCCTTTATATGTGCCTTTTGGATTGAGTACTTGTAAAAAGAAATAGTAGTCGATTAAATATTCAAAAAACGCAATCATAATTAATTGAAAAAAGTATCAGAAGAAAATAGAATTCATTTATATGCCTCTTTGGAACATTGCTACAAGGATGTTTTGCGCTTTCAGTGCTTTGATATCCAGTTGTTTGATAATTAATAGGGCTGTTCCCTATGTTGATATATTACACACTTTCAGTTTTTTTTAAGGGAGAAGGCCTGAAGGGCATTAATTCATTAACGATGGGTGTAGCCCATCGTTAGTGATAACAAAAACTACTAAGCTCTGAAGTAGCGCAATAAAATCTTTCGTGGTAAAGTTCCCGATAGGCATATTCATTTATCCCTAGAATTTCCGGATCATATCCATTTTTTTGGGGATAAAGTTTAATCCATATAAATTGCAAAAATATTTTTCATTAAAAATTAATATTTTCACCTTTATCGTGTGTTATAAGATTTATAATCAGTATTTTAATGTGTTTATGTGATTTTAAATCAGTTCTAAAATCAGTTTGTTTAAAATTCAAAAACAGATCTATAATTTCAAACTTCGAAGCGTTAATTTCAATTTTGCACAGAATTGATAAATGGAACGGAATACTTTTCAAAATTATAACACTACTAATAAGAAAAGTATGGAGTTCAACATTTATCATTGGAACGGAAGTGCGTTCCACATCGCAATGAAATGGAGATGTAAGAAATAAGGCATGTAAAAATAGTTTGTTTTTTTTAAACGATGCCGATACAGTATGAAAATGGTCTGATGAAATAAAGACCGTATTGAATACGTAATCGGTATCAACATTTATCCACGATTTTTGTGGAGCGAAACGGAACGTAAAAAGTTTCTTGTAATATTGAAAAAGCTGTTTTTGGATACTTTTTTCAGCTAAAAAAAGTATCAGAAAAAACATAAGAGAAATTAATGGTCCCCAACTTTTGACGTTGACCCGGACAAACGTAAATATGCTCATTTGTTATTATTTAAAAATAAACAAGTATTTTTTACTTTACAAAAAACTAAATATGCGTTCAATTATAATAATTTCTATTTTTTTTATAAATCTAATTTACTCCGAGTTTTCAGCGCAAGTTGGTTTCAATACGAATGACCCTAAAACAACTTTAGATGTCAACGGAGCGATAACTACAAGAGGGATTAATTTCACCATCTCAAATAACTTTATAAATATTGATCAAGAAACATCACTTGCTATTATTGAAGGAACTGGAACAGGAGTGATAACAATCACAAGCTACACCCCACAAATAGATGGCCATCGATTAGTCATATTTAACAATACTTTAGGTGGAAATAACGCTTATTTTGATGGATTGATTATTGAGAATGGCACTGGTTTGGAATTCATTTATTCAAATGGAAGTTGGAAGAAAATAACAGCTTCGAATAATTCAACAAATAATAATAACAGCCTAATTACTAATGCTGCAGATTTAGGAATCTTACCTGATGGAAATGACTACTCTTCGCTAATACGCTCTTCTATTGAAGATGCTGCTGGTGCTCCACTATTCTTTCCTGCTGGTAAATATATTTACGATGGTGTAGCTATACCTACAAATACTGTAAACATCCTTGGAATAATGCCTATTTTGGTTGGCGATACGCTGGAAGCTGGAACAATTTTTTTAAATAAACTTAATTTTAGTGGAACACATGTAGCTGTTCAAGGTTTAGGAGTCCAATTATTAAGTCCTGACGATTGTTTTAGAGTAACTCCAGCGATGAATACTGGAAAGTATTGCAGACTTAAAGATATTATAACAGTTGGAGCAAATACAACATCTCCTTTTCATTCTGTATTATTAGAAGGTTTAGATTTTGTACAAGCTGAAAACATTGAATGCTACAATGCCTACATGGGTCAAGTTTTCAAAATAAATAGTGGAAACCTAACTAATCTGAGGTGCTCAAACATTGCAAAAGAATCTATTTTCATAAAATCTGATAATGTTTCTGGTAATTGTAGAAACTTAACTTTAAATGGAATTCAAATAGAAAATCAAAATGCTGGAACTGCAACAGGTATTAAAATTAATTCAGCTGGAGCTCAATTACAAAATGTATCTATCTCAAATGTAAACATTCAAAAAGCACAATTTGGTATATCCATTTTAAGTTCGGGTTCTAATGGGATAGCGATTAACGACTTAAATTTTTCGAACATCCGAATTGATGGTACAACGTTAAAGTGTATTTACTTAGAAGCAAATAGAGGTTTTATTTATAAGACGAATTTTTCTAATATGGACTTAACTGCTGTTGGGAAATCATTATTTGAAACTGTTGGAAATGTAAAATTTGTTCAAATAAGCAATATGATCGCTGACGTAACAGGGGGAACTTCAACTATTGAAAAAGGAAAGATTATTAATTTTGGATCAACAACAACTTATACGAATATCGCTAATTTGAATATTACAAAAGGGTATGTGGAAGACAATACGCTAGCTGTAAATTATGATAATGCAGCAAATTATAACCGCATTACAAACTACAATGTAGGCTTAAACGGAAATGCCCCAATTTCTGAAAACACAAAAACTTATCAAACAATTACAAATGGAACAGTAACTCTAGGAAACCTAAATATTACCATTCCATCATCAGGAAATAATTCCTTACAATTAAGTCTAGTTAGCGGAACTACAACTGTGAGCGGTACATCCACCAATATCTATTCTCTAACACCAAGTAATGCTTCGGGAATAGCTCCAAGTATTTCTTATTGGAAAATAATCGGTAAAACATTAGACCAAGCAGTTAGCTTTTGGGAGAGTAATTTGAACTTATTAGAAGAAGGTGATCGTCAAGAGATTTTATTTAAAGACGATGCCAGTGGAGATAATTATAAAATTATATTTATTGTAGGCGAGAGTAATGCAAACCATCAAGTTTCAATAGAGAAATTAAATTAATTCTTTCGAAAAACTCCTTACAGGTAATGAAAAAGCTTATTTATTTATTTTTGATTCTACTTTCTAGTCCATTATTTTCTCAGATACAGGTAAATGGACCTGTATACATCAGCGAAAATAGTTTCATATATGTTGATTCAAATGAAATTTATTTTAACAATGATGGTCAAATAATTACTGAGCGTACATCTAATTTTGGACAATTCATCTTATAGGGGACTAGTTATTTGAACCCTTCAATAGCAATTAACCAACAATTCATTGATGGCTATCTATCAAAGACAATCAATCAATCTACAGTCTTTCCAATTGGTCAAAATCTAGCTTATGCACCAAGTGAAATTACCCCAACAAAACTAGGAACTTTTACTGCTGCTTTTTATAACCAAGACCCAAATGTTTTTTCTAATAACCTTGACACAACCCTAACACAACTTTCAACTCTTATTTATTGGGAATTAACAGGTGATTCTGCTATGCTTCGTTTCGGATGGAGTTCAAATGATTTACTTTTAGATTTTCCAACTACTTCGAAAATAGAGTTGACTTTAGCTGGTTATAATCCTAGTTCTTTAAAATGGGAACTTATTCCTTCTTTTCTAGATAGTATTTCTTTGTTTAACACAATTAGCGATTTATACAGTGGTTCATTTAGTACAATCGATACGCTAAAATTAGCTAACTATTCTGCCTTTTCAATCGCTAAAAAATCTCCTTGTGAAGCAGCAGTAACTCCAGTTTTAGATTTAAATCAACCTATTTTACCAGGGATGCAACTGTCAGAGATAGTATTTTCTAATGGTTTTAATGTTTGGTATGAAACCCCAGAAGATGCTTTTCAACAAGAAAACGCACTAGATAATTCATCCGTATTAGTTGACAATACTACTTACTATATCGTAAATCAAGAAAGCGACTGCCCTAGTGAAATTTTAGAAATTCTTATTTCGAATAGTACTAATAGCATTACTCCTATTTCTTCTAACCTAAAACTAAAAATCTACCCCAATCCATCATCTAATGGAATATTCACCCTTCAACTTGATTTTGATTTGAAAGATGGTGACATTATTGTAAAAGACCTTTCGGGAAGAAGTATCGATTATCGTCATACCTCATTGAAGGATAAAATTCAAATTGAATTACAAGAAGCACCAGGAATTTATATACTAGAAGTGAATGTTAATGATCAATTTTACAGGCAGAAATTGGTTGTGAAGTAATCATAATAAACTCTTCAAACAATTACTTCAAGCACTTAAAGTAATCAAACGGTTCTAAGCAATCTTTACATTGATAATGTGCTTTACAAGCAGTACTTCCAAACTGACTCACCATTTTTGTATTCCTAGACTTACATAAAGGACATGGAACAGTAGTTGGATCTGCAAACAAAACACTCTTATCTACTTCATGTTCTGGTGGTGCAATTCCGTATTCTTGCAATTTTTGTTTTCCTGTTTCACTTAACCAATCGGTTGTCCAAGAAGGGTGCAATGTTAATTCAACAGAAACGTTTGGAATGCCTTTTTCATTCAGTTTAGAGATAATGTCCTCCTCCATAACTTTCATTGCAGGACATCCAGTATAAGTAGGTGTTATGGTTATTTTACAAGAATTGTCGTTTAATAATTCAACCGCTCGAACAACTCCTAAATCGACAACAGTTAAAACGGGAATTTCTGGATCAAAAACTTCCTCCAAAAATCCCCAAATCTCTTTTTCTGTTACCATTGCATGTTTGGGTAAGTACGTTGCATGTACTGTAATTCTGTCAACAACAGTCCTAAATGTTCCGTATGTTTTCCTAGTCTTCCACCTGACTGTTTCCAATTATTAGTTGGAATCGTCAGAGTTGCTTCTTTAAGAATAGCTTCAACATAGGCATTCCATTCGGCTTCTAATCCTTCTAAAGATGGTATTATTCCATTCTCAACCAATGTTTGTTCTACCTCATCTTGGAAAAACAACTCATTTGAATATTTATACAACCAATCCAATGAATCTTGAATTCTAGTATGTGATTCTTCTGTTCCATCTCCTAAACGGATAATCCATTCTGAAGAATGTTTCAAATGGTATTTCGTTTCTTTTAAAGCTTTATCTGCTATTGCTGCCAATTGAACATCTGGAGATTGAACCAAACGCTCAAATAATAATTTACGATAACTATCAAAGAAAAACTGACGCATGACTGTTTTACCAAAATCGCCATTCGTTTGCTCTACTAGTAAAATGTTTTTGTATTCATGTTGTAAACGAAGAAAAGCAAGTGCATCCTCATCACGACCTTTATCTTCTAACTTACCAGCATACGCTAATAAATTAGTAGCCTGACCTATTAAATCTAAAGAAATATTGATTGTTGCAATATCTTCTTCTAAAACTGGTCCATGTCCACACCATTCAGATAAACGGTGACCAAGGATCAAACTATCGTCTCCTAATCGAAGAGTATATTGAAATAAAGCTTCTTGTATATTCATTACTAAGTTATTAGTTGTTAGTTATTAGCTTTTAGCTAAGTAACTCAACATTTTACAATTATAAATTATATTTATCAAAATGATAATAAACTCCTCATTTCTAACAACTAATCACTAACAACTAATTGCTAATGACTAATCACTCATTTACATATGCGAAATTTCATCCGGCACTACATAAAAAGTAGGATGACGGTAAACTTTAGAATCTGCTGGTTCGAATAAAGAATCAGCATCACCTGGTTCAGAAGCAAAAACTTGACTTGAAGCTACAACCCAAATACTTATTCCTTCCGAACGACGTGTATAAACGTCTCTTGCATTTTCAATTGCCATCACTTCATCTGAAGCTCTTAAACTACCCACATGCTTGTGGTTTAATCCTTGCTTAGATCTTATGAAAACTTCCCATAAAGGCCATTCACTATTTGACATATTTCTTTAGTTGCTAGCTTTTAGTTGTCAGTTGTTAGCTTGTGTGCTGTAACTATTTACTAATTGCTAAAATTATTATTTCTTATTATTATTTCTCGCTAATTCCAATTACTAAAAGCTAAACACCAGCAGCTAGTCGTTCTTTTCTTTTTGCTGCGTAAGCATTTGCTGCTTCTCTTACCCAAGCACCATTTTCTTTAGCAGTTCTTCTAGCGTCAACTCGCTCTTTATTACAAGGACCATTTCCTTTCACAACTTCCCAAAATTCATCCCAATTAATTTCGCTGAATTCATAATGACCAGTTTCTGCGTTAAACTTTAAATTATCGTCTGGAACTTTTAATCCTAATAATTCAGCCTGAGGAACAGTAACATCAACAAATTGCTGACGTAATTCATCATTTGAAAAACGCTTAATTTTCCATTTCATAGATTGCGCTGAATGAGGAGAATCGTTATCACTTGGTCCAAACATCATTAATGAAGGCCACCAAAAACGATCTAAAGATTCTTGCGCCATTGCTTTTTGCTCTGGAGTTCCTTTCGCTAAAGTGGTGATGATTTCATATCCTTGACGTTGGTGAAAAGATTCTTCCTTACATACTTTTACCATTGCTCTTGCATATGGTCCATAAGAACATCTACACAATGGAACTTGATTCATAATAGCAGCACCATCAACTAACCAGCCCACAGTACCCATATCTGCCCAGGAAGTAGTTGGATAATTAAAAATAGACGAATACTTTGCAATACCTGCATTTAAATCGTCGATTGTTTTTTCACGATCTGTTCCTAATGTTTCAACAGCACTGTATAAATACAATCCATGACCTGCCTCATCTTGAACTTTAGCCAATAAAACCGCTTTTCGTCTCAAATTCGGCGCACGTGTAATCCAGTTTCCTTCAGGTAACATCCCTACAACTTCTGAATGCGCATGTTGAGAAATCTGACGAACCAAGGTCTTACGATAAGCGTCAGGCATCCAATCTCTTGGTTCAATCCTGATCTCATTATCAATCTTCTCTTGAAATTTTCTTTCTAATTCAGCTTTATTTACTTCTTCCATAATGTAAAGATTGTATTCAAACAAATTTAACGAATAAACTTTGATTTAAAAAAAGTATTCTTTTAAAAAAATCAGAGTCCTTTTTTTGGTGGAGTGATTTAGTTTAAATAGCAAATATTACTTCAACAAAAAGAAAACGATAGCTATTATTAACACTTTCTTTTTTAATGATTTACAGAAAACTTATCCTCTTTCCATTTCATTGGATTATTCTCAATATACTTCGATATTTTATCAAATGCTTCCTCATTTAGAATTATATGGTCATGAAAAGAGCGATGCCAAACAAAGTCAGATTCACCCAATAAATGAATTTGTTTCGATGATGTTGTTTTAAGAGCTCCAATTAACTGAGAGAGGGGTTTTATTTTTTGATTGTCAATCATAGCCTTGTTTCTTTTGATTTCAATAATTCCATGAATGTGATTTGGCATGACCACAAATGCATGTAATTCGATATATGAATATTGTTCAGTCAACCAAAACCATTGCTTTTTGACAATTTCTCCATAACTGTTTAATAGCATCTGCTTATTTTCTACATTTACAAATGTACATACCATGTCTTTAAGACAGATTGTAACGAAATATAAATTATCTTGGGAATAATCATATCCCAGCATTCGGTTTCTTTTTCTGACTCTCATTGATTTTGATTTAAATGGTTATTTTTTGATTTTGATTGATGCGTGTGGTGTTTTGTATCGTGTTTGTTATCTTGTTTGGGTCAAGTCGCGACATGAACCAACGGATAACAAAACAATTGCATAAATAAAAATACAAAATAATTTTCAATTACAAAATCACAACCATACATATTCCATATACCACACCATACGGTCATGTCACGACATGACCTTACCAAACCACACGTACTGACAAGTCGCGACTTGACAGAAACAACACACATCATCAACAATATATAAATAATGCTTAAATTTGTTTTCAAACAAAAAAGAAGATGAATCCAACATTTCATACATTACGCATAGCGGATATCCGTAAAGAAACAGAAGATACCGTTTCGATTGCTTTCACAATTCCAGAAGAATTAAAAACCGATTATAAATACTTTGCAGGGCAATATTTAACATTGAGAAGCACTATAAATACTGAAGATACACGTCGTTCTTATTCTCTTTGTTCTTCTCCAAATGAAGGAGAATGGAGAGTTGCTATCAAACAAATCGAGGAAGGGAAATTTTCTACTTTTGCAAATGAAAAATTAAAAATTGGAGATACATTAGATGTTATGACTCCTACAGGAAATTTTCACTTAGAAAGTAATCCTGCTCACAAAAAATCATATGTTCTTATAGCTGCTGGAAGTGGTATCACTCCAATTATCTCCATAGCTAAAACAATACTAGAAAACGAACCAAATAGTGATGTTACGTTATTTTATGGCAACAAAGGTTTCGCTAGTATTATCTTTAGAGAAGAAGTTGAAGCGTTGAAAAACAAGCACATGAATAACCTCCGTGTTGTTCATATTTTATCAAGAGAAAGTCTTGGAAATAAAATTCAAAAAGGTAGAATTGATGCTGCTAAAATTGAAGAACTATACGAAGCATTTCTGAAAAATACAGAGATTGATGAAGTATTTGTTTGCGGTCCTGAACAGATGACTCATAGTGTTCGAGATAAGTTCAAAGGTTACGTTAAAGATCCTATGAATATTCATTTCGAATTATTCACAACCAGTGAAACAGTAGCTCCAAAGAAAGAATCGAACGAACCGAAAATTGCTTCCAATGTTACCGTTATAATGGATGGAGACAGTTTAGAACTAGCAATGGATTCGGACGGGGAAACAATTTTGGATGCAGCATATAAAGCAGGTGGTGATCTACCTTTTGCATGTAAAGGTGGTGTTTGTTGTACGTGTAAAGCTAAAATTTTAGAAGGAACAGCAAGAATGGACATTAACTACGCTTTAGATCCTTCAGAAGTAGAAGCAGGATATATTTTAACGTGCCAAGCACACCCTACAAGTGAAAAATTAACAGTATCATTCGACGATTAACAAGTTTATTAAACTATTTTAAAACATAAAATTATGGCATTATTTGGAAAATTATTCAAAAAAGAAGGTGGTAAAAAACACAAAGGGTTTTACGATTTATCAATTCAAAAAATTAAACGTCTAACTTCAGACAGTGTTCAAATTACACTTGATGTCCCTTCAGATTTAAAATCAACTTTTGATTTTATTCCAGGTCAATACATTAACTTTATTATTGAGGTAAACGGAAAAGAAGAAAGAAGATCTTATTCTATTTGTAGTGGTAAAAATGAGCCACTTTCAGTTGCTGTAAAGGCGGTAGAAAATGGAACTGTTTCGGTTTGGTTTAACAAAGAAGCAAAAGAAGGAATGACCCTTTCAGTTTCTAAACCAGAAGGTAATTTTCAATTAAAAGATAACGCTAAAAAAGTAGTTGCTTTTGCTGCTGGTTCCGGTATCACTCCAATCCTTTCTATTGCAAAATCATTAGCGAATGGAAAAGGAGAAATGAACTTGTTTTACGGTAATAAATCGCATAATTCAATTCTTTTTAACGACGAATTGATAAGTTTAGCACATTTAAAGACTACTCAATTTTTATCTCAAGAAGATAAAGAAGGATATAAAAAAGGTCGTTTGGACAAAGAAAATATCAGTGAAATTATTAAGCAAGATTTAGATATTTTAAAGGCAGATGCTTTCTTTTTATGTGGTCCTGAAGTAATGATTAAGGCAGGTGTTGACACTTTAAAAATGTTTGGTATTTCTGAAGATAAAATTCATTTTGAGTTGTTCACTACTCCAACAATTATGGCTTCAAAAACTACTGAACCAGCTATAGATTTTAAAGGTGAAAGTGATGTTAAAGTTACCCTTGATGGTGAGGTTATCGAGTTCAAATTAAAGTCAAACGGAAAAGCAATTTTAGACATTTTAGATAAAGAAGGATTTGATGCTCCCTATTCTTGTAGAGGTGGGGTTTGTTGTTCTTGTAAAGCAAAAGTTCTTGAAGGAAAAGCAACCATGACAATGAATTATGCTTTAACAGATGAAGAAGTTGCTGAAGGATATATTTTGACATGTCAAGCACACCCAGCAAGTGAAAAAGTGGTAATAAGTTTTGATGCGTAGGGACGAATTACAATTCGCCCATACACCAAAACGCGAAAAACCAAAAATGGGTTAATTACATTAACCCACAACGATGCAATTAACCAAAAAAAGGGTTAATGCAATTAACCCACAACAAATGAAAACAATAGTAATAGTTGGAGCAAGTAGAGGGATAGGTAAAGCGATAGTTGAACGTTTAGCAAAAGATTCAAATCATCAAATTATAGCGCTTTCAAGAAATACTAAAAGTATGGAAGATTTTACATCACTTTCAAATGTTAAGACTTTTGGATTTGATTTAAATAAAGATGTTCAAGAACAAGCTTCAGAAATTTTTAAATCAATCGATTGTATCGATATCCTTATCAACAATGCAGGATATTTAGTCAACAAACCGTTTGGAGAAATTACTAAAGAAGACTTCGATGCTTGTTATCAAGTTAACGTAATTGGTGTAATGCAAACTGTACAGGCTGCTTTACCAAAAATGACTAAAAAAGGTGGTCATATCGTAAACATCAGTTCAATGGGTGGTTTTCAAGGAAGTATGAAATTTGCCGGACTTACCGCCTACTCTACTTCAAAAGCTGCCGTTTGTAGTTTTACAGAAATGTTTGCTGAAGAATATAAAGATTCCAACATTAAAATGAATTGTTTGTGTTTAGGAGCTGCACAAACAGAAATGTTAGAGGAAGCATTCCCAGGATATGTAGCACCAGTTTCTGCAGAAAAGATGGCAGAATTTATAACTGACTTTTCATTGAACTCTCATCAATGGATGAATGGGAAAATTATTCCTGTGAGTTTGAGTACACCGTGAGGAAGTCAAAAAGATATACATATCTCATCAAGGGAATTA
>Ga0105052_10006508_pt1 | contig 11809 bp, 9 predicted proteins | sample FRY03_FD_78094 | JGI IMG/M metagenome (GOLD analysis project Ga0105052, IMG submission 78094) | Freshwater microbial communities from Lake Fryxell liftoff mats and glacier meltwater in Antarctica - FRY-03 | ecosystem: Environmental > Aquatic > Freshwater > Ice > Glacier meltwater ... | reverse complement strand
TGTCCTTGCGAAGGAAAGCCAATCCAGTCGTCCAGCGAACATCCTGAGTCTGGTCGGACTCGAGACGGAATTCCTGGCTCCAGAGCTGCTGCTCATGGGCAATCGACGAGGTCGTTGCACCCAGAGGCGTCAGATCGAGGTCCACCGTGTTCGGCCCCAACTGCCACTTCTGGTAGGCCGTGATGGACTTCAAAGTTCCCCAGCCGAAATCCTGGTCCAGGTGTAAGGAAAGCTGGTAGCGATCCACCTCGGTCTCTCCTTCGAAATTACTCGCCACCCGGAATGGGTCCTGCGCACGTAAGCTATCCACAAATGGACCAAATTGGCTCGCCACTCCCGGAATAGCGCTCAGACGCTGGCTGCCATCACGGGTCGTCTCGACCATCGCCCGGAAGCGAACCTGCATGTCAGCACTGGGATTGTAGTAAAGACTCCCCAGACCACCCAACATCTCGCGGGTATCATCGTATCCGCCCACCGCTGGATTCACGTTCTCGATGTATCCATTGCGCTTCTTGTAGTAACTCTGAACGGCGTAGGACCAACGATCGTTGATCGCGCCCGTTGCTTTGAGGCGCAAATTCAGAAGGTCGTAGCTGCCATACTCGGCACTCAGCTTGAATTGGCTCTCTTTGGTCGGGCCAGCCGTGCGCATCTCCATCATTCCGCCCGCGGCATTACGTCCAAAACGGCTTCCCTGGGGACCGCGATGGAGCGTAAAAGAATCAAGGTCGAAAAACTCGGTCGAGTAACCAAAAACATCTCCATAAGGGACATCGTCCACCACCATCCCGACACCAGCCGGGCCAAAGAAAAGGGTATTGCCCGTGCCACGGACTGCGAGAATATCGCCATATCCTGCCGAGTCCGAAGCAATCGACGCCAGCCCAGGCACAAATCCGAGAAGCTCATTCACCCTCTCTGCTTGAATCTGATCCAGATTGACGTTTCCCTCTGCCGCTTCCCCAACCTCGCGCTTACCGGTCACCACCAAGGGATCCAGAACATCCTGGGCCATCAAGGGGGACGCGAACAACAAGGCACTTAAGCAAAATCCAATTTGTTTCATAAAGAGACCCAATTTGGCTCACAAATCCCTCCCGTCAACCACGAAGACGATGATAGATTGACCCCTCGCTCCGAATAGCGAACATTCCCTTCAAGCCATGTCATCCCGTCGTTTTTTCATCACCATGCCCTTCCTGATCCTCTTCGCTCCCTGCTGCGAAGCCGAAGAATCCGCCCCAAAATCCGTCACTCTGATTCCCGGCGATCGCCCCGATCCCGCCACCTCTTTCATCCCAGTCACCAAAAAAATCTTCGAGCTCATCAAAGAAGCTCCCGAAGGCGCGATGAAGCCCTACACCGAAACCGTCCCCCGCGCCGAAAACGCCACCTTCGATCTCGTTCCCGTTCCCGGCGGGCAACTCATCCTCGGCTCACCCAATTCCGAGGAAGGTCGCCGCCCCGATGAAGGGCCCGTTCGCACCGTCAAAATCGAACCTTTCTGGATGGCCACCACCGAAACCACCTGGGGCCTCTACCGCCTCTTCATGGAAAATGGCCAAAGCCGGAACAAGGATGGCTCCCTCAACCAGGATGGTGACATCATGTCCCCCGAACCCCCTTTTGCGGGAACCACCGAACTCCTGGATGCCATCTCCCAACCCACCCCTCCCTACATCCCCATGCATTTTGAACTCGGGGACAGTGCCGGCTACGATCCCGCCTACCCCGCCATCTCCATGACCCAGCATGCCGCCTCGAAATTCTGCGAATGGCTCACCGCCCAGACCGGTCACTACTACCGCCTCCCGACCGAAGCCGAGTGGGAATACGCCTGCCGCGCCGGCACCACCACCGCCTACTTCTTTGGCGACGACGCCTCCCAACTCGATGACTACGCCTGGTATGTCGAGAACTCCGACTTCACCTACCACCCCGTCGGCAAGAAAAAACCCAACCCCTGGGGACTCTTCGACATGCACGGTAACGTCCGCGAGTGGACCCTCGACGCCTACCTCCCAGATTACCAAAACCACCCGGACAAGGCCCTCAATCCTCTCGCCCTCTCCCCCGAGCGATACCCCCGCGTCTCCCGTGGCGGCGACTGGGATGCCGACCCCGAAGATCTTCGCTCCGCGGCCCGTCTCCCCTCCAGCAAGAGCTGGAAATTCACCGACCCCCAGCGTCCAAGATCGATCTGGTATCACACCGACATTCCCAAGCTCGGCTTCCGCGTCATCCGCCCCGCCAAGAAGCCCACCCTCGAAGAAATGCACCTCCTCTGGAACACCGGCCCCGGTAGCCGGGACGACTAACCACGCGGGTGAAGGAGCCGATACTGAATTGCCTCGACTCCCAGTGCCGCTGCCGTCCCAAGAATGGTCTCTTCGCTCGCCGTCCTCGGAACCTGGCCCACTGGTCTGGTCAAACCTCGGATGATGCGCCCGTAGCTCGACGCTCCCGCGATGTGCTTGAGTAGCTTGATCGAAATATGCGCCGCATCGAGCGAAGGAAACACCAAAACGTCCGCACGCGGTTTGACGGCCGTCCCAGGCAGCTTGACTTCAGCAGCCGAGGGATCGAGCGCGACGTCCGCCTGAATCTCACCATCGATATCACAGTCATCGATCGAAACCTTGGCACGTGCCAAGGCCGCCGCCGCTTGCATCCGCAGCGCCGCATCGGTCGGCGACGAGCCATGATTAGAATGACTCAGCATTCCCACCCGGACGCGGCGGCCCAAATGGTGATGGGCCAGCATTCCGGTCTCCGCCGCAATACTCCCAAGATCCTCAACGGTGGGATCAGGAATCAACCCAGTATCCGCGCAGAAAAGCACCCCGCTCTCGCCAAAATTCGGCAAAGTCTCCGAAGTCAATACCGTGACCGCAAAAACACGCGGCACACTGGGGTCCGGCTTGATCAAATGCAGCAGCGGACGGAAGACTCCGGCAGGAGCCATTTGGTTTCCTCCCAGACACGCATCAGCCTGCCCATACTGCACCATCATCGCGGCAAAGTAATGCGGCTTGGCAATCACCTCTTCCACATCAACCCCCTTGAGCCCGCGATAGCGCTCAATTCGGTCCAGCCGGTTGCAGAACAACTCGAAGTCCGAAGATCTCACCGGATCAATCACTCGCACAAACTGCATCGAAACCTTCAGCGCGACCGCCATCGCAAAAATCTTCTCCCGGTCACCCAACAAAATGGGCACGCCCATCTCAAGTTCCACCATCCTCGCCGCCACTCGCAAAATCCGGGGATCCTCACCCTCCGGAAAAACAATCCGCTTGGGATGCCTTTTAAGCTGCTCAAAGAGCGGACGGGTGAAGGAATTCGACTCAGGAAAGACGCTCGCTTGATCAGACATGATAACTGGGGGGCATTGCGCCCGGAGGGGAAAGGTAGTATGACTCACCCCGCCCGTAAACGCCAAAGCACTCATGCCCGCAGATTACCACACGCACACCCCGCTTTGCCTTCATGCCGAAGGCGAACCCGAGGCCTACATCAACCAGGCCATCACTGCTGGACTTACCGAATACGGGATCTCCGACCACGCCCCGCAGACCCCCGAGCCCTTTGACGACTGGCGCATGCTAGAAAGCGATCTCCCCGCCTACCTTGACTGGATCGCCCGCGCCCGCAACCACGCCGACGGACGCCTCCCCGTCCGCGCCGGACTCGAATGCGACTGGCTTCCCGACTGCCACGACTGGATCCACCACCTCAATCAAGCCTATGACTGGGACTACCTCATCGGCTCCATCCACTACCTCGGCGACAAGTGGGACTTCGATAACCCCAAATGGCTCGGCCGCTGGGCCGAAACCGACGTTGACCAGATCTGGACCGCCTACTGGGAAGAATACGCCCGCATGGCCCGCTCCGGCCTCTTCGACTTCCTGGGACATCCCGACCTCATCAAAAAATTCGCCTACACCCCCGCCGGCGACCTCCGCCGCTTCTACGATCCCGTCATCGAAGCCCTCCTCGAAGGCAAATCCGCCATCGAACTCAACACCGCCGGCTTTCACAAACCCTGTGCCGAACAATATCCCTCCGCTGAGTTTCTCCAACTGGCCTGCCAGGTCGGCATTCCCATCACCCTCTCTTCCGACGCCCACGCCCCCGGTGAAGTCGCCCGCGATTTCGACAAAGGCCTCACTCTCCTCAAAGAGGCCGGATACACCCACCTCTCCCTCTTCGAAAAACGGACTCGCCGGGACACGCCCATGGCAACAGATGAGAGCTGATAAAGAGATGACCCCATGATTCAAAAAGAGTCCCGAAGGGACGCGCACACCCGTGTTCACTCGAAAATTTAAGTTGACTCTCTTCACCGCTTCTTCTATAGCTACTTCTTAGCACTACAGAATAAATTATGACCACAACAACAAACGCCTCTCTAGTCCTCGTATTTTCGCTGACCTCGTCATACGCAGTCATTCTTGCAGATTTTGACGGGGGGGGCTCCTTCACGGAAGCAAACTTCCGCGATGCCCCAGTGACGGCAGCCCAAGTCGAAGCCGGAGGCCCAACCGGAAACTTTTACCACCTTCTCGATGGCGCGGAAGGCAGTGGCGGCAACTACGTTGCGGTCTCTACAGGTTCCTCAACTGCAAACTGGACGAATGCCAACTTCAAGATGGACTACCGTGCAGCCAATATCCAAGCTGACGGGTTCAGCATTGGGTTCGTTAACGTCGGCACTCATGGCGCGGGCCCTACACGAGCAGGCTCCACCGGGCTCTCCGACGCTGAGGAGCGAGGCGCCTATTCCGACTCCATCGGAGTTGGATTCCGGACTTTCAATGGCACAAATGCCACCGTGAACTACAATGGTGTCGAAAGCACAGATACGGCCTACACAATCTCCGATGGCACATGGGGTTCACTCGAAATCAACATGGACCGCGATGCCTCTACTGGAAACGTTCTTCTTGATGCCATCATGTATACCGGAACAAATAGCACGGGAACCGCAACATCGGTTTTCAATGATTACGCAATCGCCGGAGTCACCATGGAAGAATTTCGAATTCAAGTTGCAGGACGCACCGGAGGTGCCTCGATGGATCTCGATATTGACAACCTAGATCTGTCAGTAACAATTCCAGAGCCTAGCTCCCATCTCCTCCTTGGTCTCGTCGGCCTTTGCTTGGCAGTCCGGAGAAATCGTCGATAGTTTCAATTTCCAGTCGGTGCCTTGAACACCCACAAAATGGGGGCTCATTGAAGCCCTCATTTTTTATCCCCATGACCCCATCACTCCTTCGAATCCTCCTGTTAACCTGTCCAATCATTTGTCAGGTTAACGGGACAATCCAGCAAACGAAACTTCAATCAGCAGAGAGCGGGAGCCCAACCCTCTTCCGTGAACACTTATCGACTCAAACGGGAGTCCATTTCATCAACCATATTGATGAAGAACACCCTCTCAAGCGACTCTATATCTCTGGCTTCGCCTGTGGCGGAGTCTCACTAGGCGATCTCGATCAAGATGGAAATCTCGATGTCGTTCTTACCACCGGATCCGGGAAGAACCGAATCTACCGGCAAACCGGCCGATGGCAATTTGAAGAAATTCCGTGGGATGACAGCTCAGATGAAATCTGGTCAACGGGTGCCGCCTTGTTCGACATCGACAACGACGGAGACCTCGATATCTACGTCTGCAACTACGACATTGCAAACCGTCTCTATATCAACGAAACGGAACAAGGTGGAAAAATCAAATTCCGCGAAGCCGCTGCCGAATGGGGCCTGGATCTCGTAGACGCAAGCCTGACCCCTTCCTTCGCCGACTACGATCTTGATGGCGATCTCGATCTCTTTTTGCTAACAAGCGAATTCAAACGCGACAAAGGGAGACCTATCGAACTTCCAATCGAAGGCCGCGGGACAGGCAACCCCACACTAAAACCAGGCTTCGAAAAATACTTCACGCTCGTAAAGCACGGCCCTGGAAATTACGTTTATTACAACGCAGGCCGCGAAAACATTCTCCTCCAAAATCAGAATACAAACGGCGAGAACAAATTCGTCGATGTCTCCAAGAAAGCCGGCATCGGAGAGCGCACTTTTGGACTTTCCTGCGTCTGGTACGACCACGATGCCGACGGCGACCCGGACCTGTATGTCTGCAACGACTTCGACAACTCGGACCAGCTTTACCTGAACAACGGCAACGGGACCTTCACCGACGTTCTCAAACTCGCCGTCCCCTACACCAGCTGGTTCGCCATGGGATCGGACGCCGCCGACCTGAACGGAGATGGACGCTTTGACCTCGTCATCGCGGACATGGGCATGACCACTCACTACAAACAAAAAACCACGATGGGGGACATGAACATCCATAAAGCATTTCTGGACAATGCCATCCCCCGCCAAGCCATGCGAAACACCTGCATGATTAACACCGGAACAGGCCGCTTCATGGAGGCTGCAAATATGGCCGGGCTCTCCAGCACCGATTGGACATGGGCTGTCAAGTGCTCGGACTTTGACTGCGATGGCCTTGTCGACGTTTTCTTCGCAAATGGTATGGCTCGGAAAACCAATGACTCAGACCGGATCATGCCCCTCTCGTTCATGTTCGGAAACACCGAGTTCGACTTCCTGAAATCCAGTGATACCCGCGAGGAAAAAAATCTGGTCTTCCGCAATCTGGGCGATCTGAAATTTGAAAACGTCTCCGAGGCCTGGGGAATCTCCGAACCCTCCATGAGCTACAGCGCCGCAACCGGCGACCTCGACAACGATGGCGATCTCGATCTCATCGTCGCCAACCTCAATCTCCCAGTGAGCTTCTACGAAAACACCTCACCTCCTGAAGTAAACCGGGCATCGATCAAACTTCGGAGCACAAAGAGCAATCGAATGGGTGTGGGAGCCGTCGTTCGACTCACCGCCGGAGGCCTTACCCAAGTCAAAGCGCTCAATCCCATGACCGGGTTTATCTCCTGCAACGAATCCGCCCTGCAATTTGGTCTTGGTTCCTCCACCCAGATTGATCGTCTCGAGATCACGTGGCCGGGCGGAGGGATCGACCGCTACGAGAATCTGGAAGCCGGTCATTGCTATACCCTCACGGAAAAAACCGATTCGATCGAAAAATACCAACGCCCCAAACCCACACCCTCCTTCATCCGAGTCCGGATGTTTCCAGGGAACGGGCACATCGATCCTCCTTTCGACGACTATCTCGAGCAACCACTCCTCCCTTGGAAACAATCCCAAATGGGACCGGGAATGGCGTGGGCTGACTTGGACAATGATGGCGATAATGACTTCTTTCTCTCCCAGGGAACAGGCACCGAAGGGTCGATTTTCTATCAACAACCCAACAAATCATTTAAATCAACGCCCTCCCTGCCACTCATCACCGACGCGGATTCAGAAGACATGGCACCCCTGTTCTTCGATGCCGACAAGGACGGCCAAATGGATCTCCTGGTGACCAGCGGGAGCGTCGAGCACAAGGTCGGCGACAAGCGATATTCCGACCGCCTTTACCTTGGCCTCAAAGGAGGCTCCGGCTTTGCCCCGGCCTACCTCCTCCCCGGCGAACCCATCAGCTCCAGCGCTGCGGCCGTCGCCGATATCGACCATGATGGCGATCTCGACCTCTTCATTGGAGGCCGAGTCGTGCCCGGGAAATGGCCCACTTCCCCCGGGAGTCGCCTCTACATCAATGAAAGCTCACCGGGCACTCCGCGCTTCACCCTGGCCGAGGACGCCCAAGCCCCAGGATTAAAAGACTGCCAACGTGCCACCAGCGCACTCTGGACCGACATTGACGGTGATGGCTGGAGCGACCTCATCGTCACCACTGAATACGGGCCCGTCATGGTTTTCCACAATCGTTCGGGTACGCTCGAGGATATCACCGGGTCTCTGGGATTCTCCAAACGCACCGGTATATGGAATGGAATCGCAGGACGGGACATTGATGGCGATGGCGATATCGACTACGTCGTTTCAAATTTTGGCCTCAACACCACCTACAAAGCTTCGGATGAAAAACCGGAAGTCCTCTACTATGGCGACCTCGAAGGAACCGGGGATTTTCAAGTCGTTGAAGCCAAATTTGAAAAGGGTATTCAACTTCCCCGCCGAGGAATGAGCTGCTCAAGCAATGCCATGCCCTCCATCAAAAAGAACCTTGTCACTTACCAAAATTTTGCCGTCGCCAGCCTCTCAGACATCTATACTCCCAAACGACTCGAAGACAGCGGGCACCTCGAACTCACCACCCTTTCTTCGACTCTCCTTATCAATCAAAGTGAGCCTGGAAAACCTCAATTTAAAACAGTGCCCCTCCCCCGCATGGCACAACTCGCCCCCGCCTTCGGCGTCGTAATGACCGATCTCGATGGGGATCGCGCCACTGACGTGATTTTGGCTCAAAACTTCTACTCTCCTCAGCGGGAAGTCGGCCGGATGTCGGGAAGCACCGGAGCGGCACTCCTCCGATGGACCGGAGATCAGGACCACCCCCTGACCGTCATTGAGCCCTTTCAAACCGGAATCATCATCAACGGAGATTCCAAAGGTCTCACCATCAACGAACTCAACGGTGATAACACCCCAGATCTTGTCTTCACTGAAAACAGCGGCCCTATCAACACCTTTCTCAACACCTCGAAAAAGCCCTTCCTGCACGTGATCCTCACCGGAAAACCCGGAAACACCACGGCCGTCGGCGCTCGCGTCACGGTCACCAGCAGCGATGGCGTCACTCAAACTGCCGAAATCAGCGCCGGAGGCAGCTACCTCTCCCAGTCTGCCCAAGGACTCTTCTTTGGATTGGGTGAAAATAAACTCAAAAGCGAGGTCAAAGTCACTTGGCCTGATGGCTCTACGAGCATTGAGGGAAATGTGCAATCGGGGGATCTCAAGCTCTCATGGTAGCAACACCATAGTCGCCTAAAACCGTTCAATTCATCAGGCCGCCAGGTTGGAAGTTCCAACCTCGCGGCCTGATTTTCTTTCTGCATACCATCAACGAACGACTCGTGTTGCGCTTTATCCTTGCCGCAGGCGTCGCCGCCCAGGACCGCAAGATCGCCCGCATGATCCAGCAAGAGAAAAAGCCCTGCCTGATCATCGCCAATAAATTCGACCTCTACCATCCCGAGGGACAAAAGAGCGCCCGCGTTGAAATGGCCCGCGAACACATTCGTAAGGAACTCTTCTTCCTCAGCTACGCCCCCTTCGTCTGCGTCTCCGCGATGAAAGGTCAAGCCATCCAACACATTTTCCGCACCATCACCCGCATTCGTGATAACGCCCAGGAAGTCATCGGCACCGGACCACTTAACCGTCTGCTTCAAGACGCCTTCATTAAACTCCCCCCGCCCGAGCACAAGCGCCACCGCAAGCGCATCAAGCTTTTCTACGGCACCACCGCCGTCAACGACCGCTACCGGGCCATCCCGGTTCCCGAGTATGTCCTCTTCGTGAACGACAAACACCTCATCGTCGAGTCCTACCAAAACTACCTCGTCAACCAGATCCAGGAAAAACACCCCACCGACGGCCTCCCCATTCCCATCTCCTTCCGCTCACGGAGCAAGAAGGATCGCAAGGACCGTTAAAAGTCGAGCCGACGATCAAGCAATAGTCTTTACAATGACTGCTGGATTTTATTTACAATACGAGGAATGGGCGTGGGAGAAGTTCGATCCCATCGAAGCGCAGAGCGTTTGGGATGATGAACACTGGCAAGGGTTTCAGAAGTGGCCGGCCAAGCCGTTCACGTTGTAGCTTCTGCCAATGTGGAGAAGAGTTCTCGTGCGTGACGAAATAGGAAAAATAAAGCACTGGACAGTTTCGCCTCTCGATTTAGATTGCTGAATATGGTCAGAGCTTTAATAGGACTATTTCTAGTGTCTCCTCTGTGGGGGCAGGAGAATTCGCGCCCGGCGATTGTCGGAGAAATTAAGACCTCCGTTGGGAACACGCAGCCGAAGAGCCGAGTGCTTCTTAATCGCACCATTAAAAGTTCCAAGGTGATTCACGATCAAGGGAGGACGATCACAATTTACAAGGTTGAAGCTCCTGCCCCTAGCGTCGAAAAAGCCCCAGAAAATATTCCTGCCGAGAGACTAGCCTCGGAGCCTCAGATTGAAGCGAAACCATCGGCTGGATTTACGGTTTCAGCGACGGTCTTGAGTGACAATCTCACCCGCTTGGAGTGGTGGTCTCATTCGAAAGGCCAGACGGAAAAGCAAGTTTCTTGGTCGAACATTGGATGGCAGAACCTACAGGGATTCAATACCATCGAGGATAAGGACCGCTCTTACACCTTCATGCTCTTTCTGGGAGGTGATTCGGTGGAAGAATTTAATAAGCGGGCTGAAACGCTTGGTCTCAAGACCGCTCCTGACTTCCTTGCCGATTTTAGCGAGTCCGGCTCACGGTATACCAACGAAGCAGACGAAGAAGTTTCCGAGGTTGGAAATACTTTCATGGAAGCGATTCATACGCTCTATGATTCGAAGGCGGTAGAATTGCAACAGGCTCAAGCACTCCGCCAGGAGAACCGTGAGAAATACCGTCAGGAGCTAGCTGATAATCCTCCAAAAAAGGAGGATGTCGTCATTCAGTTTTGGAAGCGCGAGCCTCTGGAGGAAACCCCAGCGACCGAAAGCAAATGAAGAAGCTCTTGATTGGACTTTTTGGACTGTTCACTCAGGCCACCTTCGCGCAGCAAGATCAACTCGAGGTTTCTGAGGGAACCATGCGGGAGATTGGAATCTGGACTGGGATGGAGTTGCGGGGCGATTCTATACGCTTCAATTCTCTTTAGATTTGGTGACTTGGGAATATTTCGACGTGATCGAATACGGTACAGGTTCTCACATGTTTGGTTTTAGCTCCTCAGCTCCAAAGACCTTCATCAGGCTGCACTACATGGATGTTGCGACTTCAAACCCACTGGGAGGAGACATCGATGGCGATGGCCTGACAAACCAGCAGGAAGTTTACACTTACGGAACCAACCCCTTTGTCAGCGATACCGATGGCGATGGCATTGATGATCTTTACGAGGTCAATAATAATTTTTTGGACGCACTCTTCGCGGGTGATGCTCTCCTTGATCCAGATGGCGATAATTTGGTGAACCTCTGGGAATATAAACTGGGTCTCAATTTGGCTGTGGCGAACACCGATACCGATGGAGATGGTTTGGTTGACGCGTTGGAGAATTTTCTAGGGCGCCAGTTCAGCTCGATCCTTTCTGATACTGACTCGGATGGTATTGATGACGATCTCGAAGACCCGGATTCTGATGAAATATCTACATTGATGGAATTTGGAGTGTATGGAACCAATGGTCTACTCTTCGATACTGACGATGATGGGATGAATGACAAGTGGGAGATCGTTAGGGGATTCAATCCGCTTATTTTTGTGATGGTCCTTGGTGTTGCTGAAAACCCCAATGCTGATCCTGACGGAGACGGTCTTACGAATCAGGAAGAATCAGAATATGGGACTGACCCCAATAATAACGACACTGACAATGATGGAGTGAATGATTCTGACGAGATCGATCAAGGGAGTAATCCACTTGATAGCGACGATGATGCTCCTCCTCCGAAAGGAACGACACCGATCAACATCAGATTTGGAGATCCAGCGTCTTCTAGTGGTTCTGAAAAATAAGGTTAAGCTCCTTTTCCCCGTAAGAATCGCCGTGCAGTGTCCCACCCGAGAAGAACTCATCGCCCTGGCCAAGGCTGATCCCGAGGCCATTGCGGATATGTTTCTTCAATTGTGGAACCGC
>Ga0105052_10006494_pt1 | contig 11827 bp, 8 predicted proteins | sample FRY03_FD_78094 | JGI IMG/M metagenome (GOLD analysis project Ga0105052, IMG submission 78094) | Freshwater microbial communities from Lake Fryxell liftoff mats and glacier meltwater in Antarctica - FRY-03 | ecosystem: Environmental > Aquatic > Freshwater > Ice > Glacier meltwater ... | reverse complement strand
TGTAGCTTCTTTTAGTGAGGCATTTCTCTGCAATGCCCCCGCCAATGTAAAGGTGATCATCTTTTCAAATGCACAACATGAAAAAGACAAGACTGTCGTTGCAAAATTCAAAGCCGCCGCAGATCGTTGGCATGATGTTGCGCTGCTTGATGATGCCGCGCTTGACCAAAAAATTCGCAGTGAACGCATTGATGTATTGCTGGAGTTAAATGGTCACACAAGTGGCGACCGCTTACATGCGTTGGCGCGCAAGCCCGCACCGGTGATTGTGAGTGCGATTGGATATCCCAACACGACTGGCATGTCGGCAATCGATTGGCGCATCGTTGATTCGATCACCGATCCTTTAGGCAGCGAAATATTGTGTACAGAAAAACTTCTTCGTCTCGATCCCTGCTTTCTCTGTTTCACGCCGCCCCAGCATGCGCCCATGCCGCGTATGCCTGAAGCGTCGCAGCCGATCACCTTTGGGTCATTTAATAATGCAGCAAAAATCGGCGCAGAAACAGTGGCGCTGTGGTCAAGCGTGTTGCGTGCAATCCCCCAATCACGACTACTTTTAAAGTCACAGTGGTTGCTTGAAGCCGCAGCACGCGAAGATTTGCTTGCCAACTTTGCGTTGCAGCAGGTGCAGCGTGATCGAATCGAACTGCTTGACTACGCCCCCAATCTTCAGGCGCACCTGCTGCTGTATCAGCGCATGCATGTTGCACTCGACACGCTGCCCTACAACGGAACCACCACGACCTGCGAAGCGTTGTGGATGGGTGTTCCAGTGATTGCGCTGCGTGGTGATCGACATGCTGCACGGGTATCGGCAAGTCTGCTGACCGCCTGTGGCATGCAGGAATGCATCGCCGAAAACGCCGAAAACTTTATACATCTTGCCACCACGCTTGCGAAAGATCTTGATCGCCTACGTGCCTTACGAGTCACGCTGCGAGCAACGCTCTCGGATTCCATATTGCTTGATTCGGCGAACTATGCAGCGCGTTTCTATGGGGCGCTTCGTGGATGTCAGGCGCAATCCACGCGCACACAATAATTCATCGACGCTGCGCTGTTCCTATACTTGTCCGCAGTATGAATGCACTACGAATGCTTCTTGGAATTGTGTTGGCGTACGCGCTGTGTGCCTCTGCGGCAAGTTTTACGCAAGCTGCTGTAGCAGCCAACGGAACGGCAAATATCCCTCTTTTTGCTGGCTTGCAAAATGCCGACGCCAGTCACACAAGCACCGAACCACCGAACACCGCAGCCCAAGACGATGCACCCGGCATGCCAAAATGGATCTTGCATGGCATCAAGGAATATGGTGCCATCACCATTTTTTTCGCTTTCGTTGTCAGTGGTATTGGATTGCACTTAAGTGAAGATTTAATTTTAATTCCGGCAGGTTGGTTAGCCGCCAATGATTGGAAACTTTTTGCCAAGTTTGCAGTTGCCGCCTATGCCGGCATCGTGCTTGGTGACTCCGGATGGTTCTGGATGTGTAGAACCTTCGGCACGCGCGTGATGCATACAAAAAATTTCAAGCGACTCTTTCATCCACGGCGTCTGTTGGAAATTAAATGGCAGATCGATCAACGCGGTGCATGGGTGCTGCTGGCTGCACGCTTTATTCCCGGCACGCGCACGCCGGTGATCACCATGTGCGGACTACTGCACATGGCGTGGTGGAAATTATTGCTGGTTGAATGCAGTTGCGTGCTGATCAGCGCGCCCATGCAAATGATGATCGGCTGGCTGGCATTTCATGCGGCGGCTCAAGCCGGTGTCACTAATACATTCCACCAAGTCATGGTGGGTGTCTCGGTCACGCTTGCCGTGGTGATCGGCTTATGGCTGCTGCACAAGTGGCTAGAAAGTCGCAAATCCAAACATCGACCTCCCCGCGCGAGTGTGCGGTGGTTGCGGCATTTTCAAGCAAGTGCAACCACCATGAAATCCTTTGAAAGCGCCACGAAGCATGTCTGAAGAATTGTGGAAGCGGGCGAAACAGATGCAGGACAACGGCCAATCAGAAGGGGCCATCGCGATGGTGCGGCTGCATCTAAAGATTCGACCCAAAGATTTCAACGCGCTTAGTTTGCTTGGTTCGTTGCTGCAAATGTCGGGACAGTTGGATCAAGCGCTGCATTTTCAATCGCTGGCCATGAACGCCGTGCCCAAGGAAAATGCATTTCGCCACAATTACGCCAACACCCTGCTGCTTGCTAACCGCACCAAAGAGGCGGTGGCGCAATGGGAAATCACTGTGAAAAATGATCCACAGTTCGCCATGGGTTGGGGCATGCTCGCCGCGAATTACCGCAAGGTTGGCGACCCCGAAAAATCCATCGAGGCCGCCAAACGCACGCTGCGATTAAATCCAAACTTTCCTGGCATCGAGGGCAGTTATGCCTTTGCACTCGCCGATGTCGGTCAACTTGTCGAAGCTTCACAGGTGTTGCAATCGGTGGTACATAAAAATCCGGCTGAGCATCAAGCCAACTCAAGCCTGTTAATGCTCTCCAACTATCTGCCGCAATCTTCACAAGCCGTCTTTGCGTTGCATCAAAGTTATGGCCGAATTTTTAACGCGGCGACACCGCCGCAGGTGCCTGATCGCGACCCTGCTCGAGCGCTGCGCATCGGCATTCTCTCCAACGACCTGCGCTATCACTCGGTCAGTTTTTATGTGCGTGCTTTCATGCGCCACAAGCCAGAAGGCGCGCACATCATTGTATTTTCAACTGCACCAGCGCAAGGGGGCGAAGGCAAGCAGGCGGTTACATTTCAAAATGCCCAGACCACAAAGGCTGATGACACCACCTCGCAATTGCGCGCGCTCGCAGACACATGGCTTGATGTAGGCAACTGCGACCATCCGATGTTGAATGCGATCATCCGTGAACAGCGCATCGATGTGCTGCTCGAACTCGCTGGCCACACCTGGGACAACCGACTTCCAGCGATCGCCCTCAAGCCTGCGCCGGTGATCGTGACCGCGATCGGTTATCCAAACACCACCGGAGTGCCTGCGGTGGATTGGCGTTTAGTGGATTCCATCACCGATCCAATCAGCAGCGAAAGTTATTGCACTGAGCGATTAGTGCGGCTGGATCCCTGCTTTCTCTGCTATTCGCCACCAGCGCACGCACCCGAACCAACGCTTCCTGATGCATCGGCCGCTATCACATTTGGTTCATTTAATAATGCGCAAAAAATAAGTTCAGAAACCTGCGCGCTGTGGGCACGCGTCATGGCTGCAGTGCCGGGCTCGCGATTGCTTTTAAAATCAGAGGGCACCAGTAACGCCGCCGCGCGCGCCAATCTTCTGCAAGCGCTTACCAACGCGGGCATCGCCCAAACGCAGATTGAAATGGTGGGCTGGTTCGATGACCGCGACGCGCACTTGCGCTTGTACAACCGAATTCACATCGCCCTCGACACCATGCCCTACAACGGAACCACGACCACCTGCGAAGCGATGTGGATGGGATTGCCAGTAGTGTGCATGCGCGGCGATCGACATGCCGCGCGGGTCTCGGCAAGTTTGGTTTCCGCAGCGGGACATCCCGAATGGATCGCAGAAAACGCTGAGCAATACGCGCAGATTGCAATTCAACTGGCCACCGATCACGCCACGCTTACAAGCACTCGCCACAACCTGCGTCAACAACTGATCGCCTCGCCATTGCTGGATGAAAAAAACTACGCGCAACGATTTCACGCAGCGTTGCGCGCATGCTGGGCCGACTGGTGCGCTGCTCATGTCTGATCCACAACTGCAGCAAGCCATCGAGCAAGCGGAGAGCGGTCAACTTGATCTGGCCATCGCCGCACTTCGCATGCGTGTGCGACTTCGACCCAAGGATGCCCAAGCGCTGTCGCTGCTTGGCTCGATGCTGCAACGCGGTGGAGATTTTCAGCAGGCGCTGCATCACTTGCAACGCGCCGTTGAACTGGCTCCACACATTCCTGCCTATCGAAATAATTACGCCTTCTCGCTGCTCAGTCATTTGCACAATGCACAGGCTCGCGATCAATGGCTGAAAGCAATTGAACTTGATCCCACCTACACCTTCGCATGGATCGGTCTTTCAATCGCCTACACGCTGACCAAGCAGTGTCCTTTGGCAATCGAAGCTGGCCAGCGTGCGATTGCATTGCAGCCAGAGTGGCCGGGCGCTACGGCGAATTACGCCGCTGCCTTAGCGCGCATCGGTCGAGTGGGTGAAGGCATCGAAGCAATCGAGCAACTGCTTGCAGGCGGATGCACAGATACGAAGTTGTATTCAAATCTATTAATGTTGCTGCATTGCAGTGAGCGAACAACGGAGCAGATCGCCGCATCGCATCGGGCATTCGCATCGGTGTGTCCTACGCAACCGCAGCCGCCCACGCCGCTGGCCGATCCACTTCGCACACTTCGCATCGGCATTCTCTCTGGCGATCTTGCCGATCATTCGGTGGCCTTCTTTAGTCAAGCGCTGATGCGTCACCGCCAGCCTGATGCGCGCATGATTGTGTTCAGCAGTTCGGTGCCGATGAAGCACGACGCCTTCACCCAGCAGCACAAATCTCAAGCCGATGCTTGGTTCGATGTCGCTGCGCTTGATGATCGCGCACTCGATGCGCTTATCCGCCAGCAACGCATTGATATTTTAATTGAACTTTCCGGTCACACCGAAGCCAATCGACTCACTGCTCTCAATGCCAAGCCCGCGCCGATCATCATCAGCGCGATTGGATATCCAAACACCACCGGTCATCCATGCATTGATTTTCGATTGGTGGATTCGATCACCGATCCCCCAGGGAGCGAACATTTGTGCACGGAGAAGTTGATGCGACTTCACCCCTGCTTGCTCTGCTACACGCCGTGGCCAGAAAGTCCTGCGCCCGCGATGCCTGCGCCGGGCACACCGATCACCTTCTGCAGCTTCAATGTCACAGGAAAAATTAGCGCCAACACGATCGGTTTGTGGCGCGCAGTTTTGAAGGTGTTGCCCCACTCGCGCCTGCTGCTCAAAAGTCAGTCCATGTCCGATCCAGCGGCGCGCGCGATGCTGCTTGAACGCTTCGTGGCCGCCGACATCGCCGCATCGCGTCTGGACATGATCGACTATTCGCAGAAGCGTCACGATCACTTGAATCTTTATTCTCGCGCGCACATTTCTCTTGACACCACCCCCTACAACGGAACCACCACCACCTGCGAAGCGTTGTGGCAAGGCGTGCCTGTGGTCTGCATACTTGGGGACCGTCACTCCGCGCGCGTGAGTGCAAGTTTGGTTTCCGCTGCGGGTCACCCCGAGTGGATCGCGCGCTCACCCGAAGAATTCACCGCCATCGCTACGCATCTTGCCAACCATCTTGACAGGCTCGCCGAACTTCGCACAAATATGCGGGCACAGTTACGCGCGTCGCCACTTCTGGACAGTAGCGCCTACGCACAAAATTTCCACCAAACTTTGCGTCTGCGCTGGAGCGAGTGGTGCGAGCAACACACGACGAAATAAAAAAACGGCCGGCAAAGCCTTCCGTTTTTTTATCAAGAAGTCGGGGCGACAGGATTTGAACCTGCGGCCTCTTGGTCCCGAACCAAGCGCTCTACCAAGCTGAGCTACGCCCCGCACAATCGAGTGATCAAATCCAATGCAAGCGAGCACATCATCCTACTCGACTCATTCGCTGAATGCATCTGCGACAAAACGGAATTCCCAGCTGGATCAGGAACTCCAGAAATCACATTGATCACAAAACCGCCGTCGGGTTCGATGCCAACTCGATCACGGGCATCTCATTCTCAAATACAAATGTTGCACACGCACACATCAACAGAGAGCCGACTGGAAACATCCAATGCACTTGCAATTATAATCTTGCCAGTATTTTGTCGTGGCGACTTTTTATAAATACTGGTTTATTATTTACCTTTGCATGACCAAGTGATGTCCGCTGTTTCAGTTGCACCAGTTCCTGCTCGGCGGATCTCTACTTTGTATGTGTTTGGGGTCATAACAGCATCCATTGTGATCGTTACTGTGGTTGCGTTCGGACGACGGCAGACCTCTGCTGCATCCAGCACATCCAGCATTTCGTCTGCCGTTGCCATATTGACCAGTACCTTGCTGGCGCTCACAGTGGCGTTCACCCGAAGTTCAGATTTGAAAAATAAAAGGTTCCTGACACCTTAAATTCCTCACGAAGCGAAAGAGCGCGCCACCCGAAGGGTGCCGCGCTCTTAAGCGCAGTGGGCGGAGAGGGACTCGAACCCCCGTAGGCATAAGCCAGCAGATTTACAGTCTGCCCTCGTTGGCCACTTGAGTATCCGCCCAAATCATCTTCCCAACCGCTTGGGAGGGGCAGGTTATAGCCCAGCCGTTGGTTTCAGGCAATGCACATGAGCCCGTTTTCCACTTTAACATAGTGCACAACGAAACCCGCTCACGCCCATCGGTATCGTGGCGGCGGAGGCCAAGGCTGATAGCCAGAAAATAGCGGGTAACGAAACACCCGATCTGAAACATTCATTCAATAAAATCCTCGCGATTTATCGCCGCAAGTATTTGAAATTACCAGTTGGCCGATCGCTAAAATCACAAAAGAATCATGTATTTATCCCTAAAATCCAAAATTGAATTTGTTTATTTGCCAAATGGGGCTACCTTGCTGTATTAGTTCTATACCCAATGGAACTGAATTTGTCTTCTTTAATGTTCTCCCCATTTCCCCTTTCGGAGTCAATCAATGTCGCTGACCACCAAAATTTGTATCGCGTCCTGTTTAGTTGCCACTGCGTTTACCGCATCGGCAAACGCTGATCTGATCGCCGGCTGGACCATTCCATCCGCCCTAACCGGAACACTAACCGCCGCCACCTACACCGTGGGTGCTGCGAACACAGGTAACCAGACCGCAGGTTCATCCCTTAGCGGAACGCACGCGTTGGCAACAAGCGTGTGGAGTTCGCCATCAGGCAACGGATCGTCCAACTCCTTCTCAAGCAATGGCTGGAAGACCGACGACTATTACCAGGTGGCAGTGAATGTTTCGGGCTACGAAAATATCACCTTCTCCTATGACCAGACTCGCAGCAGCACTGGACCAGCGACATTCAGTTTAGAAATGAGCGTGAATTTTGGCGCCTTCACCACCGTGCTTTCAAACTATGCGGTTGTGCAAGCTGGTCTCGCGGGCTCGGGCACCACTACTTGGAACCCGACTACTTACCAAGCTGGGTTCACCATGAATTCTGGTGTGATGACTTCGGCCGCCAACTCATCTACTGTCATCTTCCGTATCAAGGACTCAGCTGTCACGGGTGCAACCACAGGTACAGGTCGCGTGGACAATCTCTTTGTATCAGGAACGCTTCTTCCAGCCCCAGGCGCCGTCGCCTTGGTCGGACTCGCTGGCCTTGTCGCCCGCCGTCGACGCAACTAATTGACCGATACTTTCTTAAATCGACACTACATTAAATCGACACTACGAATATGGTCGTTCTGACTCCGACCTACGCATCGCACGGCTTCAAACCGTGCGATGTTTTTTTTGCATATAAATGCTGTACTCCGTTTGATCCCACCTACTTAGTTGGCGCTAATGCGCTTTGCGTGTCAGCGGTGCGCGCCAACTTTCGCGCGGTTGATTCGGATGGGCATCGATGGTTGTGGCCTTGTGCCCCTGCTCTTGCGCCTGCACACGAAAGCATTCGAATGTTGTGTCGTTCAGATAATGGTCGAATGCTTTCTTCGTCTGCACCAAACGGTCGTGCATCGCGCATGGGTCACCACTTCCACAAATGCCACCACCAAATGGACAGGTGTGGCTTGTATCCACACGCTCAAATAAATCGAAAGCATGACGAAGCGTAATCTGCTTTGGATCACGAGCCAGCGCGTAGCCGCCACCCGGACCAGGCGAACCAATCACTAAATGACCTTGCGAAAGCGTGGTCAGTAACTTGGCCACCATCGGTCGAGGCAACCCGCGGTTATCTGCGATTTGCACCGATGAAAGGCGCGTCTTGCCGCCATCCCAAACTTCTGAGAGGTAACTTAATGCAGCGATGGCACGTTCGGTTTGCTTTCCGTACATGTCATATGAAATACACCAACAGACCAACCGAATCAAGATCGGTATTTCTTGAATTATGTTTATAGTGCTGATTGAGTCACATTCCGCAGCGTCGGCCTTCATTATCTGAAAGAAACCCAGCAAATGCTCAATCGCAGATACTTTCAAAGTCAGATCATTGGTGAAAAGCGCCAAGTAGCGTATAGTGGGTCGATGCGGGACACCTTCCTGCCTTTTTGTAGGCCAAACATAACGGAAGAGGACATTGCCGCCATCGGTGATGTGCTGCGCAGCGGCTGGATTACCACTGGCCCGAAAGTTGCCGCATTGGAAGACGCGGTGGCTGCCCGATGCGGCGCGAAGCATGCGATCGCCGCAACAAGCGGTACCGCGTTGATGCATCTTGCCTTGCAAGCCCATGGCATTGGCGCTGGTGATGAAGTGATCGGCCCAAGCATGACCTGGGTGAGCACCCCAAACATGGTTGAGCTTCTTGGTGGCACCAATATTTTTGTGGATGTAGACCGTGACACGCTGCTGGTTTCGCCCGAGTCAATCGCGGCGGCGATCACGCCACGCACCAAGTTGGTGATACCCGTGCATTACGCCGGCGCGCCGGTTGACATCGACGGCATTCGCAGGGTCTGCGCTCGAGCGGGTGTTCCCATGCTTGAAGATGCAGCGCACGCGATCGGCACACAGTACAAAGGCGTGGAAGTTGGCGGCGGCGACACCGCGATCTTCTCGCTTCATCCGATTAAAAATATCACCAGCGGTGAGGGCGGTGTGCTGACCACCAACGACGCGGGGCTGGCGAAAAAAATCCGTCGACTTCGATTTCATGGTCTTGAGATGGACGCGCACGATCGCGCCCAACAGGGACGCAGTCCACAGGCCGAGGTGCAAGAGCCCGGCTACAAACAAAACATGGCCGACATGAATGCGGTGCTTGCGTTGGGGCAGTTGCCGCGCTTGGATGCATTCATCAATCGTCGTGATGCGATCAGTCGCTTGTACCGCAAGGAACTTGCTGGGCTCTCTGGTGTGATTCCACTGGAAGATCCTGCGTACAGCCATCGACATGCGCGCCATCTGTTTGTGGTGCGCATCGACGAGCGCAAGGCGGGACTTGATCGCACGGCATTTATGCAAGGCTTACAGCAACGCAACATTGGCACGGGCATTCATTTCTTGGCCAGTCACACGCATCGCTGGTATCGTGAGCAGCGTGGCCACTGGATGGGCAAGCTTCCACATACCGAGTGGAATTCAGCACGAATCTGCACCATTCCGATGTTTCCAGATATGACTGACGGTGATGTAATAGATGTGGTGCAAGCGATCAAAGAAACCCTCGCGTCGGCGCATGTAGCGATCGCAGGAGCCGCGCGATGAGTAGCTCTGTCAGCGTGGTGGTGCCGGTATTTAATGAGCGCGAGAACTTGCCCGAACTGGTGCGACGCACACTTGCTGCTGGCCGCGCACTTGGAAGACCGTGGGAACTTGTATTGGTGGATGATGGAAGCCGCGACGGCAGCGCCGAAATGTTGCAGGACTTCGCCGCCGCCAACCCCGGTGAAGTGAAGGCGCTGCTGCTGTATCGCAACGCCGGTCAACACAACGCCATCCTGTGCGGCTTCGCTCACGCGCAAGGCGACATCATGATCACGCTTGACGCCGACCTGCAGAATCCACCTGAAGAAATCGGTCGCTTGGTCGCCAAGATTGACGAGGGCTTTGATGTGGTGGGCAGCGTTCGAAGTGATCGTCAAGACGCAGCCTTTCGAAAAATTTTCAGCGGTATGGTGAACCTGATGGTGCGACGCTCGACCGGCGTGATCTTGCATGATTATGGCTGCATGTTGCGTGGCTATCGACGCAAGGTGGTCGAAGCAATGCTGACCTGCAAAGAGCGCAGCACCTTTATTCCAGTGCTGGCGAATTTGTTTGCCAAGCGTGTGACTGAGATACCCGTGCAGCACGCGGAGCGCAGTGCGGGCGTGAGTAAATATTCTTTTTTCAAATTGATCAGCCTGCAATTTGATTTACTCACATGCATGACTGCGGGGCCGCTACGCATGCTGAGTTATTTTGGCGGTGCGATCTCGGCGCTTGCCGCGCTTTTTGGTCTGCTGTTGCTGGTGCTGCGATTTGCCTATGGTGCGCAGTGGGCTGGCGACGGAACCTTCACGCTGTTCGCAATTCTTTTCTTCTTTGTGGGCGCCCAATTTGTGGCCCTTGGGCTGATGGGCGAATATGTGGGTCGTATCCACGGTGATGTTCGCGAGCGCCCCCGCTACATTCTTGACCGCGCGGTGGGTGACACGCTTGGCGAGCGAACAACTGTGACAACTGCAACAACGACATCAACTGCAACAACAACTCGAAGCCACGCTTCGTAAGGAACCAATGACTATGCGCACTATTGTCTTCGCGTATCACGAAATCGGCGCGGCCGCTCTTCGTGCCACCATTCGCAACGGCTTGAATGTGGTGGCGGTGTTCACCCATCGCGACGATCCCAACGAAGGTGGTTGGTACGCCAGCGTTGCGCGATTGGCTGCAGAACACGGCATTCCAGTGCATGCGCCGGATAAATTGGATCATCCGATTTGGATGGATCGCATCAAGGCAATGAAGCCTGAGTTGCTGCTTAGCTTTCATTATCGAAATTTAATTCCCAAGTCAGTTCGCAATTTATTTCCAGCTGGCTGCGTGAATTTACACACCGCCATGTTGCCGCTGAATCGCGGTCGTTGCCCGATCAATTGGGTGCTGGTGCATGGCGAAAAAGAAACTGGCGTCACGCTGCACTTCATGGGCGACAAGGCCGATGCCGGCGACATCATCATGCAACGACGCGTGGTGATCGCCTCTGATGCCGAAGCGCGTTCGTTGACATTTCAAATGGCTCGCGAAAGCGAAGCGTTGCTTGACGAAGCGTTGCCGCTGGTGAAATGCGGCAAGGCGCCGCGCACGCCGCAAGATGAAAGCAAAGCCACGGTGAATGGTCGTCGTTGCGCCGATGACGGACAGATTGATTGGACTGGCTCCGCCGAAAGCGTGCACAATTTGGTGCGCGCTGTGGCGCATCCGTGGCCCGGCGCTTTCACCTTTGCTGGTGCGCGAAAATTATTCGTGTGGAAATCGGCGCTGACCACGGGCTCGGGCGCACCTGGTGAGGTGATTTCAAGCAAGCCGCTGGTGGTCGCCTGCGGCAGTGGCGCAATTGAAATTGTGCAGGGTCAATCCACCGATGGCTTGTGGGCAAGCGGCGAGCAGTTGGCCAGCGAGATGAACATCGTCGGCAAGATGAAGTTTGGCCGCGGTGCTGCGGCGGTGAAAAACAACAAGCCCACACGCGTGCTGATTCTGGGGGTGAACGGTTTCATCGGCAGCCATCTGAGTGAGCGCATCTTGCAGAATGAAAACTACGAGGTGTATGGCATGGATCTGAACTGCGAAAATTTGGGAACGCTGGTCGATCATCCGCGCTTTCATTTTGTTGAGGGCGACATCAGCATCAATCGCGAGTGGGTTGAGTTTCATGTGCGCAAGTGCGATGTGGTGCTGCCGCTGGTGGCTATCGCAACGCCAATTGAATATGTGCGCAATCCACTGCGCGTGTTTGAACTTGATTTTGAAGAGAACCTGCGAGTGATTCGCGATTGCGTTCGTTTCAATAAGCGCATCGTGTTTCCAAGCACCAGTGAGGTCTACGGCATGTGCACCGATGGCGAGTTTGATGAAGAGACCAGCA